>CETB01102321.1_pt1 | contig 59956 bp, 45 predicted proteins | sample 356381 | NCBI WGS metagenome assembly CETB01 (sample SAMEA2622545, study PRJEB7988) | marine metagenome | biome: marine biome (ENVO:00000447); feature: deep chlorophyll maximum layer (ENVO:xxxxxxxx); material: "saline water (ENVO:00002010), including plankton (ENVO:xxxxxxxx)" | depth 155 m | reverse complement strand
AACTCTAAGACTAGCTTAGAGGTGAGGCGGACCATCTAATTAAACCGCCTGACGAGGCGGCTTAGTATTCCAGATAGCATGGTGTCATGCTGCATGAGCTATGCGAAGCGGCTTTCGAGTGTGCTCAATGGTGGGAACGGCCACATCGCCAATAGCTTGTAACGCACTATTTAGTTCTGAATGAATCTTTCTGTGAAAACCTTTTAGTGGTTTTGCTAAATCATCAAGCAGTACATGCGGTGACAATCTATATGGCATACGTTTGCCATTGAATTCAATAGCTTCACCAACTGGATTAAAATGAATACCGAATGCCTTCATTCTTCTTGCTAACTTAGGCTCCATTAGCACATAGGCATGCTTAACGTTTAAATGAAGGCACACACTCGTTGCCATTAAGTACAGCGCAATTGAAAGATAAGGAAAATGCTCAACGTTAAATGGAACATTTTTCTTTTGTTTAACTTTTTCAATTTTTTCAGAGGGTAGGATTTTAGAGCGTAACTGTCGCACTCTAAATTCTCTCGGTATTGCAAGGCGAGAGATTTCACAGACGCTTTGTGGAGACAAGTTTGAAGGTAGCAATGCACCATCGCCGATTACTTCCGCACACTTTTCTTCTAATGGAAGTGCCAAGCCAGCTTCAGTTGGCAAGACCAACCTTATCGTGCCTGCACACTCTCCTGTTGGCAAATGCTTGATGTAGCAATTGATCGCGCGATCATCAAACTTGTCTTTTTCTAATGCAGTGGCATTTTTCTGCTCGAAGTTCATTTCTTCACAATACACTTTGTGTCGCGTTTTATAACTCACCTGCTTTTCACTTTCTTCGTTAGCAATCACAAGTTCGTAACGGCTAAAGAAGAAATTAGAAATACTCTCTTCGAGTGAGAAACGACTAGGGAGTACCCTAGAAAATGTTTGTGGTAGTCGACTCAGTTTGTTAGACACGGCGCCATTAAACGCTCGAACTGCGCTCATTGTTCTCATCTTCAACGCAAAGCTCCCCTGATTTAATTTATTATTAGGCTTGTGGGTAACTTCCTGTTCGCAACGACAGCCTTAGTTATTTAATTACTATTTAATCTTAGATTTGTTATTCGTATCTCTACTTTGTCTGATAAGTGCATCCCCACTTACGTAATCAGACTTTGACAGACGGTCATACAGCAACACATTTGCTGTGGCCGCTAAATTCATGCATGAAAAAGTAGGAACGTAGACAACATGATCGCACCAAGACAAAACGTCTTCGCCAATACTGCCATCTTCAGGACCTAGCAAGTAAAACGCATTGCTCGGGTGCTCAAACAAAGGTAGTGGTGTAGCACCCTCTACCAGTTCAACCGCTACGACTGACGCACCTTCAGGCACTACTTCTTTTAAGTCGTCGACCCCAATGGTCGGAATGACTTTATGAAACGCTTTCGTATCCGCATTAAAATCTTTAGCAAATCGATAGCGCTGACCAGTATAAAAAACGCTGGCCACACCATAACAACCTGCAGCTCGCAGTATAGAAGCAACATTTACGGGATTTTTCGGGTTTATTAACCCAATTGACATTTTCTGATTCGCAATTTGCACGTTTGTATTTATTTTATTTTTTATTCAGCATTTGATATTGCCACGTTCTTTATCACGCTTCTAGACAGGTTAGCGTAAACTAACCTTAAGTATGATTAAATTTATCTAAAAAGCGGTAGACACAAAACTCGCGATTCAACTATGCCAATAAGCATTTCTGCCAATGAGCATTGGTCTCCTCTTGTTATCGAGAAGCACGTGATATTGCAAAGCGTGGTCGATTATAATTTCTATATTTTAATAACGTGTGACAGTTTGGTCTATTTACTCAATCCCTTTTTTAAGAAGAATTGAGTGTTGAGATAAATGAACCACCTGAAATCTTCGCATCGTTAAAAAAACAGCGTTTATTGCCACCTGTTCAGCAAGATGCAGACCAGTTTAATGAAAATATTGCACATTGCCTGCAAAGTTTACATAAGAATGCTTCATAAATTCGATAAAATTCATTTTTTTCAAAATGTTACTGAAATAGGAAAAATGGCAACTTATGTTCAAGCGGGAAGTCAACAGCGCTAATTATAAGCGATGTAAGGGAAATAGCGTTGCTAAATTCAACAATTCACGATGTGTAAGACTGGTACTAGAAGTAAGAATTAGTAACTTAAGCTTTAACTGTTGCCAAATTGAAACAGGATAAGATACTGAAAATTAAAGTTTTGTTGGAGATAAAAAAAGCTTGCAAAAAAAAACCAAGCTTTATAAGCCATTTGTTGCGATTTGCATACAGGCTTTGTACAGAAAGAAAAAATCAGTCTGGTAGCTATGCGCTTTTGCGCTGTCTTTCCACTGAATTCTCATAACAATGTTTAAGATAGCGTCTTGCCATGCGCCGCCCTTGACCGTAGCCTCGCAATAACTTCTTCTTATCCATAGTTAGGCGCTTAACGCAAAAAGCTTCATCAGGCGCTATCACACGGATTGTGCAGTCGTCGGGTGGATTATTGAGAAAAGCTAACGTTTCGTTATAAATGGCGGCACGCTGCAACATCTTATCGAGTAGCGCAGGCTGGTTGCCATACATCTTTTGCATTAGCCAAACAGACTTTACTTCTGGTTTTGTAAAACCTAACGGTTGAGAAAGAATAACCGTGATATCCTTCGCACCCATTTTGTATGCTTGAATAGCAGGTATTGCATCTGCCACTCCCCCGTCCAAGTATCGCGTACCGTTTATTGAAATTTCGTCTCGGTATGCAGTTGGCAACGCACAGGAAGCTACCATTAAATCATCAACATTATCTTTGGTGGCTTGTATATATTCACAATCACCTGACTCTGCATTAGTAATTCCAACATACAGTGGCATGCTGCTTTTTTCACCTGGTGCAGGAATATTCATGGACTGTTTAGAGTGATGCCATAGCCAATGGACATCTGTCATGTGCCCACCTTTTATGAAACGAAGCGGGCTAAAAAACTCCCTCTTTGTGGCGTATTGCGTGATAATGGTTTTACTAAGCCCATGCATTTTCGACACGTAGGTTGAAAGATTAGTTGCGCCAGCTGAAACACCAATCGCGAAGTCGAACGAATGGTAGTCATGCTCCATGAATTTATCTAACACGCCTGCTGCAAAAACTCCGCGCATAGCGCCACCTTCAACAACGAGTGCACGTTTCATTTTCATCTCCTTTTGAATAAATTCAACCACTCTGGTACGACCACTATTTTCTTGGTGATACTACTAGAGAATCAAGAGATATGCCAAAAACAAAAAACCGCGAACTACGTCGCGGTTTTTAAATCTTGGTTTATTAGAAATTTACCAAGTTAGCATCTATTCGGCCTTACTTTTTCGTAACCGTTAACGTAGGTGCATTTCCATCAGGGCCAGATACCTTGAACTCGTATAGACCAGACTCTGCAACTTCAATCATTAGATTATTGTTACTTGCGCCAAGTATTTTCGGCTCGCCAGGCGTTACTACGTTGATTGCTGCATCGTTCGGGTTGCCAAGGTTTACTGTCGACCAGTCTTCAGAAGCGACTTTGAATTCAATACTACCTGCGCTCAATTCAATGTCTGCGGTATAAACACCTTCTCCTTGATATTCAAACATATCGACAGCTCCCCAGCCATTCATACCACCACGGATATAAACTTGAGTGTCGCCCCAAAACGCTTCTTTAAATACACCAATGGTTGGCGCATCTAAATCAGTGACGTTGAATACGAACACATAGCGGTCGGCGGTTTCAATGTTCAAAATAAGATTGTCGTTAGTGGCGGCGAGCCCCAAAGTCTGACCAGGCGCAAGGTTGCGATCTGAATCATCGGCTGACATCGCACCGAAGTTCACGGTACTCCAATCTTCTGAAGCAACTTTAAACTCGTAAGTGCCTGGCTCAACATCACGAGAGAAAGTGTAAATACGTCCGCCTTGGTACGCAAACTCCTCAGCCGTACCCCAGTCGTTCATTGCACCACGAAGATACACTGGTGTGCCAACATAGGGCTCTTCGTTCTCTACCATAAGGATTGGTGCTTCGCTATCAGTCGCATCAATAGTAAACAGGTAGGTCGCGCTCGTCGCTGGTGTAAATGAAAGGTTGGTATTAGTACGTGCAAGAACCTTTTCTTCGCCCGCTATTACTGTACCTTCTTCACCATCCGCTGCGCCAAAGTTCACTGTACTCCAATCCTCGGATGCGAATTTGAATCCATATGTAACGCCACCTTCAAGTGTAGCTGTTACGGTGTACTTGCCGTCACCCTGATAGGTAAATGCATCATCCGTTGACCAACCATTCATATCTCCACGCAGGTAAGCGATGGTGTCGCCGTAAGGAACAACATCAGGCGCACCAGACGTGGCATACGCTGATAGACCATAACCTTGGGCTCCAGACTGTGGTTTTACGAACACAGCAATAGTTAATGCAGGAACGGTAAAGGTTCCATTACCATCTTCACCTTCTACAAATGTGGCGCCGCGTACCGCAGCATCGACAGAATTCATTTGTGTGGCGTGAAGCGAAAAGCCTGTTGCTGTGTTTACCGTGATAGACTTCTCTTCATACCCTGTATTCACTAGCACCATAACCGCATCATTCATCATGTCTAAATCTTGGCGAGGTACTTCGCTGTTTTCAGATATGCCGTCATCAATACTCATCGCTATAAGACCACGCTGCTGGCGTTCGCCAATATTGTGGAAACCTATACGGTCGATGATGTCTTCAGCGGTGGTTAATCTAAACAGCGGACTTGTCATTCGAATATTAAGCAATTCTGCAAACACATCAGAGGCAAACATAATATCTGCCATTGAGGCCGCGCGATTTGGATTGTAAATGAATTCACCCATTTCTTCCCAACGGGCTTCATTGTCTTGTGCTAATGGTAAACCTACGTTCCAGTTGTTCGTTTCGTAGGTGAAATCGACGTAGTTAAACCAATCGCCCGCATCATAGGTATTTCTATCCATTGATTTTGAGCGAAGCATGTCGCCGCCCATTTGTAAAAATGGAATACCTTGAGACACAAGATTAATACCCATTGCTACATTTTGGGCACGAACCCGCTGTTCTAGAGTAATATCTTGTGGAAGCGTGTAGTTTAACTGATCCCACAGTGTTTCATTATCGTGCTTCGACACGTAGTTAATGATATCCGCAGGATCTTCTGCATAGCCGCCTAAGTTACTGGTAGCGCCTGCACTTCCTGAAGACGTCTCCAAAATATAGTCTTTTAACGTTCCGATCATGCCCATTTTTACACGGTCTTGCGCGCTTAATAGCCCTTCGTCTTCCGGTCTAAAGATAGCGCCCTGGCGAATAGCTTCGCGAATACGGTCGTTATAGGTACCAATCTCGGTACCAGCCATATTGAGCTGGCTCGCTTGCTCGTAACCGCGGTCTATTTTAGTCCAGCCTTCACCGTAGAAATAGTTGTCAGCATCGATAGCTTGGACTGCATCACGCAAGCGTACCATAGTGTCTTTTGTAGCTTGGCTCATGATGTCGAAACGGAATGAATCATACTTATAATGCTCAGTCCACATTAGCAGCGAGTCTTCCATGAACTTTTCCATCATGACATTGCGAGGCTCTGTGTCATCACAGCACGTTTCACGAACAATCGCACCAGTATCCACTTCATAACGGTGATAGTAGCCCGGTACCGCTTTGTCTAATACTGACTTACTGAAAACACCAGACGCATTGGTATGGTTATAGACTACATCAAGTGCAACACGTAGCCCCATCTCGTGAAGTGCTTGGATCATGGCGCGCATTTCTACAATGCGTTCTACACCCTCTGCACTCGACGCATAGCTGCCTTCCGGCGCGTTAAAGTGGTGAGGATCATAGCCCCAGTTGAATGTATCTAGATTGCGTAAATCATTAGTAAGCTGCTGGGCTTTACCCGCTTGAGATAAAGGATCGTAACCGTTGTAAACGTCAATTAGCAATGCATCAGCGCTTTCTTCTTCACATACCGCAGCACTGCTATTTAAGCGACACAGTTTGCCTACCGTATCGTATAAATCTACCGTTTTTGTTGGATCCTCATCGATAGTTGCAATGTCATTTGCTGGAAGTATATGGAAGTAAGTAAGCCCTGCTTCAACAAGCTTTTTAAGGTGCTCAACCGGTGCTGTGCCCTCTTCAGTAAAGGCAAGGTATTTACCTCTATTTTCCTCAGACGTAGACATATCACGTACGCTAAAGTCACGAACGTGTCCTTCGTAAATGACTGCATCTTCATAATTTTCAACCGTCGGAATAGTATGAGTATCCCAGCCTTGTGGTTTTAAATCATCATCAGCTAGATTTACGAAGCGAGAGAAACGGCCGTTTGTGCTTAGTGACACAGAATATGGGTCTGTAACAAGCAGCGTTTCTACATTCCCCGTAATAGGGTGATAGACGGTAACTTCATAACGGTAAAGCTGACGGTCAAGGGACATATCGCCTTCATGACGCCAGACACCAGACGTATCATCGCGAACCATATCAATACGCTGGCTTAATGTCTTGTTGTCGTTATAAATCAGAAGATCAACATTTGAAGCAGTAGGCGCCCACAATGCGGCAGTAATACCTGTATCAGAGTAGATACCACCAAGTTGAGCTTCGTCGGCATCGTCTTCACCGAGCGTATATAGTGCGTCTATTCCGTTAGCCAGTTGGATCCCGGTCGCAACAACAAGCGCACCGTCAGCATCGTAACCCCCTACTACGGCTTGTGTCGTCAACACGGTTTTAGCATCTTCAACCGACCAGTCGCCTTCCCAAGCCTGCATAGCAGATAAGTGCGGCGCACGGGCAGATTGCTCTTCGGTAAGTGTTGTACTCATTAACGTTACTTGAGTACCGTTAATACCCTCTTCAAGTGTGCTCTCTAAATCAGCCTGGGCTGAGTAGTGAAGCTTTACCTCTGAAACCGTTTCGGGAACATCCCATAAAATGGTGTTTGCATCTAGCCAATGGGCACCAAAGCCTTCTATATCAACCGGCTGAGGACCAAGCGACATTATGGGGAACTCAAATATGGTTGGCTCACCAGAAAGGGTAAAATTCATGCGTACAAAGGTTTCATCATCTTGTACTAAAGAACCCTGGAAGTCTCCGCCCCCCATTTCTTTTCCGGCATCGTCAGTGCCTTTGTGGATGATGAAATTGTGACAGCTTCCATACCCTTCTTTAAGGTCTAGAATCCAATACGCACCATAGTTTGGATCGATGCCGCTATGAATGCGACCGTTGGCCCAATCCGTGTCTGCGTCAGCATAAGCATCACACTCGTCATTGTTCCAAGTATGTAGTCTCCAGCCTTCATAAGCTGCATCGTTACTTGAGTTATCAGCGTCAACAGCAGCCCGATTATAATAAAGTACAGCTTGATTAGATGAAGGGGTAAATACAGGTGCAGGTAAACTTGGATCAGCACCGGCTTCACATGCATCGTTCGCTTCATTAGGTACGAGCGGCGCATCGCATTGAATAGGTGGTGGCGGTTCACAAGCCGTACCTGTTGAATTAGGTACATTTGGAACCTCACAGGTAAGCAGATCGTTGGTGCCCGACTCTACGCCCGAGCCACCGCAACCTGCAAGTGTATAAGCGCCTACTACGAGTAACGCAGCGCGCACTACTCTTTTTTTAGTAAACATAGAATTCTCCTGAATATTTTCGCTACTTTTGGCAACCGAATATTCCTTCGTGTTGCTAAATAAATTACCTAAGATGCTGTTTTTCATAGTTGATATGTCATCCCTAGGTAATATTGCGTTCCAAAGTATTGGATAGTGCCGGTTTGCTCTTCTGATGAGAAATAGCTCTTCGTTGGCTCGTCTGTTAGGTTATTAACTTGAAATAGTACGCTCCAATTGTCGTTAATCTCGTACGACGCTTGGTAATCAATAACCAATTCTTCGTCAAAGTTAACCACCTGGTCGTTTACCGCTACTTGCTGCGAAACAAATGCATCGCGATATCGGCTAGACAAGCGAGTTTCAAAACCTTCGTATTCCCAAAACACAGTTAGCGTAGCAACGTTTTCAGAAAGACCTGGTAAGTTAGCGGCATACACGTCATCACCTAGCGTGCGCTGAATTTCACTTTCGGTGTAAGAGTAACTTGCGCTAACGCCTAAGCCTGACCACATGCCAGGCAGCATGCTATAAATTTGCGTATAGGCGATTTCTAAACCGCGAATATAGCCACCTTCGGCATTGTTTACGGCTGTGCTGTAGCTACCATTTTCAGTAGGGACGGTAATAAAGATGGGGTCGCCATTTTCATCAAGCGCGAGTTCGGCTTCCTGTCCTGCAAACTCTGGCGTCAAGTAAACCGGCACACTTACGTTATCAGGAATTACAATGCCGTTTGCTTCAAAATCATAAGGCTCTATTTCGATGTCTTCTACGAACGATTCAATGTCTTTATAAAAGCCAGCAACAACTAATGCACCTTCCGTATCTGAGAAATAATACTCCCACGAAACGTCGTATTGAGTTGCATAGAATGGTTCTAAATAAGGGCTGTTACGGGCGCTACCACTAACCCTTGCCGTAGGGTTGGAAAGCGTAATTTCACCCGAGTCTCTGTCTTGGAAAGCGGTAACCGTTTCAATAGTGGTTGACGCATTTGCGGCAAAACGGTTTATTGGCGCTCTGCCCATCACTTTTGCAGCAGCTACACGAAGTTGCGTGTCATCTGTAAGTTTAAAGTTCAGGTTAATTGAAGGCAAAACGTCAGAATATTCGTGACTTATCAACGCTGGGCGATAAAAGTTATTAATTAACCCTACGTCGTCGGTAATGTTTTGTGCACCAGCCGTAGGGTCACTAACTTCAACCGATGTTCCGGTCTCAAGGTCTTCAATTAACTGAGTAGCACGCTGTAGCGTCGTTGAACTTTGTTTACTTTTAACGTAACGAACACCAACATTACCTGTAACAGGGATACTGCCAATTTCTGTATTAATGTTTGCCATCAAGTAAGCAGAATTCACAGTTTCAAATACATCGCCACTTTCTTGTAGCGTCCACGCAGTAGCTGGCCCTGTACCTGGACCATTAATAACGCCGGCAGCGCCAGGTCCCCACGTTTGAACAGGCTGTGGCCTACCGTTTGGAAACCAAGCATTAAGTGCACTCTCTAGATCAACGGAAAGATAACTTGGAAAATAACCAAAATCACCGCTCCAATTTACCTCTTCGACCATATCAGAAGTTAACTGAAGTGGCGGTTCGCTTACTGAGAATGCACTATCGTTTCCGTATTCAAACACAGAGCGGTCATTGTTATATTCCCGGTCTGAGTAACGATAGCCAAATTCAAAGCCTGAAATGATTGGCACATCAACATAATATTGGAAGTCTACGCGATAGGCGTCTAACTCATCTTTGTTTTCATACGGGTAAATGCCGTATTTACTTACCATTACACGGTCTAAGTCTGTAAAAGTATCACTTTGATTAAAACCGATATCAGGTAAGTTTAGTCCGTTGAGCAAATAAGAAATTTGAACGTTTTCGTCGAACACGGGGTTTGCCGCTGTCGCGTCTTCGCCAACAAGCGACCACAGTAAGCCGTTTCTAAAGTCGCTTTCAGCACTTGAGCGGGAGACGTCAAACTGAACCGCTAAATCTGGCGATATTTCCCAGCTAGCATTCACGCCTAAGTTGGTAACACTGTCAAAATCTTGATTGTCGTCGTTTACCAACTCAACACGGGTAAAGCTGTTGTCTGTACGAGAAAATGTGCCGCCAATTACGCTGTTATTTACTACTACAGGATTAGTTATACCAGCGTTTATTCCACCTAGCTTAACGCGAAACCCGCGAGCAAAGGCTTCGGAGTCAAATTTCGAGATAAAAGCATCAGCTTTAAGTGTAAAGGTATCGATAGGTGCCCATTCAAACGCGGCAACGTAACCATCGCGCGTCTCTTCCCCGCCCTTGTGCTGCATTTCAAAGCCTTCTGAAATGAGTTCACAATTGGGGCAATCTGCAGGCCCGTCTATATCACCTTCAAGTCCGTCTACATCAACTTGACCGTTATAAGCTAAACCAATGAATTGAGTAGAAACGCTCGGTTGGAATAAACGAGCATAACCTAATGATACACCTAGCGTATCGTCAAGGAATTTACCTTGATATGAAAAACTCAGTCTATGTCCATACTCTGTAGCATCACTCACCTCTGACGCTCTATCGTTGTACATGCCACGCATGTTGGCGCTGAATTTATGCTGATCTTCAATGGCAAGTGGTGATGCAGTTTTAAGTTCTACCGTACCCGCTATACCCCCCTCAATAAGCGATGCCTTGGGTGATTTATAAACCGCTGCCTCACTAATAAGCTCTGAAGGATACTGATCAAACTCAATTGCCCGACTTCCGCTGGTCGATACCTGCTCTCTACCGTTTAATGTAGAAAACACAAAGTCACCGGATAGACCACGAATGTTTATCTGCGCGGCTTGGCCCCCGGTTCTTACCGCAGAGATACCCGGCAAGCGGGTCAGTGCATCCGCCATCGACACATCGGGAAGTCCGCCCAAATCGTCTGCAGATATTTGTTCAGAAACCGTATCGGAGAAGCGTTTCTGGTTTAGTGATTGGATCAAGCTGGTACTAAAACCACGTACTTCAATACGCTCTAGGGTATCTTCTTGTGGTCGTTCAACTTCCTCCATTGAGGTGTCTGGTGACTCTTGGGCGTAAAGAGGAGCTGCGCTAAACGCGACCCCACTACTTATCAAGGCCGCCATGATAGTGCTGGGTTTGAATGTTTTCATTGGTGTCCCATTCCTTGTTTATTATCGACACTTTTAGGACTACCACACCCAAAAATGCCTCTTATGGTTCAACACCAAATACTACTGTTTTGTATAAAAAGGGAGCAATGCTATGCATACGTATTCATTTACATCAGCGCAACATATTTTTAATTTACCAGTAGAAAACCAGCATAATTGTAACAATTCATCCTTAAAAACGAATAAAGCAGCCTTTTGGCTGCTTTATCCTTTACCTGTTTAGTTAGCTAATGCGTTCGTTCGCAGCACTTCTAACCATATGAAACTATTCAACTCATTGCGCGCTTATACTTTGCAACCATCCCATTTATATACTCGTCATGTGTCGGCAACTTAGCAATGGGCTCTTTTTTGATTTCCAACAACCTTGTTAACATTTGATTTAACTGAACTTCAGGCACACTGTTTACCAAACCGTGATAATCCTTAGGAGTAATCCCCTGACCGTACAAGACCTGTAGCCATGAGCTTTCAAGGAATAGATCATTTTGTTCTCGTAGCAGATTTCCGCTTTCTTTAAACAACGTAATTTTATGTGCTAGGGAATCGGGCAAAGTAATATTTCGCATATCATTGAAAAAGGCGCTATCGGTTCGCTCATTTACGGTGTAATGCAAAACAAGAAAATCTCGGATTTGTTCAAACTCTAATTCAGACTGCTTGTTATATTCCGTTTCCAAGCACGGTACAAAACCATTGTGGGGAAACAACTGAATTAAACGAACAATTGCAGATTGAATGAGGTGAATACTGGTAGATTCAAGTGGCTCTAAGAATCCACTTGATAGACCTACTGCTACTACGTTTTTGTACCACTGCTTACGTCGTCTACCCGTCGTAAACTTTATCAGTTTAGGGTCGCCCAATGGTTTGGTATCTAAGTTTGACAACAAAGTGTCACAGGCCTGATCATCAGTGATATAGCGTGAACTATATACGTGGCCATTACCATTTCTGTGTTGCAGTGGGATCCTCCATTGCCAACCCGCATCGTGGGCAATAGAGCGCGTGTAAGGTGCAGTTTTTTCATGTCGCTCAGACGGTACAGCAATGGCACTATCACAAGGAAGTAAGTGAGACCAATCGTCGTAACCAGCGCCCAGCGCTTCCTCTATCAATAGCCCCTTAAAGCCTGTGCAATCAACAAATAAGTCCCCTTCAACCACGTCCCCACTTTCTAAGTGAAGAGCTTGAATAAAACCGCTGTCGGTAAAACGTTGAACACGTGAAATTTTGCCTTCTTTGCGTACAACTCCCATATTTTCACTCAGCTTTCGTAAATACTGAGCGTATAAACTGGCGTCAAAATGATAGGCGAAAGGTAGCTCAACGACTGGGTCTTTGGCATTTATCTGCGCAAATCGTCCCGCTTCAGCGGCATGGTAATTTAGGTCAAAATCCCACAGGTCGTCTTTTAGGCCTTGCTGGCGCGCCTTTACCCAATAGTGATGAAAATGACAAAACGCCATGCTTTTGCCCGGCGCACCAAAGGTGTGATAGTAGCTTTCACCCTTCGTTTTCCAATTTTCGAACCGTATAGCAAGTTTTATCGTTGCTTTAGTATCATGAAGAAACTGTGCTTCGTCGATACCTAACACTTGGTTTACTAGGCGTATTGGGGGGATGGTAGCTTCACCAACACCGACCGTACCAATCGCTTCAGATTCAACCAGAGTAATATCAACTGCTTTACCCAACACCTTTTTCATTAATGATGCAGCTAACCAACCTGCCGTTCCACCGCCGGCAATCACTACACGCTTTATCGGTTTATTATGAGGATCTTGCATAAACTTCTCGCAATTCGTACCAAAAATTTTGAAGGGTTCCTTTCATACAAAAAGAAAAGCCACCATTTGCTCTCTCTTTTAGCACAAGCTAAAACAAAAAGCAGCAGGTGGCTTTACACACACGAAGAAATTAGAACTTGTAGTTAAATCCTAGCAAGTAGTTCGTTCCATAAGTTTGGAACTGCGTGATTTGACGGCCGTCAGCCGCTGACGCTTGAATATCATCTTCATCAGTCAGGTTCTGTGCTTGTAAAGTAACACGTAGGCCTTCTAGATATTCGATACCAGACTCGCTAAAGTCATAGCCAATTTGCGCATCAACAAGCGTACCGCCTTGCTTCGTTGCGTCAACTAACGCCAAACTAACACCACGTTCTTCAGTTAGGTACTGATCGCGTTTTGTTGCCGCAAGACGGAATTCGAAACCAGCATTCTCATAGAAGAAAGTCATACTGTAAGACTCTTCAGATAGTCCAGGAATACGTGTTTCAGTTTGCCCCGGAGCCGCGTCAACTTCACCATCCATAAAGGTGGCACTTGCGAACAAGCCGAAGCCTTCAAGTGAATCGTGGATCATGTCAAATGGAAGTGAGCCTTGTAATTCGTAACCGCGAACAAAGCCTTCGAAACCATCAAGAACACTGCCTACTTGGCCAGTGAACAATACAGGAGTTTGGCCCTCTGAACCTTGGTGAACTTCTGGAATATAGAATTCTGTAAAGTCAGCTACAATAGACGTGCTACGGTGCCAGTTTTTAATGTCTTTATAGAAGAAAGACACAGCAACATAACCCGTATCAGCAAAGTAGTTTTCATAGGCTAGGTCAAACTGGTTAGCTTCAAGCGGACGCAATTCAGGGTTACCAGCACTACCCCCCCATGGACCATTTTCAATTTCAGTGCTAGTAATTTGGTTATCGTTGAATGAGAACGTAACCTGAGTATTTGGACGCATGTCATCCATACGCGGACGAGAAATAACTTTACTCAAGCCTAAGCGTACAAACTGCCCCTCAGCCACTTCTGCTGAAAGGTTAAGTGTTGGAAGAACATCAGTGTAATCAGCACCACCAGATACAGGGTTAGCAACAGTAAAGCCTTCTCTATTTGAAGTTGCAAAGAAACCTGTTGACTGCTGGTCGGCACTAACAACTTGAAGACCTACGTTACCGCGAACCCAAACATCGCCAACTTCCATTTCCAAGTCTAGTTTGGTGTAAAGGGTAAGTAGCTCTTCATCAACGGTATAAGTATCACCTAAGCGATCGTTTTGAACGCGGCTTGCATCGCTTTCATCGTAATAACCACTTTCGAAAAGACCTAGCGAGTCGTACGCTAGCACGCCGTCAATTCCAATAAAGTTAAGGTTCGTTACGCCTAGCACTTCAGGAATAGGAGCATTTCCAGGATACGAAGGCGCTGTTAGGTAGGCACCGTTATTGTCTTTAGATTTAGAACGGTCAGAATATACAACACCAGCAGATAGGCCAGTTACCACACCCCAATCTACATAGCCTTTAACGTCGAAACGAAGGGTATCAAGCTCTTCTTCGAAAAGCGGCTGGTTTACGAAACCATCCTGTGCGTCAGACTCAAGTAACGGACGTGCGCCCCATGCTTGTGGACCTGCAAGGCTAATAAGTGTTGGGTCGGTAAGGTCAACCGGTGCAATAGTTGGGTGATCAGAGAACATTACACCAGAAGATGTCATTTCCCAGCTACGTGCAGTAATTGGACGGCCTTCAGTACCAGCACGACCTACACCTGAGTAGCTTTCTACATCGACAATTTCTTTTTCAACTTTACCGGTAGAGTAATCTAGTTCTAGTGTCCAAGAGTCGTTGATTTGGTATTCAGCATTAATGCCTACTGTGGTTAGGTCTGCTTCTTGACGACGCGCATCGTTACGTACAACGCTATAGAAACCATCAGTGTAACCGCTGGTTACCAGACCATTTTCAACACCAGTGATTGTGTAAGCGCTTGTACCCCACTCTGCACCGCCTTCTTCAAGACCACGGCGTACATCGTCTTCAACGAAATCGATATAAAGCGCATCTAGTTGGATATTGAGCTTATCGGTAGGTGCCCACTGGACTACAGCGGCAATTGAGTCACGTTCTAGCATTGCTGAACGCTGGAATGAATCGTGACCGCCCAATACAACAGTACCATCAGGAACGTCTACAGTGTCTTGACCATCATAGCGACGAGGGTTCCAAAGAGGATTTCCGTTATCGTCAAACGTGTTTTCTGGTGTAGTGTTTACTGTGGCGTAACCCCAACCGCGGAAGTGTTGCTCCTGGCGCGGAGACTCCATGCTCGCAACAGTTAACGCTAAACCAATCGTATCGTCGGCAAATTGATCGACAAAGTTTACAGAAATGCGGTGACCGTCGTTGTCAAAATCTGGGTTTGGAGAGTCTTCAGCATTCTTTTCGAACGTGCCGTTTACGGTAAACGTGCTTTCTGCCGTTAGAGGCTTAACCGTTTGAAGGTCAATTGAACCACCGATATTTTGGGTAGTCATGCCCGCTTCTGGTGTTTTGTATACCAGAATGTTTGAAATGATTTCCGTTGGATAAAGGTCAAACTCAACCCCACGGTTATCACCCATACCTAGAAGCTCACGACCGTTCAGTGACGTACCAACGTAGTTCTCGTTAAAACCACGAACAGAGATACCACTTGTACGACCGTTACGACGTTCACCAGTTACACCAGGAAGACGTGCGATTGATTCTGCAATACTGGTATCTGGTAGCTTACCAATATCTTCTGCTGATAACGCTTCAACAATTGAGGTGTTATCCATTTTGATTGCTTGAGCACGCTGTAAGCTGCCGCGAATACCGCTAACTTGAATTACTTCAAGATTTGCTTCATCAACAGCATCAGTGTTTGCATCTTGTGCAAATGCTGGTGTACTACCAAACGCCATACCGCCTGAAATAAGCGCAGCTTTAATTAGGTTGGGTTTAAATTGTTTCATAAAACGGGTGTCCCATACGGTTATAGTTGTTGTCTTTTTGTTGTTCTTATGACAATTAAATGACAATACATCTCGTCGGCATAATGCTATAGAGGACCTAGGGTTTGCACAATTGCCTGCATACGTATTCAATAAAATTCGTGCAACACGCCGTTAACAAAGAATACGCAGGCCTTTATGTAATTTAACAACACAATATGGATTGTAAGGGGCTTTTACGGCAGATAGTTGTAATTTTGTTACATGCGTTTCTGCCGAGTTGTTAATAAGCGCGCACAAAAAAGCCCGCTTTAAGCGGGCTTTTATCAAAAAATTGTTAAGCGTTAGCTTACCAACCTGTAGTCTCGCGAAGCGCCTTGCCGATTTCAGCAAGTGAACGTACAGTTTTAACGCCAGCGTCTTCTAGTGCTTTGAATTTCTCATCAGCAGTACCTTTACCGCCTGCGATGATTGCACCAGCGTGACCCATACGCTTACCTGGAGGAGCAGTAACACCAGCAATGTAAGAAACAACAGGCTTGGTTACATTAGCTTTAATGAACGCTGCAGCTTCTTCTTCAGCTGTACCACCGATCTCACCGATCATTACGATAGCTTCAGTTTGTGGATCGTCTTGGAACATCTGAAGGATGTCGATGAAGTTTGAACCAGGAATTGGGTCGCCACCGATACCAACACAAGTAGACTGGCCAAAACCTTCGTCAGTGGTTTGCTTAACCGCTTCGTACGTAAGTGTACCAGAGCGAGAAACAATACCTACTTTACCAGGCTTGTGGATGTGACCAGGCATGATACCAATTTTACACTCTCCAGGAGTGATCACACCTGGGCAGTTTGGACCGATCATGCGAACGCCTTTCGCTTCTACGTATTCTTTAACGTAAAGCATATCTAGCGTTGGGATACCTTCAGTGATACATACGATTAGCTCGATACCCGCATCTGCAGCTTCAACAATTGAATCTTTACAGAAAGGTGCTGGTACATAGATAACTGTTGCAGTTGCGCCAGTTGCTTCTACCGCTTCACGTACAGTATTGAATACTGGAAGACCTAGGTGCTCAGTACCGCCTTTACCTGGTGTTACACCACCAACCATTTGCGTACCGTAAGCAATTGCTTGCTCAGAGTGAAAAGTACCCTGACCGCCAGTGAAACCCTGACAAATTACTTTAGTATCTTTATTAATTAATACAGACATTATTTGCCCTCCGCTGCAGCAACAACTTTCTGCGCTGCATCAGTTAGCGATTCAGCAGCAATGATATCTAGACCAGAGTTCGCTAGAACTTCACGGCCAAGCTCTGCATTGGTACCTTCAAGACGTACAACTACAGGTACTTCTACGCCAACTTCTTTAACCGCACCAATGATACCTTCTGCAATCATGTCACAGCGAACGATACCACCGAAGATGTTAACCAATACCGCTTTAACATTGTCATCAGAAAGGATGATTTTAAATGCTTCAGCTACACGCTCTTTAGTTGCGCCGCCACCAACGTCTAGGAAGTTAGCTGGCTTGCCACCGTGTAGGTTTACGATGTCCATAGTACCCATTGCTAGGCCTGCACCGTTAACCATACAACCTACATTACCGTCTAGCGCAACATAGTTTAGTTCCCACTGAGCAGCATGAGCTTCACGCGCATCTTCTTGCGAAGGATCTTGCATATCTTTCAGCTTAGGCTGACGATATAGCGCGTTACCATCGATACCTACTTTCGCGTCTAGGCAGTGTAGGTTACCGTCAGTTTTGATAACTAGCGGGTTGATTTCGATAAGCGCAACATCAAGCTCTTCAAACATCTTAGCTAGGCCAAGGAAGATTTGAGTGAATTGCTTGATTTGTACGCCAGAAAGACCTAGAGCAAACGCCATTTCGCGCGCTTGATAAGGCTGAGGACCTACAATTGGGTCGATTTCAGCTTTAAGGATTTTCTCTGGAGTTTCTTCTGCAACAGTTTCAATCTCAACGCCACCTTCAGTAGATGCCATGAATACAACGCGACGGGTTGTACGGTCAACTACTGCACCAAGGTAAAGCTCGTTAGCGATATCTGTGCAAGATTCAACTAGGATTTTGCTCACAGGCTGACCGTTTTCGTCAGTCTGGAAAGTCACCAAATTTTTGCCAAGCCAGTTTTCAGCGAAAGCGCGAATGTCGTCTTTGTTTTTAACTAGCTTTACACCGCCAGCTTTACCGCGACCGCCCGCGTGTACCTGACACTTAACTACCCACTCGTTTCCGCCAATTCGGTCAGCGGCTTCTACAGCACCTTGAGCAGTGTCTGCTGCGTATCCTTCAGAAACAGGCAAACCGTATTCTTTGAATAGCTGCTTACCTTGGTATTCATGCAAATTCATGGTGTTTCTATCCGATTTTTAGTAAGACAAAAGCCGCAAATGCGACTTGATTAGTTTGACTGATATTATAGGGCAAATATCAGCGTTGCGTTAGGCGCAAAGCAAGCATACACAAGCTAAACGCCTAACCACAATTCCGTGAGACGAAAGTCTTATACGTCTAGAAGTAGACGTGTTGGATCTTCTAGCATCTCTTTAACGGTTACCAAGAAACCTACTGATTCTTTACCATCGATAATACGGTGGTCATAAGAAAGCGCTAGGTACATCATTGGTAGAATTTCTACTTTGCCATTAACAGCCATTGGGCGATCTTGAATTTTATGCATACCCAAGATAGCGCTCTGTGGCGGGTTAATGATTGGTGTAGACATTAGTGAACCAAACACACCACCGTTGGTGATTGTGAAATTACCACCTTGTAGTTCAGCCAATGACAGCTTACCGTCACGGCCTTTAAGTGCTAGTTCCTTAATTCCTTTTTCAACACCTGCCATGCCTAGTGTGTCAGTATCTTTAAGTACTGGCGTTACAAGGCCGCGTGGTGTAGAAACAGCAATCGATACGTCGAAGTAGTTGTGATAAACAATATCATCACCGTCAATAGACGCGTTAACTTCAGGGAAGCGCTTAAGTGCTTCAGTTACCGCTTTCACATAGAAAGACATGAAACCAAGACGAATACCGTGACGCTTCTCGAAGCTGTCTTGATACTGCTTACGAAGATCCATGATTGGCTTCATGTTAACTTCGTTAAACGTTGTTAGCATTGCCGTAGAGTTCTTCGCTTCAAGAAGACGATTTGCAATTGTCTTACGAAGACGTGTCATAGGAACACGCTTTTCAGTACGGTTACCAGTTGGTAAATCTGCAACTGGTGCTTCAGCAGCTGCTGTTGAAGCCTTCGCTGAGCTATCGCCGCCTTTAAGGTATTTCTCTACGTCTTCTTTAGTGATGCGGCCATTTTTGCCAGTGCCTTTCACTTTAGCTGCGTCTACGCCTTTTTCAGCAAGTAGACGACGTACAGACGGACTAAGCGCATCGCTGCTGTCGTCACTGTCGTCGCTTTCGCTAGATGCTGCTGGAGCAGAAGCGCCGCTTGCAGCACCTTCTACAAATTTTGCAATTACTTCTTCAGCAGTAACTGTTGCGCCCTCTTCTGCGATAATTTCAGCAAGAGAACCGTCTGCAGGAGCAACAACTTCAAGAACAACTTTATCAGTTTCGATATCAACCAAATTTTGGTCGCGAGAAACTGCTTCACCTACAGCTACGTGCCACGTTGCGATTGTCGCGTCAGCTACAGATTCAGGAAGTACTGGTACTTTAACATCAGATGTTTTTCCAGAAGCCGCTGGAGCCGCCTCTGATTTTGATTCGTCTTTTGCCTTGCTTTCTGTTTTAGCTTCAGCTGGTGCAGCAGCACCACCCTTTTCTAATTTAGCAATAACTTGCTCGCCTAAAACAGTTGCACCCTCTTCGTTTAGGATCTCACCAATTGTACCGTCCGCTGGCGCCACAACTTCTAAAACCACTTTATCAGTTTCAATATCAACCAGGTTCTGGTCTCGTTTAACTGCGTCACCGGCCTTTACGTGCCAGGTTGCAATGGTGGCATCGGCAACTGACTCAGGTAGAACCGGAACTTTTATCTCAATTGTCATTACTGTTCCTTATTTAATTGTGAGTGCGTTTTCAACCAGGGCTTTCTGTTGCTGGTTGTGAACGGATACATAACCTACTGCAGGTGACGAGGATGCATCACGGCCTGCATATGTTAATTTTGCACCATCTGGAATTGCTTGCCAGAAATGGTGTTGGCTACAGTACCAAGCGCCTTGGTTTTGAGGCTCTTCTTGACACCAAACCCAATCTTTTACGTGGCTGTATTGTGCCACAACTTTAGCGCATTCTTCTTGTGGGAATGGATAAAGTTGCTCTAAACGGATGATTGCAACGTCTGTTTGCTCATTTTTACGGCGTTGGTCTAACAAATCGTAGTAAACCTTGCCTGAACACATAACAACACGCTTCACATTCTTCGGATCGATATCATCAATTTCGCCGATTACGTTATGGAATTTACCCTCTGCTAGTTCTTCAAGTGAAGATACCGCAAGAGGATGACGTAATAATGACTTAGGCGACATAACGATAAGTGGCTTACGCATAGGGCGCACCACCTGGCGACGAAGCATATTGTAAACCTGTGCAGGTGTAGAAGGTACACACACTTGCCAGTTATGATCAGCACACATTTGAAGGAAACGTTCAAGGCGTGCAGAGCTATGCTCTGGGCCTTGGCCTTCGTAACCATGTGGAAGTAAAACGGTTAGGCCACACAAACGGCCCCACTTCGCTTCACCTGAGCTTAAGAACTGATCAAATACAACCTGAGCGCCGTTAGCGAAGTCACCGAACTGGGCTTCCCAAATAGTCAGACACGTAGGCTCCGCTGTCGCATAACCATACTCAAATGCCATAACCGCTTCTTCTGAAAGCACAGAGTCGTAAATTTCGATCTCGCCCTGTCCTTCACGAACATGCTGTAGTGGCATATATATCGACGCATCTTTTTGATTGTGTAACACCGCGTGACGGTGGAAGAAAGTACCACGGCCTGAATCCTGACCGGTAATACGAATATCTTCGCCGGCATCAACGATAGTTGCATAGGCCAAGTTTTCAGCCATGCCCCAATCAAGCATTTTCTCGCCAGCAACCATCGCTTTACGGTCTTGGTAGAGCTTGTTTACGCGAGACTGAAGCTTGTGCTCTTCAGGAATAGTAGTGATTGACTCACCTAGCTCTTTGAGCTTCTCAACTGAAAGCGAACCATCGTAAGGCGTATCCCAGTCGTGACCAAGATATGGAGACCAGTCAACGCTGTGCTCTGTCATTGGACGCCACTCTTCAACAACGCACGCGCCGTGGTCGAGCGCTTCACGATATTCTTCAAGATAGCGGTCTGCGTCACGTTGTTCAATCACACCTTCAGCTATTAACTGGTCAGCATAAAGAACACGTGGAACCGGGTGCTTCTTAATTTTTTGGTACATCAACGGCTGCGTGGCGTTTGGCTCATCCGCTTCGTTGTGACCATGACGACGGTAACAAACTAAATCAATTACAACGTCTTTCTTAAACTTATCGCGGTATTCAAGCGCAAGCTGCGTAACAAAGGCAACCGCTTCTGGATCGTCTGAGTTCACATGGAAAATCGGTGCCTGTACCATCTTCGCGATGTCAGTACAATATTGCGTTGAACGGGTATCTTCAGTCTTCGATGTGGTGAAACCAACTTGGTTATTTACCACAATACGAACCGTACCACCTACAGCAAAGCCGCGAGTTTGCGACATGTTGAAGGTTTCTTGTACTACACCCTGACCAGCAATTGCCGAGTCACCGTGAATAGTGATAGGCAGTACTGTACTCGTGTCATCATTGCGACGCGCAAGACGTGCACGTACAGACCCCATAACTACAGGGTTTACAATCTCAAGGTGAGACGGGTTAAACGCTAGTGCTAAGTGAACATTGCCGCCAGGTGTTGCGAAGTCAGACGAGAAACCTGCGTGGTATTTCACGTCACCCGCGCCTAGTGAGTCGTCGTGCTTACCTGAAAATTCATCAAACAGCACCGATGGGTTTTTACCCAATACGTTAACTAGCACGTTCAAACGACCACGGTGAGCCATGCCGATAACCACCTCTTTGGTACCTGCAGTGCCAGCCTTGGTGATTAAACCTTTCAGCATAGGAATAAGTGCATCGCCGCCTTCTAGAGAGAAACGCTTTGCCCCTGGGAATTTAGAACCCAAGTACTTTTCCATTCCGTCAGCCGCAGTAAGACCTTTAAGAATTCCTAGCTTTTCGTCGCGAGAAATTTCAGGCTTTGCTTGGACAGATTCAATTTTTTGTTGCAACCAGCGTTTCTGTTCAGTATCGGTAATATGCATGTACTCTGCACCGATAGAGCCACAGTATGTGCGGTTTAACGATTTAAACAGTTCACCCAATGGCATTGAATCTTTGCCAATAGCATACGAACCTACATTGAATACTGAATCGAAATCTTGCTCAGAAAGGCTGTGGTGAGAAAGTTCTAAATCGCGTACACGCTCTTGTTTCCATAGACCTAGCGGGTCAAGGTTTGCGTGCTGATGACCGCGGAAGCGGAACGCATTGATTAACTGAAGAACTTTAACTTGCCTGTCGTCTGAAACATTTGCAGAAGGCACAGACGGACTAGACATGCGGGCGGTTGGCCCTAACGCAGCAAGTTGCCTAAATTGATTTTTAATTGTTGTATGATTGGTTTCTAACTCTACGCCATCGACTTTGGGGAGGTTATCGAAGATTTGTCGCCAATTTTCAGAGACACTTTGCGGGTCTTCTAAATAAGTTTCATACAACTCTTCAACATAGGCAGCGTTGGCACCTGCCATGTGCGAGGAATCCCACCACGCTTTCATCACGCTTTCTTGCATTTAATTTGCCTTGCTACGTTTTATAAAATCTAGTTAACAATCAAGATGTATTATAAGGTTATTCTCAGCATAACCAAGTGTTATAACAGCGAATATATAAAAAAATAGCCATCCTTTTGGGATGGCTATTTAGAGCATCACTATCTGTAACTTTAGGAAGTTATCAGAATATAGTACTAAACAGCCCGTTGTAAAAGCATAGACTTAATTTGGCCTATCGCTTTTGTAGGGTTTAAGCCCTTAGGACATACACTTACACAGTTCATGATACCGTGACAGCGGAATACGCTGAACGCATCATCAAGGTCGTTAAGACGCTCTTCAGTTGCCGTATCACGGCTATCGATAAGGAAACGATACGCGTGAAGTAGACCAGCAGGACCGATGAACTTATCAGGGTTCCACCAGAAAGATGGGCATGACGTTGAACAACATGCACATAGAATACACTCGTAAAGACCGTCAAGTTTCGCACGCTCTTCAGGTGACTGTAAGTGTTCGCGCGCTGGCGGCTGCTTACTGTCGTTGATTAAGAACGGCTTAATCTTTTCGTACTGTGTGTAGAACTGCGTCATATCAACAACAAGGTCACGTACAACAGGTAGACCTGGAAGTGGACGTACTACTATTTTACCTTTGCCCAGTGCAGATAAAGGAGTGATACACGCAAGGCCATTTTTGCCGTTCATGTTCACACCGTCTGAACCACACACACCTTCACGGCAAGAGCGACGGAAAGAAAGCGTCGGATCTTGCTCTTTAAGTGCAAGTAGCGCGTCTAGCACCATCATGTCCTGACCTTCCTCTACTTCTAGAGTGTAGTCTTGCATGCGAGGCTTCGCATCTACTTCTGGGTTGTAACGATAAATCGAAAAAGTTAATTGCATGATCGTTGCCTCTCTTAATATGAACGCACTTTAGGCGGGAATGCTTCCCTAAGCTTAGGCGCCATATTCACTTCACGTTTGAGCATTTTATCAGTGTTCGGATCGTAGATGCTGTGGCATAACCAGTTATCGTCATCACGGTCCGGGAAATCGAAGCGGCTGTGAGCACCACGGCTTTCCGTTCTGAAGTTCGCTGCTACTGCTGTGCTGTACGCGGTTTCCATTAGGTTATCAAGCTCTAAACATTCAATACGCTGGGTATTGAAGTCTGCGCTCTTGTCGTCAAGGCGTGCATGCTTAAGACGCTCGCGAATTTCGCTAAGCTCTTTAAGACCTTCCGCCATTGCTTCACCTTCACGGAATACTGAGAAGTTAAGCTGCATGCATTTCTGCAAGTCTTTCTTAATTTGTACTGGGTCTTCGCCCTTACCTTTCTCTGAATTTTCCCAACGGTTGAAACGCGTCATAGAGGCTTCTAGATCAGACTCTGATGCGTCGCGTGTTGGTGCCATTTCAGACAATGTCTTACCAAGGTGTAAACCAGTCGCGCGACCGAATACAACAAGGTCAAGAAGTGAGTTACCGCCAAGACGGTTTGCACCGTGTACAGATACACAGGCAATCTCACCACAGGCAAATAGACCGTTAACAACCTTGTCGTTACCGTTTTCATCAACCGTTAGACATTGGCCATCAACATTTGTAGGAATACCACCCATCATATAGTGACAAGTAGGAATTACTGGAATTGGTTCTTTCACTGGGTCAACGTGCGCAAACGTACGTGAAAGTTCAAGGATACCAGGTAGACGAGACTCAAGAACGTCTTTACCAAGGTGGTCAAGCTTAAGCTTAATGTGAGTACCCCATGGGCCTTCACAACCGCGACCTTCACGAATTTCAGTCATCATTGAACGCGCAACAACATCACGACCAGCAAGATCTTTCGCGTTAGGTGCATAACGTTCCATGAAACGTTCGCCGTCTTTATTGAGAAGGTAACCACCTTCACCACGACAACCTTCTGTTACCAATGTTCCTGCGCCAGCGATACCCGTTGGGTGGAACTGCCACATTTCCATATCTTGAACTGCAACGCCTGCACGAAGCGCCATACCAACACCGTCACCGGTATTGATGTGTGCATTTGTAGTAGATGCGTAGATACGACCCGCACCACCTGTTGCAAGTACAACAGCGCGAGACTTGAAGTAAACTACTTCACCAGATTCGATATCAATCGCGGTACAACCAACAACGTCTCCGTCTTGGTTTTTAACTAGGTCTAGTGCATACCACTCAGAGAAAACTTTTGTTTTGTTCTTTACGTTTTGCTGGTAAAGAAGGTGTAGAAGCGCGTGACCAGTACGGTCAGCTGCAGCTGCTGTACGAGCGCCCTGCTCGCCACCAAAGTTCTTAGACTGACCGCCAAAAGGACGCTGGTAGATTTTACCGTTTTCGAAACGAGAAAATGGTAGACCCATATTTTCCATTTCGATAATTGCTTCTGGACCAGTTTTACACATGTATTCGATAGCGTCTTGGTCACCGATATAATCAGAACCCTTAACGGTGTCATACATGTGCCATTCCCAATTGTCTTCGTGTGAATTACCAAGTGCTACAGTAATACCACCTTGAGCAGACACAGTATGAGAACGGGTTGGAAATACTTTTGATAACAGTGCACATGATTTACCAGACTGCGAAATCTGTAATGCTGCGCGCATACCTGCGCCGCCAGCACCAATTACTACTGCATCAAACTCGTGAACGGGTAAACTCATTTTACACTCCCCACAATACGAATAGGCCAACAGCTACATAGCCGAACGCGATGATATTTAAGATATATTGTAGTCCTGCGCGCAGACCTGCTGATTTAACATAGTCTGTAAGCACCTGCCAAAGGCCGATGCGCACGTGGATCATCACTGCTACTAGTGCTGCCAATGTGAAAACTTTCATAGCCAGGCCAGAGAACAACCCTCGCCATTCGATAAACGTTAGGTTATCGGTGGTAATAAAGAACCACGCCATGAAAACCGAGTACGCGAAAATAATTGCTGCTGTAGCGCGAAGTGAAACGTAGTCTTGTACGCCGTCACGCTTAATGCTTGCTTGGTTGGTTACCATAATGCAACTCCCAATACTACGGTCAGTACAACCCAAAGTGCGATTACAGCTTTTGCACTTGTGTTACCCGACTCTAATTCTTCCCAGTGACCTAAATCCATAACAACGTGTCTTAGGCCGCCTAGAATGTGATATGTCAGCGCTGAAGCTGTGCCAATTGCGACAAATTTTCCAAAGAAACCGTCCATGATTGCTTGTACGTCCGCGAAACCTTCAGGCGAATGAACAGAAACTGCCCATGCCCAGATAACAAAAAGTAGCGCGAAGAACATTGCAACACCGGTTACACGGTGGAGAATTGACGAAATAGCAGAGGGCGGAAATTTAATAGTATTGAGTTCTAAATTTACTGGTCTTTGCTTTTTCACAATGTATGCCTGTTTAATCCGTAGGGGATAATGAATTTCTTACCTTTATTATGTCCTGAGTAAGTGAATTCGATTTTTAACCTGTTAATTGCCTCATCCATTGAGTTGTTAACAATTTGTGAATTATTCTTTAATGCCTGTAACAGAATAATTATTCCATTTCCAAAGCACCGCTGAGTATATCCAGCGTAGTATATAATTACAATTTTTTGTGCCGTAGTAAGACTTTAGTCGCTATATACACTTTTATGATAATTATTTTGAATAAAAAGAGATCAAAATTGAGCGCAACACGTTTAAATGAGCGCAATTACAGTGTTAAGAAGTTTACCAGCAGCTAAATGGAATAACTATGCATAACAACGAGAAATTAAGCACTTTTAATCTGTATGCGTATTTATTCCTCATCAAAAGGTTACTTTTTAAACTAACCTGTTAATATATTTATCGTTCGATGGTTTACCTTTATCGAAAAGCCATTGATAATTGCACCGTATCGGGCAAAGTGAAATCCCAACGAGTTAATTAATCGTTATCTGATTGCTAGTATTTTTTTAAGCAATTCGGAATATTTATTGTGCAAATATGCAATTAAATTGACTTGTTGGTGCATAATAAAGTACAAATACGCCCACTTTTCCCAACGAAGCGGATATTTTCGTCCGTTTTCGCTGCAAACAGAACCATTCTGAGGAGAGCATTTTATGGCAGATCAGAAAGCCATTCTTAAAGCCGGCGGTAAGGAAATCGAGCTTCCTATCTTGTCTGGCACCGAAGGACAAGATGTAATCGATGTCCGTACGTTAGGCCAGCACGGTTATTTCACGTACGACCCAGGTTTTATGGCGACAGGATCTTGCGAGTCTTCAATTACCTATATTGATGGCGCTCAAGGTGTATTATTACACCGCGGTTTCCCTATCGAAGAATTAGCGCGTGACGCAGACTACTTAGAAGTTTGTCACATGCTTCTTCACGGTGACGCACCAACAAAAGAACAGTACGAAGAATTTAAAGAGACAATTACTCGTCACACCATGGTACATGAACAAATTAACATGTTCTTCCATGGTTTCCGCAACGACGCCCACCCTATGGCAATGCTATGTGGTACCGTTGGCGCGATGTCTTCGTTCTACCACAGCGATTTAGACGTTTCTAATGAAGAACAGCGCATTCGCAGCGCACACCGTCTAATTGCTAAAATGCCTACTCTTGTTGCTATGTGCTACAAGTACAATGTAGGTCAGCCGTTTGTTTATCCACGAAACGACTTAAGCTATGCAGCTAACTTCCTGAACATGATGTTCTCTGTACCAGCAGAAGAATATCAAATCAGCCCAGCTGTTGAGCGTGCGATGGACCGTATCTTTACGCTTCACGCAGACCACGAACAGAATGCTTCAACGTCTACCGTTCGTCTTGCCGGTTCTTCTGGTGCGAACCCATATGCATGTATTTCTGCTGGTGTTGCTTCACTTTGGGGTCCTGCTCATGGTGGTGCAAACGAAGCATGTCTGAACATGCTAGAAGAAATTGGCACAGTTGATCGTATTCCAGAGTTTATTGCACGCGCTAAAGACAAGAATGACCCATTCCGTCTTATGGGCTTCGGTCACCGTGTTTATAAAAATCACGATCCACGTGCAACAGTAATGCGTGAAAGCTGTCACGAAGTATTAAGCGAGCTTAACGTAAAAGATCCACTACTAGAAGTAGCGATGGAACTAGAAAAGATTGCGTTAAGTGACCCGTACTTCGCAGAGAAGAAACTGTTCCCGAACGTAGACTTCTACTCAGGTATCGTTCTTAAAGCAATTGGTATTCCTACCAACATGTTTACGTGTATTTTTGCCCTATCTCGTACAGTAGGTTGGATTTCACACTGGCATGAAATGATGAGCGACCCTAAACAAAAAATTGGTCGTCCTCGTCAGCTTTACACTGGTCACAACCAGCGTAAGTACACGCCAATTAAGTAGTAAATTAGTAAATACTGAACTAAGTATTACGCTTAATAGTAAAAATAGCGCCTTTATGGCGCTATTTTTGTTTATACAAGATTACTTCAAGGAACAACAATGCCCTATTCAGCGGTTTTTCTAGGTATTGCCGGTCTCATTCCTTTTGTGGCTATGCCACTGGCTTATCAGCTTAACCTGTTATCGCTTACACAAAGCGCTGTTTACTTTGTCCAATACTCAGCTGTGCTATTGTCTTTCTTTGGTGGCATTCATTGGTGGGATGCGATAAGTAACCAACGTTATGACAAACAAATGTTAGTCGCTATGTTGCCGACCATAATTGGGTGGCTGTGTTTAGTGTTCTCTCACGACGTGAAGGTGTTTGGCGTTTTATCGTTAAGCTACGTCGCCGTACTTATTTACGACAAGTTTATCCTGAGTCTTCCTAAAGAGCAGATTGTAAGTTACATAAGCTTGCGGATGGGATTAACAAGTGTCGTTGTTATCTGTCACGCCTGGATGATTTACTTGCTCGTCTAGCGTTACTACTACCAGCTTAGCTTTAGAGACATAAAATTAGATAATTGCGAAAAAAGTAAAAGAGGCAAAAGCCTGCGGTGCTTAAGCGAGTTTCTAACTCAAGCAAAAAGTTACGCATAACCAGTATAAGCAATTGATAAATATAGCTTTAACAGGTTTAAATCTCGAAAAAAAAGGCGATAATATCGCTATGTTATCGCCTTCGTTTTTTACTTCTAGCGTTATTAACGAAAAGTAACGAGGTTATTCAGCGCGAATAAGCGAAAGTAGCTCTTCGGTTTTTTGTTCCATCAACGCAATGTCGCCTTTACTTTCAACGTTTAAGCGAATAACTGGCTCAGTATTCGATTTACGTAAATTAAAGCGCCATGTGCCAAACTCCAGACCCAAACCATCGGTAGTATCGATTACGCTGGCTAGTGGCTGATATTTACTTGTAACGCGTTCCAGCGCTGCGTCAGCATCTTTTAGTTTACTGTTAATTTCACCAGAAGATGGAAACGCTTCAATTCGCGCTTTCACCATACTCGCTAGTGTTTGCTTTTTCACACACACCAATTCGGCAATTAACAACCAAGGGATCATGCCTGAATCACAGTAGGCAAAATCTCTAAAGTAATGGTGCGCACTCATTTCACCCCCATAGACCGCATCTTCTTTGCGCATACGCTCCTTAATAAACGCATGGCCGGTTTTCGACTTAATGGGTGTACCACCTGCATTCGCTACGATATCTTCTGTATTCCAGTATACGCGAGGGTCATAAATGATTTTACTGTCGGTGTTTTTCTCGATAAAGGCTTCAGCAAGCAAGCCAACGATATAATATCCTTCAATAAATTCACCATCAGCGTCAAACAAGAAGCAACGGTCGAAATCACCATCCCATGCAATGCCAAAATCAGCTCCCGACGCTCTAACGGCATCAGCAGTGTCAGCACGGTTTTCAGGTAACAATGGATTGGGGATGCCGTTTGGAAATGTACCATCAGCATTGTGATGTACTTTTACAAATTCTATCGGAACACCCTGCGCTTTCATTTCTTGTTCAATGGCGTCAAGTGCAGGGCCTGCTGCACCATTACCAGCGTTAACTACCACTTTTAACGGTGTAAAATTACTTAAATTCACATAAGACAGCATGTGAGATACATAGTCAGACATACACGATTTAACCGTATATTTTTCGGTTTCAGAAAGCTTGTCTTCTTTTACATGGGCCGTACCGTTAAAAAACGCATCGGCATCAATTAACGCCCCCTCAGTGTAGTGTGCTAATCGCTCTGACACGAAGCTATCTTCTAATGCTTCCGCTTTCTCTTTTATGGCGTTTAGACCTGTGTCGCCACTAATTGGAACAGAGCCCGCCTTAACCAATTTCATGCCGTTGTAATTAATGGGGTTATGACTTGCCGTTACTTCAATACCACCATCAACGCCAAGGTGTTTGGTAGCGAAGTAAATTTCTTCTGTTCCTGCCATGCCAATATCAGTCACTGTTGCACCAGCATCGATAAGACCTGCGCTTAACGCTAATTTTAACGGTGTTGACGTAAGACGCACGTCACTACCAACAACAACAGTTTTCGCATTTAATTCTTGCGCAAAAGCATAGCCAATTCGATACGCTACATCTTCAGTCAGCTGTGAGTTCAATTCGCCACGAATATCGTACGCTTTAAAGCAGGTAATTGGGGTTGCCATTTGGATCGAAATTCCCTGTGTTTTAACTATTTATGATTACATTATCGCCTTTTACAACAAAAAAGCGCATACGCCCCTTTGCTATTGTCGTAAAAGAGATTAGACATACCGATATTAAATCATTAGAGGGAATGAATTACTAATTCAATTTAAACAGCGCAACGTTTTGCTAACGCGGTTTCAATCGATAAATTTAAAGCGCGAGTTCGAAATAGATACTGTTATGGAAAGCGCCTTGATGACGATACTTTCGGCGAAAGCACAGCTTTGGACTAAAACCATTCTTGATAAGGACTTTTTCAGAAGCGGCATTGTTGTCCATGACCTCTGCAGTGAGCAATCTTATGCCCATGCTTTTGGCCTCCTCAATTAAAAATGAGACGCAGTGAGAAGCAATGCCTTTTCCACAATCCTTCTCTGCAACTCGATAGCCGATTTCCGCCTTGTCGCCTGCTCTATTTTTGATGTTAGCACGCGCTACAATCTGGTTATTTCGTTGCTCATCAACAAGCACATAACCCCAAGCTCTTTTTCGGCTGTTGTAAGTAAAGCAATTCGCTAATGTGGTAGCCTACGCCATCCAATGAATAAAACGCTGCCTCTCTTGGTGCTATAGACGATTCAAAATAGGCTTTATTACTACGCTCAAATTCTAAAAGTGATAGCACGTGTTTTTCGGCGATGCTTTCAAAATGCATTGGCAGTGCTACTCCTTGCTGAACCTAATGAAGAGGTATTGATTAAAAGCCCAGTCTAATACCAGTCCGCATAGATAATTACCCATAGTCGAATCAAAACAGGCAAACCTTGTATCTACTTTGCTAATGAACCGCTTTGGTAATCGTTAAATGCCTGAATAATTTCCTGCTGAGTGTTCATTACAAAAGGCCCATATTGGACCACAGGCTCTTCAATAGGTTTACCTGAGACCACTATAAACTTACAACCTGTATCAGCGGATACAGATAGCTGCTTGCCACTTTGTGACAAAACACCCAGCTCTCCCTGCGACACAATTGTTTCTTTGCTAAGTTCGCCGCTATTAATGACCACGCTTCCCTCGTACACATAAATAAAGGCAGCTTCATCCGAACCCAGTGCAATTTCCGAACTCCCGCTTCGTAGTGCAACGTCTAAAAAAGTAGGAGCAACCGCCGTTGTCTTCACAGGCCCTTTCACACCATCAATTTCACCTGCTAACACTTTGATTACTGCATCTTGAATGTGTACTGTAGGCACACTATCTGGCTGTATGTCTTGATAGTTCGGCGCTGACATTTTCTCTACGGCCGGAAGATTCACCCACAGCTGAAAGCCTTGTAACAAGCCCTCCTCCTGCTCTGGCATTTCTTCATGTATTATGCCTCGACCCGCATTCATCCATTGAATGCCACCAGCATCAATAACCCCCTCATTGCCTACAGAGTCTTTATGGCGCATTTTTCCTGCAAGCATATAAGTAACTGTCTGAAAACCACGGTGAGGATGTGGTGGAAAACCAGCAATGTATTCACCTGGATTATCTGAACCAAAAAAATCCAACATTAAAAAGGGATCGAGGCGAGGTAGATCAGGTTGCCCAATAATACGAGTAAGCGACACCCCCGCGCCATCACTTGTTGGCATACCTGTAACCACTTTCTCTATCGATTTTTGTTCACTCACTTCCACTGACATAATGTGTATCTACCTTAAATCTTAGCCTTCACTATCTTTTACGAGCTTCACGTTTAGCTTTTTGTATTACCGACCTTTTGTGTGCTTTAACGTTCTATTTTATCGCGACCGTGAGGCGACATAAGATCTTGCTCTGGCCCGACGGGGATTACCTGGGTTGGATTTATCATAGTGTGGCTGTAGTAATAGTGCCTTTTGATATGGTCGAAGTTTACCGTTTCAGCAACGCCCGGAACTTGATAAAGTTCTTTCATATAGCCGTAAATATTTGGATAGTCTGCAATTTGCTTTTTATTGCATTTAAAGTGCCCGTGATACACAGCGTCGAAGCGTATCAGCGTGGTAAATAAGCGCCAGTCAGCTTCTGTTATTTTGCTGCCAACCAAATAACGTTGTTTACTCAACCTTTCTTCAACCCTATCTAGCGCGCAGAACAATGCAGTTACTGCCTCTTCATAGGCCTCTTGCGTTGTAGCAAATCCAGCTTTATACACGCCATTATTTATGTCGTGATACACCATATTGTTGATGGCATCAATTTCTTCACGTTGGGCGTTAGGATAATAATCGTCTTCATTATTAGTCAGTGAATTAAACCCACTGTTAAAAATACGGATAATTTCAGCTGATTCATTATTAACGATAGTTTCTGTTCGTTTATCCCAAAGGATTGGAACAGTGACACGGGTGGTTATCTCAGGTTCTGCCTTAGTATAAATTTGATGCGCATAATCAAAGTTATAAAGCTTATCTCCCGTTGCTCCTGGGTAATCTTTAAACTCCCAGCCTTGATCAAGCATCTCAGGGTGTACCACCGAAACATCAATATGCGCCTCCAATCCCTTTAACTTTCTAAATATGAGCGCCCTGTGGGCCCAAGGACAAGCTAACGAGACATAAAGATGATAGCGACCAGATTCAGCGGGAAACGTGGAACCATCTTCGTTACTGACTTTGTCACGAAATTTAGATGCTTGGCGCTCAAATTTCCCACCATTTTTGCTGGTGTCGTACCACTTGTCTTGCCATTTTCCATCAACGAGTAAGCCCATATGCCTGCCCCTTTTCATTACTTCATTAAACAATGAATTCATTTAAACATGTGCTGGGTAGAACGTATGTCGCTTAAAATCGGATTTATTATTCGAAAAAACTGGAGTGTATTGATCTTTAGTGTCCACTTTTGAGATGATGCGCGCCCTGCTAGCGTACTTGCACGTTTTTGTGTGAACACACGCCTTTGAGTTAGTTTATTTTTAAGTGAAGTGAAACATGTCTGATGATCCACGTTTAGGCGGTATTGTGCGTTTATATGGCGCACAGCAAACTAATAATTTAGCCAACAGTCATGTGGCTGTAGTCGGCATTGGCGGTGTGGGAAGTTGGACTGCAGAAGCACTAGCTCGTTCGGGCATAGGTACTATAACCCTTATTGATTTAGACGATGTTTGCGTAACTAATACAAATCGCCAAATTCACGCGCTTTCCAATACCATAGGAGAAGCAAAGGTCGACGCCATTGCATCGAGAATTCACTTGATAAATCCTGCTTGCAAAGTGAATTGTATTGAGGATTTTGTCACTCCAGAAAATACGGCTACGCTTTTGACCAAAGAAATGCACGCTGTAGTCGATGCCACTGACAGTATTCGCGCTAAAGCGGCGATGATAGCTCACTGTAAACGCAACAAAATTCCTATTGTTACGGTTGGCGGTGCGGGCGGTCAAATAGACCCAACTCAAGTCACTAAAGGCGATTTAGCTAAAACAACACAAGACCCCCTAGCAGCTAAGCTACGCAGTGAGCTTAGACGTAACTATAATTTTAGTAAAAACCCAAAACGCCGCTTTGGCGTTGAGTGTATCTATTCAACAGAGCAATTGCGCTACCCACAACCTGACGGCTCGGTTTGTTACAACAAATCTGCAATGGAAGGTGGTACTCGACTAGACTGTGCAGGCGGCTTTGGTGCTGTGGTCACGGTAACCGCCACCTTTGGTATGTTTGCCGCTGCAAGTGTAATAAATAGATTAACTGGACAAAAATAGACTTTGGCCGATAACTTGCGCACAATAGTCAAAAACTTATAACACCTTGTCTTAACGACTTTTTAAGCGTTAGCGTGTTATAACAAAAGTATCGGTGAGAAGGAGAACAACATGTCACCTGATGAACTCAATAAATTAATGGCAGATTGCGCGAAGGACGCTGTGGTAACAGCAGCTGATGAGTTCGATATTGTACTCGACCACTCACCTGCTAGCGTAGCACTGGTGGACGACATTTTACTTAGTTTCGTAGATAAATATCACGATTTAGCGTTAGAAGATGAAGCAGTGTTCACCATCTGTAATATCTTTGGCGCTTACGTTGGAGAAATTTTAAAAGCGCAGCTAGATGGTGAATGGATTTACGATCAGTCAAATCCTAAAGCACCTGCCGTTTTTCTTCAGGTTGGTGAAAATACCTATGCCTTAGCGGGTATTTGCTATGAACGTCTGGTTAACGACAGTCAAATCAGCGTATTTGCCTACTATGAACAGGCGTTGGGGAACCACTTACGCAGCCACTAACGTTCTCACAGATTTTGCACTCAGTCTAACGTCTGTTCAATTGAGTGCATTAAATATATTTCCGATAAAGATGTTTTTGGAGAATGAGGTTCAGGGGTTAGGTGTTTCCCAATCCTCTACCATCCACTTTAAATGACGACTTTTTGAAATTGCGTACAAGGCTATACTGTAAAAAACGATTTTTACACCCGTAATAGTTTCAAACCCCCAGTGATGATGCATAGCGTAGTAAAGCTGAACACTCAACAATGCCAACACCCCCAATTGAGCCAGTGGAATAACCCATCGGCGCCATGCTAAAAAGCCTTTTTTCCATAAGCGATCTCGTTGGCTAACCAAAGATAACGCAATTAACACAGGTAAACTTGCCGCTAACCCCAACCCTAACGTTTCTTTTTGTGGGTAAAAGAACGTAAGTAGCTCACTAGTTTGAGTGCGGGAAGCCAGAGAAAAGACGAACGCGAGCCAGTCAATGCATAGAAGTATAAACACGCTGTAAAGCCAACGGGGAGGTAGAATTCGCCCTGACTCATCATAAAAAGTTAGCGGTAATTTAAGCATGCATTCACTTCTATTTTATTAATTTGAACCCTAAAGCGCATTCAACTCTGATAATGTTTACTTTCAAGAAGTGATAAATGTGGGGGTAAGTAAGGTATTTTTAAACCTTGTTCGTGCCGCTTTTACAATGAAACCCGTGGCCGTTTAAACTTGTTTTCACATTTAGTGCCTAACTTACGGCTGTACTGTGAGAATGCGTCAATAATTTATATCTTGGTCGCTAATTATATATACTGCGTACAAGCGTGTTTTCCTGTATAATCCGCGGCCATTTTAAGCTCAGTCATTTTCCAGGTGATATTTTAGATGACAGTAGAAACGTTTAATCCAAACAAAGTAGTAAATAAAACCACCACGCTAGAAACGCCAGTGAAGGTATTAAGTGACAACAAACCTTCGCAACAAAGCAATGGCAGCAGAATTGGTTTTGTTAGCTTAGGTTGCCCTAAGAACTTAGTTGATTCAGAGCGTATTCTTACTCAACTTCGCACCGAAGGTTATGACGTAGTCCCTACCTACAACGATGCCGACTTGGTTATCGTTAACACCTGTGGATTCATTGACGCGGCGGTAGAAGAGTCATTAGACACCATAGGCGAAGCACTTAAAGAAAACGGCAAAGTTATCGTTACCGGGTGTTTAGGTGTTAAAGAAGACGAAATTAGAGAGCTTCATCCAAATGTACTGGCTATCACGGGGCCTCATGCCTACGAAACGGTAGTTGAGCAAGTACACGATCATCTTCCAAAACCCCAGCACAATCCGTTTGAAGATCTGATCCCTGACCATGGTGTAAAATTAACGCCTCGTCATTATGCTTATTTAAAGATTTCAGAAGGCTGTAACCACCGTTGCACGTTCTGTATCATTCCTTCTATGCGTGGCGACCTTGTCAGCCGCCCAGTGGGTAACGTACTCGATGAAGCTAAGCGTTTGAAAGACGCTGGTGTTAAAGAGCTATTGGTTATTTCACAAGACACTAGCGCCTATGGTGTTGATGTTAAGCACAGAACGGGCTTTTGGAACGGCATGCCGGTTAAAGCACACATGCAACAGTTGTGTGAAAAGCTGGGCGAAATGGGCATTTGGGTCCGTTTACATTACGTGTACCCTTACCCGCATGTGGATGATCTAATTCCACTAATGAACGAAGGTAAAATCCTTCCTTACTTGGATATTCCGTTTCAACACGCCAACAAACGTATTCTTAAGTTAATGAAACGCCCAGGTAGTGCTGAGCGCGTGCTAGAGCGCGTTAAAAAGTGGCGCGAAGATTGCCCATCATTAGTCATTCGTTCGACATTCATCGTCGGCTTTCCGGGCGAAACGGAAGAAGAGTTTGAAGAGTTATTGGATTTCCTTCGCGAAGCGCAGCTTGATCGTGTTGGTGCATTCGCCTATTCCCCTGTTGAAGGTGCAAGAGCAAATGACCTCCCTGACCCAGTGCCAGAAGAAGTGAAACAAGCTCGCCTTGCACGGTTTATGGAAGTACAGGGCGAAATAAGCGCAGCGCGACTTCAAGCGAGAATCGGTAACGAATATCAAGTTGTTATCGACAGCGTTGATGCGGAAGGTGCCGTCGGCCGTACCTATGCAGACGCACCGGAAGTTGATGGTCTGGTTCATTTAAACGGTGTTTATGACGTAAAACCTGGCGATCGTGTATGGGCTGAAGTTATTCACGCTAACGAACACGACGTATGGGCAGTATTGTCTGAAGACCAAGACGAAGAAGACGAAGGCGCTGATCCCGCGCTGTAACTTTCGATTAACTGCAGTCTAAACTCGAAAGTCATCTATTCGTTATTTTTGTAACCCTATCGGCTAATTGCCAGTCGATAGGGTTTTATGTATAACAGACCCTATACATAATTAAACAAGTAAAACTATCAATGCCATCTTCTGTGGTACGTGAATAAAATATGGCAATGTTACCCTACTCCAAACTGAAACACTCTTCCCGCCACATCTTGTCATTTGGCATAGTGCTCATTTTGACTTTCGTATTCAACCCTCGTGCACTTGCCAGTACAGAGTGCAAGACTTTACACACCGCGGGAGCACAACAGTGGTTTCCCTACGCATTTAACGAGTTTGAAGGAAGGTTGAAAGCTACGGGGATAGCATTTGACGTTTTAACCCTGCTAGCACGGGATTTAGGTGTCACACTAAAGATAGAAACTGGGCTCCCCTGGAAACGAATAGAATCCAAACTCGACGCGGGCGAGCTTGATATTTTGGCGGGAAACTATTGGAACGAAGCTCGTAGTCGAAAATGGCTTATCACCGCACCGTTTGCAGCAGAAGAGGTTTACGTTGTGCTCTCTCCTTCACTTTCTCAAACGCGAGGTACCGATCTTTCGCTTAGCGCACTTGCGCAATATATTGGTGTGATGCCTCGAGGAATAAGCTTAGGTGAAAAATTCGATAGCATTAAATCAAACTTGAATATTATCGAAGTTAAAGACCACGACAAAATGTATGAAATGATGCGTCGACATCGTGCTGATTACGCAGTTTCACCACAAAGCGCAGCACTAAGCCACTTGAACGACCCAGAAAATGACGGCATGCGAATAAGCCAGTCACCTATATCTTCAAACAATGTACATTTTGCTATCTCCGCCAAATCTAAGTGCGCATCACTATTTCCAGAGTTTAACCAAGCCCTTAGCGCTCGTTTAAAAGACGGGTCTATTAAGCATATCATTGATACGTATGATTTAACGCGCTAAAGCTATGGCGCATTGGAATCATGTAGTTAAGAACACGTGTAGTTAAGGACACGTACAGTTAAAGACAGGTGTAGTTTAAAAGTAAAAGAGCGCTTTTCGTAAGCGCTCTCTTGGTGTTATTGCATTATTGATTGAGTTTGTGGCAAACCAACATTAAACCTACCAAGGCAACTCGTCACCATTTGAATGGATGAAGCGACCTGCGTTAGATACATTTAGCTCATCTATGCGTTGTGACAAACGCTCAGCACAGGTATCGGCGTCAATATCTCCCGCTCCATTGACCATTTCTGTTTGAACGAATCCAGGATGAAAAATACCTACTGCAATTCCCTTGGGTTTCAGATCATTCGCCATGGACACTCCCGCCGCGTTTAGTGCGGCTTTAGACATTCGGTAGCCATAGTAGCCGCCTGACCCATTGTCTGCCATTGAACCCATGCGACTGGTAATCATGGCAATTTTACCGTCATTTGCCATTGCCGGTAATAGTGTTTGAGTAACTAACAATGGACCTAATGCATTAACCCTAAATTGATAATCGATGGTATTTGGATCCCAATCGTCAATACTCTCGCGTCCGAGCACTCCGGCATTATTAATGAGCAAATCGATGTTAACGTCCATTAAAGGTGCAAGCTTTTCAGCCAACATTTCTGGTTGGGATACGTCCACACCTTTGATGATTGTCACACCTGCACTGTTTAGCTCGTCGCAACTGTTTCGACAGGTAGCATAAACTTTCGCACCACGTGCTTTATATTGCTTGGTAAGCGCAAGGCCTATGCCTCTGTTGCCACCGGTAATAACTACGTTCATAACGGTTCCCTTGTTACTATGTGTATGCGTTTAAAAGGTTTCACTCACCTTTTACAAGAACTGGCTGTTTAGATAAGGCTTTTTGCTAATTTACTAAAAAGCATCAGCCCTATTTCAGCACTCATTTCTTATTAACTTATAGTCTTTAAAAGACGTTCTAGATCTTCCGGGGTATCAATTCCAACTGGCGGTGGCGCTATCGCCACCTCACAGTGAATCTTATCGCCATACCATATGGCTCGAAGCTGTTCTAAGGATTCAATTTGCTCCAGAGAGCTAGGCGCATAGGCAACATATTGCTTAACGTATTCAGCACGATAGGCATAAATGCCTATATGGCGTTTGTACAGCGACGTATTTGCAGATTGCGGGTTTGCCATCATGTGATCGCGTTCAAAAGGAATAGGAGAACGTGAAAAATAGATAGACTCACCCTTTTCGTTTACCAACACCTTAACAATATTGGGGTTAAACACATCCTCAACACGTTCAATAGGCGTAGATAACGTAGCCATCTGGCACTGGGGCGCATTGGCAAGATTATCTGCAACCTGCCTGATGTTTTCGGCGGGAATAAATGGCTCATCCCCCTGTACGTTAACCACAATAGTAGAACTCGCAATGCCTTCTTTTTCGATAACCTCGGCAATGCGCTCTGTTCCAGATTGGTGGTTGACAGACGTCATGCATACTTGAGCAAAACCTAGCACGACGTTTTGAATACGTTCATCGTCCGTGGCAACAATGACGTTATCCGCTCCAGCTTCTTTAGCACGTTCAACCACATGTTGAATCATCGGCTTTCCATCAATAAGCGCTAAGGGTTTGCCAGGAAACCGACTTGAGCCGTATCGAGCAGGGATCACAACTGTAAATGACATAACTTTATTTCGCCCTTATTTACCACTTAGTTTAACGTTTTATTACCGTGTCGCGTCAACATCGTCTAACGACAATGCTGTTGCTTTACTTTCGATAAGTACAGGGATGCCATCTTTAATATCGAAAGCCAATCTATCAAATCGACACACTAACTGGGTGCTATCATCACTCAGAACTAATTTTCCCTTACACACTGGGCAAGCCAAAACTTCTAAAAGCTTTTTATCAAAGGCCATTGTTATTATTCCTGTCCGTCTTGGTTGATCTTCAAACCTGCCTTGGCAAGTTTCACATTTACTAAATTAAAAAAGTCTGGCGCTAAATGCGCGGTAACAGGTAAAAACCAGCAGTCGTTATGAGCAAAAGGTGCAGCTTTAACGGCGTCTTTTTCTGTCATTAATACTCTGCCATTCGGTATGTCTGACCGTGTGATCGCATGGTGATCCGCCAGCGGTGTAGCTGAAGAAAGCTGGATACCCATTTCTTTAAGCTGAGAGAAAAAACGCTGAGGTGAACCTATTCCAGCAATTGCGTTGCACGGCACTTTTTGTATCTCTTCAAGGGGACTGGTTCTTACTCTGTTTGAAACAGAGGTGAAGTCCCCAGCTACTAAGGTCATTAGATATTGAGGCGCTACAGCATGGCTAAATGTCGGCATTGAACGGCTATTATGTACTAGCGCATCAACGGTACCAAGGCGCCATTGTCCTTCGCGAAGGGGCCCCATTGGCAGCAAATAACCACTGCCTACTTTTCTATCGTCCATCACCACAATTTCAACGTCGCGATGAAGTGCGTAATGTTGAAGGCCGTCATCACAAATAATTAAATCGCAGTGTAATTTGTCACTTAAGTACGCGGCTCCACGTGCGCGGACTGGATCGATAACAACGTCGCACTGGCTTCTAATGGTCAGTAAACGAGGTTCGTCTCCCACCTCAGACGCATCATCTTCGCCTTTCACTAATCGCGGGTATTCTGGTGATTTAGCGCCATAGCCCCGACTTAAAATGCCGACCTTAATGCCCTGCTTCTGGTAATAATCGGCTAAAGCTAATACGACTGGCGTTTTGCCGTTGCCGCCCACTGATATGTTGCCAACGACAATCACGGGAGCGTTAGACTTAAAGGCCTTTTTGAATCCAATTTTAAAAAGTAACCGGCGAATTGCCGAAATAAAGTAGAACAGCAGCGCAAATGGTGAGAGCAGCCACACTAAAGGATGGCCGAAATACCATTTATCGTGCTTGGTTTTACTTTGTGATTGACTCACTTAGTCTCACCAAATTGTAACGCGTGCAGTTGCGCGTAGTGACCACCTTTTTCAAGCAATTCGTTGTGTTTACCTTTTTCAATAATGCGCCCCTGCTCCACTACCATAATGCAATCTGCGTTTTCGATGGTAGACAAGCGGTGCGCCACAACAATGCTGGTGCATCGTTTTTGCAGCGTTTCTAATGCGTCTTGGATCAAACGCTCAGACTCTGTATCAAGGGCAGATGTCGCTTCATCCAGAATAAGTATGGGCGCTTCGGCAAGTATTGCCCTTGCAATGGCAATACGCTGACGCTGGCCGCCCGAAAGCATCAAGCCGTTTTCACCAATTACCGTATCTAGTCCTTCAGGTAAGTTCGATAAGAACTCTTCAACATGCGCCATTTTTGCCGCATTCTCGATGTCTTTGCGAGATACATTTTGGCGCGCACCATAAGCAATATTGTTAGCTATGGTATCGTTAAATAGCGTAACGTTTTGCGATACCACGGCGAACTGCGCCCGCAGATCTTTAAGATCAATATCGTTGAGCGCCGTGTCATCCAAGCGAATTTCACCTTCTTGCGGTACATAAAAGCGTGTAAGCAGCGACGAGATGGTCGATTTACCACTTCCCGAGCGCCCTACCAAAGCAATCGACTGCCCAGGGTTTGCGATAAAGCTCACATTAGATAACGCGGGCGTCTGTTTTCCTGGATAAGAAAATGTAACGTCGTCAAATTCAATTTTTCCTGTTGCGCGCTCTACTTTGGTTTTTCCTTTATCTTCTTCGTCTGCTTCATCAAGAATTTCAAAAATACTGGCGCAGGCTGCCATACCTTTTTGAAATTGGTTATTAATGGTAGTGAGCTGTTTAAGAGGTTTAAGCAGCATCACCATACAAAAGACCACATTAATAAATACGCCTGCAGTAAGCTTTTCAAGCATACCAGGCGTGCTGGCAATAAACAGAACGACTGCAAGGGCAATTGACGCTATTACCTGTATTGAAGACACACTCAAAATAGAAGTGACATTCAACTTCATTGACTGTTGACGGTTGTGATTGTTTTTCTGCTCGAAACGCTTTTGCTCTATTTCTTGACCGCCAAACATGATCACAACTTTGTGACCTTTCACCGCTTGCTCTACCGACGATGTTAGGTTGCCCATTGATTGTTGAATGTTTTTACTTACAACGCGAAAACGCTTACTAACGATAGAAACAATCACTGCCACAATCGGGCCAATTAAAAGAAATATGAGAGAAAGCTGCCATGAGTAATAGAACATGACACACAGCAAACCGATGACCAGTGCGCCTTCCCTCACCAATGTTAGCAGCGCCTTACCAGATGCATTAGCCACTTGCTCTGTATCGTAGGTGACTTTACTGATAAGCCCGCCAACCGCATGATTATCGTGAAATGCCACTGGAAGATGAATGTATTTTTCAAACAACTGCTGGCGCATGCGCATTACCACCTGAGCACCAATCCAGCTTAGCGTGTAACTACCTAAAAAGTTGAAAACACCCCGTAACAAAAAGAGCGGCACAATCGCATATGCGGCTAGACGTAGATAGTCATGGTCGTTTTTCCCCAGTGATTCGTCAATCATTGGCTGAAGCTGGGAAAATACGAAGGTATCTACAGCGGAATAACCAATCATACCAATGATGGCAAAAACGAAAGGCACTTTATACGCTTTAAGATACTGTAAAAAGCGCTTAATTTGATAATCCGAGTTGTCGGCTTGTTGCATGTAGTTTTTTTAACCTGTTTGAAACGTTAACAAAAACGCGTTGGAAGTATTGTACTCGTTCTCGCTCTAATTCACTAATATAGCGGCAAAATTGGTTAGTCTGCCAACTAAGTGAATAATGTGTGGCCACTTCATACCTATTTAAAGGTATTCGTGTACATCTTCGTTTCGTTACAAGCTAATATTTCTGTCATTTGGCGATATTACTTAGTCTTTGAGGTGTCGCGGTGTAATGCCTGGTAAATACCAGCGTTTGTTCAACGTTCCACGTTGGGAATCTATATGGAAAGAATTCTTATCGAAGGTTGCGCTTATATATCCGTGATAGCTTGTTAAATATTGCGTTACGCCCAAACGCTCGTAACGTTTAGCCACAACATACGCAGGAAACTGCCATCGATTCTCGTAACCTTGCGTAAAGATCACAGCTTTTGGTGCAACGTGTTCTATAAAAACATTAGTAGAAGACGTTTTGCTTCCGTGATGCGGCGCAATAAGAATGTCGGCAGTTAGATTTGTAGAACTCGCTAAAGTATCCACTGAAGCCCCCTCTGAAAAACCATCCATGCTTTCACGGGTTATCAACGCGTACTCACTTGTTTTCTCAATGTCACCAGGAATTAACACGCTACCAGCGTCGCTTGTTATTTTAACCACACACGACATGGCATTGTTGTCTTCTTTGTTGCCATTTGGCGGCCATAGAAAATTGATTGTTAAATTCTGCCAGCGTATACGCTTTCCTCGCTCACAACCTAATGTTGGTGTATAGAAAGTGGCTTTTTTAGCTAAGGCGTGTTGTTCAATGGCTAATGCGCCTCCTGCATGATCGTTGTCACTATGCGTATGAACTACAACATCTATATTTGAAATATGCCTACTTTCCAAAAAAGGTAACAGGTGTTTCGTTGCAGTATGAGCATTGCCATTAAACTGAGCGCCAGAATCAATAATCATAGCCCGACCTCCCGCAGTCACTGCAATAGCACTGGCCTGGCCCGCATCAAATACATGCAGCGCCCATGCCGATTCATTGGTAGGTAACCACTTTTGAAAAATGCTTAGCGATGGGAGCAAGAGAAGCGCTACGCAGATAGCTTTGTACCGCCATGTTGGCAAAAGAAAAATAAAAAAAGCGACAATTAGACAAAGTGCCGCACCACTACTTACGTAAAAATTGATAGCGCTCCCAGAAAACTGACTAAGAACGTTCAAAAGCGATAACAAATACCCTAAACACGCATCACTGTAATGCATAAGCATGCCCGTAATTTGTTGTGAGAAACTAAACTCAACAAAGTGAATGACCAGCAACGAAATTAAACAAATAGGTAAAAGTAACGTTATTACGGGCAAGGCGATTAAGTTAGTAACAACTGCAATAAAACTGGCGTTACCAAACCATATTAGGGTTAGCGGCATCATTATTACGGTAAGCGCTACTTGTAGTTTAAACAAAGACACATACCAAGGTACTCGCTGTAGCCCCCAAACAACAACTAAAAACCAAATGCACAGTACAGCCCCTATGCTCAAGTAAAAGCTAGCGCTTAATATAGAGAGAGGAAACAGCAACAAACTCGAAGTAAGCATTGTGAGCGCAACATTTACTGGCCGCCATGCATGTCGAGAGAGAGACAGCACGCACCCCATAGTTACCAGTATCAGCGCACGCACAACTGGCAATGCGCTTCCACTAAGCAACGCGTAACAAAAACAAGCAGCGATAAGCACACAAAGCACAGAGGCTCTAATGGGCGCGCTGGTTTGAAACATCTTACTTATTTGCTGTTCTCTGTTCTTTCGACCTGTTGCCGGATAGTTGATGGAGGCTGAACGTACTAACCAATATTTCGCTCTGCCTAATAGGCCTGTAACATGCGTGAGTAAAAATATAACGGGGTTAAAAAACAATAAGCAGACCCCAGCGATAAGTGATAGATGCATGCCTGATATACTAAACATGTGCCCAGTGCCGGTGCGTTGTAACAGCGTCCAATCACCCAACGTGAAGCCCGTTTTATCCCCTAGCAGCAATGCGCGCCACCATTTTTCATGAACAAGGTCTAGCTTCTGCAATGTTGTAGCAAGTTCATAACGCACTGAGTGATTATGCTTTGTTTTATCGTGCTCTATCGACTTGATATAGCCAATTGCATGAATAAATTGGCTAACCAACTGCTGTTGTCGGCTAGCTCCAACAGGATTAGCTGTACCGTATGCAGGTTTAAGTTTTACAATTGCGGTGAAGGTATCGCCGTTGTGCAAACAATTTAATTTCACCTGGGACGGAGAAACCGATTGAGGCCGCACGCCTTTAGTTCCCTGTTGAGCATATGCAATTTTCTTATTGTCTAAGCCTTTGCTTTTTCGATCATTTGGGAATTCATAACGTTGGTGAGTAAGACGAGCTTTGAAATTAAACGTGCTAGTTAAAACACGCTTAGGCAAGGGGGAAAGTATACCGTTGTCTAGAAATGTCGCTGTGCTTTCACGGTTGACAGACTCAATAGCGACAACATACTGATAAGCCGCATCCGGCACGCTAGCAGTGCCGAAGATACATCCCCCCGACACAACTCGACCTGAAATTGTGACATCTTGTTGAATTTTCCCTTGGGGCAGTTGCCAAGCGTAGTAAAAATGCCCTACACTCGCCACCCAAAGTACTCCAGACAGCAGTCCGCTCACTGCCCAACATAGCAGCACCTCTGGAAATGCATGATGTTCAGCGGGTTTTGTCGTCGAAATGAATATAATGATAGTCACAGATATTATTAAAATGGCAATCATCAATGCCATGCTGTGAGTACTTGGAAGTATTTGCCAGAAAACTGCACTTATTGCGCTAGCGCAAAAACAGCTTAAGCAAATTGTGATACGATTGACCATGTTTTCACGTAGCAATTGACAGTGAGTGAATGTGGGTGGTGCAAATTCATGTTGCGCAATTCCGTTTACTGTTATTTTTTCTGTCTTTTTTGATTTTATTTTCGAGATGCATTGATATTTATGCCTAAGAAATTTATCCGACGTTTTTTGCCAGATCACCAAAGCATTAAGCAAAACAAAGCTTTAAAAATTTTTGGTAGCGTATTGCACGAGCCCAATCTTTGGCACTTAAACCGTCGTTCTGCATCTGGTGCATTTGGCATAGGTTTATTTTTCGCGTTTTGGCCGGTACCCTTTCAAATGTGGCTTTCTGCCGGTTTAGCTATTCCATTTCGCGCAAACCTGCCCTTATCTGTTGCAACTGTTTGGGTGACTAACCCTTTTACTATTCCGCCTATATTTTATGGGGCATACAAGGTTGGTACTACTGTACTTGGGACCAAGCCTGAGCATTTTGAATTTCAGTTTAGTTGGCAGTGGGTTGTAGAAAGCATTAATACCATTGGCCCTGCATTTTTAGTCGGGTGTGGAATTTGCTCGGTTGTGTTTGGACTAGCGGGTTATTTCTCTTTGAACTGGGTTTGGCGCTTTCAAGTGAAAAAAGCCTGGAAAAGACGCAGACAAATGCGGAATCAAGAAGCCCACTAGCGTGAGAGCCCTACACTTGAGTGTTTGTAGAAATATTTACCTTTTCTCAAGCCCCTTACAACGTTCAGTACAAAATACGCCGTAAAAGACAGAGCAAGAATTACAAAAAACGCCACTTCATAGAAGTGGCGTTTTTTATTGGTAACGATCAATATGAGTTCGGCGTTAATCTATTCAAGAAAACCATTACGCCGAGCGCTCTTATTGAATTTAAGCCAGACAGGCTGCTTTTCATGCTCTGATAAAAAAGCGATAAGCGCAGCTTCGTCCCATACCTCCACATCTAGCTCTTGTGCTTTAGTTAATTTGGAACCCGCTTTTTCTCCTGCAACTAGGAAGTCGGTATTCTTACTTACAGAACCTGCCACTTTAGCACCAAGTAACTGCAGACGGGCTTTCGCATCAGACCGCCCCATTTCACTAAGCGTACCGGTAATAACGCAGGTTTTACCTTCAAGAGGCAAATTATCCGAATCTGGCTTTTCAATAGCTGGCCAGTTAATTCCTTCTTTTAACAGCGCATCAATAACATCGGTATTATGTGATTCGTTAAAGAAGTTGAAAATGTGGGTAGCCACCACTTCACCTACGTCTTGGACTTCAACCAAGGCTTCAAGTGACGCTTCGCGAATCGCCTCCAAAGTTTCGAAGTGCGCAGCCAAGTTTGCCGCAGTAGCCTCGCCAACCTCACGGATCCCCAACGCATAAAGAAACTTGGCAAGCGTAGTTTGCTTTGACGCTTCAAGCGATGCCAGTAGCTTGCTGGCAGACTTTTCAGCCATACGTTCTAGCCCAACAACATCGCCTAACGAAAGCGTGAAAAAGTCGGCGGGACTATGCACAAGATCAGCATCAACTAACTGATCGACTAACTTGTCGCCCAAACCATCAATATCGAATGCTTTACGCGAAGCAAAATGCTTAAGCGCCTGTTTGCGTTGTGCGGCACAAATTAATCCACCGGTGCAGCGGGCAACCGCTTCATCTTCTAGTTTTTCAACCTGCGAGTTACACACCGGGCACTGGCTAGGAAAAGTAATATCAGTTTCACTTCCCGTGCGATTGGCTTCTACCACAGATACCACTTGGGGAATAACGTCACCCGCACGGCGAATTACTACGGTGTCGCCAACTTTAACGCCTAATCTGGAAATTTCATCCTGGTTGTGAAGTGTGGCATTCGATACTGTTACTCCACCTACGAACACAGGCTCTAAGCGGGCAACCGGCGTGATCGCACCAGTCCTTCCTACTTGAAACTCAACGTCCAGTAACTTAGTCACTTCTTCTTGTGCAGGAAACTTCTGCGCAATCGCCCAGCGAGGCGCTCGAGCCACAAATCCAAGGGCATCTTGCAGGTCAATACGGTTAACCTTAAACACAACGCCGTCAATGTCATACGGCAAACTATCGCGCTTTTCCAAAATGTGGTTGTAGTATGCCAAGCAGCCTTTACCGCCCTCGGCGGTGTCGATATCAGGGCACAGCGGCAGCCCCCAATTACCTAATTGCTTAAGGCGCTCGCTGTGTGTTGTGGGTAATTCAAAACTTTCAGGTTGCACTACGCCTAGCGAGTAGGCATAAAACATCAGCGGGCGCTTGGCCGTAATTTTAGAGTCTAACTGTCGTAAACTGCCAGCCGCAGCATTACGAGGATTGGCAAAAACCTTACCACCCGTTTCTTTTTGATGTTCGTTGAGTTTTGCAAAGCCCTCACGAGGCATAAACACTTCACCGCGCACTTCTACGCGCTCAGGATAATGCTCACCACGAAGCGTTAACGGCACATTAGAAATGGTACGCACGTTAGCCGTGATATTCTCGCCTACCTGGCCGTCACCACGGGTTGCAGCACGCACTAATTCGCCATTTTCATACAGAATACTTACCGCTAAACCATCTAGCTTGGGTTCGCAGCTAAAATCTAACGTTGCCGAATCTTTTAGTCTGTCTTTTAAACGTTTTTCGAAGGCAAGCAGTGATTCTTCATCAAAGGCGTTATCCAGCGACAGCATAGGAACATCATGGATAACTTGTTCAAAGGCCGATAACGCTGCGCCCCCTACTTTTTGACTGGGAGAATTCGGGCTTTGAAGCGTAGGATATTGTTTTTCTAGCGCAATAAGCGCCTGCATATCTCTATCATATACTGCATCAGGAACCGAAGGGTCATCCATCACATAGTACTGATAGTTGTACTCATTAAGTGTGTTGCGAAGTGTTGCTATTTGTTGCTTTGCTTGTTCTAAAGAATCTGACATGGAGTTGTTGTCACGCCGTTTAAATAGTTAAAAGTATTACAATTCGTTGCCAAGGCCTATTCGCCCAAGCCGCTGTATGTTCCAAATGGGCTGCAAAAATCTGATCTATTTCAGTCAGGTTGTGAAACGTACAGCCACGCTACAATGCTATGGCTTGCTAGCCCTTGTTATACATCAAAGATCAATAGACCCTAATCAACAGAAAAGGACCTGGGTATGAGCCAAGTCCTTTTTTGTTGTTGCACCTACATGAATAATCCACAAGATTGAGGCGCAAGTGAAAAATTAACGCTAGCTGCGCGCAATCATGCGCTTGCGCTCGAACTCACGAATTTTCTCGACGTATTGCTGTAAGCCCTGCTTCGTTAATACGCTTCGGCGCCCATCAAGTACTTGTGCGCCGAACTCATCTGCCAATTTGCGGGCTGCATTGTGCATCATGTTAAACACTTGATGAGGGTCACCCTCAATAGGCAATATCATAAACAGTGAAATACCCTGGGTTTCAAAGTTCTCTAGGTTATCAATATCGAAAACCCCAGGCTTAAACATGTTAGCAAGGCTAAACAACACTGGCCCTTTGCCATTTGAGTTTACGTGGCGGTGGAAGATGTCTTGATCGCCAAATTTAAACCCTAATGTTAATAACATAGGTAATAGTGCAGCGCCTGAAATGGGCTCGCCTTCTGGCGTTCTTACATTTAATACTAAAACCTCAGGTTCAATCGACGACTTAGCGGTCTTTGGTGTACTTCCAGCACCATCATTACCTGACTCATTAGCACTAAAGCTTTCATCGCCAAAATCAGCGCTAGCTGCTTCACTGGTGTCAAAATCAATACGCATTTGATCGTCACCAAAATTCGGCTCTTCACGTCTTCTCACTGGCGTTTTGCTTCGTTTGTTACGTGCAAAACGGCGCGGCTGTTCATTTTCTTCATGAACATCGCTGGATGAAACAGACTCTTCGGGTGCATCTAAACTAAAATCAGCAACTTCTCTTTCGTTTTTAGCCGGCGGCTGCACTGTTTCAGGCTCTTCCTCCAGCGTTGGGTCGATATAAAACTTCTGTGCAGGACGAACTGGCTCTGCACGCCCTCTTTCTTGATGACCGCCCGCCTGACTCTGAATTGGGTCATGCGATTGCGCGTTATCCGCTCTCTCTTGATCACTTGGAGAATTTGGTTGTTCGCTTTCTTCACGCTGAGCATGCGACGCTAAAGACGCTTCCTCTTGCTCTTCGCCTTCACGAAGTAAGAAGCCTGGAGGTTCAGGGAACGCGGCAAGGTTTTCGTCACCTCTGTTGGCACCTTTTGTTGATGCGCCATCGGGACGAGTTTGCCCTTTCATGTGTGGCTTCGGATTCGTAACCACAGAGCCATAGAGCTTTGGTGCTTTCTCAGCTTCTTCTTTCCCGTCAGACGGCATAGCGGAATTACCAACGCTGCTTGAGCGTTTACCCGCATGCTCACCGTGTGCGCCCTCTTTTCCATCACCGTGCTCTTTTGACGTGGCATGTTGAGACAAGCTATCGTCGTCATCAAGTTCTTCGCTGCTGTAAGCATGTTTTTCATTGATATCGTGATGTGCAGGGCCATTTGCCGTATTCGTCGATACGTCGCTTGCAGCCTCATGCTCTTGGTTTTGCGATTTACTAACTACACGCACCGCACCAATGCCCAGCTCGTCAAACCCTTCCTGTTCGTCCGACTCAAAATCGTTGTCATCATCTTGCCACTGACGGGGCTCTAAGCGCTCTTTTTCTGAAGGCTTACTGTTTTTACGAATTTTCCAAATACCATGGGCAAGCACTGCGATGATAAAAACCGTGCCTCCAAGGAGTAAAAATAGACGTAATTGATCTTCCATTTAATTTCTTTCGCCCTTTGTTATGCTTCTGCGAAGGCTACAGCCTCATCCACATCTACCGCCACCATGCGCGAAACTCCCGGTTCCGCCATGGTAACACCGGTGAGGTGACTGGCCATTTCCATCGCTATTTTATTGTGGGTGATATAAATAAACTGCACTGTTTGTGACATTTCTGACACTAAGTTACAAAAGCGCCCTACATTTGCATCATCCAATGGTGCATCTACTTCATCCAGCAAACAAAATGGAGCCGGATTTAATCTGAAAATAGCAAACACCAATGATAAAGCGGTTAGTGCTTTTTCTCCACCGCTTAAGAGGTGAATCGTACTATTTTTCTTACCAGGGGGGCGAGCCATTATCGTCACCCCAGTTTCTAACAAATCGTCATCGGTAAGCGCAAGATACGCCGAACCGCCCCCAAACACTTTGGGAAATAACGTTTTAAGGTCTTCGTTAACCTGCTCAAAGGTAGTAGAAAAGCGCGTGCGGGTTTCTTTATCAATCTTCCGAATGGCCGACTGTAGCGTTTCTAAGGCTTCAGTAAGGTCGTTGTGCTGTGTATCTAAATGTGACTTTCTTTCCGACTGGGTTTCATATTCTTCAACCGCGGCTAAGTTCACTGCACCTAAGCGCTGCAAATTAGCCTGCGTTTTTTCAAGGTCTTCTTGCCAGCGCTTCTCTTCGGCATCTTCAGGTAAGGTTTCTAGAATGCTCTTCAGCGACTGCTGCGTTTCATCAAGCTGTTCTAAAATCGTATTCGCACGTACTCGGTAGCCTTCAATATCGATATTAAGTTTATCGATGTTTGTCTGTCGCGTTTGAATATCTTTACCCAGAGCTTGATGCCCTTTTTCGGCTTCTCGCAACCACTGCTCTATATCTTCAAGACTACTTTGCTTAGCACTTTTCAGCTGTTCTAATTCCGCTTTGTTTTCCAACAGCGACTGAAGCTCTGCTTCTTGAATTTCTTCAGGAGACGTCAGCTGTGTAAGTTCTTTTTGTAATCTTTCTTTGTTTTTTATGTACTCTTCACGCTGCTGAAGGTTACGTGTAACCTGCTGGCTATATAAATTCTGGTGGTTCTCTAGTTGCTGCTTCTTAAGTGCAAGCTCATGATTTTGCGATGTTAATGTATCAACTAACGCGCGTAGCTCTGATGTAGTTCGCTCATTTGCATCACGCTTAGCGTTCACATCGTCAATGTGCACTTCGTGTTCAAGTATTTGTGCCTCTCGAAGCTCTAACTTTTCCGAAAGTTGGGCTAGTTGCTCATCTTCTTTCGCTAACATTAACTCTTGCTTTTCTAATTCGTCATTAAGTTTGGCAGTTCGTGTAGACTGTTGCTCTTGCTGCATTTCAAGCAAAGAAAGTTTATTTTTAATCTGTGCGCGCTGGTTTTCTTTTTCACCCAAGGTGCTCTGAATATCCTGCTTTTGCGCTTCGCTCTGTTCAAGTGCCTGTTTGGCGCGCTCTAGTGAATGCTCAATCTCATCTATAAGGCTTTCAGTTTCTCCAATGCGGTCTACCAGCGCCTTAATTTTGTTCGCCCGCTGCAAAGCACCGTCGCTTGCTTCGCCAGGTTTCACTACCCACTGTGAGCTTGCCCACAACCCTGAAGGCGAGATTGCGCTAGTAAACCCCTTGGCTATGCCTTCAGGTTCATCTTCTTTATCAAGAACGCTTACAAAAGCACTTTCAATCGTTTCCGCAAGTTCGTCATCGTTGCTACAAAGGTAAATGTCATTAAAAAATGCGGGAACACGCTGTGTTGACGATTCATTAGTGCTAGATTCAGTTAATAAAGCGTGTGCTAATGAACCCGATTTGGCAGTGCTTACAAACGCCTTATCGGTAAACACTTTAATGCCGCTTGGCAAGTTATCTTGGTTTTGCAGCAGTGCCTGTATGTCATGGCTTTTAGCAACAACGGGGTCTTTGGTGTGTTGTAAAATCGATTCTACGCAAGGTGCAAGAGTTTGGTTAGAGCTAAACTGCTGCCACAGCTTTTCTATTCCGTCTAACGTTACGTCTTCATTATTTGAGGCATCTTGTTGAAGCGCTTCTAGCGCAGCTTTTGTGGACAGTGCAGTTTGTAACTGGCCCTGGGTATCACGGCGCTTCGCTTCTATAGCGTTGACTTCGCCTTGTTGCTGCGACACCTTTTGATTGGACTCTTGAAGTAATTGCTTAGCTTCATCAATGTCAAAATCGAGTTCGCTACATTGCTCTTCTAAAAGTGTTATCTGACTGGCAAAATCTTCTTCATCTAGCTGTTTTAGCTCGTCTTGTAGTTCGCTGATACGCTGAGAAGTGCGTAACTGCATGCTCATCGTTGACTGAATTTGGCTATGGCATTGCTGAACATTCTGACGAAGTTGATTGTAGGTTTGTTCTTGCGCTCGCGCTTGTGCGTTAAATTCTCTTAGCGCTTGTTCAGCGTCTTCAAAACGCTCTTTGGCATGCTCTAACTCTGCTTCCTTAAGGGCAAATTCAGGCTCAATGTTTTCAAGCGCCTCGTTTGATACCGCAAGCGCTTCCTGTGCCTCATCAATAGAGTGGTTAAGCAATTCGTGTTGCTCGCTAATTCGTGCTAACTCTTGCTCTACCTGCCCTTTGCGTTGTTTTGCGTGCAGCGCATTTTGCTCTAGTCGCGTTATTGCGTTACTGGTAGTAAATAGCTGCTGCTGAAGATCATCTATCGTTTGTTTTGTTTCCAGCTGCTTGGTTTTGTACGACTCAAGCCCCGCTTCATCGCCCTGTAGCCGAGCCACTAAGTCGTCGACTTCTAACTGCAATGCCTGCTGCTGTTTTTGCAGCGCTTCAATATGTTCACTATTTTTCAGAAAACGAAGGGCTGCTAACTGGCCTTTCAGCTCTCTGGCTTGTGCACGTAGCGTTTTGTAACGAGTAGCCGCGGCTGCCTGACGCTGTAATTTTTCGAGCTGCTTGCCTAATTCATCGCGCACATCATTCAAGCGTTCAAGGTTATCTTGCGTGTGCCTTATACGATTTTCTGTCTCTCTACGGCGCTCTTTGTACTTTGAAATACCCGCGGCTTCTTCTATGAATACACGCAAGTCCTGTGGTTTTGACTCAATAAGCCGCGAGATCATACCTTGCTCAATGATGGCGTAAGACCGGGGGCCTAGCCCTGTTCCTAAAAACAGATCGGTGACATCACGCCGGCGACATTTAGTGCCGTTTAGAAAATAGGTAGAGGTGGCGTCCCGTGTAACTAAGCGTTTAACAGATAGCTCATTGTAGTTGGCAAATTCACCTGCTATCCGCCCTGCACTGTTGTCGAAAACAAGTTCAACGCTACATTGCCCCACTGGCTTACGAGACGAAGAGCCATTAAAAATCACGTCGGTCATTGCATCGCCGCGTAAATTTTTGGCAGAACTCTCCCCTAAAACCCAACGTACAGCATCAATGACATTCGACTTACCACAGCCGTTAGGGCCTACAATGGCGGTCATTTCACCGGGGAATGGAATAGTAGTTGGCTCAACAAAGGACTTGAAACCCGCGAGCTTAATCTTTTTAAGCCTCACACATCATCCCTCTTAAACACAAAGCTGCACGCGGTATCGCCTTGATATTAGCCAGAAACCAGCCAACCATCGGCTGAAATAGCAGTTGATGTAGAAATGATGCAATCACACGGAAGATTCTTTTGTTATTATGCTTCGACTCTACCAAATCTAACAGCTTGTAACAATTACCATTTCACTGAGTTAGGCAGAGAATACGCCAAGCGCGTATGATAGAGCAGATAGTTAACAAACACAGCGTTTCAAACGCGAAGGAGTACGAATGAGTTCAGGCGGTGTACATTATTTCTTTGAAGGCTTTTCGCTTATAAAAACCAAAGGATTAAAGCGTTTTGTTTTTGTACCCCTAACAATAAACTTAGTGCTTTTTTCTGTGGCTTTTTACTTCTTATTTGGCCAAATAGAAATGGGTATCGCTTATGTGATTGATCTTGTACCCGAATGGTTAGGCTGGATAAAAACAGCGATCAGCTTTTTCTTGTGGCCCCTAGCAGTCATCAGCGTATTACTCATTTTCGCACTTATCTTTGGCACACTGGCAAACTGGATAGCTGCGCCGTTTAACGGTGTTTTATCAGAAAAAGTAGAGCGTCACCTAACGGGTCAAGATTTGGGTGACGAGGGCGTAATGGCTTTAGTTAAAGACATTCCTAGAACTGTAGGCCGTGAACTTACCAAGCTCGTTTGGTATTTACCTCGCGCTATTGGTTTTTTGTTATTGTTCTTTTTCCTACCTATTATCGGGCAAGTCTTGTGGTTCTTATTTAACGCCTGGATGATGGCAATCCAATATTGCGACTACCCATACGATAATCACAAAGTAGATTTCACACGCATGCGCCTGCACCTTGGCGAACACAAAGGGAAAGCAATGACGTTTGGAATGATGGTGAATATATTCTCACTTATTCCCGTGGTTAACTTTATCGTTATGCCCGTAGCAATTTGTGGTGCAACGTCTATGTGGGTAAGAGAGCTTAAAGACACACTCGCCAGTTAGTGGCGAGTGTATTGTTTTCGTAATGACAACTGCGGTTATTTTCCACCAGTAAAGGCTTCGTATTCGGCTAACCAGTGTGCGGCTTCCTTTTGGTTGCCGCTATTGTGGAACGCCTGGAAGAAATTCATTGAAATGGGTCGCTGCGTGTTTTGTTTTTTCAGCTGCTGCTGCCACAATACCAAATATAATGGCGGTATCACGCCGCTATCGTGATGTTCCATAAAAGTAATTCTGCGGCTGGGCTTATAGCTGTTTTCCCCCAACACGGTGCACGTTTTGGCGCGTGCAATAATGGTTGCAGGATCTATTTCTAGCCAATTTTCAACCGTTTCGTGAGGTGCGTACCAATACTCAGAGTCTACGATTAGGTTTGGTGGTGCAAAATCGCTTATTCCATCTTCATCGCACAGCCTATTCGCCATGCCCTTGCCAATAGGATATTCGTCAGCGAAGCCTGCGAAGTGCGCTAGCTCGTGAACAAACACTGAATAAGCGTCACTAATGTCTAAGTACATTACGCCGTTTTGAACATTTGCCTTACCCTGCTCTGCCACTACTACTGCATGACTAAATTTCTGCTTTTTCGCAATGCTTGCCAAAGGAGTAATACTACAGCCTAAGATCCCAGCGTTCTTATAATCCGGATCGCAGCTTAGTACATCGGGTTTAAGCCAAATAGGCGGGGCCAGGCAAATAGAAAGGTTCTGCAGGCGCTTGTCGTCGTTGAATGAGTTATAAAGACTGTGAGCACGCATGATAGTAGCTAAACTGGTAGCAAAAGGCTGAATACGCTGAAGGCATTTCCCTTCATTCTCCCAGTTAAATGAAGGAGACTGCTTTAGTGCTTGCTGTATAGAATACGGCGTGTAGAGATTGATGGCCTCTAAGGCTTTTTCCGCTTGAAGATGCCCTTTCTTCGCGGCAAAGCTAAAATGCTCCTTAGCCTCAGAAAATTCCCCTTCGTCCCACAGAAGGCGAGCATACTTAAATGCACTTTGCATGTCTAAGGTTGCTGTTGCTGCGAGCAGTGGTTTCGCTAGTTGTTGTTGCCCGTGTAGAAGATACCAATCGGCCAATGCGGCCTGTGCGGGTACGTAGTTTTGTGAAGCCGCGCGTACCAGCCACTTCTCACGTTTTTCTGGCGAATCGGTAGACATTGCAAACGCAAGCTGTGCTTCTGCGACCTCGCCGAGCGCCGCTAAGCGCATAAAGCGCTGTGACGCACCTTCTTCACCTAATATTTGGTACAGCAGCCATGCAGCGTCTGCGTTTTCAAGATTCACTAGCTTCTCTAGAAAATAGGTTGCAGTGGCTTCATCGATATAGTCAGTAGCAATGAAGCCTGCGTTATACGCACGCTCAAATTCACCGAGCAAGCGTGCCTGTGCATTTTCACTGCCCTGCTTTGCAGCTAACCAAAGTAGCGCTAGTGCGTCATGCTTAAGGTGATAGTCAGAATAATTGAAACGTTCGGTAATATCCGAAGTTTGAGCGTCGGGAGAAGATTCTGTGCTGTCCTGTGCCATGCCGTCGGCAGTATTTGCTGAAGCAGAGCTCGCCTTTTCAGTTGGGTCGCTATCTGACACTAGGCTTGCCGGCGTAAGTACCTTGCTTGCATTAGCAATTAGTTGCGGGACATAGCGTCCGCTATCGCCCGCAACTATGAGCAGTGCGAACACTGCTAAAAATAAGCCTCGCATAACGCTTGCTGCTTACTCTTCGCTAACCAGATCGCTGCTAGCTAGTTCACGCAAACGGTTAAGTTCCATTCGTGCGTAGCGGTGTTCAACGTAATCAAATACATTGGTGCTTAATGCAAGCTTGAAGTAATTTGATGCAATACCGCTGTTGCCGCGCTGGGTATGAAATTTACCTAAGTAAAAATACGCTTCACACAACCTGTCTGTTAACGCTTTTTGGCTTTTCACACCGTCTAACAATGAGTTAAGTACATCGTTCTCATCAACGGTACCTAAAAACAAATCCACCAGCGTAGTAGCCCAGTGCTGGTTGTCCAGCGTTGGTCGAATAGAAGCTAAGTATTTTTGTCCTTCAAGCTCTGACACGTCGTGATGCGCAAAGTACGCCCAGAGAGCGCGAAATGGATCGCTGTCATCTTTTTCAAAAAAGCGGTTTAGATCGTTGGTCGCGAGTTCGGCGCGCCCACCGTAATAAAGCGCAATACCGCGATTTAGGAACGCGAAATCATACTCTGGGTTGATTTCCAGTGTAGAGTCGAATGCGTCGTAAGCCTGAATAAAGTCGTTCTGCTGAATATAGTGAATACCCATAGAATTATAGGCTTCAGCCAAATCTGGCTTTAAATTAATGGCTTGGGTGTAATCAAACTGCGCTAAGCCCGATAGGCCCACGCTGTCGTACAACATGCCTCGTTGAAAGTGCAGTTCAGCTTTGTCTTCATCTGATAACGCAGGGCTGGTAAGCACCTGATTGTAACGAGCAATAGCCATTTCGGAACGAGGATTAATGGGCGCAGGTTCGGCTAAAAGCAGGTTTCCCATTTGTGGTCTTTCTGAAACAGGTGGTGTTTGCGCACAACCGGTTAAAATAGCAGCGAATAGAGAAAAAAAGATGAGACTAACGTTTCTGCACATGGTAAAAAAGCATTCTATAAAAAAAGAAAAAACCGCCTGAGTATTAAGTATACGCTTGTTGCGGCGCTAATGCCGCCAACCTTCTCGCATTTGATGATAAAAGTAAAGCGTATTGGGTGGTTAACACAGGTAGCTATGAAGAAAAATAATTTAGAACAACTATCACAACTTGCTTTTGACGCACAGAAAAACTCACACTCACCTTATTCCAACTTTAAAGTTGGTGCTGCGGTGCTTACTCCAAGTGGCGAAACCTTCTCTGGTTGTAATGTAGAAAGTGCTGCTTTTCCATTAGGACAATGCGCTGAAGCCACAGCTATTGGCAATATGGTCACACAGGGACAAAAACGTATTTCGCATATCGTTATTGCGAGCCCGAACGACGAGTTTTGCTTTCCGTGCGGTGGATGCAGACAGAAAATTGCTGAATTTGCCCCAGATGAAACTCCCGTTACCATGGTAAGTCAAAACGGCGAGACATTCGAAACCACCATTGGTGAGTTACTTCCAAATGCCTTTAGAGCACACGATTTAGACAAATAAGTCATTCCTAAAATACTGTTCGTAATCGAGGCTCGAGCGAGTTTCACCGCCTTTACCTCGTTTACGAACGCATCCAGCTAAACGCCATATAAATCAGCACATCAACGGCTTACTCGACTGTTTAATTGAAAGTATTCTTCCTTGCGCATCAAATGCGAGCGCTACATGCGTGCCAATATTGATATCCCCTTCTATGCGACCGTTAATATTTAATGATGCAATAAGGTTTTCAGAAACCACAACTTGCTGATTTTTGCAGCTCACCAAGAGCCAATACCCATTTTGCGCCGTAAGCGTGGCTGGCTCTAACGTAACCGCTCTAGCGACTAAATTGCTTTCAATATATTGTTGAGTATAGGCATTAAATCGCGCTTTATAATCAGTTCCGGCTTTACCAGCTAGCAGCTTATCTTCCCCTTCGAATCCGTGATATTGAACAATGTCTACACGGTGTGCTGCCGTCTGTAATGGCGACGAATGGTTACGTTGAAATGTTCCTATGTTGTAAACGCCCAACATTGCGACAATAGCAAATGCCACAGCCGTGAAACGTAAGGTTGAAGAAGCGAAGTATGCTCGAATATTAGCAGCCGTAGCAGCAAATACGCGTTTTATTCCACTATCACTTTCTATTGCCTTGTTGTACGCGAGAACCCTTTCACGAATTCGAGCATTAGCCTTCTCGCTCATTCCATCATTTTGCTTTTGTACCTGCTGGCTGCGTTTGAACGCATCTTGTAGCTCTTTATCTGATGTAGACATGATTACAGTTTCTCCAGCATGGTTTTAAGGCTGTCTTTGGCATAACGTATCCGGGTTTTAATCGTTTCTTTTTCAGCGCCGCAAATAGTGGCGATTTCCGCTAACGAAAAACCTTCAAACTGTAGCGAAAGCGCCTCTTTCTGTATGTAGGGTAACTGCTGAATACATGCCTTAAACACGTCTTTTTCTATCCCTTTTGCTACGTCATCCTCTACCGAAGACTGTGCATTTTTAAGTAACTCGCTTAACGAAAACGACTCAACTGCCTCGTTGTTAAATTCAAGCTTGGCGTTTTTTCTAAATTCATCAATAAGCGTTCGCCTACCAATAGTGAAAAGCCAAGCCTGAAAATTATCGCCGCTTTTAAATAAGTGACGATTTTCGATAACCTTAATCCAAGTGCGCTGACACATATCTTCTGCAACAGTGCTATCACTTAACACCTTCAAAAAATAAAATAGCTTATGGCTGTGTAAGTCAAACAGCGCGGCTAACGATGCTTCATCACCTTTTGCGCTGTACCGCAGCATTAGCCTTTCGCTGACTCCCAGCACTTTTTCGCGCTTGCCTTGAAACAGGCTTTGCAAGCTTGCGCCTATACTCATAGGCAGTCCTTATTGTTCTAATTTGAAATCTAATACTACAACCATACCTGATTGACTAACAGGTTTACCGCCATTCAGCTTGGGTTTGTACTTCCATTTTTTAAGCGCTCTGCGCGCAGCTCTATCGAACACGCGCTTGGGCTCTGAATCTAGTACTGTAATATCAGACACTGAGCCACTAGCACTTATCGTAAACCCTAGCTTTACCCAGCCTTCAATACCGTCGCGACTGGCCTCAGGTGGATAAGTGGGGTCTACCCTAAATTGGGGTGTGGCTTGCATATCACCTTTCGAACTGTTCAAGTTAATCGACAAATCTAACCCCGTATTAGGTATGTGCGTTTTTATCTCAAAGCCGCCTGGGCCTTCATTGGGCTCAGGGTCAATCTCGATAACTTTTTGAGGTGGCGTTTTAATTACCTGCTCAATTGGCACCATTGGTTTTTTAGTGATGGTCCGTTCGTCTTCAGGTTGGTAAATGATCGGCTCAAAGAACACCGGTGGGGCTTCGCTTATGTTTACTTTGTCTTGCTTAATGAGCTCTGCCATTAATACGAAAAGCCCTGCCGTAACGGTACATCCAGCTATAGCAATTGTGGCCGCGTTTAAAGCACGCTTAGCGAAAGGCGCTTTTTCAAACGGTAGTGCACTTTGGTGTGTTAAGTGCTTTGGGTTGGCGTTTGGTAAAATTGTTGTTTGCATAATGTTCCCCCTTTTTTCACTAAACGGGGGAACTGATATAAAGGGGTGAATAAATGTGAACGTTTTTATTTAACGTTGACGTGAGGTGGTTTAATTGAGTTGACCAGTCCAGTTAAGGATATAATTGA
>CETB01161695.1_pt1 | contig 63020 bp, 54 predicted proteins | sample 356381 | NCBI WGS metagenome assembly CETB01 (sample SAMEA2622545, study PRJEB7988) | marine metagenome | biome: marine biome (ENVO:00000447); feature: deep chlorophyll maximum layer (ENVO:xxxxxxxx); material: "saline water (ENVO:00002010), including plankton (ENVO:xxxxxxxx)" | depth 155 m | reverse complement strand
GCACATGGAATTAAATTCGTGGGGATCCCTCAGGGTCAGAGTACTTTTTCAGCCCCCAAATGGGGTCAGAGTACTTTTTGCAGCTACGCTTTCTATTAAAAAGGGCCAAAGTATTACTTTGGCCCTTCTCATATGCAGTAAGTTTGTTAGTCACGTAATTTCATTGCTATCTGCGAGTGCACACTATAATGACATACAAAGGGAGAAAATTACTCTGACCCCACTTTTGCCATTTTTGCCATTTTTGCAGCTAGCTAAATACGCCGATTAGTTTATACAGGCCTAAACCAATCACAGTACCCACTACCAGAAAGCCTGCCAGGTTACTTTTCCATGTGTTTCTAAATTCACCCAGTGCGGTGCTTTTATTCATAACGACCAATAGGAATATGGCAATAATTGGCAGTAAAAGAGCATTAGTCGCTTGAGCAAACAAGATGGCGGGTAGGGGCTTAAAGCCAAGTGCTGCAACGCTGACACCCACTACAATGATGATAAACCATACCGCTTTAAAGCTCTTGCTTTGCATATCGTCAGAAAGCCCCAGCGCTCCTGTTACCGCATAAGCGGCTGCTAGCGGCGCAGTGATAGCACTGGTTAAGCCTGCGGCGAATAACCCTAGTGCAAAGAACCACTGAGCTTTGTCACCTAAAACCGGTTTAAGCTGCTCGCCCATGTTCGAAGCGTCCATAGTGGCAGCTTGATTGAAGAACGCCATCATTGCTGTTGCCATTACGATAAGCGTAATAAGCCCACCCATACTAATAGCTCTAGCAGACTGGTTTCGGCACGCGACGACGGCTTCTTGTTTATCTTGGCCTTTCGATGATTTTGCAACTAGGCTCGCGTGAAGAAACAAGTTATAAGGCACGATGGTGGTACCAATAAGCGCCAGCACCGTGGTAATGGCGTCTGCGTCCAGCCGCGGAGACATTAACTGACTAAACATCGCGGCGATATCAGGTTTGGCTACTAACAGCGTGATAAGAAATACGCCAGCCATAATAAAGACGAGATAAACCAGTACTGTCTCTATCCACTTGTAGCTGCCCGACCAGAGTAAAACTATAGCGATCGTGCCCAAAATACTGGCCCAGGGGCCAATGCCTATACTGATAAATGCGTCTAGCCCGATTGCAGCGCCGGTTAGGTTGCCCGATTCATAGGCTGCGTTGCCAATGCCGATAGCACTGACGATAAGCACGATAAAAAGATTCTTTAGCCATGGCTTGTAAGCCATATTTTTCATTGCACTGGCTAGGCCTTGGCCGCTGGCCACACCTAAACGCGCAGCCATGTCTTGCAATACTATGGTTGCGAATATGGAGAAAAGGAGCGCCCATACTAGGTGAAAGCCAAAGTTTGCACCTGCCAGACTTGCTGTAGTTACTGTTCCAGGGCCAATAAAGGCGGCCGCGATGATGTATCCTGATTTATCTTTTGCCATTGCAACGACTCTTAGTTAAGTTTTGCTATCATGACAATAGGTAGGCGAGCACGCAACAGTACCGCTAAACCAATACAGTAACAGATTGGTTTTAAACCTATTGTCGCGTACCCAGTGTAGAAGTTTGTTGTTTACTCTTTACCTTATTTCCCCATTATTTTGGGTAGATAAAAGGTTACAAAACATGCCCTCTACAAAGTGGCCGCGCAGACTACCGTTTCATAAAAGAGAACGCAAATTAAAATAGGATGGTAATGGTGAAAGATGGGTTTCCAATAAACACAATCAGCGATATTGTTTCGCTTCCCAATTTCGAGAATGTGCTTCCGAATGCTTATTATGTAGATGGAATGATCTTTGCCGTTGCTTCCGCGCCTGAAATTCCCATGCCCGAACAGTGGATGCCGTGGCTCATACAGTCTAGTGACAGCCACCTTGTAGACAAAGATGTAGATAAGCTTGCTGATACATTAATGAATGGCCTGCGGGCGCATTTGGATTTTATGCGTCAGGAAAAGTCGCCCATGCCTAGTGAATTGAACGTTGCGATAGAGGTGCAAGGAACGACGAGGCCTTCGAAAGAGCTCGAAAGCTGGCTAAGTGGGCTTTTACACGTGCACAAGCAATTAGAACCTGTGTGGCAAAATGCGTGGAACCATTGGGAAAAGCATTTAGAAAAAAGTAAGGCGAACAAGAAAGACTGTGACAGTAACGAGCCTGAGAAAACAGAACCTGCAGAAGCTCGCCTGTCTCGATGTTTAAAGCTTTTCTCAACGCTTGCTAATATTGAATTAGCCTTGTCTTACAGAAACGACAAACAAGCTGCTCAGCTTGAAAGTAATATAAACATGCTTGTTAAACAGCTTCCTTCGGTGCTGGCAGATTACACTAAGTTGTCAGGAGAGCTAGCAGGCGCGTTACCCAATCAATTTGAAACCTTTAACAAAGTAACCTAGGGGAAAATTTGATAACTGGGAGCTGCAGGAGAAGCAAAAAACAAAAACGCTAATTCAAAATTAGCGCTGTCTTTGTTGTTGATGCCGTTGATTCAACGTGTGTTTAAGCGAAGCGGTATAGCTGTCTAATTCAAGCTTCGCCTTTTCGTATTGCTCGTTAAGAAGCCTTGAAGCAGGCTCCCTCATGAGCGCCTTAAAGGCAATGTCTGTCTGTTTGAGCAAATGCTTGAGGTGTTGATTACTGTCATCCATGTATAGCATTCCGATAAAAACAATTTGTTAAACCCGAGAAACAGCAGGTTCTGGGCGACTATGTGCAATGCTTACAACACTCTCAACAACAAGCTTAAAATTACTTCTCACACTACACAGCAGTACTGGTTCCTTGAGTACTGACTTTTCAATACTTTGTACGTGCGCCTTTACTATTTAGTTTGGCTGAAACTTTTATAAAGGTTTTACCACAGCCAAGCAAACGATGGCGAGAATGATAAGCACTGGCGCTTCATTTAAAAAGCGATAAAAGCGCGGAGAGTGTCTATTTTCGTCGCGTGCAAATTGCTTCATTAACTTAAACAAATAGAAGTGATAGCCGTAAATAGCAAGAAGCAGCAGCAACTTTATATGAAGCCACCCCGACATTTTAAACCAAGTTCCACCATAGCTGACAATAAGCGCAACGCCGAATGCCAGAGTTAACAAGGCGAATGGAGTAACAAAGAACCACAGGCGGCGCTCCATGACCTTAAATTCGTCTTTTACCACTTGAGATTTCGTGGTCGCGTGATACACGAAAAGTCGCGGTAAATAGAAAAGTCCTGCCATCCAAGCCAGCATGAAAAAGATGTGCAGCGCTTTAAACCATAAAATGTACATACTAATAATGAGCCTTTTGTAAGAAGCTTTGTAAGATATTCCACGTAACTACGCCAATAATATCGTTTAGCTCCTGATCGTAAATATAAACTGCGCCAGAGCGCGAGTTTTTAAGGTGTTCGTATACTTCGTGCAGCGTAGACTGCGCGCTAATACCTTCCATTTCGTAATAGTTTAACGCTGTTGCATCGTGTTCCAAACTCACATTGTATTGGACCAGCTTATACTGCACATCTATTTCAAATTTTAACTTCTGAATGACAATTTTTGTTGGATCGCTTTCTAAGTAGTTAATTAACGCTTGTTCCGGCGCATCGTGAAATAGCTTGTACTCGGTATTCATCGCTGCAAGTACGCCCGTTTTCTCAAGTGCTTCACGAATAGACGAGATAGCGTAAGGGAGATTTTGATAATCAAGCTGGCGTATGAAAATAGAGCGGTTGCCAAAGAACTGCGTAGAAGTCACGTAAGCAGGCACAATTACCAACATGGCTGGTAGAATAATTTGCGGGCTGTACGATAGTTCCATAACCGCGGAAAGCGCTGCAAGAGGCGCGTGCAATACTGCGGTCAACATGCCTGCTATGCCTAACAGGGCGAAGCTGTTGGTAAATTCGGGTACGTCAATAAAGTAAGACAGTGGCAATAAAAGTACGGCGCCAGCAAGCATGCCAATAACCATCACAGGGCCAATGATCCCTCCTGGAATACCGAGGCCAATAGCAAATACCGCCAAGATAACTTTAAACACCAAAGTAGAAACCAACAGCAGCGCGCCGGGGGAGCTATCAAATAAGTGCTCAACATCGATAAAGTTGGCGCCAAGGGCTTCAGGTATAAACATACCAATGGTACCGGTAATTAGCGCAGCAAGTATTAAACGCCACACCATGGAAACCGGCCTGAACCACGTCATCACCCGCATAAGCTGGCTATTGAATAAAACGGCCAGCATGCCTAACAGAATGCCTAGCAGCACCAAGTAAAAATACATCCACTGGCTAAATGCATTAAACGATAAAAACGAAAGCTCGTTTATTTCTCCAAATACAATGCGAGTGAGCACCGAGCCACAGGCAGCAGCCAGCATGACAGGAACAAAAATATGTATTTTGTATTCCCTAAGTACCACTTCCATCACGAATATTACGGCAGCAAACGGGGTGTTGAAGGATGCGGAGATCCCTGCCGCAATGCCGCAGCCTGCAAGTATTCGAATACTGTTGTAGGGCAAGCGAAGCCATTGCCCTAAGAAACTACTGCCTGACGCGCCTAAATGAACGGAAGGGCCTTCTCGACCGACAACGAAACCGCCGGCCAGGGCTAGCATGCCCCCAAAGAACTGGTTAATGGTGGTTCTAAATGGAATATGACCGTAATAGTACTTCACTCGATGAATAACGAAGGGAATACCTAAACGGTAGTGCTTGAAGCCCGTAAGAAAGGCGATAAATAGAATTAATCCTACACTGGTAAATGGCATGATAAGCCAAACCAACCAGTCATAGGTAAGCACCGACTGAAGCGACGAAACGCCTGCTTCTTGTAGCCATTCTACGCACAGCCGAAACAGTATAATGATAAGTGCCGCGCAGGTTCCCCCTACAATGCCCAGCATGCACAACTGAATGGATGTGCGTGGATGAGCTACTTCCTCTCTTAAAGCCTGCAAGCGCATGTTGTGGTACAGTAGATTAACGTAAAAAGAAGCTTACCATAAACACCTAAAATTCATAATGTTTAGAGCGCCTTAGCGCACGGTGTTTTTTGTTGATGTAGATATCATGACGACAGATCAGTTAAAAGAAGTTTTAGGCAACTACAAGTGGACACTGTTAGTGGCGCTTATTATGTTTGCCATGGTTGGGTTCGGCTATAAGCTAGCGCGAATTATTGACGAAGGCGACAGCAAGAAAGTACAGGCTCAGCAAGAAACTATTGCTATTTTGTCTGAAGAAAACCATGCGCTTACTACCAAAGTGAATCAGCTGGAAGTCGCCATGGAGCTTGCCACGCTCGAGACAGAGAGCATTACCAATACATTAGGCGAACAGAAAAAAGAACTAGAGGCGCAACAGGAATTATTGAGTTTCTATGAACGCGTCGTGGCGCCTGAGAAAACCGACGAAGGTTTTGCCATTGAAGGGGTAGAAGTTTTTAAGTTAAGTGACAATACCTATCAACTTAGGTTGGTTCTGCTGCAGTCTAAACAGCAAAAAGCAGTGATAAATGGCAGTTTAGATATTGCCGTAGTCGGTCAGCGAAACGGTGAAGTGATCACGCTGAAATCGGGCGAATCGAGCCTGCTGGCAGAAGATATCAAATATCGCTTTCGCTTTTTCCAAGCCGTTAACGTAACTCTCACTATTGAGGAAGATATAAATCCCGAAACCATTAGTTTTTCTACAACGGTCTATCAATACAAAACCCGTAAAGGCAGCTATGAGATAAGCGTGCCGTGGAATGAAGCGCTTTCTGTCGAAATAGAGTAATCGCTGTGGGGCAGCGCTAGCCTATCCGTTAATTCAACCTTTTAACGCATCGAAAGCTTTATTCAAACAAATACCAGTAGCCATAACCCACAATAAACGCAGGAATAGCAGAGTACACTGTGGCAATAAGCGCTGCTTTGGGTGAGAGCGCAATGGCGGGAAACAACGCATCGCCGTCATTACTTATTGCATTGCCGAGTTGTGCTGAAAACGGAACTGCGCCATTAAGATATAAGCTGGTTACCAATATCTGTGGGCCGCAGCCAGGTAAGAACCCGATGATGATCGCCAAGCCAACTAAGCCGGGGCCCATGGATTGAAGCAGCCCTGCAATGTCTAGCCCAAACCAGACAACAGACAGCTCGAACATAAGAAACGCGAGTACTACCCATGCCAATACAAACTGCGTGTCTAGTGCGGCTTTCTCTTGCCATTTAGGCGGAGGCGGAATTAAATCCTCTTTCGTAATCGAAGCGTATCCGCTTCCCGAACCACACAAAGACCATAGTCCAAGGCTCGAAATACATAACGCGGCACCAATCAGCGTTAGTGTACTTTCACTGATAGCAAGGTAACTGTGTACGGGAAGTTGAAAGGCCAAACCAAGCGCAATCGCCAACGAGGGTAAGCTCGCAATCATCCAGAATACTTTAGAAAGTGATATGGCTTTGTGGCTTACTGTTTTGGGTTTATCACAGTTTTGCGATTGTTGGAGCGCACCATCGGCTTCAGGAGCCTGGTAATTATGAAATTTATTGACCACTAGCCCAGTCATTGCACCCACCGTGACGCTGACGGCCATTACGGTTAAGGCATCTAACGGTGCTTGGGCGAGTAACAGAAATGCGGCATCGCCCATAGTGCTGGTTAGCACTGCTACCACAGCTCCAAAGCTTGTCACACCTCGCGTGTACTGAGTGACAACGATAATAGCACCGCCGCAGCCTGGCAGAGCACCAAGTAGGGCAGATAATCCTACCTCATGTACAGGGTGCGCTTTCATATAATTACCAATGGCTTCGGCCGAAACGCGCAACGTGGCGACGTAATAAAGCGCAAGCGATGCATATACAAACGCTGCCACTTGAAAAAATGCATCTGACAACACCGATAAGGTAACCACACGGGTGCTGTTATAAGTAAGAAGAATGGCTATAAACAGCGGCATCAACAGCCGTTTATTGGTTAAGTGAGGAAAAAAAACGTTTTTTAATAGGGCGCTAGTAAAAGAAGGTAAGTGCTTATACCGGACCACCGCCTTAGCGCTTTTTGATGTGTGAGACGCCGTATCCATTACAACTACACCCTCGACCTATTGTTATCCATGTTTAAGGCGTGCCTAGTTAAGCACGCCTAGTTTTCGCAACGCCTTAGCTCGAAAGCGTAACTGTGCCTTTCATGATGCCGATGTGACCAGGGAACGAGCAGAAAAACATGTATTCTTCATCTTTGCTTAACCCTTCAACAGAAAAGGTCGTAGAAGTTTGTTCACCGCCGCCAATAATGTCAGTCGCGCCAATTACGCGCTCATCGTCTGGCTTAACGTAATTGTTGTCTAAACCCGCACTCATACCGTCTGTTGCCACTGCTTGTCCGTTGGCTTTTGTTGTCATCACCCAGTTATGGCCCATGGCTTGTTTAGGTAACTGACCTGTGTGCTTTAAAGTCACGGTAAACTCGCTACAACTCGCCGGGATAACAACGTTCGACGTATTGAATTGCATGGCGTCGTTTGATTCCACAGTCACTTCGCATTCGTTAGCAAATGCACCAGAGGCCATAAGAAAAAGGGCTGTGCCACCAAGTAATTTCTTGATCATAAATAATGTCCTTTGAATTTTGGTTAACTTCACCTATCGGTGGAATTGGAAGATTCAATTTTCTTTACGAAAAAGAATAGCACTGGATCATTGTAAATGCTAACGATTATCATTTATATTGAGTGGTATATAAAGAAAGCTTATTTATGTTTATCGAGCCTTTTTGTTTTTTCACGTACAAGGGATGCACATGTCTTCGATACGAAATGCAGTTCAACACGTTCGATTTGGATACAACGACAATGAGCTGAACTCAACGCTTTTAAGAAACTATCTCGATGGCGTAACTTTCGTTGCCAACTTATTGCCAAGTGATAGAGACAAATTTTCTATCTATAAAAATGCGGTTGAGGTGCTTTATGAAACCCTGTGCGATCCGCAGGTCAGTCAGCAATGGCGGCATAGTTGTTTAGAGCATTTGTACAAGCGGTTACTTAAAGCTGAGCGCTACGCGTGTAACGAGAGTGATCGAATTGCGCTTGCGAGAATAAAAATAGACATGAACACCAAAGAGCCTGTTGATCTTTGATGTACAGCAAAGGTCTGCAAGCGCTAGTGCACCATTTTTTATAATTCACTTACTAGGGCCTAGTTTTCTAATGCCACTAGCCCTAATAGGATTCTGATAAAAGCGTGGCAACCACGCCGAAAAACTAGCTATATCAACACAAGGATACGAGTCATGACAGCAACACGCACAGAACGCGACAGTATGGGCGAGCTACAGGTCCCCGAAAATGCACTCTACGGCGCGCAAACTCAGCGTGCCATTCAAAACTTCCCTGTAAGCGGGCAGCGCATGCCCGAAGCCTTCGTACGCGCGTTGATTACAGTAAAAAAAGCCGCAGCACAAGCCAACATGAAACTCAAAGTGCTGGATAAAGATCGCGGCCAAGCGGTAGTTAAAGCCTGTGATGAGCTGTTGGCACTTGATGATGTGATGCAGCATTTTCCCGTTGATATATTTCAGACTGGTTCAGGCACCAGCACAAACATGAACGCCAACGAGGTCATTGCTCGCTTAGCCTCTCGTTATTCTAGCGAAGAGGTTCATCCGAATGATCATGTAAATTACGGGCAAAGTTCAAATGATGTGATCCCTACCACCATTCACGTTAGCGCGGCTATTGCATTGTCAAACGAGCTTATACCGGCCGTTGAAAGTTTAGTTCGTACTATTGAAGTTAAAGCAAAGTCGGTAGCGCAATACTGCAAAACCGGACGCACTCATCTCATGGACGCGATGCCTGTAGGCATGGATCAGAGCTTACTGGCTTGGGCCTCTCAGCTTAAGCAGCAGGTTAAAACCCTGCGCGCTGTGCAGCCAGCTATTCAAACCCTTGCCCAAGGAGGCACTGCCGTGGGAACAGGTGTAAACGCCCATGCGGATTTCGCTACGACATTTTCAGATGCGCTAGGGGAGCTGACCGACATTGCGTTTAAGCCCGCAGACAATTTCTTTGCATTGATTGGCTCTCAAGACACAGCAGTGACGCTTTCCGGTGCGACAAAAAGTTTAGCCGTCACCCTTATGAAAATTGCTAATGACTTGCGCTGGATGAATTCTGGGCCTTTGGCTGGTTTAGGTGAGATTGCGCTGCCTGCGCTACAGCCAGGTTCATCGATTATGCCCGGCAAGGTAAACCCGGTTATTCCAGAAGCAGTGGCAATGGCTTCAGCACAGGTAATAGGTAACGATACGGCGATTACTGTAGGTGGGCAGTCTGGGAATTTTGAGTTAAATGTAATGCTACCAATGATTGCCAGCAATTTGCTTTCAAGTCTGTCGCTAATGACCAACAGTGCAACGCTAATCGGCGAGCAGGCGATAGAGGGCTTTACTGTAAATCAAGATAACATTGAAGCTGCGCTTTACAGAAACCCCGTGCTCGTCACCGCGCTCAACCCTGTTATTGGCTATGCTAAAGCCGCAGAAATAGCAAAAACAGCCTACAAAGAAAACAAGCCTGTTATTGATGTGGCTGAAGCGATGACAGATATCCCCAGAGGCGAGCTAGAATCACTACTAGACCCGAAAAAACTTACCACACCTTAAGCGCCGTGAGAAAACGAAGATGATAAAAAGTGCGATCTACGATCGCATTTTTTTGTAGTGAAAGAGACGTTTTTATACAAACAGGACGCACTAAAAACTCGCATGATCCACGCTTGATTAGAAACTGCTCAATGATTGGCACGTTCTTGGCTTGTTCTAGGGTTATTATCAGGGTAAAACGTGTTTTAACCGGTATACAGTTGCTGTATGCGAACGGGATTTTTGATACAGTGACACAATAAATAAATTGTATAGCTGCGTAAGACAGCAACAGACACTAGCGCTAATAGGTTTTGCTTATTGTCATGGCTAATTGCTATGAGGAAAGTGACGCCTTTTCGGGAAGAAAAAATGACAGAAACTTGCTTTCGCATGAAGGGCACTACGCTCACCAGTATTGTGTTAGAAGTAATAGATTTTGAGCCAGATAATTTTGAAGCTCAGTTATCTCAGAAGGTCGCGAGCGCGCCGCAGTTCTTTACCCGTTCCTCACTGATTTTACATTTGATAAAGCCTTTATCTGCCACAGAGTTCGAGCTGCTGGTGGCGCTATGTCGTCGACTGCAATTACAGCCCATGGCCGTGAAAGGTGAGGTGGCAGAGCTGAAGCCCACTATCAATGATTTGGGGTTAGCAGATGTAAGCCAAAGCAAATTTACAGACAGCGCCCTTCGTTCGCACAAAGCGAATGGTAGTGAAAACAATAACGGAAGCGGCGAAAACCCTTCTCAAACCGCACAACAAGATCAAACCATTTCTGCGCCGCCAAAAAGTGAACCGGCTCCTGCAGCCGCAACCACGCTCAAACCTGCCAAAGTAATTAACCGTCCAGTACGTTCTGGTCAGCAAGTTTATGCCGAAGGCGGAGACTTGGTGGTAACGGCTTCTGTAAGCGAGGGGGCTGAGCTGCTTGCCGATGGTAATATTCATGTTTACGGCACCCTGCGCGGCCGCGCGTTGGCAGGCGTAAAAGGCAATACGGGAGCCCGTGTATTTTGCCAGTCGTTAGACGCGGAACTTATTTCAATTGCAGGGCAATTCATTATGCACGAAACAGTGAAAGGTGAATGCTGGAAGAAACCTGCACAAGTATATTTAGAAGAAGAAACATTACGTATAGAGCCGTTGGCTTAATGCTTTGTACGCACTAATAGGAAAGAATAGATGGCAAAGATTATCGTAGTAACCTCAGGAAAAGGTGGTGTAGGCAAAACTACATCGAGTGCAGCAATAAGTACGGGACTTGCGTTAGCAGGCCATAAAACGGTAGTGATAGACTTCGATGTGGGCTTGCGAAACCTAGACCTTATCATGGGATGTGAACGCCGCGTTGTTTACGATTTTGTAAACGTCATTAATAAAGAAGCCTCACTTAAACAGGCGCTAATTAAAGACAAAAGAACGGAAAACCTTTTCATTCTTCCGGCATCACAAACTCGCGATAAAGACGCGCTTACCGTTGATGGTGTGCAGGCCGTATTAGACGAGCTTAAGAAAGACTTTGAGTTTATTATCTGCGATTCGCCAGCGGGGATTGAGCAAGGCGCACAGATGGCGTTGTATTTCGCTGATGAAGCCATTGTGGTTACTAACCCTGAAGTGTCGTCTGTACGTGATTCAGATCGTATTTTGGGTATTCTTCAAAGTAAATCGATGCGCGCAGAAAAGGGCGAACCGGTTAAAGAACACCTTTTATTAACCCGATACAACCCAAGCCGTGTTGAAAGTGCTGAAATGCTAAGTGTCGCAGACGTTGAAGAAATTTTGGCGATTCCACTATTGGGGGTTATTCCAGAATCTGAATCGGTGCTGAAAGCATCAAACCAAGGTCAGCCGGTTATTCTTGACGAAGAAGCTAATGCAGGACAAGCTTATGCTGACGCTGTAAAACGTCTGCTAGGCGAAACTGTTCCACATCGTTTCCTAGAAGCAGAGAAGAAAGGGTTCTTTAAGCGTCTGCTAGGAGGGAAGTAATGGGAATTTTCGACCTGCTCAAAAAGAAGCAAAAGCCAAGCACCGCAGCGGTCGCCAAAGAGCGGTTACAAATTATTGTTGCGCACGAACGTAAAAAGCGGACAGAGCCTGATTACTTGCCAATGATGCAGCAGGAAATTGTTCAGGTAATTCGCAAATACGTGACAATTGCTGACGATCAAGTATCAGTACAGCTAGACAATAACGATGATTGCAGCGTACTTGAACTGAACGTGACTTTGCCAGACAGCAATAATTAAGACTTAATCTCTTAATTAGTTATGGCTGCCTGTCAGCGTTCTTTCACCTTAGTCGCTCATTAGAGCTTCATCGACATCTAGTTGCTTGGAGGCCAGCGCGATTAAACGCTCATCAAGTGGAGGCGGAGATATATCTACGCCTTCACTGAGTTTGGCGATAACGGCGTCAAGTACGTTAACCCTTGCTTGCCACTTAAACTCCCCGTTAATTACATGCCATGGCGCATAACGCGTGTGGGTGTGCTTGAACATGTCATTCGTTGCTTTGATATAGGCTTTACGCATCTTACGGTTATGCAAGTCTTCCTCGGTTAACTTCCAGCGCTTGAAAGGATTGTGCAGCCGCTCTTCAAATCGCTCGCGCTGCTCGCTTGACGAAATATGCATAAAGAGTTTGATAATGCGAACCCCGCTGTCACTGAGCGTTTTCTCAAATGCGTTTATTTCTTCATAACCGCGCTGCCATACCTCTTCATCAACCAACTTATCTACTCTTTCTACAAGCACTCTTCCGTAGTGTGAGCGGTCAAATATTTTAAGTGTGCCAGGAGAGGGGATCTGTTGCCAAAAGCGATAGAGAAAGTGTTTGTCTTGGTCTTCTTTTGCGGGCTTTGCCACAGGAAATACACTCACGCCACGAGGGTCTAATTTCTCAGTAATACGCCTTATAGCGCCGCCTTTTCCTGACGCATCCCATCCTTCAAACACAATAAGTGCTCGTTTTTTCTGATGAAAGTAAGATTGCTGAACGTGAAAGAGTTTTTCTTGCTGTTGTACTAACGCGTCTTTGTATTCTTCTTTGCTCGTAAAGCGAGACTGTCCGAAATCGTCAAACAGAACAGGGCTAGAAGAAAGTATCTGTGTGTTATTGGGTTTGCTCATATTCGCCCCTTTATTCGTGTATCGTCAATATTTTAGATACGTTGACCACACTGCTATTTTCTATCTGTTAGTGTTAACTAGTTTACTTAACTTTTCTATCTCAACGTGTCACTTAACAGAAATGCCGTTAATGTGCGGTAACTTGAATCGTTAAGTTTTGCCCCAATAATTGCTAACTATCCGCAAGTATTAGATAATTGCGACCAAGCACAAAGTGCGAAAGCACGAGGTTAATGTAGAGGTGGGTATGTCTGTAGAAACGGCGTTGCCAATTGAGTTTTCAGACGCTGCAGCAGCGAAAGTGAAAGCCCTTGTTTCAGAAGAAGAAAATCCTGATTTAAAATTACGTGTATACGTAACAGGTGGTGGTTGTTCTGGCTTCCAATATGGTTTCACGTTCGATGAGAAGGTGAACGAAGGCGATATGACCATTGAAAAAGACAGCGTAACTATGGTTGTCGACCCGATGAGCTTACAATACTTGGTCGGTGGCATTGTCGATTATGTAGATGGTCTGGAAGGTTCACGGTTTTTAGTTCAAAACCCAAATGCCACGACGACCTGTGGCTGTGGTGCAAGCTTTAGCGTTTAAGGGCTTAAGCTATACACTACTACGCTTTTTAAGCGTTGAGCGTTCAGCTTTGAGCGCTTGATGTTAATACTATAGGCATACATCGCATCATTTTGTATGCCTGTCGGTTGTCTTGTTCTCAACACTTCCTTTTATTTTCAAATTCCGGCTACACTGATTTCATAGAACGACTACGGTTTAGGACAGCGTTTATGAAATTATATGGCTCCACCACTTCTCCCTACGTGCGCCGCATTCGCATCGTACTTGCGTCTACAGAACATGAATTTCTTAATCTTCAAATTTTTTCAGGTGAAGATCGCGAGTTGCTCGCCTCTCGCAACCCAACGCTTAAAGTGCCTTGTCTTGAAGATGACGGCCAAATGATTTTCGATTCTCGGATTATCTACAATTATCTTGCTGACAAGCTTGATCACGATGGCTTGAGTTGGGAAGAAGAGAATCAACTAACCCTGATTGATGCAGCTAACGATTCCTTTGTTCAGCTTATGCTGCTGAAGCGTTCAGATTTTGATATTGGCGAGGACAAAATGTATTACCGTCTTCAAAACGAGCGAATTGAAGCGGTATTAGGTGCACTGTCAAACCAGCTTGATGCGGGTGGATTTAGCGGTTGGACTTATCCAGAAATCTGTTTGTACAGCATGATTGACTGGGTGCTTTTCCGCGAGCTTCACAGCATGAAGGGATATCCTCAGTTGCTAACGTTCCATGAAAAGCACCATGATCGAATTGAAGTGACAGCAACCGACCCGCGTAGTTAATTTTCGCATTATCAGGGCTCTACTGAGTTTGAAACCCGTTCAAATAAGGACTGTTATATGATTAATAACCCTTATCAAAATCAAACTGGTAATTAAGCGGTCCACCGTTGATGTAACGCAGCGCATTCTCTAAAAACACGTCGGCTACGTCGCTTGGCTGTGATTCCGCTGCAGTGTGAGCGGTCACTGAAATACGAGGGTGCTGCCAAAATGGATGAGCGGAGTCTAGGGGCTCGTTACGAAAGACGTCCAATACAGCATGGGCCAATGCGCCCTTGTCTAAAGCTTGCAAGAGCGCATCGTCGTCAACCGCACTGCCTCGCCCTGCGTTAACAAATACACTGTGGGGTTTCAGCGCACTAAAAAATTCGTGAGAAAGCATGTTTTGCGTAGATGGCGTGTCGGGCATTAAATTCACCACGTGGTCACATGCTCTGGCAAACGCTTCGATAGTGTCGGGTGTATAGACAGCATCGGCACCTTCCACTGCTTGCCCACTTCGGGTTAAACCCACAACGCTCATACCCAATGCGTGAGCAACGGGGATCAATGCTTGCCCAATACTGCCCAGTCCAGCAATGCCAAGCGTTTGTCCATTTAGCGGCATTCGCTTTGATGCTTCCCAAATTGGCTGAGCGGCACGCTGGTTTTGCTCAAAAGCCTTTACGTTTCTGGCATGCCCAAGCAAGTAAGCAAAAACATACTCTCTCATGAGTTTACCGAAAATTCCCTTTAGTCCGGTAAGTATGTAGTTCTTCTTATCGGCATTTAGAAGGGGAGCATTGCCTGCCCAGGTAGACTGGCACCAGGTGAGTGCTGAACATTTATCAATAATCCGAGACGCAAGGTCGGGGTCTGCAAGCAGTACCGTAACGGTTTCTGGATTTATATCTTCGGGACATTGAGCAATTTGTTTAAGCGCCAAAAGCGGGTGGCCATCAGCGTCTTTGAAGTCGTTGTTATCTGCTATTTTTGGGCGAATCGCTTCGGCAATATCATTCGCCTCATCGCTTAAAATAGTCAGTTCAATCCTCTTTGAACTCCTTGCTGTCATTCGCTTAACACTCCTAAAGTAAACTTTTCTTTCCTCTGTCTGACTGCACAATCGTAATGCTGATTGTTCTAAAAATGTGATTTAAGTTTTACATTTTTGTAAAAGGTGTTGGTGTCATGTACATGCACCTGAAGTCAATTTGCAACGGAATCGCTATGCAGTCAGAAAACAAATTCCAAAACTCAACAGATGTTGATGTAACGCACGCTAAGGTGCTTTCACCTAAGCGTAACACGACCCAAGCCGAAACAACGCAGGCTTTAGTTGAGGAACAATTATCTCATTTCGGTATAAATGCTGAGAGCGACTACGGTAGGGCACTCGCCAACACCGCTCATCACCTATATTGTGCTCAAGCAAGCGTTATGCAGCTATGGGATATTACGAGTAATACGCTACAAGGGCTTGATAAAGAAGACAGACTGGCTTATTTCAACGCTAAAAAGTTTCTGTCTTTTCAAATTGCGAAGATACTGGATACGCTGCAAAACCCATTTCGTGCCACGTACCAAAGTTTGTCGAGTGGCAATGGCTCGCAAGGGCACTATCCACTGTTCGACAATGTCACGGCACTTTTTTCTGCAACACCCGTGGTGGTAAGAACAGCGACTTATGTGTATGCCTGTACTGAATGGGTCGACGACGCATTTCAAGGCAAAGAATTTACTCACCAAATTTATTCACGTCTGTTAAACCCAACGAATATTTCCCTTGCTAACGCCATTGTGGATATGGAAGCGGGTCCTTACGCTGCCGAATATCTAGCTTGGAACTTTAACTCGGGCATGGCTGCCATTGATGCGTGTTTATCAAATGTTCTTAGTCATGGCGATGTACTGATTGTTTCGAGGAACGTGTACGGCGGAGTGTACCAACTACTTCATGATTATTTCGCCCGCAGCAACCGAATGGACATACAGATTGCGTGGTTTGACGGTTATGACGCACAGAGCTTTGCAGCTTTCATGCAGAAAACTAAAGCCGAGCATGCATCACGTTTAAGCAATGGTGCGAAAATGCACGTGTATTTGGAGTCGCCTTGTAACCCACATGGTTACGTATTGGATGTGCCTGGGATCTGTGAATTAGCGCATGCACAAGATGCGTTAGTAATGTTGGACTCCACCCTTGCGACACCTGTACTGCACCAGCCACTTCAGCATAAAAATAAAGCTGCACGACCTGACTATGTGATCCACAGCTACACCAAAGATTTGTGTGGCAGTGGTGCTACGACAGCAGGCGTAGTTATTGGCGAAGGGCACCGCATGTTCCAGCCAAAAGGCAGTTCAGCAAATGGTGTTGATTGGTCACAGACCATGTTTTGGGATGTGTACTACATCAAAGGCGCGTTCTTAGATTCTGAAAAGGCCTTTGACGTATTAAACGGCATGAAAACCTTAGAGCAGCGCATGATGACCAAGGTCATCAATACGCAAGTGTTTACTGCATTTTTGAATGCCCACGATCAAATTCGCGTTAACTGTCACGCACTGCCTGAACACAGTAATGCCGGTTTGCGTGAAAAGCAGCATACACACGGCTGGCCGTGTACTTTATTCACGGTTGATATGGCGCCGGCAAACCTGCCTCGCGATGTATTTGTGCGGTTCTTCGATGCCCTAGAGCCTGCATTCAGCCACCAAGTGAGTATTGGCCAGAATAATACGATAATTTTATGCCCGGCACTGACCTCTCACTCTGAGCTCAGCTCAGACGAGCAGAAGAAAGCAGGGATAGAACTGACGACTATGCGTATCGCCATGGGTACCGACAACGTTAAACAGCTCATTGCCCACTTTATGCTAGCCGCCAAACATTTTATCGAGCCTCATGTTCCAGGATTTTGTGAGAAGTTTATGGCAAATGCCGACATCGACAATCTGTATTTGTCGGTAAGTGAAAGAGTAAGTTCACAGCACTTTGGCAGCAAGGCCAGTATGGATTCACTGATGAAAGGCGCATAGGTTCATTTTTTAGCTCAAGAAGTTGCTTTGAGCTGTCGATAAAAAATATTGAGGATGTTCTCCTTCTCCCGGGCCTTTCCTTACGCGGGCTCGGGATTTTTTATTTATAGCAAAGGTAAATGACGCTAGAGCGCCTAACCCTTGTTATAAGGTAAGATAAACACGGATCTTTAATGTCAAAGAATATCTAAGGCAGCCTTATGCACGAGTTTAAAATTGATGTAACGCTAGATGCATCATTGCCCTTTGTTTTTGCAGCATTTCACGAGCCTGAATATCTTAGTGAGTGGTTCGCACCGGGCGATTGTTCGGTCACACAAATCATGAGTGATTTCAAGGAAGGCGGTCGCTATCGCATAAAGATGATGGATCCCAGCGGTATTGAAATGTCATTGACTGGTGAGTACGTGACTATTTTAGCGAACGAGCAGCTGTCGTTCTCTTGGGCGTGGGAAGATGATATGGAAGAGTCGGTGATGACATCAGTGGACATTCACTTCGAAAAGACTGAAGAGGGGAATGTAAGGTTGGTGCTTATTCAGCAGGGCTTTCTCAACAAGCAAGAGTGCGATCAGCACAACTACGCGTGGATGTCGTGTCTAGAAAAACTTGCCGTATTAGCCGCTAAGAAAAAGTCGTTTAACTAAGGCCATACTAAAATAGTGAGAACGCGTTAGCATTACGCATTGAATTAATTCAAATAACGCTTTTGAAAAGGGCAGAGCGCTAGGCTCTGCCCTAAGAAAATCAGGTCAGCGAAGTCATCGCGTCTTTCCCACTTTTCTCACGGTAGGTTTCAAAATCGTTGTAGCCTTCTACACCACCTCCGTACCATGACGACGGATCGTCAAAGGATTCGAGAGGGTAATTATGTTTAAATCGTGTCGGAAGGTCTGGGTTCGTGATCCAAGGTCTTCCAAACGCAATCATGTCACCATCGCCATCAGATAAACGTTTCTCGGCTTCTTCTTTGGTGTAGCCACAGTTTCCAATGATCATACCGTCGAAAAGCGCTCTAAATTCAGCAAGGGTCATGGCTTCGCCTCGTTCATGGAAACCAAAGGCCAAGCCATCCATTACGTGTAAATAACCTATCTCCAATTTGTTTAGCTGTTGGGCAACAAAGGTAAAGGTTTCACGAAAATCATCGGCCCCCATATCGTTAAATACACCGTTTGGCGATAATCTCACGCCAACGTGCTCCTTATCCCACACGCTCAATACTGCGTCCATCACCTCGGCCAAAAAGCGGTAGCGGTTATCGACACTACCACCATAATTATCGGTGCGCTGATTGCTGCGGCTATCCAAAAATTGATTGATGAGATAGCCATTTGCAGCATGAACTTCCACACCGTCGAATCCGGCTGCCTTGGCGTTAACGGCCGCTTTTTTGTAGTCTTGTACTGTGCGTTTTATATCGTCAAAGGTCATCGCCTTCGGCACTTCGTAGGGCTTCTTGCCTTTAGGCGTGTGAATTTCGTCCCCTTCGATTTTTATTGCTGATGCAGACAGGGGTAAATTTCCATCGTGGAAGTCGCTGTGTGATGCGCGTCCAGTATGCCAGAGCTGCAAAACGATTTTTCCCCCTGCCTCGTGCACTCTATTGACCACCGAGCGCCAGCCCTCGACCATTTTGTCGGTATAAATTCCAGGGGTATCAACCCAGCCTATGCCTTCTTCTGAAATGGCCGTTGCTTCAGTAATAATGAGCCCTGCATCTGCGCGTTGTACATAGTGATCGCCCATAATTTTATTGGGGATGCGATCGGCGCCAGCTCTACCTCTCGTCATAGGGGCTAATACCATGCGGTTTTGCAATGTATTCTCTGCCCAGTCAAATGAGCTAAAAAGTACTGAGTCTGTCATTTTTATTCCTTATTCAACGTAGAATAGGTTGATGTTGAAGCGCTAAGCTTATTGGTGCTCAAAACGCCCTAAGATAGTAGTGAATACATAGATAGCGAGAAATTGGATTTGTAGAAAATTGCCCTTGAAACTAATTAAACACAACGGCAGGGAATGGCATAGGTTTGAAAAAAAGCGCCCGAAGGCGCTGTAAAGTGTATTGCAGGGAGATTTAAAGTGTCAAAGCCGCTAGGTTTACGTCGAACCTTAGGCCCAGAACAATCGCATCATCAAGTGCCATGGCTCTGTCGCGCTGTGCGAATTGGTCGGGGTTGATAATGTAGTGAACGTTCGGCTGAATTCTTACGTGGTCATTGAGTTGATAACCATAACTTAGCTCTAACATGGTTTGGCTGCTTGCTGGTGTACCAACCCCGCCGCTTATGCTTCTTAATATACGCTGATCCTCTAGCGCCTCGTCACTGTACTGTTGACGGGTAAATACGAAGCCAATGGTATCGTCAGGGCGTGAGGCCAGTGTGCCTCGTAATACAAAGCCCGCTTTTATATAGTAATCTGCAATCAGCTCGCCCGATGTACCGGTTAGCACTGCACCGAATAGTGTTAACCCTTCTTTCGTTAGTGGGTTAGGACGAGTAACGGTTTGTTCAAAACGTGCAAATATACCCGAGCGACCGTTTCTTACAGCGTAATCATTGCCTGACTGCGCCGCATAGTTGCCCTCTTCATCAAAGACTGGGTCGGTGTAGTCTGCGCCATCGTACCAACCGCCAATTTCATAGCGTCTTGGAAGTTCGTCATTGTCCCACGTAGTTTGATATCCCAGAGTGAAGGGCACAACAACACCTGTAGCCTCATTAGTCGCCCAATCGAAGCCGTGATCGCCTAAGTCTTGATGACTGGTGTTATCTTCATAGACGCCGGTATGAAAGTATGTTTTTGGCGAAAGCCAGTATTTCGCATGGCCCCCCCAACTCGAAACAGGCCACCAAGTAAAGTTACTGGTTCTAAATACAAAGGTTGGGTTCCCACAAGCAGCATTGGTTTGAAAGTACTGACAAAGTTCAGAGCCTAAAAAGCTGATATTCGCTACTGTACGGCCACCTTCTAGTTCTAAATGGCCATCTAAAAACGAGGAAGAAATCGTAAACCGTGCAAGACGGGTATTTTGGCCGCCAAAGATTTCTTGTACGGACGTACTGTTCCCAATGTAGTGCTCGGCTAAGTTTTTGCCGTGTCGGTTTGTCATGGCAATATGAATTTTGGTGTCTTTCCAGCCCGCTAGCGTATTTAAATCTAATTCCCCACCTACAAAGAGCTGTCCAGCATAGGCACTGCCTCTGCGTTCACCACCGTCAATATTGGTGGCTGACTCACCCGTATAACTTACTAGAAAGTCAAACGCATCTTGAAACTTACTTTGTGATGCTGACGCAGTGGTGGCAACAATGGCGGTGCTTGCGAGGAGCGCTATTTGCAAGCCTGTCTTACATCCAGAAAAGCGACGGGTAACTGTAGGTGTTTTCATCATTATCCTCTCAATTAAAAATGTTTATCAACCGCAGCTTGATATGAGCGTGAGACTGATGACATCTACGCATTTGTTGCTAACCCCTTGTTGACGCAAGATAAATCAGAGTCAGTTAACGTTACAACGCGTTAACATATTCTTGCTTTGAACGAAATCTAACTAACCCTTTCCATTAAATCAACCTTGTTTATTTATTTCTTTTGCTACATTTGTGTGTTTTTCGTTAATGGTGGGGAGGTGCAGTGGAAATATTTCAAGGTGAGTAGAAAGCTCTCTGTGAGACTTGCTATTTTGGTTATGTCATTGTCTATTAGATAATTTTTAAGGAGGTTTTATCCGTTCAATAATAGTCACGCATCGACTGTTAACGGTCGTCTACATATAAGGTCTAATTTTTAACGCAATTTGAAATAAGTAAATCAAATTGATTTATTGACAGAGGTAAAGAGCAATGCTTAAATTGGTTAACTAATTTTTTACAAGCGAAAGGCCGTTCTTATGAAAAACAACGCCCCTTTGGTTTCCAAAGACACATTGATTCCCTTTGTTTTGTTAACGATTTGCTTTGCTGCATGGGGTGTGGCTGCGAACATGACAGACCCTTTGGTAAAGGTATTTAGTAAAATATTTACCATGTCGTCTTTGCAATCGGCATTGGTTCAATTTGCCTATTATGGCGCGTATTTTTGCCTAGCCATTCCTGCTGCTTTTATCAACAAGCGCTTTTCTTATAAAACAGGCGTATTGACCGGACTGGGCTGCGCGGCCGCGGGGGCATTTCTGTTTTATCCAGCCAGTCAAACCATGACTTACGGTTTTTTCCTTGCTGCACTTTTTGTATTGGCTGGTGGATTATCCATTCTGGAAACGTCGGCGAACCCTTACGTCATGGCGATGGGAAATCAAAAAAGTGCGACACGCCGTTTAAATCTAGCTCAAGCATTTAATCCCGTTGGTACTAATTTAGGTGTGTTTTTGGCTGCAACGCTTATATTGCCAAACCTGAATCAGGCATCTGCACAAGAGCGTGCCGCCATGTCGGTAAGCGAGCTTAAAAACGTGATAGGGGCTGAGCTTGATGCGGTAATGCTTCCTTATGTAGGTATGGCATGTGTACTCGTTTTGGTTTGGGTTGCAATCTTCCTGATCAAAGCGCCAATTCAAGAATCGGTTGAGTCTAGTGTGGAAGACGTTAAGTTGGGCGCTTCGCTTAAGCGGTTAGTAGCCAACAAGCATTATCGGTTTGGCGTTTTGGCTCAGTTTTTTAATGTCGGAGCACAAACGTGCGTGTGGACCTTCACCATCCAGTATGCAATGAAAGCGACAGGTGGCAACGAAGTGAGTGGTGGTGAAATTTTACAATACAGCATGATTGTATTTCTAATTTCTCGCTTCGTGATGACGTGGGTTATGCAGTACCTCTATCCAGCTAGACTGCTAATGATCATGTCACTGATTGCCATGGCGCTATGTATCTTCATGACACAGTCTCCTAATTTAGCAGGCGTAATCGCATTGGTATCTATCTCTGCCTGTTTGTCACTCATGTTTCCAACGATTTACGGCATTGCGCTTGAAGGTCTGGGGGAAGACACTAAGCTAGGCGCAGCAGGCCTTGTAATGGCCATTCTTGGTGGAGCTATTATGCCGCTGTTCCAAGCCGCCATTATTGATAGCGCAGGTGTTGTTGTGTCATATATTGTTCCAGCTATTTGCTTCTTGCTAGTAGGTGGCTATGGCTACTTCGACATGCGCGCCAAAAAGAGCAGCGCTAAGCCTCAGTCCGATATAGACGGAGATGCCCTTAAAAAGATGGAAATGGGAATAGCTAAATAGTATTTCTTAAGTAACGTGTACGGGGCCAGTGATTTTATCACTGGCCCTTTTTTGTATATTGAATACGTTATGTATTCCACTTTTTTGAACAATGCACTCAATTAGTTAACAGTATTTTTTCACCGTATTTTCATCAGTTTAGTGCATGTTGAATATAACTGATTTTTCCCCTTGTATAGCGCAGAACACCTGCTAAAGCATGAACAGCAATCGTATAATTCACCCCTGACAATTTGGGAGTAAAACGTATGCTGGACTATGTGCTCATTGGCATAGCGGTAATGGCATTATTGGGTGTGGTATTTGAAGAAGTGCTACACGTGAATAAAGCCAAAACCACATTATTTTTCGGAACATTCGCATGGATCCTTCTTTTCATAGATGCGAATAGGGGCCCTCACCTAGCAGAGCTCAATGAACACCTCATAGAAAACATAAGCGAAATATCCACCCTCTGGTTATTCCTTTTAGCGGCAATGACTTTCGTTGCTTACCTTAACCGCAAAGGCATGATTGAAAACATGTTAAACATTATCATGCCGCAAAAAATAACCCTCAAAAAACTCATATTCTTTACCGCTATTTTTAGTTTTTGCTTCTCCTCGCTAGCTGACAACATCACAGCGACCTTGGTGTCTATTGCCATGGTTTTATCCTTGGGTTTGCCCTTTAACCAAACCATGCGATTTGCCGTGCTAGTGGTATTTGCGGTGAACTCTGGGGGCGTGTCGCTAATAACCGGGGATGTCACCACTCTTATGATTTTCTTGGATGATAAGGTCACTATAACTCAGCTGCTCTTACTTATTATTCCTTCACTCACAGCAGTACTATTTCTAGCGTTACTGTTGAGTATAGGTATGAAGGGGGAGGTTAAAATAAAAAAAACACGTCATGAACTTAGGCCGGTTGATTACGTAATTGCGGGAATATTCCTGTCCACTATTGTACTGACGTTAATTGCCAATGTGCTTTTTGCTATTCCACCTATGCTTTCGTTTTTAGCGGGTATGGCGGTTATGTTTTTAGTGGCAACCTTTATGGGAGAAGAAAAATATGATGATCCTATCTTGGACTATATTCGCCTAATAGAATTCGACACGCTTCTGTTTTTCCTTGGGGTGTTGCTGCTTGTCGGTATGCTCGATCACATTGACGCATTGGGCGCACTTTTACATGTATATAGCGTAATGCCTTCAACAGGGGCCAACTTTGTGATGGGGGTGTTGTCTTCCATGATAGATAATGTGCCATTAACTGCTGCGTTGTTAAAAGCGGACATTGCCATGTCGACAGCTGAGTGGATGGCGTTCACGTATGCAGTAGGCGTGGGGGGCTCGTTACTTATTATTGGCTCATCAGCAGGTATTGTTACCATGAGTAAGGTTAAGGGCCTGACGTTCGCCAAATACGGCAAGTTCGTGTTGCTTCTTCTTGCAGCGTATAGCGTGGGTTACGCGCTAGTATTGGTAATGGCGAATTTATTTGTTACGGCAAGTTAAGGTGGTGACGTTGCTTTTATAAAAAGAACCAATAAAGCGTTTGAGGGCGATAGCCTGTCGCCCTTACGCTTTTTTATATAACGCTCCGAGTACCGTGGCTTTCGAAGCCCCTGTGACTGCAGGCACATTGCCTGGAATATCATTCACATACGCATGTGCAAACCACGCAAATGCTGCGCCTTCAACGTGCTGTGGATGGATGCCCAGAGCATGGCTGTCTGTTACTACATAATCGCTCAACGCATTGCTCAGGTTATGCATTAATGCTTTATTGAAAGCGCCACCGCCACACACTATAACTTCGCTTTTTGCACCTTCTCTATTTGTTTTAGGAAAATGCTTCACAATTTCCTGAGCGATAGTGCTACCTGTTAGCGAAAGTAGGGTAGCTTGCACGTCTTTAGGGGCTAAATTATTGTTCTTTTCTTCGCTTTGCAGCTCTGCCCTAGAAGGGAAGTAATTGGCAAGCGCATTACTTAACCAATTGATATTGAAATACTCTCTGCCAGTGCTTTTGGGTGCAGGCAAAGCGAAGTAATCATCCAGTAAGAGCCTGTCTAACAGGCCTGAGTGACAATGCCCTGACGCAGCCCATGCTCCGTCTTTATCAAAGCTTTTATTTAAATGAAGACTTATCCACTGATCCATCAAGGTGTTACCGGGTCCGGTATCAAACCCTTTAGGTGGCGAAGCATCTTGTTTTGGCGCAAGCATTGAAACGTTTGCTATACCGCCAATGTTAACGAGTGCCCGGTGTTTATCATCACTGGCAAATACTGCATTATGAAAAGCGGGCACTAAGGGAGCACCCTGACCACCAAGGGCTATATCTTTGCGCCTAAAGTCGGCAATAACATCAATGCCGGTAAGAACAGCGATGGTATTAGGATCGCCTATCTGACAGGTGAAGCCGCGTATGGATGATCCTGCAAAGTGTGCTGACAATACATCGGAATTTGGGTGGTGACGTATGGTTTGGCCGTGCGAGCCAATAGCCGTAATATCCGAAGGATGTAGGTTGTTTTTCTCAAGCAGCGCTAAGGTGACCTTTGCAAAGGTTTCAGCAACCAGTCTATCAGCGATGGCCAAACTGTTAAGTTCATCAGGACCTTCACTACAAAGTGCATTGAGTGCAGTAAGTAATTCGGCAGAATAAGGAATTGAATGGGCGGCGAGGGTAGTACAAGACGTATGTGAAATATCGCATAGGACGGCGTCGACGCCGTCCATGCTAGTACCTGACATCAGGCCAATATATTTTGCCATCTAGTCGTCGCTATTGCATCGCAAGCATAATGCGCTTGTTATTATCTAGCTGCTCTTGGCGTATTGCGGCAATTTCCATAAATCTTTCTTTCTCTTCCTTAGCAATAGGAAGCGCCTTCGGTAGTTCTACCGTACGTGGGTTTCTGTGAACACCATCCACTAAAAACTCATAGTGCAGATGGGCGCCAGTAACCATACCTGAACTACCTAAATAGCCCACGGTTTGGCCTTGCTTAACCGTATCTCCCACTTTCACTGCACGCTTCTTAAAGTGAAGATATTTGGTCGTGTATTTCTCGCCATGCTGAATGAAAACATGGTGACCGTTATATTTATCGTATCCCGCTTTAATTACTTTACCGTCACCCGCAGCCATAACTGGCGTACCAACCGCAGCAACGTAATCTGTACCGCGGTGCGCTTTCCAACGCTTTTGCACTGGGTGGAAGCGAGCTTTTGTGAAGTTAGAGCTTACATATCTAAAATTCACTGGCGCACGCAGGAAGCTCTTACGCATACTGCGCCCTTCAGGCGTGTAGTATGTTCCATCTTCGTGAAGAATAGCGCTAAAATGCTCGCCTTGGTTGGTAAACTCTGCTGCTACGATGTCGCCGTAACCGACAAATTCACCATCAATGTACTGCTCTTCAAATACTACGTTAAACGTATCGCCAGATCGGATCTCAATAGCGAAGTCGATATCCCAGCCGAAAATGCCAGCCAAATTCATAATTTGATTGCTGGTTAAACCTGCTTCACTGGCGGCATTCCAAAAACTTGAGTGAATTTCACCTTGGGCGAAGTTGTAGCGAATGTCTACATCTCGCTTTTCAAGCTCAGCGGTTAAGGCGCTGTTCTCATCCGACGATTCTGGGCGTACAAACAGGGTTTCAGTCGAAGACAATTTGTACTTTAACTCGCCGAAGCTGCCGTCTTTATTTGCCTTAAACGATAGTTCATCGCCGGGCAATAAAGTAACCAGCGTTTTCGTAAGCTCACCTGCCTGCGTTACGTTATATACGTCACGCGACGTGAAGCCAGCACGCTTAAATAGTTTTGCTAATGTATCGCCACTGCGCACCTTGTACGTCTGCCATGAAGATTCTTCTTCACCAGAAAATACGTTGGTTGACGGTGCAATATGAAGCTCCACCGGATAGCGGACACCCGCATCCAGAATGTGTGCTTCTTGATGGCGACTGGCTTCTACTGGTTCACTTGGAAAAAGAATAAGCCCACCCAGAAATAAGCTAGCTACTGCTAACCCAGTTCTGTGCTGTTTCGGTAATTTTTTAAATAAATTGAGCGCTTTAGAAGCGTCTAATTTCTTTCTCATACTACTGCCCACCTGAGAAATGTTATGTGCACAACACTATTTCACATACGTTGCTCAAAAATGCAACTTTTCTCATTATATTGTTAGCGCAAATTGTTACACCCAATAGCTCTTATCGTCGAGATTATCTCTTGAGTCCACGTTAATTCAGTACTCTGAATTAACGTTAAAAGCTGTTGGGTTTAACAACATGACTGTTTGTAATCCGTTTTTTGACGCGCAAAGCTTTTAATGGTTCCGTTGTACGCGTAAAATGCCCGCCAATATTGAATATACAGTTTTTTTAAGAGTGTGACGTACAAATGAAAGATTGGCAAACAGCGCTAGCTGAGATTAAACGGGGCGTTGATGAAATACTCCCCGAAGAGGATTTAATTGAAAAACTAAAATCCGGCAAAACCCTTACTATCAAAGCGGGTTTTGATCCAACTGCGCCTGATCTGCATCTTGGTCACACTGTGTTGATCAACAAGTTGCGTACATTTCAGCAACTAGGCCACAAAGTTGTTTTTCTTATTGGCGATTTTACTGGCCTAATTGGCGATCCTACAGGTAAAAATGTAACACGCAAGCCTTTAAGTAAAGAACAGGTATTAGAGAACGCAAAAACGTATCAGGAACAGGTGTTCAAGATCCTTGACGAAGATAAAACGGAAATACGTTTTAACTCAGAGTGGATGGACGACCTTGGTGCGGCGGGCATGATCAAACTTGCTGCAAGTCAGACGGTTGCTCGAATGCTAGAGCGTGATGACTTTAAAAAGCGTTATAACAACGGTCAGCCAATTGCTATTCATGAGTTCCTGTACCCGTTGGTGCAAGGTTGGGACTCGGTAGCGCTTAAATCTGATGTTGAATTAGGTGGTACAGACCAGCGCTTTAACTTACTAATGGGTCGTGAACTTCAAAAAGAACAAGGACTCACTCAACAGTCTATTGTGATGGTACCGCTTCTTGAAGGTCTAGATGGTGTTCAGAAGATGTCTAAGTCTTTGAACAACTACATTGGTATTACAGATGCGCCAAACGACATGTTTGGTAAAGTGATGTCTATTTCTGACGATTTGATGTGGCGTTACTATGATCTTCTAAGCTTCCGTCCGCTAGAAGAGATTGCTGAGCTTAAAACTCGCGTTGCAAACGGTGAAAACCCACGTGATATCAAAATCATGCTGGCGAAAGAAATTATTGCACGCTTCCATGACGACGCAGCGGCAGAAGGCGCGCATCAGGACTTTATTCAACGTTTCCAGAAAAACGCTATTCCTGACGACATGCCCGAGCTTGAAATTGCATTAAGTGATGAAGGTATTGCCATTGGTAATTTGTTGAAAGAAGCTAACCTTGTAGGTTCGACTTCAGATGCTATGCGCATGATTAAGCAAGGCGCAGTTAAAATTAACGGCGATAAAGTGGAAGACACTCGCTTAGTAATCACCGAAAAAGGTGAAAATGTGTATCAGGTGGGTAAACGCAAGTTTGCGCGTATTACGCTAGCCTAATGTTTTTCTGATAGTTTTTGAAAGCCCGCTTAGTTAAGCGGGCTTTTTTTTGCCTGAAATATAAGTACTAGTGGATAGTAGGGCGATTATTTTTTTAGAAGGCCCTAACTACTCATACAAAGTTAAGCATCAAGCCAAATTTGAAAGTGGCGGATATTGGCTTTAACGTTTATAAGTGATTGTCGTTAAACGTTTTTTTGTTTTTCTTACTTTTTTTTGAAAAAGTTTGTCAGGATTTTGCAATCGCTATCGTCTATAGGGGAAAAATCAATCAATGAACCCAACTGTACGATAAGCAGTTAACGCGTAGCAGGCTGGGATGAAACAACAGTGAAACTCAATACTAACGCTTACGCAATGCAAAGGATAAAAACATGACAACGGTAACTTCAACTCGTGCAACATACCATCAAGCTAACAAGAGCCTTCCTGCGAAGGAAGCGTTCACATGGCTGAAAGAGGGTTGGCAGCTTTTTGTAAAAGCGCCTTTTAAATTATTGGGGCTTTCTTTTGTTACCTTATTAGCCGCGGGGCTCATTCAAGCGCTAGCAGGGCCAATTGGCTTAGGCATATCGAAATGGGTAGGTCCGCTTCTGGCTACCGTGATGTGGCTGGCCATTGCCAACTTAGCAGAAAATAACAAGCTGAGGTTGTCGGGTGGAACCCTGCGCTCATGGACAAATGTTGCTTTGTGGAGTTTGACCGGGCCAGTGATCGCGTGGATCCAATTTCAAATTGGCGCTATGTTAATGGGCGCAGATTCAGTGGCGGCGTTAGCAAATGGTGTTGTAGTAGATGTACCCGCTTGGAAGGTCGGGCTAATGATGGGCTCGGCAACACCAATAAATTTACTGCTTTTATTTGTACCTATGTTGCTTATTTTAAAACATCGCTCAATCCCAGCATCTTTTAAAAATAGTATTGCTGTAGTAGTGGGCGCTTATTAGCCGATGTTGATAATAGGTGCCCTGATTTTCTTAACAGTTGCACTTGCGCCCAATACTTTCGCATTGTCGGGATTAGTGTTTGGCCCTATTGTTTCATGTATGTGCTTTATTGCTTACCAGCGCTTATTTCGCTAATCAGCTAGGAAGCGTAATTCAACTGCTCACTTAAAGCGTGGAATTAAAAAATAATAAAAATGGAAATGCAGTGAAAGAAACCATTCAAATAGAAAAACTGCTTAGTGAATACGCGCCGCTCATGGCGCGTATTGCGGCAACATTTGAGGCTAATAAATCACTTCAAGATGAGCTGATACAAGAAATGTCACTGGCGGTTTGGCGCGCTTTTGAAGGAGCTTCAAAAGACAGTGGTAGTGGCTTTCGCGGTGAGGCAAGTGTGAAAACGTTTGTTGCTAAAGTCGCACATAACAAGGCGGTTGATCACGTGATTAAAGAGCAGCGGCGTCAAGAGTTTACCCGTGACGGCGAGTTTGATTCTTCTCATACAACCAGCGCCAGCTCATCTCGGGATGTCACGTTACAAGAGAATGCGATTGATCTCATGACAGGCTTACGTCAGCTAGAAATAAAGTACAGACAGGTACTGGCATTGCTTTTAGAAGGTTTCAGTCAGCTGGAAATAGCTAATATGTTAGGTATCAAAGAGACTGCCGTCGCTAAGCGAGTAAGCCGCGCCCGCCAACAGCTAACGCAGATAATGGAGCAACAGCCTTGAGCGATAACAAAAAATCCTTGAGCGATAATAAAAAAGCCTTGAGCGAAGAAAAATTAAGTATGGCCGAGAACAGCACGCAAATGAACGAAATAGATAAGCAACTCGCTCAGTGGCAAAGTGCCTACAAGGATGCAACCCCTTCAGTAGATACAGATGCACTGATAAAAGAAACCAAGAGCGCAAGATTTAAACTTAAACTAAAAGGTGCCGTTGATTTGGTGCTCGGGCTAGCGGTTTCTGTGTGGTGTTTAACTTTGGTGTTGTTCGAGCCACTTAGCACGTATCAATTTTTGCTTTTCATGGTACTTACACCTATTCCCGCCGCTTTCGGGGCATGGGGATATTGGGTAAGGCAAAAGCAGTGGAAGGTCCAGGCGTTAGACGTTCAGTCAATGTTGGCGTTTAAACAAAATCAATTAAAACAACAATTACATTACTGGAAAATTAGCCTCTATGGATGCTTGGCTTTGTGGTGTGGACTGCTGGCACTCGCCGTTTTTAATGTACTGATGTTTAACGCCTTCACGCTGTGGGGAACACAGCTTTTGATAAACAGTGTGGTCGTTTTTATCGTATACCGCCGGTACAAAAAGTTAGCCGCCGACTTGCCGTCGGCGTTAGCGAAAATAGACGATATGAAATAGCGAAGAGCTGTACCTTTATAATTCAAGAATAGGAGCGAAGCCCCCATAAATAAGGCGCTTACCGTCGAAAGGCATGGGGTTTTCGTTTTCCTGCATTCTGGGATCTTCCATCACCTTTTTCCACGCAGTATCACGTACTTCTTTTGAAGGCTAAAATGCAATGGAAAACACCACGGTTTCATTTTCTTTGGCTTTAACAGCCATCGGGAAAGACGTGACTTCCCCTTCAGGGACATCGTCACCCCAAGCTTCAAGTATTTTAGTCGCACCATACTCTTTAAAAATATCGCCGGCGAGTTTGGCGTGCTCAATGTATAACGCTTTATTTTCAGTGGGAACGGCTACAGCAAAGGCATCGATATATGACATGAGGTGACTCCGTCAAAGAATAGATACCTAAAATAGCCTAATTTATAGCTAGTATGCAATGCTTAACATTAAGGTGAATCGTAAATTATACATTACTAGCGTTCTGCTATTTTGGCCCATTGGTACAAACCATGCAGTGCCAGTCTCCTTGCTTTCGCAAAGGGGTAGGTTTTCAAAGGAGAACGATAAAGGGGAAGCGATAAATCGACGTCATTGCTACCCATCATACGTTGAGCAAGTCGTTGCCCTGCAAACGCGGCAAAAGATACGCCCGAACCGCAATACCCCATGGCGTAACCGATATTACCGCTAGAGCGGTTTAATTTGTTGCCGCTTACCTCATTGTCGATGAAAATCCGGGGCATACTGTCTAACGATACACTTACCCAACCACTCCAAAAATAATCCATGGCTATACCGCTAAGTGAAGGGAAACTTTTTACCATAGCGCGGTATAGTCGCTGTTTCTCTGACGCGTTATCTGCATCTTTACCTTTTACGGCACCACGACCGCCGAATAATAATCTGCCATCTGGCAGCACACGGTAGTAATACTTCATCATCCGCGTATCCATGAAGCTCATTGGTGCGGTTAGGCCAGACTTTGCACGCTGTTCGCTACTCAATGGCGCAGTGACAAAAATGCTCGACTGAACAGGAAATTGCTTATTGTCTACGCTGTCATGAAAGCGCTTAGGGGTATAAGCATTAGTAGCAATGAGTATGTGTTTGGCCGAAACTGACCCGCTGGGTGTTGCGACAATATATCCGGTCTTGTGCTTTTCAATGCGAATGGCTGGCGAGTCGTAAAAAAGCGTTGCTCCAAGCTCCTTTGCTACTCTTGCATATTCGCTTACTAATTTTAAAGGGTGTAAGCATGCACCCTTTAGCTCAACGCCACCATACGCCCCTTCAATACCAAAGCGCGCAATAAGGTCTTTTTCACTAAGTGGAGAGCTCGGCACATTGAAGTGTGACTCAAGATGCTTAGCACTGGCACAGAGTAGTTCGGCTTGCTTTGGGTTATGCGCCAGTTTTAAATATGGTCCTTCTACCAAATCGACCTGCATATCAAAGTCTGCAATACGTTGGTTAAGCAGGTGTACCGCGCCATCAAACTCGCCCTGCATAGCTTTGGCGATGTCACGACCCCACTTGTCCTCTATGGCGCTTAAGCTCAATCGGCCGCTACCCGAGAGGATAAAGCCTCCGTTGCGGCCCGCACAGCCAAATCCCGGTGAATTCGCATCAAGTAGCGTGACTTCTTGTTTAGCTTGAGCAAGTGTGATGGCTGCTGAAAGACCGGTATAACCACCACCAATGACGAGGTACTCAGTGTTTACCTTTTTGTTTAAAGGCGGCATTGTCGGTGGTTTATGTGTGGCATGCCAGTAGCTGTTTGCCGCGGGTAACATTGAAGAAACGCCGCGTGAAATAAGAGGATCGTAGGTCATAGAATGAAAACGTTATTAACTGTGTCGTACTTATGGGGCTTGAAATTGAAGTAGCATTTCCGCACCTTCACACTCGCAATAACCCTCGCATACAGGGCAATCGTAGCCTTCATGAATAGATGCGTAGCGCCACTTATTAGGGTGCTTCTTTATAAGCTGCCCCCCATTTTTAGTGAAGTACTTAAATGCGCTGTTGCCCGGACTTGCCAACCAAATATGTGCTAAACCCGCTTCTGCGCCTTGAGTTTGCGCACATTCAATCGATTTACTTAATAGTCTGCTGCCAATTCCACAGCCCTGCATTGCGGGGTCTACCGTATTACATTTGAAATAGCATACGGTATTTGGATCTACTGGCCAAAGGGAAGGGCTGCACCACTCATCTGCTTCCCATTGCGTATGCGCAAAGGTGAGCCTGAAACCAACAACTTTTTGTTTGTATAGGGCTACCCAGCTAGCATTAGTATTGCCAACAAAGCTCTTTGCATAGTAATCAGCAAGTAGCTCATTGGTTAGGTAGTTATCTCCGTGCACGTGATTGCCAAGAGCAATCACCCCTGCAAAAAACTCAGGCGCTAGAGACTCGTAGCTGATATCACTTTGAATTATGTGGCTCAAATGATTTGTGGGCTTCATACTTTTTCTTTACGCGGGGCGTTTTTCATCCCGTCAAGGTGCACATCCAAGGCTTCAACTGATATCAATATTTCTCTTACCGACATCCATAGTGAATACAGAAGTGATACTAAACTTGCAGCAAACACCCAGTTTCCTACCTGTTGATAGGTGAGGTATATCGCTAGCATGGATACTACACAAAGAAAAAAACTACCCACACCTGCTATTTGCATTCGCTTAATAAGTTGAATACGTAATCGAAGGTTTTTTATTTGTGCTTGAGTATTCTCATCTCTCTCTTCTTTTGAAAAGTTTCGGATAATAGTTGCAAGCGTTAAAAAGCGATTGGTATAGGCTAGAAGCAATAAAGAAATCGCCGGAAATAACATGGCCGGAGTAGCAATATCTATTTTCATGGGTGTTTCATACAATCGTCGAGTAAAAAGAGTGTATCACAGGGGCTCAGTTACACACAGTAATCAGCCAAGAGGTTGAACTTACAACATCTTTAGTGCCAAAGACTAATACGAAGGAGAAGGCGGAATATTGAGTCTACATTCGGTCAACTGTCATGCCAGCGGCACTCCAGCCTAACATATCGCCTTCTAAATGCATGACTTCAGAAAAATCGAGTTCTTCCAATACTTTCATTGCCAGTTTGGCTCTTCTGCCTGAACGACAATAAATGATAATAGGCTTGTTTTTGTGGCCTTCTAATTCGCTAAGGTAGTCATTGATATTTTCATGGGGCATATTTACTGCGCCAGGAATGTGACCATCGGCGAATTCTTGCGGAGAGCGAACATCAATAAGGAGCCAGTCGTTGTTTGCAACTCGCTCGATAAGGTATGGTGATGCGGCAACAGAGGCTTGCGCGGTCGCTTTCGCTGTGCACTGAAGCGACACAAACAATGCAACACTGATAACAACTAGAAAACCCGCAACAACAATCCGCATGAATAAAAACTCTTACCTTTTTATAGAAGATTAGAACCTGCTCTTATTCTGTTACACAAAGGCGCTTAAATTGAGCCAAGTCGGTGTGTATCAATTGAAAACAGCCCAGCAGGTCTAGACTTAAGTATAACGCTTATGCGCTTTCTTTAATACCTTTACAGAGTACTTTTAGTTCATTTATTAATCGCAATGAAAACCGACTGGTGACGTCTGGATCCACAACAATTAAGGGGGCTTTGAGGAAAGAGCGATGATCACGCCAGAATACCTCAAGTTCTGAATGCGTACTTTTAGATGCCGCAATGAGTGCATGAGGTTGGCGAGTAAGTACATCTTTTAATGCGACTTGAGGATAGTCTACAGGACTGTCTGCAAATAATGTTTGAGCACCACACACATTCAGCAGTTGGTTACCCCACGCGTTGGGACCGATGGTCATAAGTGGAGCAGTCCACGAATAATAAAACACTGGTATAAGCGAGGATTTGGCGTATTTACTTCGAAGTTCGGCTAGTTCGTTGAGAAAATCATTGGAGAGCTGGGTTGCCTGCTTTTGCGTATTTGTAAGTGCCCCAAGCCTTTTAATTTCGCCGGCTATATCAGTGATATTTTCGACCTTACTGCTAAATACGTTTAGACCCATCGAGGAAAGCTTATGGATATCTTGCGGCTTATTGCCTCCATCCCATGCAAGAATTAAATCAGGTTCTAATGCCACAATGGTAGCGATATCGGCACCTTGAAAATCCGCCACCCGCTTAATATTTTTCGCGGCGTCAGGATAGTCGCTATAGTCGCTTACACCTACAAGGTTAGGGCCTAAGCCCAAACTAAATGCCCATTCGGTAAGGTGGGGCGCAAGGCTGACTATCTTTAGCTCGACGGAATTTGATAAGGCGCTTGATTCCGAGCTTGGTGCAACATCGGCAGAAGCAAATTGATCTGAATGAGCTAGGTGCTTTGTCTCGGCATCTGATTCTGAGTTAGCAATTGTGAGAAGAGGTAAATAGCTTAAAATTACAAAAAAAATGGTTTTCATCATAACTGCTGTTTTCATTAGGCTACGGCCATTGCCAGCATAGCTAACGATGCGAAGGCGCTAACCGCAATCATGGCATGAGTAACCGTATTTTTGGCTGTCAACATGTGAGAGTACTTTACCTCGTTAGCGCCTCCCACGCGGGTGTATCGAATCTTCTTGTTGGCATAAATTGCTGGGCCGCCGAGTTTAATATCAAGCACACCGCCCATAAGCGCAAGCAGTAGCGACGTTTTATCTTTCACTGGGGAGCGCTTTATGGCGCGAAACCCTTTAATAGGATGGCTGACCAGTAGTGTTGCTAGACCACCAATGACCGCGGGCGGCATATTAAGTAAGTAAACAAGATTGCGTACGGGTTTGGCAAAGAAAGTCATTGCAGGGGTTCGATAATGCCACTGCCAAGATGTGAGCAAAAGTAATCGATAAATGAGTGCGCCTATGGGGCCTGCCACTACAAAGTAGAAAATAACGCCGCAATAAAGATAAAGAAACTTCAGCCATAGCGATTCTATCGCGGCTTTGGCAATTCCTATATCGGAAAGTGAATCGCATTGACGTGCAGTAATGGTTTGCGCCATTTCACGTGCGAGGGATTTTTTATTTCTTCCCACACTCGCCAGCACTTTTTTGTACTGTTGACGCTGGTAACCGTAGTCAAGCAGTGCGACAAGAATAATCGCCTCAAAGAATACGGGGTATTGGGCCATGTACACCAAGATGGCAACACATACTACCAATGGCGCAAGAAGAACTAGGGCGGCTAATGAGCCTGAAATATAGTGCTGAGACCTACCGTATTCGCAAGAGGGCACCACTTTGCGCCCCATTTGCTGAACGAGGTAGCGCATGAGCGTTAATGGATGAGTACTTTGGGGCCAGCGCCATAATGCGTCAACGGCGATAGCCAGCCAAAGTACGAATAGCGACTGGTATTGCGGGTCGCTAATTACCTCTGTCATCTTATTTTGCGAGGGCCTTAATCATTGCCATAACTAATTGTGCTGAGTGTTTAGCGGCAGTGTCTAGATACTCTTTAAAGCTCACTGACGACGTTTTTCCTGCAATATCCGACAATGAACGAATGACAAGGAAAGGCGTGTCGAGCATATGGCAAGTTTGACCTATAGCTGCACCTTCCATCTCAACCGCTTTCATGTCTGGGAAGTTTTCACGCAGTTCTGCTACAGCTTCGTCGCTACCGATAAACGCATCGCCCGTACAGATTAAACCTGTTGTCGACTGAAGCGACGTAATGCCTGTGGCAGCACTACGAGCGGCTTCCATTAACCTTGTATCGCAACGGAAATCTTCAGGCATACCTGCGCATTGACCGAGCTTGTAGCCAAAATGGGTTAAATCGGCATCATGGTGAATAACGTGACTGGCGATCACTAAGTCACCGATGTTTAGATTCTTGTCGAAACCTCCGGCAGAACCGGTATTGACAACAGCATCAGGGGCGTACTGTTCGATAAGTACAGTAGTAGCAATTGCTGCAGCCACTTTACCAATACCGCATTTCACTAGCACCACTTCTATGTCGTTAAGTGTACCTTCGTAAAACGTCAGGTGCTTCCACTGGGTTTCTTTTACATTCCAAAGTGACGCTTTAAGTAGCGCAACTTCTTCGTCCATTGCACCTAAAATACCAATTTTTTTCATAACTTTACCGACGGTGTTGAGGGAGTTTAACGCGTGAATACGCTGTTGAATGCGTTAATTGTATAAGGAAAACGGGCAAACTGACAGAAAAATGCCTCTGTTACCGCTATTTGAGAGTAAGAAAATAGCAAAGCAACAAAGGCCAGGGGAAGTGGGGCTTATGTCTTAAGCTGCAGCTGGTCTGCTTGAACGCACTGGGCGAGTCGGGCGCTTTGGTGGCTCTGGATTATGCGTTGGCAGCTGTGCCATTTTTTGCTGTAAACGGCGATATGGAATGAGTTTGTTTTCCAAACACTCGCGAATATCGTCAACGGTATAACCAGACTTCACTTTAATTCTTGCGTGAGGAAGGCCAGCAGCATCAAGAGCTCCTGTTACAAACCAGTCTTTTTGTGATTTATAACCATCTTTGCCTTGGCTATGAACTAAGTCGATAGCAAGAACAGGACTCATGTCGTGTTTATCTACTAATACAAAGTCGAGCTGTCTGCTAGAAGCTCTGCTGATGGCTTGGCTTGCCGTCTTTTTATTTGCAGACTGGCGAACCGCCACTAAATCGTTAAGACGCACACGGCACACTATGCGAAACTCTCTTCCCATAGCCTGTTCGATAAGGTTCAAAAAAGAGTGTTCAACGGGGGTGAACAATTGCGGCTTTCGCCTAAATGGAAATGCGACACCGCCGTCTGACAACTTTATGGCACCCAGTGCAACGACAATAAGTAACATCATTAGAATAATTGCCAATTCCATCGTAACCCTCGCAAATTTCAATAGTTAAAGCCCACGGAATGCATAATAAAGAAGCCCGCTAAAGTGTTTATATCGAAAAAAGCTTGGGCTCCGTTTGCAGTTTGAGCGTCATAAAAATGACACTCACTGTTACCGTGGAGTAGTTATTGATGATTTTGCAAAGCAGATGCCAACATGAGTAGATTTTTTAGTTGTCTTGCTAAAAGGGCTCATTTCGTTGTGGATGTAACAAGAATATCCACTTGAGAGCCAGTATTATCTGGGCTGATTATTACTCTGACCCCTTTATCTTCTGAGGATAACAACGTGCGGCCGCTAACTGGTGTGTGAGTTTTTAAAGCAGGGTGCGCCGTTTGGTAAACATCCAGTAATTCACTCGGGGAGCGAGGAGAGTGGTAAACCATTACTGCTGTCTTGCTTTCGTCAAATGCTTGGCATTGTCTTGCATCATCAGAAATCTTAATTTGCTGAAAATCAGAAGGGCAAGACGTGATGCTTGGCTTACTAGGTGAAGAGTTGACGCTTTGTTTCTTGGTTTGGTTGTTGACTTGCGCATTTAATGAAGCGTCAACAGCAATGGTATCAGCTAAGCTGGCATTGCTCGCTGCTATCGCCAGTGTTAGACAAAATGTAAGTTTCTTAATGTTTAAATGCTGCATAGATAGATTCTTCACCCGATGTGCGATGTCTTTAATTGCTTAAACGATAGTAGAGTCGTAACTCTCGCGCTTCAACTAAACCTTGGTCTATTAACGTATATTAGTGAGGTTTTCCGTATAGGTTTTGGTTTAAAGCATCACTTCATCACTACAACTCTATTACTGGTCATAAGGCGTGGTCAGTAATTGATACAGCGCATTTGTTCCACTGTAAAAGTTGCCTATACGTAAGTTTTCATTAGGGGCGTGTTGATTGTTATCAGCATTGACTAATGGAATAAGAATTACCGGCTTTTCTATACTGTTTACTAGCGGTGCGGTTGGAACAGTACCCCCCATCATTGGAATAACTACAACCTTCTCATCGCTTACAGACTCTAGTGCCTTTTGCGCCCATAGACCAACTGGCTCATCGAGGGACGTTTGTAGTGCTGCAGTGCCGGGGCTAACTTCTATAAGAATGAGTTTTTCATGCTTTAGACGGGTTTCTTTTGATGGCAATTCGTCCACAATGTGATATCCCTTAGCTGTTATATAGTCTTTTAACAGCCTAACTTGTCTGGACGAGTGAGCCTCTTTTGTAGTTCTAATATCGATGGACGCTGTAGCGCTAGCCGGAATGATTGTCCTTACTGCTGTTGTGCTTGCAGCGCTCAATCCATTGATATTTAGAGACGGAAGACTAATGGATTCATAGTAGTTGCCACCTACAGACTCTGACTTTGCTACCCCAAGGCGTGCCAATAGTGCAGTTTCATCAATAGGAATGTCTCGAAGCACCTGTTTTGTTTCTTCTGACAGAGGAGCGTCTCCGTAATAATTAGGAATAGTCACCTTGCCATTTTCATTTTTCATTCCTGCTAAAAGTGTTGAGAGCATAAAAGCGGGGTTTTGAATGTAGTTGCCAAAGTGCCCACTATGGCTATCAGAATTTGGTCCGAAAACAGTGAGCTTAACCAGTGTCGCACCGCGATGACCGAATACCACGGTTGAAGCGTTGGATGGATGCATAGGACCGTCTAACATTACTACGGCATCTGCAGAAAGCTGCGCTTTGTTTTTTTCTATCACTTTTGCGAGGGTAGGAGAGCCACCTTCCTCGTTTGAATCAAGGAGCACTTTGATATTAACTGATGGCGTCACCTTATTCGTCGAAAGTGAGTTTATGGCTGCTAGTAACATCATAATTGGGGCTTTGTCGTCTGATGCCGAGCGTGCAAAAATACGCCAATTAGGGTCATAGTGTTTATCGAGTAAAGAGAGTGGTTTTTCAACCCAGCTGTCATTTTCTTCGATTTTTAAAACGGGCTGCCAAGGGCTGTCTTGTTCCCACAACTCAGCGTTAACCGGTTGACCATCCATATGTGCATAAAAAAGCAGGGTAGGGGCATCTTTCCCAGCTAGCATGTAGTCAGCATACAGCATACAGCATCGGCATGCCGTTGTTTTCCAGCAGCTGAGTATTAAAACCATACTCGCTGTATTTCGTTGCCGTCCAACGCGCAACCTTTTCTATATCAGTTGCTGATTGCGTTGCAACGTTGGGTAGCGTGAGATATTCCAAGTAGTCTGCGAACACAGCTTTAGTCGAGTGAGTGGTAAGTGCGTTACTTTCCTCTGCCTGGGCGCAATATGAAACGGAAACTAAAAATAACCCGTAAAGTAGCCCTGTCCGCAATCTCATGATGTCATCTCTTTATTCAATTATTCTATCTAATGTAAATCGTATCTCTTTAGTTTTAAATAAAAAAAGCTCGATAGCAGAACTATCGAGCTTTTCGTGATTGGACAATAGGCCTTAGTTAGCGAAGGTTAAACGCCAATATAGTCCATAATCCCTTCTGCGGCTTTACGGCCTTCGTCGATAGCAGTAACAACCAAGTCACTACCACGTACCATATCGCCACCGGCAAAGACTTGCGGGTGAGAGGTCTGGTAAGCAAATTTGCCAGCAGATGGCGCGCGTACGCGACCTTTTTCATCAAGCATAATGCCGAAGTCAGCAAACCATGGCGCAGGGCTGGGCTGGAAGCCGAAGGCGATAATTACCGCGTCAGCTTCTAGTACGTGCTCTGAACCCTCTACTTCAACAGGGCGGCGGCGTCCATTGGCGTCAGGCGGCCCCATTTCAGTTTTAACCAGCTTAACGCCACACGCTTTACCATTTTCGTCTACTGCGATGTCTAGCGGCTGAAGATTAAATTTAAACTCAACCCCTTCTTCTTTTGCGTTAACAACTTCGCGGCGAGAGCCCGGCATGCTTTCTTCGTCACGGCGGTATGCACAGGTAACTTGGGCAGCGCCTTGGCGGATTGACGTGCGAACACAGTCCATCGTGGTATCACCACCACCTAGTACTACTACGCGCTTGCCTTTCATATCAATGTAATCAGCAGGATCTTTTTCAAGGCCCATTACGCGATTGGTGTTGGCGATAAGGAAAGGTAGCGCTTCGTGAACGCCTTCAACTTCTTCGTTATCGAAGCCACCTTGCATAGACTTGTACGTACCCATGCCTAAGAAAACAGCATCGTATTTATCAAGCAAATCCTGGAACTGTATGTCTTTACCAATTTCAGTGTTAAGTACGAACTCAACACCCATCTCGGTAAAAATTTGGCGGCGTAGCTTGATTACGTCTTTCTCTAATTTAAAAGACGGGATACCAAATGTAAGTAGGCCACCAATTTCTTCGTATTTGTCGTAAACAACAGGTTTAACGCCGTTACGAACCAGGATATCAGCACATGCAAGACCAGCTGGGCCTGCACCTACAATCGCCACTTTCTTGTCGGTCCATACCACGTCAGACATATCTGGGCGCCAACCCATTTTGAATGCTGTATCGGTAATGTACTTCTCAATACTACCGATAGTCACAGCGCCAAAATCGTCATTCAGTGTACATGCACCTTCGCACAGTCTGTCCTGTGGACATACGCGGCCGCATACTTCAGGCAAGCTGTTGGTTTTATGAGAAAGTTCCGCAGCTTCTAAAATGCGGCCTTCGTTCGCCAAGCTTAACCACTGAGGAATGTAGTTGTGCACTGGGCACTTCCATTCACAGTATGGGTTACCGCAGTCCAAGCAGCGATCTGCTTGGCCTTCGGTTTGAGATTGGCTCAGCGGTTGATAAATTTCCGCGAACTCTTGTTTACGTACCATGATCGGCTTTTTCGGCGGATCGATACGTTCAACATCGACAAATTGATATACGTTCTTTGCCATAAACTAAATCCTCCTACTGAGCCTGAATGCGTAATTCAGCACTTGAACGACTGATGTGACCAAGCAAGTTTTTCACATCACTGGTTTTTGGCTTAATAAGCTTGAAGCGTTTCAGCGTTGCGGCGAAATCAGTAAGCAACGACAACGAGTGCTCGCTTCCTGTTTCTTCGTAATGCTGATTAATTAAGCCACGTAAGTGCTCAGCAAGAATCGCTTTATCTTCAATTGGCATTACATCGACCAGTTCGGCATTTACACGGTTATCAAGGTCGTCGCCATCATCCATAAGATAAGCAAAACCACCAGTCATACCTGCACCGAAGTTAACACCAACCGGACCAAGTACAGCCACGATACCGCCTGTCATATATTCACAGCCGTTATCGCCAATGCCTTCAACTACCGCAATAGCACCAGAGTTACGTACGCCAAAGCGCTCGCCAGCACGGCCAGCAGCAAACAGCTTACCGCCTGTTGCACCGTAAAGGCAGGTGTTACCCATAATGGCGCTGTCGTGGGCGTCGTAAGAGATATTGCGAGGTGGGTGAATAACAAGCTTACCGCCGGTCATCCCTTTACCTACATAATCATTGGCATCACCTTCAAGGTGCATATGCAGGCCGCCAGCGTTCCACACACCGAAGCTCTGACCCGCTGTACCGGTAAGTTCAACTTTGATAGGTGTATCTTCAAAGTCGTGGTTACCGTGGTGTTTAGCGATTTCACCTGATAGCAATGCGCCGACAGAGCGATCCGTATTGCGGATTGGGTATTTAAGGGTAATAGATTTACCTTCAACAACCGCTTGCTGGCCGTCTTTAAGCATCTGCGCGTTCAATTCACCTTTATCGATAGGTGCGTTGGTCGTTTGTGAGCAGAATAAGCGCGTATGGTCGCCTGCTTTAGGCTGCGCTAGCAACGGAGACAAATCTAAACGGTTTTGCTTAGCGGTAATGCCATCTAAAACTTTAAGTAGCTCTGTGCGACCAACAAGGTCGTCGAACTTAGCAATACCCATAGACGCCATGATTTCACGTACTTCTTGAGCAATAAACTTGAAGTAGTTCATTACCATATCAGGTAAGCCAATGAAGTGGTCGTCACGCAGTTTTTGATCTTGCGTTGCAACACCGGTCGCACAGTTGTTCAAGTGGCAAATACGTAGATATTTACAGCCTAACGCGACCATTGGACCGGTACCAAAACCAAAGCTCTCAGCACCTAAAATACCGGCTTTTACTACGTCTAAGCCTGTTTTCAAACCACCGTCGGTTTGAACGCGTACTTTGTGACGTAAGCCGTTTTCAATAAGCGCTTGCTGAGTTTCAGATAAGCCAAGCTCGAACGGACTACCCGCATATTTAACTGATGTTAGCGGGCTTGCACCTGTACCGCCGTCGTAACCTGAAACGGTGATAAGGTCGGCATAGGCTTTCGCTACACCCGTTGCAATGGTGCCAACACCCGGCTCAGATACTAGCTTAACGGATATAAGTGCCGTTGGATTAACCTGTTTCAAATCGAAAATTAGCTGTGCCAAATCTTCAATTGAGTAAATATCGTGGTGTGGTGGTGGTGAAATAAGGGTTACACCCGGCACAGAGAAACGTAGCTGTGCGATGTATTTATTTACCTTATCGCCAGGAAGCTGACCGCCTTCACCCGGTTTTGCACCCTGCGCCACTTTAATTTGAATAACGTTTGCGTTAACCAAATAGTGAGGCGTTACACCAAAGCGACCTGAAGCCACCTGCTTAATTTTAGAGTTCTTTTCAGTTCCAAAGCGAGAAGGGTGTTCGCCACCTTCCCCAGAGTTAGACTGACCGCCCAGGCGGTTCATGGCAATCGCTAGCGCTTCATGCGCTTCAGGGCTTAGTGCACCAATTGACATTGCCGCAGTATCAAAGCGTGGGAATAAGTTTTCCGGTGCTTCTACTTCACTAATATCAATAGGGTCGCAATCAGGGTTTATAGCTAGCAAGTCGCGAATGTGCGCAGGCGCACGCTCGTTAACAAGCTTCGCATATTGCTGGTAGTCGTCGTAGTTACCAGACACCACAGCCTTTTGAAGCGTACTGACTACGTCTGGGTTATAGGCGTGATATTCGCCACCGTGCACGTATTTAAGCAAGCCGCCGTGATCGACAGATTTACGCTTAAGCCAAGCAATACGGTTTAGGTTGATAAGATCTTGCTGGAAATCATCGAAGCCCGCACCTTGAATGCGTGAGGTCACACCTTTAAAGCATAACTTCATCACTTCGTTGTTAATACCCACTGCTTCAAACAGTTTAGAGCTACGGTAGCTAGCAACAGTGCTAATACCCATTTTCGACATGATCTTGTACAAGCCCTTGTTGATACCCTTACGGTAGTTCAACGTGGCCTGCATAGGAGTAATATCCAGCTCGCCTTTTTCACAAAGCTGCTCAATAGTTTCATATGCTAGGAATGGGTAAACCGCAGTGGCACCTAAGCCAATCAATACCGCGAAATGGTGTGGATCGCGGGCACTTGCTGTCTCAACAACAACGTTAGCATCGCAGCGCAATGACTTTTCAACTAAGCGACGTTGTACCGCACCAACTGCCATTGCTGCAGGGATAACCAAGCGATTTTGTTTAATGTTTCTGTCAGATAGAATAACGAACGCAGCACGCTTGTTTTTAACCAGCATTTCTACTTCGTTACACACGCGCTCGATGGCTTTCTTCAAACCTTCTTGCGGCGCATATTGAAGCTCCACGACTTCTGAGTAGTAGTTGTCTGGGTTAAATTCGCGCAGTTGCTTAAGGTCGGTATACATTAGCACTGGCGAGTCAAACAATACGCGGTCAGCGTAACCTGAAGTTTCGCTAAATACGTTTTGCTCGCGGCCAATACAGGTTGCCAACGACATAACGTGGTTTTCACGTAGCGGGTCGATAGGCGGGTTAGTAACCTGTGCGAATTGCTGACGGAAATAGTCGTAAACCGTACGTTGACGCGAGGACATAACCGCCATTGGCGTGTCATCACCCATTGAACCAACGGCTTCTTGACCGTCTTTCGCGAGTACTTTTACAACTTGTTGAATTTCTTCATAGCTGTAGGCGTGTAGCTTGTGGTACACCGCCATGGCATCGTCGTCAAACACGCGTTTACCAATTAATGACGCGTCAAGCTTTTCAATTGGCGTTAATCGACGAATATGCTTGTCTAGCCACTCTTTATAAGGATGGCGTGCTTTTAAGTCTTCATCAATTTCAGTAGAGCGCCAGATTTTGCCTGTGTATGTGTCTACAGCAAGCATTTCACCTGGGCCTACACGGCCTTTTTCAATTACGTCAGCTTGCTCGTAATCCCAGATACCTACTTCTGAGGCTAGGGTAATGAAACCGTTCTTGGTAATAACGTAACGAGCAGGACGTAGGCCATTTCTATCAAGGTTACAGGCAACGTGGCGACCGTTAGTTAAAACGATACCCGCTGGGCCGTCCCATGGTTCCATGTGCATAGAGTTAAACTCGTAGAATGCACGAAGGTCATCGTCCATGGTTTTGTTATTTTGATACGCAGGCGGAACAAGTAACCGCATAGCACGGAATAAATCCATACCGCCGGCTAAGAATAGCTCCAGCATGTTATCCAGCGATGATGAGTCTGAACCTTCGGTATTAACGAAAGGTGCTGCATCTTTGAGATCTGGAATAAGTGGCGTTGCGAATTTAGCAGCACGTGCCATGGCCCAGTCGCGGTTTCCTTTAATGGTGTTAATCTCACCGTTGTGCGCAAGGAAGCGGAAAGGCTGAGCAAGCGGCCAGCGTGGTAGTGTATTTGTTGAAAAGCGTTGGTGGAAAACGCAAATTGCGCTTTGCATACGCTCATCGGCAAGATCGTGATAAAAGGCGGGTAAATCTTTTGGCATTACCAAGCCTTTGTAGATCGTTACCAAGCCTGACAAACAAGCTACGTAAAAATCGGGATCTTTCTCAAGACGTTTCTCAGCGCGGCGGCGGATCATATACAAACGACGCTCAAGGTCGCGTTTCCTCCAACCTGCTGGCGCGTTCACAAATACCTGTTCAATTTGTGGAACACCCGTTAGCGCTAATTCTCCCAGTACTGAGTGGTCGACAGGCACTTCGCGCCAACCCACTACTGAAAGTGTTTCTTTTTCTAGTTCTTCATTAAGTACTTCACGCGCGGCTTGCGCAAGTACCGGGTCCTGACTTAAGAAAATCATGCCCACACCGTATTTTTTGCTGAGTTTCCAGCCATTTTCTTCGGCGATTGCATGGAAGAACGCATCCGGTTTCTGTAGTAATAAACCACAGCCGTCACCGGTTTTCCCGTCGGCGGCGATACCGCCACGATGCTGCATACGGTCAAGACCGTGTATTGCAGTAGTTACCAATTCATGACTGGCTTCCCCATGAGTGTGAGCGATTAAGCCAAACCCACAGTTGTCCCGGGAATCATTGGGATTATATAAACTCATCTCTTAACTCCTTCAACCTTTTGACTGGGCAAGGTATGCGTTGCGTGTAGATGCGCCTAGGTTTGCGTATCACAACATTATTAGACGTCTTTTATGCCTGCGAGCGGTATTGCTCGCGGCGTGCGCCTTTCTTGTCGTTATTTTATTATTAGAGGATTCCAGTCGTTTCCGCATTTTTATGCATTATTGCGATGCGGGCCGTACAAAATACCCACATTAAAAACTAAAATCAAACGCTAAAAGTATAAGCTTTATAGTGAATTAGTATAAATATAATTAAGTCGATATTAATCAGTTGTTTACGTGTCATCATTTATGTTTGTAACAAAAATGTTATCAGTATTGCAAAGTTAATAACTCATCCCTTATAAATGATATTACTTCTCATTTGCGTTTTATTAATGAATAAATATGCTTTGAAATTGATGTTTTATGTTGTCAATAGCGGTTTGCGGTGTATTTTTATTAATTTGTAAAGCTATGGTTCCACTAATATAAGTAGTTTGCTATGTTGGTTGAAAATTAACCACAGGTAAGGCTTGTGGTGCGCTGAAGGATGTTGATAGAGAGCCCTGTGTGTGAATTGAGTGTACGCTTATGTGGAAGGCGAAGAATAAAAATTCACTGTGGTGGCGTGCTGTTAAGACAATAAGGATTATTGTATGAATACACTACATGCTTCACCACTGCCTTTATTTAGTATAGATGATCATATTCTAACTGGCGACAATATCACCTTCAGGCTTTCTCCTAACACATCTGGGCGTTTTCAATCTGGATCTCCCGATACTATTGTTATTCATTTTACCGCCGGTAGTAGCCTTTCATCTTCGGTGAATGTCTTGACCAATGCCGATAGCGGTGTGTCAGCTCACTTTGCCGTTGGACGCAATGGTGACATTGTTCAAATGCTTCCGACTAATAAAATAGCGTGGCACGCAGGAGAAAGTTATTACGAGGGGCGTAGTGGCTTGAATCAGTACTCTATCGGCATTGAATTAGACAATGCCGGCCAGCTTAAGGCTAGAGGAGACGGCACCTTTGAAAGTTGGTTTGGCGAAATTTTTGGCGAGAATGAAGTATTAGCTGCCCAGCACATTAACCAACAGTCTATGGGCTATTGGCACAAGTACACCGACGTACAAATTGTTAGGACGCTATCGCTGTGTAAAGCGTTGTGTAGCCACTACAACATCTCTACTATCGTCGGGCATGAAGAAATAGCGCCGTCACGAAAGGTCGATCCTGGCCCCGCTTTTCCCCTTCAAAGACTCAAAGCCGCTGTTTTGCAAAGTGATAGTGAAAGGTGGGCAACTGAGTCAAGTGATTCGAATTCACAGCGAGAGGCGCATGATCAAATTCAGCGGGATCTCGCTAGCCCTGTAAAGCGGGTGGCCAATGTAAGTGCCAATTCGCTGAATGTGAGAAAAGGGCCAGATGTTTCGTACCCAACTGTCGAGAACGGTTTGAATAAGGGCGAAGTGCTAAAAATACTGGAAAAGCGAGGGGAGTGGGCGAAAGTGTCTTACACGAAGGTGGGATGGGTGAATACCAAATACATTAATGAAATTACTGAAAAGTCGCCTTTCAAATCCTAATTCTGAGCAGGGCCACAGAGTTATGCTTTGACAAACCGCATTCCCGAAAAGAGGAAAGCCTGATAGGATAACCGCAAAATAAGCTTAAATTAGACGTACATGCATTCAGATTCACCAAACGATTCTTGGGCAATTCGCTTTGCCCAATTTGTTCAGCGTTTTGGCACTCTAAAGCTCAGCATATTGTTTGTTGTTCTTTCGCTTGTGTTTACGCTAGGGGGCTCATACGTAATTCGCGTGAGCATGGGAAGCCAGGTTCAGCCCGATGACTTCATCAGTGCTGTAGTACTGACCATGTTATCTGCGCCTTGGGTACTTTATTTCTTTAGTGAGTTAATCAAGCAATTAGAAAACTCACGTACCAACTTAAAGGAAGTGGTAAGCCAGTTGGAAAGTTTGCGTGAAGAAGATGTCTTTCTTAACCGCGAACTTCAAAGCAACATCAGACAGCTTAATCACGAGATAGAGCAGCGCAAGCAAGCACAAGAAGAGCGTGAGGCGCTGTTTAAAGACTTAGAAAAAGAAATTCAGGATAAATCAGAACAAGAAGCACAAGCACGCCGCTTATCAACCTTGTTACGTTCAATCATCGATGCCTCACCAGACTTAATATATTACCGAAATGAAGAAGGCAGGTTTGCTGGTTGTAACCGTATAGCGGAGCTTATGACGGGCAAAACCGAGCAAGAGCTGCTTGGCTTAACGCCAAAAGACGTATATGAGGAAGAGCTTGCCCGCCAAATTGTAGCGAGTGATCACGAAGTTCTAGAAACCAACGCCAGTATCACAGAAGAGCTGTGGCTTCGCTTTGCTGATGGACGTCGTCGTTACTTCGAAATGAAGCGTGTACCTTTCTTCGATAAAGACGGTAATCGCCTTGGCTTATTGTCATTCGGTCGAGATATGACTGAGCGTAAGCAGGCTGAAAATGCTGCAGCAAAAGCCAGTACCGATAAAACTCGCTTTATCGCAACCATAAGTCATGAGCTACGCACACCGCTAAACGGTATTGTGGGCTTAAGCCGTATGCTGCGTGATACCGAGTTGAGTGAAGAACAATTTAACTGGGTAAGTACGATATACGCCAGCGCTATAACATTAGGTAATATTTTTAACGATATTATCGACCTTGATAAGTTAGACAGAGATAAGCTTGAGCTGAGTCTAAAAACCATATCGTTGAAAGACTTTACCGAAGAACTTAGCAGCATTATTCGTCTACTTGCAGCCGACAAACAGCTAGAGCTTAAAACGACAATTAACGAGCCGCTTCCCCGTCTTGTTGAAATAGATGGTACGCGCCTTCGTCAGATATTATGGAACATCCTGTTTAACGCAGTGAAGTTCACACAAAAAGGTCACGTAAGTCTAACGGTTTCATCGACGAAACCTGATGGTGATAAGGCGTATGTAACATTTGTGATTGAAGACACGGGCGTAGGTATTCCTGAAAGCGAAATTGATAAGATTTTTGCCATGTACTATCAGGTTGATCACCCTGACCACCAATCGGCCACAGGTACCGGTATTGGATTGGCAATTTGTAAGCAAATGGTCGACTTGATGAAAGGTGAAATTCACGTTTCAAGTAAAGTGGGTAAAGGCACCCGTTTTGAAATTGTGTTGCCTGTTCAAATTTCTAATAGCCCGATGAAAGTCGCGCAGCTTCAAGTGACAGGGCTCAATATCTTGTTAGTAGAAGATATTGAATTGAACGTAATGGTCGCTAAAGCCTTGCTCGAGAAGCTTGGCCAGAAAGTCGATGTAGCAATGACCGGTCAAGAAGCCATAGACAAAGTCAGGGAAAACCAATACGACCTTATCTTGCTTGATATTCAATTGCCTGACATGACAGGATTCGATGTGGCAAGTACGATTATTGAAGAAGATCTGGTTATGCAAACGCCTATCGTGGCGCTAACGGCAAACGTCATTAAAAAGCGTGATGAATACTTAGAAAACGGTATGGATGACGTTATTGCGAAGCCGATTAAAAAATCTCGCGTTATCGAGGTGTTTAACGAGCTGTTCCATGCACCACCTGCACCGCTTGAAATTGATGGCGAAGTAGAGCGCCCTGAACCTAACAAAACATTAAGTAACATTTTAGATATGGACTTGTTACAGTTGTTAGTTGATACCATAGGGGATGAAATGGTGCGCGCTAGCGTGAAAGTATTCCAAGAAAAAATGCCTGAATACATGGAAATACTGCAGCTAAGCTTAAGTGCGGACGAAAAGTCAGAAGTGTGCTCACAGGCTCACAAAATTAAAGGCGCCGCTGGCTCTGTTGGTTTGGCTCGTGTACAGCGTATTGCTAATCAAATTCAACAGGGCGACCACCCTACATGGTGGGAGAACGTGCATGATTGGGTGGAAGAGTTACAAATGGCGGTTCAGCACGACATGAAGGCACTACACGATTGGCTGAATGAACAGCAGGTTGATGACTAGTTAGCATAACGCGCTCTTTAATAGGAAACGTAAAAAAGAGGGCTTGCCCTCTTTTTTGTTATAAAAACTGCGCTAGAGAAAGCGTTCAGAGCAGCGTTGCTAAGTAGCTAAGCCTCTCCTTAAAAAAAGGCGGCAGGCTGATCTTATTTATACAGTGGTAAAAGGAATTAATGCGATGACAATTAGCGCACAACAAGAAACCGTGTTTTCAAATAATCAGCTCAGTGTTGAGGAAATTCCCTCACTTCAAACGCTCGCATTACTTCCTATATCCAAAAAGTACCGGACACTAAATATCCTCTCCATTGGATTGATAGCCTTAGTGCTAATCGGTATTGCTTCTGCGTTACGACTCCAAAGCTTTTGGTCATTGCCAGAAGGACTGCTGCAAGCTTACCCGTATGTTGTTGCAGGTATCGTCGCTGTAGGCTCTCTATGGGCGCTGTACCACTTTTTTGCTGATGTACGCATATTTTATGCGATTCGAGAGCAAGACATCAGCAAACAGTCAGGACTAATTTTTAGAAAACTTTCGTGCCAACCTATTTTGCGTGTCCAGCACGTAGAGGTTAATCGCGGTCCATTGGACAGGTGGGCGGGTCTTGCCTCACTTCAGGTGTTTTCGGCTGGTGGTGAAATGCACACGTTTGAAATACCTGGGTTAAGCATTGAAAGGGCAGAGCAGTTGCGTGAGTTCATTCTTGCTCATAAAGACATAGGTGCACGCTAATGACGGTATCAGAAACGCCCTCACACCAAGCGCCTACACTCAATCAGTCAAAAGAGCTGAAAGAAGATGCTGTGCTCAAATCCCATGGGCAAGATGCTAATATGGAAGAACCGAAACTTAAAGTAGAGACGGGTGATGAGTGGCAGCGCCTCTCTCTAATTTCTATTTTGTATTTTACTATTCGCAATTTTACCAACTCGGCTCAAGTGCTTATTTATACCATTCCCGCCTTAGCCATATCGTTCAATATTTGGGATAACCTGCTGTCGCCTGAAGTACTAATCGGTGCTGGAATCCTTTTTCTATCTACCAGTGTTAGCGGCGTAATAAGCTTTTTAATGTACAAGTTTCGCGTGCACAACCAGCACGTTGAGATTCATCATGGCGTGTTTCAACGCCGCTATACCAACTTGCCCTTGTGGCGTATTCAAAACGTTAAGATAGAACGCCCTTTTTATTACCGACCTTTTGGGTACGCGCTAGTGGTGCTTGATACCGCAGGAAGTGGGAAAGAAGAAGCTAAAATTGTAGCGGTTCCTGAAGATTATGCTGAAGCGCTCAAAAAGCAGGTGTTGTATGAAAAAGCGCTGCACGATGAGGGTGACCTGGATTGTTTGCCAAATGAAGATTTATCCGACGAGCAGAGTTCGTCTTTTCCCACGCCACGAACGCGCACTAAAGCGATAGATTCTTCCCATTCAAATGAAGAAGTATTAAATCGACGGTCCGTGAAAGACATCATTATTCACGGTATCACCAACAATCGCGTGTGGATCATACTGGGTGCTGCGGCACCTTTCTATGACGATGTGTTCGGTCTAGTTTCAGAGTGGTTAGCCGATAAAGGCTTGCAGCTTAATCAGTTGGTTGGTGAACAAACGGTTGCGTGGTGGCAATTTGGATTGTATGCCTTTGTCATTCTCACGATGCTTATGGCGTTAGTGGCACTGCTGAGTGTTGGTGGCGCGCTTTTCACTTTTTACGGCTACACACTTTCACGAACAGGTGATCGCTATATCCGTCGCAGCGGCTTGCTTAATAAACTGGAAGTCAGCATGCGAGCTTCACGCATCCAAATGATTACGGCGAAGCAAGACTGGCTGGATAAAATACTAAAGCGGGTGAATTTGTATTTTGAGCAGAACTCAACGGCTGGGCAGCAAATGCAAGAACTGATGTCGCCAAATAAGCTTATTGTGCCATCGGTAACCGAAGATGAAGCCTTCGCGCTTAGTCAAGAAGTGATGCCAGGATGTGACCTGCGAGGTCAAGATTATCAAACCATTAGTAAGCGATTTATTACTTTTTGGTTGCTTGCGGGCTGGACGTTGCCTTTTATTACCTTTTTCACTATTGGCGCTGTGTCATCCCATCTAGATATTATGCTAGGTTCACTCGTTGTCTTTAGTGCGGTATCGCTGTTACTCACGCTTAGGTGGTGGCGATGGGGTATAGCCTACGACAGTAAGTACGTTTATATAAGGCGAGGTAGAATAGGCATCGACTATCAATGCTTTGAGCCCTATAAAGCGCAGCAAGTTATCGTTAAGCAAAGCGTGTTTATGAAGCGAAGAAAACAGGCCACCGTTAAGTTTGTACTGGCTTCGGGGGCGGTGACTGTGCCGTTTCTACCAGAAGACTACGTTAATAAACTAGCAGATAGTGTGCTATTCGAGGTGGAGTCAACCAGAAGGTCTTGGATGTAACGTACACTATTTCTTTGAACGCTGCTTTTTTATACGTTTTTTATGCAAATAGACCGAGTTTATGTAATGGTAGGTATTTAGTTGCTTAACCTTGCGTCTATATGGATATTCTTGATTACAGTGTCATCGCGATTTACCTCATCACTTTACTCGTCATCGGCTTTAGCTTGCGTGGACAGCAGTCAAAGAAAGATTATTTTCTCGCTGGAAGAAGCTTAAGTTGGAAACCGCTGTTACTTTCAGTGATGGCGACGCAACTCTCGGCGGTCAGTTTCATTTCCGCTCCTGCATTTGTCGGCTTCCGTGAGGGGGGAGGGCTGATTTGGCTCTCTTATGAACTGGCAGTTCCGTTAGCCATGCTTTTACTCATTACTACCGTGTTGCCTACGTTATACCGAAGCGGTGTGGTGAGTATTTATGACTATCTTGAGCGACGTTTCTCTACCTCTACCCGTATTTGTATCAGTGTTGTATTTCAATTTAGCAGAGCCTTCGCTACCGGCATAATGGTTTACGCGCTATCCATTATATTGCAAGGAACCATGCAGGTTTCATCCACGCATGCAATATTACTCATTGGTGTGATTACCGTTTTGTACTCCTTACAAGGAGGCATGAAAGCAGTTGTATATGGTGACGCGGTACAAATGGTTGTCATCGTTTTGGGCACAGCTATCTGCATTGCTTTTGGTCTTAACGCATTAGGCGGTTGGGAGCACTTTCTACAGTTACTTCCAAGCGAGCGGGTCTCTACCCTTAATTTTTCATCTCTGGGTTTTGATGGTGACGGCTTCGGCTTTTTTCCTATGGTGCTAGGTGGCGTGATCCTTTACGCCTCATACTACGGTTGTGATCAATCAGAAGCACAGAGGGCATTGTCAGCGAAATCGGAAAGCGATCTTAAAAAGATGATGTTAGCCAATGGCATTTTTAGGTTCCCTATAACACTTCTATATTGTTTAGCAGGCTTGGTGGTCGGCACACTAGCGTTTAACGACGCCAACTTGCTATCGCAAATTCCTAAAGATAATCCGGACTGGCTTATGCCGGTCTTTATTCTTAATTATTTACCTCATGGGCTTATCGGCTTGCTTGTGGTCGCTATTCTTGCTGCAGCCATGTCATCACTGAGCTCAGCAATAAACTCTCTTGCCGCTGTTTCGCTTGAAGATTATTTCAAACTCACTCGGAAACGCGCAAAACCTGAAGGCTACCTGAATCATGCTAAGTTTGCGGGCTTGCTTTGGGGAGGGATTATTTTGCTGCTTTCGCTCAATGCTGGCGATATAGCGCCTACCGTAATAGAAGCGGTGAACAAAGTGGGCTCTGTTTTTTTTGGTCCTGTCTTGGCTGTGTTTCTACTTGGCATGCTAACGAAGAAGATAAATGCCACACAGGTCAATACCGGCCTGATGTGTGGCGTGCTGACTAATTTGTCGTTCGCATTTTTTGTCGAGGACGTGTTTTGGTTTTGGTGGAATGTAACGGGGTTCGCGAGCACAGTGATACCCGCTATTATCTTGTCTGTTTTGTCAGCTAATGATGAAAACGATACAGCGACGATCACCACCTCTGGTCAACGACGCTTACTGATTGATAAGCCGATTGCCACCCTATTGCTTGGCTATTTTTGCTTATTGGTCGTTGTTTGCTACTTAATACCGCGTTGGCTGCAGTAGACTCAGTGATTTACGCCTCTACTGTTTTGGCGACTGAGTCTCTCAGAATGATCTGATCTTTGCCCGCGTGCTTAGCTTCGTATAAGCGCGCATCAGCCACTTCTAACTGCGACTCCAAGCACTTGTGTTCCTCGGTACATACGCCGATACTGCACGTGATATTGAACTTGTGATTGGTAAAAGTAGTAGAGCGCACTGCATCCATAAACGCTGAAAGCGCAGATAGATACACTTTAGGTGGCCTTACCGATACCACTGTAAATTCTTCACCCCCATAGCGCACAATAAGATCGTCGGGGAAGTAATCTTTTAACAATGCTGCAAATTCCTGCAATAACATGTCACCCGTTTTATGGCCGTAGGTATCGTTTACACTTTTGAAGTTGTCAGCATCGATCATAGACACAATGACATCCTTTCTCGACGCTTTATTGGCAAACAACTCTTCTGCTTTTTCGTAGAGAAAACGGCGATTGTATACCTTGGTTAGCGGGTCTAAGTTTGCTGAATTTCTAATGGTTTGAATCATTTCTTGTGATTCAAGGTTTTGCATAATTCTGCAGTAGAATTCTTCGTGATAAAACGGTTTGGACAGGAAGTCATTGGCGCCGCTTTTAATGAATTTCGAGGTCAACACGCTGTCGCCGTTTGCCGATAAACCGATAAATACCAAGTCTTGCATGCGTTTTTCGTGGCGTATTGCTTTAACCAGTTCATAACCGTCCATATTGGGCATACGGTGATCGGCAATAACCATTTTAATATCGCGGTGATTATCCAGCTCTTCCAACGCTTCTAAGCCATCGTTCGCTTCATGTACCTGAAATTGGAATTTGCGAAGTAATGAGCAAATGTGATTTCGGCTCGTTCTAGAATCTTCAACCACCAACACTTTGGTAGTGAGATTCTTTCTTAAACGGTCTACAAGTTTAGACACTTGAAGGTATGAATAGCGAGACTCTTTTGTAATGTAATCCAGTACGCCCTGATCGAGTAACTGAGCACGGGTAAATTCGTCGAAATTCCCAGTAAGTACGATGGTTGGAACGTTGTAGGAAAGTGCAAGCTCAACGCTCTCGCCGTTGGGCGCGTCGGGAAGGTTTAAGTCGACGATGGCTGCCAAGTATTCGGTGTCACTCTCGAGAGCACTTTTAGCTTCCGCAAGATCTTCGCACAGATCACACGTAAAGTGAGGATTATCCTCAATAAGTTTGTTTACAATCTTTCGGACAGTGAGACTGTCTTCTACTACAAGAACTTTATACATGTGATCTACTCTCGGCACTTAGGCTTCGATAATAACCAATTATAGACAAAAAAGCCCTCAAAGAGAGGGCGTTTTATACTTATGTCTAAATAATTTTATTCTTATATAACATTGCGTTGTACTAACTTTGTTCAGTGGGAACACGCACGGAGCCTTCCATCAAAATACGTGCGCTTCTGCTCATTACAGCTTGCTTAATTTGCCATTTGTTATCTTCAAACGTCGCTTTAGCACCTACTCTTAGCGTTCCTGATGGATGCCCAAAAGTAACTGAGTCTCTTTCGTCGCCGCCAGCTGCGATATTTACAAGAGTGCCGGGTATCGCCGCAGCCGCTGCGATCGCGACTGCTGCCGTGCCCATCATAGCATGATGAAGTTTCCCCATAGACAGTGCGCGAACCAATACATCAATGTCTGAACCCAAAATATCTTTGCCACTGGAAGCTTGGTAACCTCTTGGAGGTGCAACGAACGCGACTTTTGGTGTGTGCTGCCTGTTTGCAGCTTCACCCACATCATTGATGAGCCCCATCTGAACCGCGCCGTGTGCACGAATTGCTTCGAACTTGGACAGCGCCTCGGAGTCGCTGTTTATATCATCCTGCAGTTCAGTGCCTGTGTAGCCAATATCTTCTGCGTTGATGAAAATAGTCGGAATACCCGCGTTTATCATGGTCGCCTGAAGTGAGCCTACGCCTGGAACTTCAAGTGTGTCGACTAATCGTCCTGTGGGGAAGATTGCCCCTTCACCGTCAGCTGGGTCAACAAAGGCCACTTCAACTTCTGCGGCAGGGAAGGTGACACCGTCTAGTTCAAAATCGCCGGTTTCCTGTACTTCCCCGTTAGTCATTGGCACCCTAGCGATAATGGCTTTGTTGATATTGGCTTGCCAAATATTGACGGTGGCGATGCCGTTTTCTGGTATTTTACTTCTATCCACTAGCCCATTGGTTATCGCAAATGCGCCTACGGCTGCCGTTAGGTTTCCGCAGTTTCCACTCCAGTCTACGAATGGCTTGTCTATGGCTACTTGACCAAATAGGTAGTCGACATCGTAACCTTCACGTTCACTTTTGCTTAAGATAACGGTTTTGCTGGTACTTGATGTAGCACCGCCCATACCGTCGGTTTGTTTACCGTACGGATCGGGGCTACCGATTACGCGCAGAAGCAGGGCATCGCGCGCCGGACCTGGCTTTTGCGCGGCTTCTGGCAAATCGGTTAAATTGAAAAACACACCCTTACTGGTACCGCCACGCATGTAGGTAGCCGGTACTCGAAGTTGTGGCGCATACTTTGTCATGTTTTTTCCTTTCGTCGGTATGAGTGCGTTGAGGCACAGTTGAAACACGCCGTAAATACATCCTTGTAGGCTCTCGGGGCGCGTCCATGCGCCCCGAAGGTTTCAACCGTGCCTCAAAGCACTCTTAAACTAAAAACCAATTTATCTGGAGATAAGTAAGGTTGTTCGTGATTTGAAACACGCTGTGAACACATCCATGTGCGCTCCCCAGCCGCATCCTTGCGGCTGGAGGGTTTCAAATCACAAACAGCTTCCAACCAAACTAGCTGATACTAGCTACGAAGGAGGAGGATTAGTTTCAGGGCCTTCAATTCGCAAGTATGCGAGTTGGGAGCCTATAGGGACGTATTCACGGCGTGCCCTGTAACTGATTCACCTCCTCCCACTGAAAGGTCTTCCTATCACAATCAGCTAGCTTCAGCTTCTAAGAAGTCCTTGGCGAAGCGCTGTAATACCCCGCCTGCGCTGTAAATAGAGACTTCTTCTGCTGTGTCTAAGCGACAGGTTACCGGTACTTCTAATTGCTCGCCGTTTTGACGGTTCACTACCAGTGTTAGCGTTGCACCTGGTGACGGTTCGCCGCTAACGTCGTAAGTTTCTGTGCCATCTAGCTCTAGTGTTTTACGCGTAGTTCCCGGTTTAAACTCAAGGGGTAATACGCCCATACCAATAAGGTTAGTACGGTGAATACGTTCGAAACCTTCAGCCACAATGACTTCAACACCCGCAAGGCGCACGCCTTTGGCTGCCCAGTCTCGTGACGAGCCCTGACCATAGTCAGCGCCAGCAACAATAATCAGCGGCTGTCTGCGGTTCATGTAGGTTTCAATAGCTTCCCACATGCGCATAACTTGTCCTTCTGGCTCAACGCGCGCCAGTGAACCTTGCTTCACTTCACCGTTTTCCAGCACCATCTCGTTGAACACTTTCGGGTTCGCAAGGGTAGCGCGCTGTGCGGTTAAGTGGTCACCACGGTGTGTGGCATACGAGTTAAAGTCTTCTTCCGGTAAGCCCATTTTGTGGAGGTATTCACCTGCCGCGCTGCTGGCTAAAATAGCGTTTGAAGGCGACAAGTGATCGGTGGTGATGTTATCTCCCAAAATAGCCAGTGGACGCATACCTTTCATGGTGCGCTCAGCATCCATTGCGCCTTCCCAATAGGGCGGGCGACGAATGTAGGTGCTCATTTCACGCCAGTCATAAAGCGGGTTAATGTCTTTGCCGTAGTCCACGCTTAAATCGAACATTGGCTCGTACACTTTTCTGAAGTGCTCTGGTTTAACCGATTTCGCTACAATAGCGTCAATCTCTTCATCGCTTGGCCAAATATCTTTAAGCGTTACTGGGTTGCCTTCTTTGTCGGTGCCCAATATGTCTTTTTCAATATCAAAGCGCACGGTACCGGCGATGGCGTAAGCTACAACCAGTGGTGGCGATGCTAAGAATGCTTGCTTTGCGTAAGGGTGAATACGGCCGTCGAAGTTACGGTTACCCGACAATACAGCTGTTGAGTAAAGATCGCGGTCGATGATCTCTTGCTGAATTTTGGGGTCTAGCGCGCCGCTCATACCGTTACAGGTAGTACACGCAAAGGCAACCACGCCAAAGCCTAAATCTTCCAGCTCGCTCATCAGGTTAGCTTCTTCAAGATACAGCTTAACGGCCTTAGAGCCTGGTGCTAGTGAGCTCTTAACCCACGGCTTACGGGTTAAACCGCGCGCGTTGGCATTTCGAGCAAGTAAACCTGCAGCAATTACATTGCGTGGGTTAGATGTATTGGTACAACTTGTGATAGCCGCGATAATAACCGCGCCATCAGGCATTTTGCCTTCCTCCTCGGTCCACTTCGCTGCTATACCGCGACTTTCTAAATCGCTGGTAGGTAAACGTGCGTGTGGGTTAGAAGGGCCAGCCATGTTACGGCCAACAGCAGAAAGGTCGAACGTAAGCACCCGCTCATACTCGGCAGTTTCTAAATCATCAGCCCATAAACCTGTGTGCTTAGCATATTGCTCAACTAGTGCAATTTGCTTTTCCTCACGTCCTGTTAGGCGCAAGTAATCAATAGTTTGCTGGTCAATGTAAAACATGGCTGCAGTGGCGCCGTATTCCGGTGTCATGTTCGAAATAGTAGCACGGTCGCCCAGCGTCAGGTGCGATGCACCTTCACCATAGAATTCAAGATAAGCAGAGACTACGCGCTCTTTACGCAAGAATTCAGTAAGCGCTAATACAATGTCGGTAGCCGTAATACCTGGCTGTGGTTTGCCCGTTAGCTCAACACCTACAATGTCAGGCAATCGCATATATGACGCACGGCCCAGCATAACGCTTTCCGCTTCAAGACCGCCCACACCCACGGCAATTACGCCAAGTGCATCAACATGCGGCGTATGGCTGTCTGTACCTACTAGCGTGTCAGGGAAGGCTACACCATCGCGAGCTTGAATAACCGGCGACATACGCTCCAAGTTGATTTGGTGCATAATGCCGTTACCCGGGGGAATAACATCCACGTTCTTAAATGCCGTTTTTGTCCAGTTGATAAAGTGGAAACGGTCGTCGTTACGTCTGTCTTCAATTGCACGGTTTTTTTCAAACGCGTCTTTCTCAAAACCAGCATGCTCTACAGCTAATGAGTGATCCACAATCAACTGTGTTGGAACTACGGGGTTAACCTTCGCCGGATCGCCGCCCTTTGCGGCAATAGCATCGCGAAGCCCCGCTAAGTCTACCAGTGCCGTTTGACCTAAAATGTCATGACACACTACGCGAGCAGGAAACCACGGAAAGTCCAAGTCGCGCTTGCGATAAATCAGCTGTTTAAGTGAGTCGGTAAGCATTTCAGGGGCGCATTTACGCACCAAGTTCTCAGCCAGTACACGAGAGGTGTAAGGCAGCTTGGCGTAGGCGCCAGGCTCAATAGCATCTACCGCTTCACGGGTATCGAAAAAATCGATACCCGCGTTAGGAAGCGGTTTACGGTAATCAATATTCATAAAACCCCAACCTTAATCTTAAGCGCGTTCGCTAATAGCTGGCACTGGGCGTAGTTCTTCGCCGGTATATTCTGCTGACGGACGAATAATACGGTTGTCAGCGCGCTGTTCCATAACGTGTGCCGCCCAACCAGTTAGACGAGACATTACGAAGATTGGCGTAAATAGCGGTGTAGGAATACCCATGAAGTTATACGCAGAGGCGTGGAAGAAATCGGCGTTACAGAAAAGCTTCTTCTCGCGCCACATCACTTCTTCACAGCGAACAGACACAGGGTAAAGTACGTCGTCACCCACATCAGCAGCCAGTTTTTCAGACCATTTCTTGATAATTTCGTTACGCGGGTCAGAGTCTGAGTAAATAGCATGGCCAAAGCCCATGATCTTCTCTTTGCGCTCAAGCATGCCCATCATTTTTTCTTCTGCGTCATCAGCAGAGGTAAAGCCCTCGATCATTTCCATGGCGGCTTCGTTAGCACCACCGTGAAGCGGGCCGCGAAGTGAGCCGATAGCACCCGTTACACAAGAATGCATATCAGATAAGGTTGAAGCGCAAACACGTGCAGTGAAGGTAGACGCGTTAAATTCGTGCTCAGCATAAAGAATTAACGATACATGCATGACCTGTTCGTGAAGTTCACGCGGCTTTTCGCCGTGAAGCATGTGAAGGAAGTGACCTCCAATTGAGTCGTCATCGGTTTCAACGTCTACGCGCACGCCGTCGTGCGAGAAGCGGTACCAGTAACAAATGATACTTGGGAAGCAAGCTAACATGCGATCCGTAACATCTTGTTGCTGGTCGAAGCTGGTTTCCATTTCAAGGTTACCTAGCATTGAGCAGCCCGTGCGAAGTACGTCCATTGGGTGAGCATTTTTTGGTATGCGCTCTAGCACTTCTTTAAGCGCTGTAGGAAGGCCGCGCATGCTGCGAAGTTTTGTTTTATAAGCGTCTAGCTCAGACTGGTTAGGTAGCTTGCCCTTTAGAATAAGGTACGCTACTTCTTCAAATTGACAGTTTTGCGCTAAGTCTTTTACGTCGTAGCCACGATACGTTAAACCAGAACCTGATTTACCTACGGTTGATAATGCTGTTTTGCCTGCAACTTGGCCGCGTAAACCCGCGCCACTTAACTGTTTAGCCATCTTGTTGTCTCCGGTCTTGTAAAATTTGTAAGGTACTTTTTTAAAAATTTAGAAATAAAAACTATATTGAACTCATCAGGCGAGTGGGGTGCGAGGCACCGAGAGAGTGGGGGCGGTGCACGGGGCGTTACCCCTTTGAGGCATGGATGCCGAAACGGAGCCCCCATGGATGGGTTCACGGCGTGGTAACGCCCTGTGTACCGTTCCAGCTTCAATGGTGCCTCGCACCTCACTCGCTTCCTGCTGTTTCGTATTCGTGTTAGTTCTTACCTTCTGCGAATAGAGCATCTAGTTTTTGCTCGTACTCGTGGTAGCCAAGATAATCGTACAGTTCCATGCGTGTCTGCATGCTGTCGACAACGGCTTTTTGGTCGCCGTTTTCAAGTATAGATTTGTAAACCATTTCTGCTGCTTTATTCATCGCACGGAATGCACTTAGTGGGTAAAGCACCATGTCGGCACCCCATTCACCAAGCTCTTCTTTATTCCATAGTTCGGTTTTGCCGAACTCAGTGATATTGGCAAGGATTGGAACGTCTAGCGCTTCAGCAAATGCACGGTAATGTTCTTCGGTTTGCACTGCTTCGGCGAATATGCCGTCAGCTCCCGCTGCAACATAGGCTTTTGCGCGTTCAATGGCTTTGTCTAAACCTTCTTGTGCGAACGCGTCGGTGCGCGCCATAATAAAAAAGTCTGGGTCAGTTCTAGCGTCAACTGCAGCTTTTATGCGGTCTACCATTTCTTCTGTGCTAACAATTTCTTTGTTAGGACGGTGACCACAGCGTTTTTGGGCTACCTGATCTTCCATATGAACTGCCGCCGCGCCTGCTTTTTCCATATCGCGAATAGTTTTGGCAATGTTAAATGCTCCGCCCCAACCGGTGTCGATGTCTACCATTAGCGGAAGATCGCACGCGCTGGTAATGCGCTGAACGTCTGCAATCACATCATTAAGTGACGTCATGCCTAAGTCCGGTAGGCCGTAAGACGCATTCGCTACGCCTCCACCTGAAAGATAAATCGCTTGGTGCCCAATAGCCTTTGCCATCATGGCAGTATAGGCGTTAATGGTGCCGACAATTTGTAGCGGTTTGTTGTTCTCTAATGCGGTTCTGAATTTCTTTCCTGCACTCATGATAATCACTCGCTTATTTGAAAGTAGGGTAGAGGTGAATTAGGTATGAAGAAGACTGAGTGGTGTTAACCATGATTAAGCTTCTTCTCAATATTATTTTTTGAATAAAGAATATGGCGACGCATTAGCATTTCAGCCAGTTCCTCGTCGCGATTGGCAATAGCGTTAACGATGTGTCTGTGTTCATCAAAGGCGGTACTTACGCGAGGGCCAGCCATACCGAGCTGTACGCGATACATACGAACAAGATGGTAAAGCCCGTCTACAAGTACGCTGATGAGATGATCGTTTTTACTGCCGGTTACAATTCTGTAGTGAAAGTCTACATCGCCGGCTTCTTGATAATAGCTTTGACCGTCTTTTACTTTATCGAAGTGGCTATCAAGCAACGCCTGCATGTCGGCAATTTCTTCATCGCTCATGTAGCGTGCAGCCAAGCGGGCGGCCATACCCTCTAATGCTTCGCGCACTTGGTATAGCTGAATAAGGCCTTCGGGGGACAGTGCAACCACACGGGCACCCACGTTAGCTTTACGTTCCACCAAGTGACAGGTAGCGAGACGATTGATGGCTTCACGAATAACGGCGCGACTGACTTCATACTTTGTCGACAATTCCATTTCACTCAGCTTACTGCCTGCTGGAATGATACCCTCAACAATATCCTTTCTTAATTGAAAGAAAGTGCGGTCGGCATTGGTGATGGCTTGTTCGCTTTTTACTAACACTGTATAGAATCTTAAAATGACTAATGTCGACAATATATGCCCATTTTGGCGTTTTTTCAACCTTAAAAGGTTTGGATTGTCGACAACGAGAGTAAGATATTAGTCTGATAGTCTTGTTTAGCGGCCTGTGTTGACAGTTGTGCAATGATTTAATGCGATACGCAAACAGAGCCATGTGCCAGCTTACGTCTATTAGGCGAACCTTGCGCAACCATATTGATAGCTACTGCCCGGACGGACGAGGTAAATTGGTAACGATAGTTACATGCAGAGACTCTGAGCTAAAGAATGATTCAAGTCAATGGTGATTTGTTTAAAGTTTGTCCATCTGGTCTAGGTCTTCTTTACTTTATTCGCTTAGGTGTTGTGAAGAGATAGAGTAAATTATCTTTATGATATCTAATTGTTTTTATGGGATTTATACATACTTTTTGTTTGATGCTTAACCTAACCAATTAGTCTAATTTTGAAGTCTTATTTTAGTAAAAGTGTAATATTTTACTTTGCAAGATCGTAATCTAACGGTAACATATCGTTCCAGTCTTCAAGCCTAAATTCTTCGTACTGAATTTTAGAGGGCTGGAAAAGTAAGTTCTACTTTTAAAGCAGAGTTTCATTGAAAGTAAGTTTGTAATGTTTTATTGCGACTTACTTTTTTATTGCCTGTAATCCAGTATAAGCACAAGGTTATGTGCGCCTCTTAAATTAGGGCCTGTTGACCTTTGGTGTACGAATTTTGGTCTAAATGGA
>CETB01151597.1_pt1 | contig 63905 bp, 57 predicted proteins | sample 356381 | NCBI WGS metagenome assembly CETB01 (sample SAMEA2622545, study PRJEB7988) | marine metagenome | biome: marine biome (ENVO:00000447); feature: deep chlorophyll maximum layer (ENVO:xxxxxxxx); material: "saline water (ENVO:00002010), including plankton (ENVO:xxxxxxxx)" | depth 155 m | reverse complement strand
TCAGTTGGTTTATGCGTGCACTGAATGAATACATTGCCAGGGCCGCAGATAAAGAGGACGACTGTACTGGTCATTTTTGGGAAGGACGGTTTAAATCACAAGCGCTAAGATGCCTGTCTTGTTTAATTTAATCGGTACTAAGATGCCTGTCTTATTGAGTGTTTAAACGCCCAATTTCGTTGTAATTATGACTTGAAATGCTTTAAGGTCTAGTGCATTTCTTAGAGCATCACTATATGTCGGAATCATAACTCCTTGATAGTACAGCCCCATTAGATAAGATTTTTCAGTGCTATTCAGAGCACTCCACCAATCTTCTGAAAGGTAGTTATTCTCAATATTAGTGAAAATAAATGCCAGCAAAGAGCCTTCTATACAATCAGAGTTTTGCAAGCTTTTATAGAAACTCTCTCCTACTGACTTGTGTTCGTCTATCCAAGATAAACAGATGTAGCCAACACCTTGGCTAGAAAAAGAGTTTATGATTATATAACTAGGAATCTCATCAGGATCTTGAGAAAACTTTTGAATTTTCTTTCCTTGAAAATCAAATGTCGGCCCGACTGCTGCACTAGTCATTACTTTTGGTGGTTCTGACAAAGTGAAAACTACATGCTTTAAGCTATTATATTCTGATTTAATTAGCATTTGATCTAGCTTGTCTTTAATAAACTTTAGGTCACTTGTGCTTAGATCGTTATTGGTAGATAACCTTTTATACACAGCTTGAATTTCTTTTTGCTGCTCTATGCTTTTTCCTTTATCTAGTTCTTTTACTAGATCAAAAGTTCCAGTTGACCTTTGCTTAACAAAAAGTTCTCTTGAAACAGCTCGATATGCAACCAAAAAGCAGTTTTTTTCTGAGATAGAAAAGTCAACATCTTCGATAGGTTGGAATATAGCTTTATCGTGATATGAACAAAAACCAGTAAATGTTGATGCTTTTTGAATACCAATTTTCTTCGGTTTTATCTCAATTCCATTTTTAAAACTAACTGCGCCTTTAAATGTTGTTAATACGTGTCCATTTAGTGCAATTTCCTTAAGGGACGAACTTTTTGAAATGGAGTGAGCTTTGATGATTCTTCCAGAACAATCACATTTCATTTCATTGGGAACGCTACAATATTTCTGTGTATAAAAGCCATTTATCTGTTTATGTATTACCCCTTCATTAATGGGTTTCTGCGTATCTCTATCCAAATGGCATTTTTTGAATTTCTTTCCAGAACCACACCAACAAGGTTTATTTCTTCCTAATTTCACTCATACCTCTTTGAGCCTCAAATGCGTTTGATAGGCGCTGTATGCTTAAGTTTTAAAGTGCTTTTGTTAGTTTCGTAAACGACTCATGGAGCTTTTCAATTAATGATGGATAAATTTCCATAAGTCCAGAGTCTGGCTTTATGCCAAGACGAACAGAAACATACTGCAATTTCTCTTCACCACTTTCGTCGGAACCTAGGTGGGAATATGCTACCCTCAAGTCATAAAGTATGTAAAAAGGATTCATTATCGTCGACGCATCTAATGTAGGGCATGATAACTCTATGAACTTCTGTAGGCGTTTGATACTGCCCAGACTTTTTGGGTCACCGCCCAAGTTCTTAACCACTGCGCCTAGTACTTTATTGTCGAATGATTCAAGGTAAATTTTGTTAAGTGTATCTGCTACGTGTCTTCTTTCTTTGTCGGTATCAACTATTGGGGCATTAAATGTAACCGATAAATCAAATACCTCTTTATCAAGGTGGGCAACCTTACTACCAAACTTTTTAAAGCAAGCTTCTAAGAACTCTGATCTAGCTTTGAACAAATCATCTTCTTTGGAAAGAGCGGTAAAGACACTTTCAATTTGGCCATCATAAAACTCAGAGCCTATAGAATGATCAGACTCAATATTCTCAGACCTTAGGTAATATTGTTCTGTTTCTGGCAAGCGAGCTATATCGCCCAACCACATTACAACTTTTCCATTTCCATTCAGACCGAATGGCATGGAAAAGTCATCCCCTCTTCGTATTTCACCGTAAGTTGTCGACGCAAAACTTAACCTATAAGTCGGGGAAGAGTCATACTTCAGCAAAACTTCTCGATTAAAGAATACTGGTGTTAGAAAACCTTGATCCCCAGCTCTTTTTAAACCAGGAATGTATTTGTAGTCGTCAGAATCATATATAAATGGAACAGTGCCAAAGCCGAAATTTTGATTCGTTTTGTGTCGAGTGACTTTTACTATATCACTCGACATTTTCGTTGCCTGCTCGTGCAAATGAATTACTGCAAAGCGGGAGTCATCAGGAAGGTATTTCTCATTGCATTTTGGACAATGAAGCGTTGGAAGACCGCTAATACTTATTTCAACACCACTTACAGTTTCAAAAAAATCGTCAAACACCAAATCAAGATGCCCATTACAACGATCACAGTAGAGCCTTTGAATATGGCCAGACTCAGGGAAAAATTCTTTGAGATCCATCGATACTCCTTGAGCACTTGACAGCTTACCTATCCCCATACCGTCATGCTAATCCACACCACTTTCGGGAACCTGTCCTTGTATTTATACTACAATAAACCACAACCAACAGAAAAATAAAGAAAAAATGTTATGTCATCTTTAACACGCATAGTGAATGCACCAAATCAGCGTTCAACTAACTATGATGTATTTCCCCACCCAAAAACAAAAAAGCCAGCTTCCGCTGGCTTCTAAAACAAATAATTCAACGTCACTTGAGCTAAGAACTACTTCCCCTGCCTAGCAGCCAACTTCTCCAACTGCTCATCCGTAGCAGGAAGCTGGTGTTTCTCTTTCCACTCTGAATACGGCATTTTGTATACCACTTCGCGTGCGGCTTCGTAGTCGATATCAGCGCCCTGCTCGCTTGCAGCAGCCGAATACCATTTTGCCAAGCAGTTACGGCAGAAATCCGCCAAAATCATCAGGTCGATGTTCTGAACGTCTTTATTTGCGTCTAAGTGTTCTACTAAGCGGCGAAATACCGCTGCTTCAACTTCGGTTTGCGTTTGCTTATCCATTATTAAATACCTCTAAAAAAGCGCTTTTCGTTATAGGTTGGATGTGAGGGTTAAAGAGTAAAACCCAACCCATTACTACTTTTAAAGCCTAAAACGAAAAAAGGGAGCCAAGCTCCCTTTTTACTCATATACAGCTAACTAGGTTTAAAACCTAATTGCCATTACTCTGCGTCGTCAGACTTAGGCGCAGGCTTTTCTAGAAGCTCTTTAATGCTTAAACGTACACGGTTTTGGCGATCGATTTCCATAACCTTAACGTCAACCATTTGGCCTTCTTCTAGGTAGTCAGTTACTTTGTTCACACGCTCGTGAGCGATTTGTGAAATATGAACAAGACCTTCTTTACCTGGAAGTACTTCTACAAACGCACCGAAGTCTACAATACGTGTAATCTTACCGTTGTAAGTCTTACCAACTTCAATTTCAGCCGTTACTTGCTCAATCTTGCTAATAGCGATATCTGCTTTCGCACGCTCTGTCGCAAAGATTTTGATAGTACCGTCGTCTTCAATCTCGATGTTAGTGTCAGACTCTTCAGTAATTTGACGGATCATTGCGCCGCCTTTACCGATAACGTCACGAATCTTGTCTTGGTCAATCTTCATTGTGTAAATGCGTGGAGCAAATTCACTTAGCTCTTCACGGTGACCGCCAATCGCTTCGTCCATTACTTTAAGAATGTGCAAACGTGCTTCTTTTGCTTGTTTAAGCGCAATTTGCATGATTTCTTTAGTAATACCTTCAATCTTAATGTCCATTTGAAGTGCAGTAATACCTTCGGTAGTACCCGCTACTTTAAAGTCCATGTCGCCAAGGTGATCTTCGTCACCAAGGATGTCTGAAAGTACAACAAAGTTGTCGTCACTCTTAACTAGACCCATTGCGATGCCCGCAACAGACGCTTTAATTGGAACACCTGCATCCATAAGTGCTAGTGAAGTACCACATACCGACGCCATTGAAGATGAACCGTTTGATTCTGTGATTTCAGAAACCACACGTACTACGTACGGGAATTCTTCTTCACTTGGCATTACTGCTTGAATACCACGCTTCGCTAGACGACCGTGACCAATTTCACGACGCTTAGGCGAACCAATCATACCGGTTTCACCAACACAGTATGGAGGGAAGTTGTAGTGAAGCATGAAACGGCTGTCGCGCTTACCTTGAAGCTCGTCAATCATCTGTGCGTCACGCTCTGTACCAAGAGTAGCAGCTACAAGTGCCTGAGTTTCACCACGAGTAAATAGTGCAGAACCGTGAGTACGAGGAAGAATACCTGTCGCTACGTCTAGTGCACGGATCATTGCAGGGTCACGACCATCGATACGCGGCGCGCCAGATAGAATGCGTGAACGTACAACGTCAGACTCAAGTTCGTGAAGAAGGTCTAGTACTTCTTTCTGATCTTGCGTTTCGTCTTCAGCAATAATGGCTGCAAGCGCTTTTTCAGTTGCTGCAGTTACCGCGTCTTTACGCTCTAACTTGTCAGAAATCTGGTAAGCCGCTGTCATTTCTGCTTCAGCTAGTGCTTTAACTTTGTCTTTAAGCGCAGTGTTTTCTGCTTCTGGTGTCCAGTCCCACTTCTCAGTGCCAACTTCAGCTGCAAATTCGTTAACTGCGTTAACCACAGTTTGCATTTGCTCGTGACCGAACATAACCGCACCTAGCATGGTGTCTTCAGAAAGCACGCTTGCTTCTGATTCAACCATAAGTACTGCGCCTTCAGTACCCGCAACAACAAGGTCAAGCTCGCTTTCAGCTTGCTCTTCTGCGCGTGTATTTAGAATGTATTCACCGTTGCTATAACCAACACGAGCCGCACCAATTGGGCCGTTAAAAGGAATACCAGAGATAGCAAGGGCTGCAGAAGTACCAATCATAGAGATGATGTCTGTAGGGATATCTGGGTTAGCAGACATTACAGTAACAACAACTTGTACTTCGTTTTTGAAACCTTCTGGGAATAATGGGCGGATTGGACGGTCGATAAGACGTGCAATCAGTGTTTCACCTTCAGATGGACGACCTTCACGCTTGAAGAAACCACCTGGGATTTTACCCGCAGCGTACGCTTTTTCTTGGTAGTTAACAGTAAGTGGGAAGAAGTCTTGATCTGCTTTGGCTTCTTTTTTACCAACTACTGTTACCAGTACAGACGTGTCGTCCATGCTCGCAAGAACCGCAGCTGTTGCCTGACGAGCAATTACACCCGTCTCTAGAGTTACAGTATGCTGTCCATACTGAAATGATTTAGTAATAGGAGTCACTATTTGTCCTTTAATTTCAATCTTCATTTTATCGCTTTTAAACGCGGCGCATAGTATAGCCATGAAGTGGCGTTAATACCATGGTCAAATGCAGCCCCGCGCGGAATTTGTCGTACTATTTTGTAATCAACTCGGTCTTTACCCGCTATCACCTATAGCACCATGACTATATGAAATATCTGTGAAATTTCAATTATTGACTATATTTTCATCATACTGACACAAAACAGCGTATGCTAGAACAAAAAGCGAACAAAGTAAGAACTTAAATAAACATCACGTGCGACCAATGCGCGGAAGTTATTCACCACAACAAGAACGTCTAATATTAGTGTGCTAAAGGAGATAACCATGTTGGTACTTCGACTTAATAAAGCAGGCATGCCACAAGAGTGGATAGATGTTGAACAAGCCGCAAAGCTTTACAGTCAAGATAAGGTGCTATTTGAGCTTGGTAGCGATGCTATTACGCTTAAGGGAGGCTGGAATCACGAAGGGCTGCAAAGTCAGCTTACCCTGTCTAGTATTATCGCGTGCGATGGCAAGGTAACAGATTTATCTGGCAAAGTTGCCCTTACTAATCGCTATTTGTTTAGGCGCGATAGCTACTTGTGTATGTACTGCGGCAATAAATTTACGCCAAAGCAGCTTACCCGAGACCACATTATCCCCCGCTCTCGCGGCGGAAAAGACAGTTGGACGAACGTTGCCACTGCTTGCCAGCGGTGTAATCACGCGAAAGGTGCGAAAACGCCAGAAGAAGCCAACATGCCCCTACTCGCGGTTCCGTTCAGACCCAATGTATACGAGCGTTTTTACTTGATGAACAGGCGGATTTTGGCTGATCAAATGGCCTTTTTACAAGGCCATTTCACCTGCCACCGAGAATGGACGTGCCTAGAATAAAGGCTATAGCGCACCGCTAGTAGTTGTCTGAGCTTCAGATAATGCTTTAGCCTGGTTTGGTGCTGATGACGAATCATTGTTCTGAGCATGCAGCTGACGCTGTTCTTCTTTTTGCGCTTTAAACCACAGGCTTAACCAGTCTGAGCACATTTTATGTTCTAATTCATGAGCTTCGGCTGTAGGGCAAAACAAGCTTACTTTCACAACTACTTTGGCAAGTTCATTGGTTTTAATCTCAACCTCGGGGTCGATGCGAATAAATTCTTGCTCTAAATGACGTTCAATTAAGCCTTTGTAGCGCTCTGCTACGTCGCGGAAATATTCACAATGTGCCTGTGCCCTGGCATGGAACGCTGGAAGCAAACTATAGGCGTTTACAGAAGGCTCGTTCACTATTTCAAATGAATGCAAACGGTAGCGACGCATGAAGTTAAGATTACGCACAGTTTGGGTTACAAGCTGACTATTAGGCACGTACACGTGTTTACCCGTGTAGTTAAAGCTTTCAGGGTCTACTTCTAAAAGCGCCGTTTTCGCCCAGTCCATCTCTACTACTTCACCAATGATGTTGTTCATTTGGATCCAGTCGCCTACCCTGAACGGCCGTGCGCCCAGGTAGTAAATGAACCCCATAAAGCACTGAATAAACTCGCGGGTTGCCAGCACAATTGCCACCATAAAGGCAGCAATGGAAATTGCCAATGTTTGGATCTCAGAGCTCCACACCATCATTAGCACAATGATGATAAAGGCGTTGCCTAACTGCTCTAAAATATTAATTTGATTTCGGCGGTCTTCACCGCGATGAGAACTAATACGCCTGATAAGGCGCAGCACACCCTTTTTAATAAAGTGCAGTACAATTAAAAGTACTAGAGATGTCAGCAGTTTATAATCGTTGGCAAAGGTTATAAATTGATGCCATAACTGCGCTGGTTCTATCACAATCTCCATGTAGGCTCCGTCTGTACTCCGAGGGTAAATATTTGAATAGGCGAAAAAAAGCGCCGACGAATGTCAGCGCTTTTAATTATGAAGCATGTAAACTCGTGGCACAATGCCGACCAGTTAAAACATCTTTTTATTAGTCGCGAATTTGGCCTTCGCCATTCACTAAATATTTCTCTGAAGTCAATGACTCCAAGCCCATTGGGCCATAAGCATGCAGTTTAGTGGTTGCAATACCAATTTCTGCACCCAATCCAAGCTGACTGCCGTCTGAGAAGCGTGAAGAGGCATTAACCATTACTACACTTGCATCAACGGTACGTTGGAACAGCTTGCCTTTTTCCGCATCTTCAGTACAAATTACTTCCGTGTGGTTACTACCAAACTGCGCAATGTGGTCAACCGCAGCGTCGAAATCGTCAACCACGCGAATCGCGATTTCAAGGCCAAGATACTCTTCACCGTACGCGTCTTCAGAAATAACGTCAGCGCCGTCGAAGTACTGGCTACCTTTTTCATTTACGTGAACCTTAACGCCTTTCTCTTTAAACGCCTCGGCCACTTTTGGCAGAAAATCACCCGCAACAGCCTGGTGTACAACTAGACCTTCCAAAGCATTACACACGCCGGTACGTTGTGTCTTACCGTTTAGAAGTAGCGCCATCGCTTTATCTAAATTTGCATCTTTGTCTACGTAAAGGTGACACACACCTTTAAAGTGCTGAATAACTGGCACCTTGGCGTTATCAGTCACGTAGTTGATTAGACCTTCACCACCACGAGGAATAATTACGTCGATGTAATCACGCTGCTCCATTAGCTCTTGCATTAATGCACGATCTGGATTCGGAACTACCGTTACCAGCGCTTTTGGTAAATTGTGCTTCTCCAGCACGTCTTGCATAAGCTCAGCAATGGCTAAGCTGGTATCCAATGCTTCTTTACCACCACGTAATATTACTGCGTTACCCGATTTAAAGCACAGCGCGCCTGCGTCGGCAGTAACATTAGGTCGTGCTTCGTAAATCATGCACACAACACCCAGCGGTATACGCATTTTCTTAATCTCAATACCGTTTGGACGTGTACCGATAACGCGCTCTTTACCCACAGGATCGTCTAGTTCAACAATAACTTCGATGCCTTCAGCCATGGCTTCAATACGCTCATCGTTTAGGATTAAGCGGTCAACCATCGCTGCGTCTAAGTTATTCTCTCTGGCGCGCGCGACTTCCTTTTCGTTTACTTCAATAATTTTGCTTTTGTTTGCACGAATTGCCGCGGCCATATCAGTTAACACCGCGTTTTTCTGGCTTTCGCTTAAAATTGCCAGTGTACGTGCAGCTTTTTTTGCCTGTTGTGCTAACTCTGTAATAATGCTCATTCTTTCTCCAGATTTGCTATGTGCTGATCAGAAATAATTGGCCCAGTCTTTTCCTCAAACTCATGGGCGAACTCTTCGTTTTCCTGATTCGCAATGAAATTCAATAAACAGCTACTGTAATTCGACTTGGCTTTTACCAGTTTAGTACCGTCTTCTTTACGTACTAGAATGGTGTCGCCTACCGAGAACTCACCTTTCACGTCAATAATTTCGCTACTTGTCAGTTGCTCTGCGTCGCCAGCTAAAGAGGCGTCAAAGTCCCCTTCTACTATCACCTCACCCTGCGCGTTTGACGTATGGCGCATCCAATGCACATTCTCTTGCATTGGCGTGGCGTGAGGTTTGAAATGCGTGCCTGGGTTTTCACCTGCTAGCAGCATATTAAACGACAGTTCAGTAAAGCCGTTAATAATATATGTATCTATACCATGCGAAACGGCTTTTTCGGCCGCTTCAATTTTAGTGCGCATACCACCGGTGCCTACACCGCCTTTTACCGCACCGCCAGCCATGTCATAAATGCTTTGATCAATGGTATTAACTGATTTAAGCAATTGTGCGTCGTCGTGTTCATGCGGGTTCTTATCGTACAACCCATCAATGTCTGAACAGATGATAAGTGCATCTGCTTCAGCTGCCGACGCCACCATGGCCGATAAATTATCGTTATCACCCACTTTCAATTTGTCAGTGGTAACGGTGTCGTTTTCGTTCACGATAGGTAGAATATTGTTGTCCAATAAACTAAATATCGTTTCACGGATACTTACGTAACGCTCTCTGTCTCGTAAATCAGCATGCGTTAGAAGCATCTGAGCAGACGGAAAATCAAACAGTCTGTCCCATGTGGCAATCATTTCGGTTTGACCCGCTGCTGCCATTGCTTTTTTAACTGCAATATCTGACTTTTCTTGCTCTGGAAACAGGTGCGCGCCCGCTGCGACAGAACCAGAAGACACGAGTACAACTTGTGTACCGTTGGCTCTGCATCGCACGATAAATTGCGCAATGCTCAAAAGGTAATGACTGCTACAACCTTGTTGGTTGGGCGATATCAATGCACTACCCACTTTGATGACTACGCGTTTCCAATTTGGATGACTCATAATAAACTTTTTAACCTTAAGATTGTTGATTTGCTAATTCTTCACTGGCTTGCGCGAATGTTGCTTGTACGTTTGACGATGGGTTTTCGCTAAAGCGACTTACCACATAAAGCGTTAACGTACTTACCGCAAACCCTGGAATAATTTCATAAATAACGCTGCTTAACGTTTTACCGTCAGCTAAAACGGGCGCATAAATCCATAACAGTACGGTTACCGCACCGCTGATCATGCCCGCCATTGCCGCTTTCGCTGTTAGGTCCTTTTTATACAGACAAAACAGTACTAACGGACCAAATGCTGCACCAAAACCTGCCCAAGCATTACTTACTAAAGATAAAATTGTGTTCGACGCATCCATGGCTAATAACAATGCAACCACAGCTACACCTGCTACACCATAACGGCCAATTGTTACCGTTTGCTTTTCACTCAGCGCCTTGGTTGAAGACTTCTTATTTACCATTACGCGGTAAATGTCTTCGGTTAACGAACTTGCGCTAACCAGCAGTTGCGACGAAATTGTACTCATAATAGCGGCTAAAATAGCGGCCATTAAAAATCCACTAATAAGTGGGTGGAACAGCAATTGCGAGAAAATAATAAATATCGTCTCAGGGTCGTCGACAGCCAGGCCAAACTGATTAGCATAAGCAATGCCTACAAATCCTGTTGCCAGTGCACCAATGATGGTCACTAACATCCACGACATACCAATATTTCGCGCTGTGCCAATGGCGTTAACAGAACGAATTGCCATAAAGCGAACAATAATGTGCGGCTGTCCAAAGTAACCTAAGCCCCAACCTAAACTCGATAGCAACCCTACAATCGTTAGCGTTTCTAACGATTCAGAAAAATTGGGTACAGATTGATAAGCGGCGCTTGTCATTTGCGACACACTATCGAACTCGGTAAACGCAACGATTGGAACCAGTACCAGCGCCACGAACATAATGCACCCTTGTACAAAATCCGTAAGGCTTACTGCCAAGAAACCACCAAGTAGCGTATAAGACACCACTACACCCAGCGTAATAAATAGGCCTAGCTGATAGTCGACTGAAAACGCGCTTTCAAACAACTTACCACCTGCAACTAACCCGGCAGAGGTGTATAGCGTGAAAAACAGTACGATGATCACCGCTGAAACAATGCGTAAGCTTGAGTTAGGCGTATTAAAACGCTTCGCAAAAAACTCAGGCACAGTCAGCGAGTCGTTGGCAACTTCGGTATAAACGCGAAGTTTTGGTGCTACTAGTAAATAATTGGCCAACGCACCTGCAACCAACCCTATTGCAATATAAACCGCATCGAAACCGGTTAAGTACATTGCACCTGGTAAGCCCATTAGCATCCAGCCAGACATGTCAGACGCACCCGCAGACAGTGCGGTTACTTGAGGGCTAACTTGTCGCCCTCCCAAAATATAACCAGAAATATCACTGGTAGATTGTCGGTAAGCAAACAACCCTATCCCTAACATCGCTATAAAATACACCGCTAGTGATAGGTAACTTTCCATTGGCATAACGTTCGTTATTTCCTCTATTGCTCTTCGAAAACTCGTAAATGAAAACGCCATTTAACCTTTGCTAATTCAAATTCAAAAGCAAATAATTAAATCGAACAATAATCATTAGAGCTCTAACAATATAAGGATCTGACAGAAAATTTCAAGTGCAATTTTTAAACAACATCGTTTAACAGGCACTTATGTTTAAATTAGCACCAACCATGTTTCACAGCATATTACGCTAATAAAATCCAAAATCACCATTATTATTCAATAACTTAAAAACACTAAGTCATTTATGAAACAATTTAACTTTAGCTGAAAAGTCGCAAAAAACAGCAACTTTACTATCAGCTAAAACATTTTCATTAAAAATAATTTGTTACGCGCACTCAGACGAAATAACATCCAAAAGAAGCTTTTCTACAGGCAGTAAATGGGTAAGTTGCGTACAATCTTCACTATGTAGCGAGCGAACCCGATTAATTAGCTTCTCACACGCCTTTTCGTCATTTTTCACAGTAAATAGTTTCGGATGAATATAATATTTCCTGCAAACGGTAGGAGTATTGCCAAGTTCTGCTGCAACACACTTACTTAACGTACTCTCCCATTTCTTGGTTCTGGAGTTTGCTATCTGTTCATACACACTGGGCAGGTTTGTTAGTGCAAATCGACTTGATGCCCACGTTCGAAAGTCTTTACAACTGAACTGTTCACTTAGTTCGTTGTGGATGAACGCATTAACGTCTTCGCTCGTTACGTCGTGCCATTGTTTATTCTCATCTTGATAACGAAATAAACAGTAACCTTGTTGTTGCGCACAGTCGCAAACTAATGAAGCAAGCTCAGGGTCGTTTACTTTTAGTGTTCTTGGTTTGCCGTGCTTACCAATGTAAGCAAGTTCAACACTATCGTCACACTGCGCTTGTACATGCTTGCGCCGCAATGTAGTTAACCCATATGTGTTATTTTCCTTGCTATATTGAGCGTTGCCAACTCTAGCACCTGTGTAATCGAGCAACAGGCACACCAGCGCGCAAGCTCTTTCTTGCGTCCATGTTGGCTGTGAAATTAATGAAAGACAGTGCTCACGGAACTCAGGAAGTGCATTACCAAAGGCAACCAAACGCTCAAATTTTTCTACTTGCTGCTGCTCGTGCCATTTGTTGTGATAGATATATTGTTTACGTCCTTTTTCGTCATAGCCGACGGCTTGAACGCTGGCTTTACTGTCACGGCTTATAAAGGTGTCGCGCCAATTTGGAGGAATGACAAGCTTTTTGATACGCTTTAGCACGCGCTCTCCTGTGACTTTTTTTCCACTTGCATAGCGATAGTAAAACCGTTTATCACCGCAAGCGATGCGCCTTATTGATAGATGGCTATCATCAGAGTAGACGTTGCAATAGCCTTTAATCCGTTTCATTTATAGATACTCCTTTCCTTACCAGCTAAGTAAGACCGACTGTTAAGGTGCTGCTACGGCCGCAGATGCTCGCTGTGCTTTCTTAGTCAGATTGCAAACAACGGTACCAAATCTCAATTTATAAATAGAATCTACAGAAGAACGTACAGAAATGATCACTACACGCAATTAACCTTGCCGCAAGCCGACGCTTCCACGGCAAGACAGTGATTTTAAAGGCCATAACGAATTTTCACGCTATGTGTAAAATTATCACAGTACCGGTTGTTTGGTCCGGCAGCGACGCTTGCTAAAACTCAGTATATCGCTTCGAAATCCTTCCTTATTTCGCCTTCCAGCTTACTAAATCATATTTAACACTCCTAAAATAACGATTAAAAACAATAACATAAAAACGTACCTTCTCTTTTTTCTACTAAAGTATAAACCGCTACTTTTCTTCGTCGGAATGCAACTTGAATAAGTATGAACAATAGTTGTCGAGTTACTCATGCACTTAGGTGAAGCCGAACAGCAATACCCTTTGAAGTGCAAGTGAAGTGGATTGATTTAGAGAGTCCAAGTAAGAAGTCGAGGATTTAAAGATGAATGTTCAAAGTTCGAAAAACGTAGAGTCAAAAAGCGAAAACAGTAATGAACATGAGAATTTGAGAGCCCATGTTGTATCAACCGGTGATTTGCAAGTCGCGGCTGTATTTCCGTCAAAACTTAAAGTGCAGGAAGTACTTGAGATAGTTCAAGACCAAACATCTGTTGAGGTATCTCAAGTAGAAATTATCGAAGCTGGCGACCCTAAAATGAGTGAAAAACTTGAACGTAACAGCGCATCCATTGGCAAAAGCATGTGGTCGTCCCACCTGTTGCTTGGTTCAATCGGTCTGATTGTAGGTTTAGTGGCGGCATTTTTGTTAACGCAGTTTGGCCCAGCGCTTACTCAACAAAATCCTTTGTTTACCTACATAGCACTAATTAGCCCAGGCATATTCATTGGGTTATTCATAGCGGGTTTAATCGGTTTACGTCCAGACAGAAATGAGGTTATACAAACCGTAAGACACGCGGTTAGATATGGTAAAGTTGCGCTGGTAATTAACCTTAAAAAGTCACAGTCTGCTTCTAAAGTTTCGCAATTACTGAAGCAGCACACCGACAAAGTGGTCGAATCTATTCGGTAGCAAGACTAGCGACATAATATGGAACGCTGCTTCAAAGCAGAATGTGATACAGTAATCATAGCGGAGTTATCAATCTAGCTGTTCCAATATTTTCGAAGGGCAATATAACGAACTCCACGTTTATTGCCCTTCGTCGTTTGGTCGGCGTTATTCTGAAAGAGAGATTAGGCACCAATTGTATGGATTTAATATTTTTTGATTTAGATGGCACTTTATTAAATAAGTCTTCTGAAATCTCCTCGTTTACTAAAGAGACGTTGGGCTTGCTTGGTGAGAGAGACATTGCATTCACCGTAGCAACGGGTCGTACCATGCATTCAGCGCAATTTGTGCTACAAGGTCAGTCTTTTGTACTCCCCCACATTTATAATAATGGGGTGGCAATTTGGGATCCTGCCGGAAACGCGCTAACACTAGAAAATTTGCTCGCGCCCAGTGAAGTAAATCTTATTATCGAGCACGCCGTAAATAATAATATTACGCCTTTCATTAACACAGTGAATATGGATAGCCCAGATCACGAGCACGTGATTTACCATTCGTCGCCTAAGCATCAGGTGGAACACGATTTAATTGAAAAGTATTTTTCGCGCACTAAAGCGCGACTAGCATCTATTGAGTCACTACCTGCTAATGCACATATTACAAACATCAGTATGATCGGAGATGCACCGCTAGTCTATGACATGTATAAGCAGCTCAACGCGCACGAAGGACTGATAGCGTACTCTGGGCCAGCTATCGAAGGAGACGAGTACCGTTGGATGGATGTACACCACAATCTTGCGAATAAAGGCAGTGCGGTAGAGCTTTTGCGCCAACAGTTGAATGCAAGCAACGTTATTGTGTTTGGCGACAGTGATAATGATTTAAGTATGTTTAAGCTAGCAGACGAGGCTTATGCACCTTCTAACGCTAAACCTTATATCAAAGACGCCGCCACTTCCGTCATTGGGCATCACGATGAAGATGGAATCGCCCGCTTTCTACGAGAGCGATTCTCACTTTAGAAGATGCTGATTAAAAAGCATCGTGAAAATGGTAGCCTTCAAACTATATGAATTAGGCTAGTTAATTAAGGCTACCACTCTATAGGCTCTCTATCTTTTAAGAATTGGCCATGGGGGCCGCCCTCTTCCATGGTTGCTAACCAAATAGCCGTATCTGCTCCCTCCTCGGGCGTTTTGGGCGCATCACTTCCACCCATTCTGGTATGCACCCAACCCGGGGTCATGCTATTAACGGTTACATCAAGAGACTTACCGTCAGCAGCTTCATCAACTACCGCTGCCATCTTAACCGTAAGCGCATTAATAGCAGCCTTTGTTATCGCATAGCACATTGGCCCTTTCAGCCCCTCGGCGAAGCTACCGTAACTAGAGCTTACATTGATAATACGTCCAAAACCTCGCTCAATCATTTGCGGTAACGTTTGCTGGATAAGTGTAAGCGGGGCGTTCACATTAATTTGCATCGATTTAGCCAACGTCTCAGAATTTACATCTTTCCATGGCGTGTCGTCTAAGATGCCTGCATTATTTATAAGGATATCGATAGGGCCGTACACAGCCTCAGCTCGAACAAACGCATCGACGATGGCGGTTTCGTTATCAAGAGGCATCTCAATAATATGCAAATCCCCTCCCACAATATCTTTCTTGGCTTCAAGGCCGGCCTCTTCGTCTCGACACCCCATCAGCACTTTATAGCCTTTAGACAGCATTCCTTTTACTATTTCTAGACCTATACCTCTGTTTCCACCTGTAACTAATACGTTTTTCGTCATTGCCAATACACTCCTTGCATTTACGCTTGGGCTTGTTTTGCCTCAAAACGATTGGATAAATAAAAACACAGCGGGAAGATTACACTCCACACTAGAGCGATAAAAATATAAGAAAGCATAACGCTTGCGCCCAATTCAACCGCGCCGAATTTGGCGCCGGCGATATAACTGAGCGGCGCGAAGATAGCTCCAGCAACCGCCGCAACGGCCATTCGACCATTAAAGGCGGTTAAACTGTGATAAACCGTACCTGCAAAGGCTGCCCATAGAAGACTTAGCCAAATTGGAATTGGCCAGAAGCTGACCAGCGTTTCTGTCTCGTTAAAAATGAACAGCCCGCTCAGGGTTAAAAGTGCATCAACCACCGTGCCCAGTAAAAATACCGTGCCCATTAGCTTTATATCTTCCACTCGCTTGGGCGAAATGACTATCCATAGAAGGATTAACCCTAACACTGGAATTACTGCTTTATTCTGGAACAAGATGACCAGCCACCAAATTCCTTGAAACCATACAAAGTTCGCAACCTTTAGTACTGCACTATTCTTCATTTGAAACGCTCATATTTTCAATACCAAAGCATACGTTTACCGGTACGTGATAGTTCAACCCTATTGCGACAAAAGTAAACGAAAACGCTCCAGTGTAAGTATAGATGCATAGACTGTTTGCTCTTTCCAATTACAAAGGATGTGTTAATCGTGAAAATGGTGAAGTATTACGTACTTGGTGCATTAGTGGCGTTAGCACTAACGCTGACCGTGCCAGTGATATTGTTAAAAGTGGTATTTGGTTGGATTGCATTTTCCCTTATTGCCGTAAGCAGCGCCTATTTGCTCAACTATCCAAGCCTGTTTCGAAAACGTGAGGATGGCTCAATACCATTCTACATACGCTGGATTTTTGTACCTTTTTTACTGGGCTCTTGGCTTTACAATGAATACGCACGCAGAACGGATAAAGTCCCTCCCTTACAAAAAATCGAGCCGCACTTATTCCTTGCGTGCCGCATGTCGGGAAAACACGTTAGCCTTTTAAACGAAAACAACATTGATGCCATTCTTGACGTAACCGCTGAATTTGATGGACTGGATTGGACGGCATATCAAGAAGATTACCGCTATTTAAACGTACCGGTACTCGACCATACCAGCCCCACTCCTGAACAACTTGTTTTAGCAATAAATTGGTTGAATCAACAAATTTCTGAAAAGAAAAATGTTGTTGTGCATTGTGCGCTTGGACGAGGTCGCTCTGTTCTGGTAGTTGCAGCCTATTTACTGGCCAAAAACCCTACATTGAGTGTAGATGATGCATTACGTGAAATTAACCAGATACGCCAAACAGCAAGGCTCAACAAACGTCAATTAGCATCGCTACAGCAGATCAGAGATGGTGGCCTACTTTCACTACGAAAGAATCTAACCCTTATCGTTAATCCAGTTGCTGGTGGCAGTAAATGGGAGCAATACCGAGATGACGTTCTTTCTCGATTAAATGAAAAATTCAAAGTGACCGTGAAAGAAACCACACCTGAAGTAGATGGTAAGGCACTAGCAGAAAAAGCAAAACAAGACGGCGCCCACATTATTGTCGCATGCGGAGGCGATGGAACGTTAACTGAAGTCGCTTCGGCTTTGGTCAACACCGACGTTACCATGGGGATTATCCCCTTTGGTACAGCAAACGCACTAAGCCAAGTGTTGCATGGCTACATTAGTAAAGTCATGCCTATTAGTACAGCATGCGACATCATTATAGAGGGCAACACCTTAGCCATAGATACCGCGACCTGTAACGACCACGTTATGCTTTTGGTGGCAGCAGTTGGCTTCGAAGAAAAAATGATTTCGGCCGCTGATCGCGAAGAAAAGAATGTAGGCGGCCAGTTTGCCTACCTAAAAGGGCTATGGAACGCGATTTCAAATAACGAAAACATGACGTTTAAAGTAGCAAAAGATAACCAGCCAGCTGAAACCTTAGAAACGCCGAGCTTTGTTATTGCAAACGCAGCCCCAATGACCACAGCACTTGCTCAGGGCGCAGAGCCGCCTGACATCACCGATGGGAAGCTTGATTTGACCTGGCTATTACCTCAGCCCAGCTCTGATAAACAATTCGCATCGTTAGCAGAGCTAGTGCTAAGTCCAGCTGAAGCAAAAAAGCAATCTGAATCAATACGGCACGAACGCGCATCAAGCATAACGTTAACATTTGATAAGCCCACGGCGTATGCTGTCGACGGCGAGATCTACGAAGGCGAAAAGCTTGAGATAAAAACATGCCCTCGAAGCCTTAACGTTCTCACCAATTTTGAAGAAAAGGATTAAGCAGTACATGACTCAGAAAAGTAACTTTGAAGAAATCTATACCTTTCTTAATGAGAAGTTTGCTAACGAAACGGAATATCTACAGGCGGTACACGAAGTATTAGAAGATATTGTTCCTATTTACAATGCAAACAAAGACTACAAAGCGTTCGATATTATAAGACGCATTTGCATGCCTGAACGCATTATTTATTTTACCGTGTCGTGGATGAACAGTGATGGCGATATTGAAGTCAATCAAGGTTGGCGTGTACAGCACAATTCAGCCATGGGTCCTTACAAAGGTGGCTTGCGCTTTCATCCTACCGTCAACTTATCGGTGCTTAAGTTTCTAGCTTTCGAACAGTGTTTCAAGAATGCCCTGACCGGCTTACCCATGGGCGGAGGTAAAGGCGGGTCAGACTTTAACCCCAAAGGGCGTACTGATCGCGACATTATGTTGTTTTGCCAAGCCTTCATGCGTGAATTACAGCGACATATTGGCGCAAATACCGATGTACCTGCAGGTGACATAAACGTTGGCGCAAGAGAAATAGGATACCTTTATGGCGAGTATCGCAGACTAAACAATAAGTTCGAAGGCGTATTAACCGGTAAAGGCTTAGAATTTGGTGGTAGCTATGTACGTACTGAAGCTACAGGCTTTGGCTTAATTTACTTTTTAGAAGCGGTATGTCGACATCAAGGTACTCCAATTGAAGGCAAAACCATTGCAGTGTCTGGAGCCGGAAACGTAGCGTTGCATGCTGCACTCAAAGCGGTAGAGAAAGGCGGAAAAGTTATTTCGCTGTCTAATAGCCGAGGGCTTTTACATAATGAGAATGGGTTAACTGATACCGCGCTTAAATGGGCAATCGACAACCATGCAAACCGCAACAATATCCTTGCTGACATGGCAGATGAAAACATGGGCAAGTGGATAGCTGATAAAAAGCCTTGGCATTTAAAATGCGACATAGCACTGCCTTGCGCTACGCAAAACGAACTACTTGAAGAAGATGCAAAATCACTGCTAGATAACGGCTGTCAAATGGTACTAGAAGGTGCGAATATGCCGTGCACAAACGAAGCGCAGGCTTTGTTTTTAGACGCCCAAATTGCATACGTACCAGGCAAAGCATCTAACGCTGGCGGCGTTGCGCTATCAGGCTTAGAAATGAGCCAGAACGCCATGTTCAATCAACGTAACGCAAGCGCACTCGATGAACAGCTCTATTCAATTATGGAAAGCATTCATCAGCGCTGTGTTGATGAGGGTAAATCTGAAGGCGATGCTGGAAGCAGCTACGTTGATTATATGAAAGGCGCCAATGTAGCAGCATTTCGTAGACTCGCTGACGCCATGGTCGCACAAGGCGTGTAGCGCATATCCCATCTCCCTCTTTCGGTAAATTCACGGACTTACTGCCGTGAATTTATCGGAAACTGACTTGTAAAATTTGCGTTGTCCCCTTCCCCAACTCAATGACTCTGTGTCACTTCATTTGAAATTTCTTTTAAAAATCAGCGCGTAACAAATATCTCATTCATGGAATAAAAATAGCATTACCACAGGTGTGATTCATTTTTTAGGTATTTATAAGGAACTACCCATGAAAATTTTTGAAGCTTTGCGTCAAGACCATGAAAAGCAACGTTTACTGCTTAAAATTCTAGCTGAAACAAGCGGAAACACTGCTGCGCGCCGTGAATATTATCAAGAGCTTAAGACACAGCTTGAAAGTCATGCCATCGCTGAAGAGCGCCATTTCTATTCTCATCTTCTGGAGAAAGATGCCACTGTAGATTTAACACGTCACGGCATTGCAGAGCATCACGAAATTGATGAGTTACTCGCAAAGCTCGATGACACGGATATGAGTTCACCAGCTTGGTTGCGTCATTTGAAAACACTTCAGGAAAAGGTAGAACATCACCTTGCCGACGAAGAACAGGAATTCTTCCAAGTTGCAGGCAATGTGCTTAATGACCGCCAAAAAACAAAACTTGCAGATGAATATCAAAAAGAGATGAAGCAAGAGTTAGACGACGAAAAGCTCACCGCCTAACATGGAATATGTCACGTTGCCGAAATCGTCCTATTCGACAAACGTCATCACGTAAAAAGCCAGCTATTAAAGCTGGCTTTTGTTTATTTCATATTTGGTTGCTGTACTCGCTACGACTATGCGATTTATTGCATAGCCGCTAATACAGCGTTTTTCACCACCTACTTTTTAGCGATGATGTAAACAGCGTGAATAACACCTGGGAAATAGCCAAGAATAGTTAAAAGGATATTAATCCAAAAGTGAGCACCGATACCCACTTGTAAAAATACGCCCAGCGGTGGAAGTAAAATCGATAAAAGTATACGAATGATGTCCATAATAAATTCCTTGTTTTTGAAGTAATTTCACAACTCAGTGGGCAAAATACTCACACTTTGGCGAAGAAATCAGGCCCGCAGAGCGTTTTACACGCTTCATTATTAGTTTTGCATTTACGATGCCATGTCGCCAAATACTGCTGCAACGGCATGGTGATTACTGTAAAACAATAAATTTAATTTGAAAAAATAGCTATTCACCGAAAGGCGTATTTTGAAGCCAGTCTTCAAGGTCTGAACGGCTAAGTGGGCGACTAATGTAGTAACCTTGAACGATATCACAGCCCCAGTCCTTTAAGATTTCAAGCGACGCTACGTCTTCAACACCTTCAGCCACAACCTTTAAATTAAACACATTCGCCAAACTCAGCACGGTATGAACAATTTGCTGGTCGTTTTCATCACTCGCGAGCGACAGAATAAAACTCTTATCAATTTTAATCGTTTTTACGGGCAAGTTCTTTAAATAGGCTAACGATGAATAGCCTGTACCAAAGTCGTCGATGGCGAAATGAAAGCCCCGCGCCGTTAGTTCATTAAGGTTCTCTATAGCAAGCGACGCATCAGCAACTAAATCGCTTTCTGTTATTTCAAGTTCCAGAGCTTCAGGTGACAGGCCTTCCTGAGTTAAAAGCGACACCAGCTTCCCTAGAAGTACCTTATTTTGAATATCCTGAGTAGATAAGTTCATCGCAACGGTGAACCCATACCCCATACCTCTAAAATAAGCTAAGTCTGAAATGGTTTGCTTCATTACCCAAGTCGTAACTTGCTCAATTAACCCTGCTTGCTCAGCAATGGTAATAAACTCATCAGGTGGAACAAAGCCCAGAACACTATTATTCCAGCGAATAAGCGCTTCCATGCTGCATACTTTCATTGTCTGCAGATCTATTTTTGGCTGGTAAACCATGGACAGTTCGTTTTGCTTGCTAGCCAGCGCACGTTTTAGTTCGGTGGTAATTGATAGTCTGCGATTGTATTTATCTTCTAGTTCTGTCCTATAGCGAACGCACCAGCTGTCGCTGTGTATCGCTTCATCAGTAACAATATTCATTTTTCTGAATAATTCTTCTGATGTTGTTGCATCTTGCGGGCACTGGATAACCGCCATGGCGACTTTTACTGGAATTGCAATCAGGTTACTTTCCACTGGTTGCTCTAATATGTGCTTGAGCGTTTCGAGCTGGTCATCATTAAGTGAATCTTGCGTAATATATAAAATCTCACCGCCAGCTAATCTTGCGGATGTACCAGGCCAACGCTGAAGCCTCTCGGCCAATGCTTTCAGTGTATTATCGCCGTTAGAGTAACCGTAGAGGTCGTTAATGGTTCGAAATCCGATTACGGTAATGGCAACAACCTGTAACTCTCTTTCTTCCTGAAGTTCTGACTCAAAGAACCCTTCAACATAGTTCCGATTGAAAAGCCCGGTAAGCACGTCGTGTTCTGCTTGATAACGAATATGATTTTCACGACTTTTAATACTTGCTTGCATGCTGTCGACTGCGTTGGCAAGTTCGGTAATCTCTTTGAGGTTCGACGGTGCGTCAAGGGTTGCGCCATAGCTTCCTGACGCGACCTTATTCACTGCTTTTACCAAGGTAGACACTGGTCGACTCACGTTCCTGGCAAGCAGCAGAGAAAGACCCAGAGCAATGAATATTGCGACTAAGCAAAATGCCAGAATCGTCAATTGAATACGTGTGAAAGCACTAAATGAAGACGTTGTATCTACAGCTAGAGTTATCTTAACCGGCAAATTGCCATCAGAGGCGATATTCACCTCACGGGCAAAGTAAGTAAGCTCGTCTTTAAAGGTTACATCTATCCACGAGGGGTCGTGTTCTGACGCGAGGATCCGTTGCGCATCATTTTCTTTTAAGGTAGTCGTAAGAACATCATTGGTATTAGTTCTTGAGATAATAATTTCAGCGTCTACGAGCGCTTTTAGCTCTTCTAATAATCTGCTATCAAACTCAACGCCTATTAGCATGTAATATCTAAGCGTAGGTATTTCTACGCGAATTAGATTTAACTGTACTAATTTGTTATCGACTACGAAGAAACCGCTGTCTTTCCCTTTAGCAACCAATGCTAGGCTACTTTCCACATTTTGACCGACTTCGAATAGGTCTGTACGCGTTACAACTACTTGATGGTCTAGACTTACCAGAGCGATGATATCTGTGTTTAGTCGCTGCGCGTAACTGGTAAACGCCGCTTCAATAGAGGGTATATTCTCTGTGCCAACCGCACGCCTGAAATCAAATGAGCGAGACAGTACTTTTGAAACGTTGCGTATGACAGCTTGACGATCCGCAACCACTTTATCGAATACTTTCTCTGCTAAAACAATATTGTGGTCAATGTTTTGAACAACGAGAGTATTGGCTGAGCGCCACACTGCTCCAATTATCAGAAGTGATGCTATCACAATCCCTACGAATAGGGTTTGGAACAAACTCTGACTAAGTGTTTTTTGCACTATAGTGCCTCGTAAAAATTGTTTTGTTTATGTCGCAGACAGTATGACTAAGTATTGAAAAGCATAGCTGAATAATAAAAATAGGAACAGACATAACATCCTGTAAATTTTAGATTTTAACGCTTTGTTACAATTAACAAGGCCAGTTAAAAGTGGGCGTACAGGGTCACCTTAACAAGAATTTCACGGTGTAAAAACAGAAAAGGCCAGCATTGCGCTGGCCTTTACATTTATTTGGTGCGGAAAGCGGGACTTGAACCCGCACGAGCTATGCTCACCACCCCCTCAAGATGGCGTGTCTACCAATTCCACCACTTCCGCGAAAACTTTTTAGTTTGAACCTTCAGCGTCGTCAGACTTTGGTACGTCTGTCACATCGCTTTCAACAACAGGAACATCACTTTGAGCTGCACCTTCAATAACTGGTACGTCTTGATCAGCTGGTAGCTCTACTGGCTCTTCTACTGTCGCTGGAACTTCTAGGTTGTTCCACTCATCTTCTGCGCTTTCACGGTTTGCAGTCATTGCACCCAAAGAAAGGCTAATTAAGAAGAACAAGCCTGCTAATATAGCGGTCGTACGAGTCATGAAGTTACCCGAACCTGATGAACCGAAAACAGTGTTTGAACCGCCTGAGCCAAATGAAGCGCCCATATCTGCACCTTTACCTTGTTGGATCAATACAAATCCAATAAGTAATAGCGCTACAATTAGGTATGCTACTAATAGCACTTCGTAAATCATAAATACCTCGTCAGTTTGCCGCTTGGCAAATTGAAATAAAATCTTCAGCTTTTAAACTGGCTCCGCCAATTAAACCGCCATCTACATCTTTCTGTGCAAATAGGGTTTCAGCATTATCTGGCTTAACACTACCACCGTACAAAATACGAAGGCCTTGAGCCAATTGTGCGTCTACTTTATTAAAGTAGCCGCGAATAAATTCGTGTACTTCTTGTGCTTGCTCAGGGCTGGCTGTTTTACCAGTACCAATTGCCCAAATCGGCTCGTATGCAATAACAGTTTTGCTGAGTTCGTCTACCGACATGGCGCTAACTAGTGCATCTAGTTGCTCGCCAACAAACGATTCAACATCACCTGCTTCTCTCACTTCAAGTGGCTCACCTACACAAATGATGGGTACAACACCTGAAGAAACACATTGCTTTGCCTTTAATGCAACAAGTTCGCTTGACTCGCCTTGGTCTTCTCGTCTTTCTGAATGCCCAACAATTGCGTAACCGCAACCTGCTTCTTTAAGCATTTCAACTGACAACTCACCAGTGTGAGCGCCGTTATTAAGATGACTTACGTTTTGAGCACCAATGGCAAACGAATGGGTTTCAAATGCGTGTAAAAGAAGTGAAGGAGCGCAAATTACGATTTCCGAATCAGCTTTTACATTCGCCAGTTTTTGATTAAATTCAGCAACTAATGCCAAATTTCCGTTCATTTTCCAGTTGCCAGCCACGAATGGCTTTCTAAGATTTTTACTCACAACGCAGACCTTAGCCCTGTCTTCAAAGCGGGCGTGATATTAACTATTTAATTGAGAAGATACAAGCACAAAAAGCAAAATTTCCTGCTACGCCAACTAATTGGCGAGATTACGAACAGTTTCAGCAATATGCTCTGCCCATTTGTGAGATTGGCTTTCGTCATTCGACTCAACCATCACACGAATTAACGGCTCAGTACCACTTTTACGTAGAAGTACCCTGCCCGTTTTACCTAACGCAGACTCAGCCTCTTTCTTAGCACTTTGTACATTGCTGTGTGCTAAATAATCCACTTCTTGGTTAGCGTACCTCACGTTAACTAGCGTTTGCGGGTACATTTCAAACCCACTTGCTAAGTCGTGTAAGTCCATGTGCGAACGAAGCATTGCGGCAAGCACTTGAAGCCCAGCTACAATACCGTCACCCGTAGAGCTCATATTAAGATTGAGAACATGACCCGAGTTTTCACCGCCAATAGACCAGCCTTTTTGCTGTAGCAGCTCCATCACATAACGGTCGCCAACATTACTTCTTGCGAAAGGAACACCAAGCTTTGACAACGCATTTTCAAGGCCTAAATTGCTCATCAACGTGCCAACGACACCACCCTGCATTTTGCCGTTCTTAAGCGCGTCGCGGGCAATGATGTAAACAATCTGGTCACCATCAAGCACATTACCAAGGTGGTCTACCATCATAATGCGATCGCCATCGCCGTCTAGGGCAAAGCCAAGATCAGCACCGGTCTCCTTAACCTTTTCAACAATCGCATCCATTGAGGTTGCGCCCACACCGTCGTTAATGTTTAAACCATTGGGCCCTGTACCAAGTTCGATAACCGTAGCACCTAACTCTCTCAATACATTGGGGGCAATGTGATACGTTGCGCCATGTGCGCAGTCCACAACAATTTTAAGATCTGTCAGCGATAATTCTGAAGGGAATGTCCCCTTACAAAATTCTATATAACGACCCGCAGCGTCGTTTATACGCGTAGCCTTACCCAGCTTATCAGATGCCACACATGTCATTGGACGCTCAAGCATATCTTCAATCGCTAACTCGATATCATCATCAAGCTTAAAGCCTTGCGCTGAGAAAAATTTAATGCCGTTGTCATAAAACGGATTATGTGACGCACTAATCACTATCCCTGCTTCTGAGCGAAATGTTTTGGTGAGATAAGCAATGGCTGGCGTTGGCATGGGACCAAGCAAGCCGATATTGATACCAGCAGCTGATAAACCAGCCTCTAAAGACGACTCTAGCATGTAGCCAGAAATACGCGTGTCTTTACCAATAAGTACTTTGTTCGTCCCTCGTCCGGCAAGGACCTTACCTGCTGCCCACCCGAGTTTTGTAACAAACTCTGGGTTGATATTGCTCTCGCCTACCTTTCCGCGGATACCGTCGGTGCCGAAATATTTGCGCTGCGTCATTATTATTCCTTATTTTACTGAATTCAGCATTTTCACGATATTGACAGCATCAGCTGTTTCTTTCACGTCGTGAACGCGAATTATATGTGCGCCCATTTGGGCGACAATTGTAGCGAGGCTTATGCTTCCCGCCAAGCGCTCATCCACTTTTCTATTTAGCAAATTGCCAATCATCGACTTGCGAGACATGCCTACTAACACTGGGTAACCCAGCTTCATAAGCGATGGCAAGTGTTTCACCAGCGTATAATTGTGTTCCAGTGACTTTCCGAAACCGTAGCCAGGGTCGAACAAAATCTTATCTTTAGCAATGCCCGCTTCTTCACACACTTTGGTGCGCGCGAGTAGAAACTGACCCACATCATTCACTACATCATCATACTCAGGGCTTTGCTGCATGGTTCTGGGTTGCCCCTGCATATGCATTAAACAAACAGGTACTTGTGCTTCAGCTGCTACTTGCAATGCACCAGGCTCTTGTAACGCGCGTACATCGTTGATTAGCCCCGCGCCAGCTTTCACCGCTTCCCGCATAACGTCAGCCTTGCTGGTATCAATAGAAATAACACATGCGGTATTTTTAGCTACGGCTTCAATAACGGGTATTGTGCGGTCAAGCTCTTCCTGCAGCGATACGTCGGGCGCGCCTGGCCTTGTCGATTCACCACCTATATCAATAAAAGTTGCCCCTTCATCAATCATGCGAAGCGCATGGTCAAGGGCTTGAGATACATTTGTGTGCTTGCCGCCGTCAGAAAATGAATCAGGAGTAACATTTAAAATGCCCATTACCTGAGGCTGTGACAGATCTATGAAGTACTTACCAAACTGCATGAATTACCTGCATTATCTTTATTTTGAAATTACCGTATTTCTTAGACAGAAAATATGTTGAGAAATGAAGCTATAAAGCAAACTGATTTTGATCCGCTGTGTTAGCAATGAAACCTACTTAAAAATGCATGCTCTTTGCCTTGTTGCTTGCTGAATTCTTTGGTTAGTTCTTCGCCGTGATTTTTTCATTGTTCTTTGCAAAGAACAGTGTAAAGCGTAACGAAATAAATAACTCAGCTGACACCGTGACATAAACTGTAAGTCAAATTCCCAGGTTAAAATCAATCAGCTCTAACAAAAAACGCCAGTTAAACTGGCGTTTTTCAATGGATGTAGAAGGTTAGCTTGGAATATCGCCCGGCTTACCTACCGACGGTTTGTCTACACCGTCATTTTTAATTTCACCTTCGCGAACCGGCGCACCACCACTTGGCTTATCGCCACCCGATGGCTTGCTGTCATCCCAGTCAGCAGGAGGACGAACGTCAGTGCGGTTCATCAGATCATCAATTTGCTTAGCATCAATGGTTTCGTACTTCATCAGTGCGTCTTTCATTGAATGTAAAATATCGATGTTGTCTTCAAGGATCTTTTGAGCGCGCTCGTAGTTGCGGTCAATCAGTGACTTAATTTCCGCATCAATGGCACGTGCTGTGTCATCAGACATATTTGTTGCCTTAGACATAGACTTGCCTAGGAACACTTCACCTTCGTCTTCAGCGTAAAGCATTGGACCCATTTTGCTCGACAAGCCCCATTGGGTCACCATCTTACGTGCAATTTCAGTTGCGCGTTCGATGTCGTTAGATGCACCCGTTGTTACTTTGTCGTCACCATAAATAATGGCTTCAGCAATACGCCCACCAAACAAGCTAGAAATCATACTTTCTAAGTGCTGTTTAGAGTGGCTCACTCGGTCTTGCTCTGGTAAGTACATGGTCACACCCAGCGCGCGACCGCGTGGAATGATTGACACTTTGTATACCGGATCGTGCTCTGGCACTAAGCGACCTACGATAGCGTGACCCGCTTCGTGATACGCTGTCATTTCTTTTTCAGGCTCAGACATCACCATAGACTTACGCTCAGAGCCCATCATGATTTTGTCTTTCGCTTTCTCAAACTCTTCCATAGAAACAAGGCGCTTGTTGCCGCGAGCAGCGAATAACGCAGCTTCGTTTACTAGGTTAGCAAGGTCAGCACCTGAGAAACCTGGTGTACCGCGAGCAATAACTGACGGTTCTACGTTATCAGCCACTGGCACTTTGCGAATATGAACCTTAAGAATTTGTTCACGGCCGCGGATGTCAGGAAGACCAACCACTACTTGACGGTCAAAACGACCAGGACGAAGAAGCGCAGGGTCTAGTACGTCAGGACGGTTAGTTGCCGCAATAACGATAATACCTTCATGACCTTCAAAGCCGTCCATTTCAACAAGCATCTGGTTAAGGGTTTGTTCACGTTCGTCGTGACCACCACCTAGACCAGCACCACGTTGACGGCCTACCGCATCGATTTCATCGATAAAGATAATACAAGGCGCCGCTTTTTTCGCTTGCTCGAACATGTCACGCACACGAGATGCACCTACACCCACGAACATTTCAACGAAGTCAGAACCCGAGATAGTAAAGAATGGTACTTTCGCTTCGCCGGCAATCGCTTTTGCAAGCAAAGTTTTACCCGTACCAGGAGGACCTACCATTAGTACGCCCTTCGGAATTTTACCACCTAGTTTTTGGAACTTAGACGGATCGCGCAGGAAGTCTACCAATTCAGATACATCTTCTTTCGCTTCGTCACAGCCTGCTACGTCAGCAAATGTTGTCTTAATCTGGTCTTCACCAAGTAGGCGAGCTTTGCTCTTACCGAATGACATAGCGCCACGGCCGCCACCACCTTGCATTTGACGCATGAAGAAAATCCACACACCAATAAGCAGTAACATGGGGAACCATGAAATGAAAATAGACGTCAGAAGAGACTGCTCTTCTGGTGGTTCACCGTACACTCTTACGTCGTTCTTAACCAAGTCAGAAATTAACTTGTCATCGAAGTAAGGTACGAATGTTTGGAAAGTTTCGCCTGAACGCTTAGTACCTCGAATTTCGCCACTATTATTGATGCGAACTTCTCGAATATTTCCCTGTTCTGCTTCTCTCAAAAACGTTGTGTAGTCAGTTTGCGAACGAGACGATTCACTCGGTGAAAAGCTCTGGAAAACCGACATTAAAACAACGGCGATGACTAACCATAAGATTAAATTTTTTGCCATATCGCTCAATGCTACTAACCTCTATAAACCCGAATTGCTTGTATATTCAACAAGTTGTTTATTGAATAAACGACACAACTCGCAACGAAAACCGCTTATCTCAAAGCGTACTACACTTTATACCCACAAGCCACCAAATACACCTCTCGCGAACGTGATCTGGACGAGTCAGGCTTACGCGTCTTTATGGTTGTGAAAGATTGTTTAAGTGCGTTCATGAACTCAACAAACCCCTCACCTTGGAACACCTTTATGACAAACGAACCACCAGGCTTTAACACTTGGTGACACATATCAAGCGCTAGTTCGCAAAGATACATAGAGCGAGATTGGTCAACCGACGCGTTACCTGCAAGGTTCGGTGCCATATCAGACAACACAATATCTACGGTGTTCCCACCGATTCTGTTCAATAGTGCGTCGAGAACAGCGTCCTCTCTGAAATCACCTTGTAAAAAGTCTACGCCCACGATTGGGTCCATGGGCAAAATATCGCACGCGATAACTTGACCATTGTCGCCAACGAGCTGTGCGGCTAGCTGTGACCAGCCCCCCGGTGCAGCACCAAGGTCTACAAGTGTCATTCCTGGTTTAATAAGCTTATCTTTTTTCTGAATTTCTTCCAGTTTATAGATAGCTCGCGAGCGCCAACCTTCCTTATTTGCTTTTTGCACATAATGGTCGTTAACGTGTTCTTGTAGCCAGCGTTTACTGCTGGCGGAGTGTTTCTTTTTTGTCATTCCAATACAATGTCATTAGGATTGTAGAGAAGATGGCGTTAGAATACGTTATTTCAAGCATAAACTAACAGATTAATTGTAAGAAATATTACTTCATGAAACTTTCAAATAAACAGAAACAATTCCTAAAAGGCCTTGCACACCCTTTAAAACCTGTTGTGCAGCTAGGTGGGAACGGCCTGACAGAAGGTGTGGTTGCCGAAATTGACAACGCCCTTAGCCATCACGAATTAATTAAAGTTAAGGTGCCAACAGACGATCGCGAAGAAAAAGCGCTAATCATGGATGCCATTGTTCGTGAAACAAACTCAGTTAAGCTACAGGTAATCGGCCACACGCTAATTATCTACCGTCAAAGCGAAGACTGTAAAATTCAGTTGCCAAAATAGCTGCAAAATAACCGAATATAAGGTGCCGATCCCCGTCGGCACCGTAGTTTTTCTTCTTACTTCCCGTTAACATCACTTTAATAATAGTGAAAAACTAGGGTTTAAGGGAAATCTATGACGCTAAATAATCTTACTGCCATTGTTACTGGCGGTTGTTCCGGACTTGGTCACGCCACTGCTATCGCACTTCGAGATGCAGGTGCTAACGTCAGCCTTTTCGACTTAAATGAAGAGCTTGGCGCACAGCGCGTAGAAGAATTAGGCAAAAACAACACACTTTTCACCAAAGTCGATGTACGCGATGAAACTTCTGTTCAAGCAGCTATAGACGCGACAACCGAAAGGTTTGGCGCCATTTCTTTAGTGGTTAACTGTGCAGGCATCGCACCAGCTAAGCGACTGCTCGACAAAGAAGGCAATCCGGCGCCGTTGGGTGACTTCCAGAAAACTATCGATATTAACTTAGTAGGAAGCTTTAATGTTTCTCGCTTAGTTGCAGCGACGATGGCAAAGCAATCGCCAATTAGCGAGGAAGGCGAACGCGGTCTTATCGTAAACACTGCTTCAGTTGCTGGCTACGAAGGTCAAATAGGGCAAACCGCTTATGCTGCGAGTAAAGGTGGTATTATCGGCCTAACTCTTCCAATGGCTCGAGACTTAGCCCCGTTGGGTATTCGTGTTAACACCATTGCGCCGGGTGTAATGGGCACGCCAATGCTACTTGCTATGCCAGAAAAGGTGCAAGACGCCCTTTCTGCTAACGTTCAGTTTCCTAAGCGCCTTGGCCTACCTGAAGAGTTTGCAAAACTGGTTATTCATATGGCAAACAACAGTTACTTGAATGGTGAGACCATCCGACTAGATGGTGGTTTACGCATGCCACCTAAATAGTTGCGAGGTTTTGCCATCAAGGGAGCTTATCGCTCCCTTTTTTAGTTATTAGCTGTTTAAATAAAATTTTTTAATTCTACATTCATAAGGGAAAAATTTTGCTGCAGCGATTCAGACAACGATAAACTCACCAGACTCGTCCATTATCCTTGTGTGCCCTTTTTGATTTTGCTTTGCTGAATACAGCGCCTTATCCGCTTTGAGCAATTGAGACGCAATCACATCAGATTGTGCTAATCCGTTTTTATCTAGCACCGATCCACCTATACTCACGGTTATAGGCCTTCCATCGGGCAATAAAATAGTACTAATAGCGCTATGCAGTCTTTCACTAAAACATTTAATAGATTCGAACGTCGCTTGGTAGAGTACAATCAAAAACTCTTCTCCTCCCCACCTCGCTACAACGTCTGTCTCGCGCACCTGCCCAAGAATAACTTTTGAAAGGTTGATAAGTACCCTATCGCCGACTTTGTGACCAAATGAGTCGTTGATATTTTTAAAAAAATCAATATCTAACAGCAAGAAAGATAGCGGAAAAAAGGCGCATGAAGATTGGACTATCAATGCGTTGATGTCCTCTTTAGCAGCTCGACGATTAAGCAGGGGGGTCAGAGAGTCTCTGCGACTCACTGCAGTTAACTCTTCCGTCTTTTTTTCAAGGAGGTCTCTGGCTTCCAAAAGTTCCTGATAAAGCTTATCTCTCTCCTCGGCTACGTAAATAGCCCAGTAAACGATGTTGCCTGTAACCGTTAAATTCGCTACGGCGGGAACACGTCTTCCCGCATCAGAAATCAACGTTATTTGTACCTCTAAATATTTTCCATTAGCGAGGATTATCGGCTTTATGTAGCTTTCATAAAATATTAAGCTCGCTTTCGATAGGATATTGGCTATTTTAGCTTCAACAGGGCGTGTTAAACCAAGGAAGGAATAAGCAAATGGGTTTAGCCATGTTATTTCCGTCGTTTCGATATGAGATTTTAATAATAGGCAGGGAAAATCTTCCTCTTTCCACTCATTCAACGGACAAACTCCTGCACGATTGAAGAGACAGTCAATGGGTTCGTCATATGTAAACAATGCCCATGGGCATCAACGATTTCAAGCTGAGCATTAGGAATTATTTGATTCATATAGTTACCGACAGCTGTTGAGGCTAGATTGTCGTGTTTGCTCTGCAAAATAAGTGTGGGAAGGGTAAGTTTAGAAAGTAGCGCTCTGTCGTCAGCAAAAAACGTGGCTTTAGCAAAAGGCTTAGCATACTTCGGGTCAGTAGAACAAAAACTCGTTTCAAGCTCCTGAGTTAAGCTGGCATCGCTATCTTGACCCATTACTAAAGGCGCCAAATAATTAGCCCAACCCACATAGTTTTTATCCATGAGATTAATTAACTCCTCCAAATCTTCTTTCTCAAAACCGCCTTCATAATCAGGTGGAAAATTCAGAAAACAAGGAGAAGGGCATATCATTGTGAGTTTTGAGAAGGTATCTGGAGACTGAATGGCAGCGTGCATGCCAATCATGCTACTTACTGAATGACCGATAAAATTGACCTTAGTTAAGTTCAACGCCTCACAAATTTCAAGTACGTCCTGAGCGTAGCCAGCTAGCGAAGAGTAACGGACCTTGTCGTAGGCTGCAAAGTCAGAGGCGCCACATCCAACATAGTCAAACAGTATCACTGTATATTTATCATCGAGGTAAGGTAGTAGATGTCGCCACATTTTTTGATCACAGCCAAAGCCGTGTGCCAACATAATGATAGTACTTCCTGAACCACATATCTTTACGTTGTTCCTCGCCTCTACACTTTGGGAAGTTTGCATGGTTGCACCTCAATTGTTGTTTAGTTCTTAGCGTGAAGAAGTAATAAATTTGAACGACAGCGCCGAACTACACTTCAATTAATTAACAGAGTATAACGAAATTCTTAGGACAGATTAACGTAATTTCACTCACCTTCCCCACCATTCACAATTAACGCAATATTGTATAAACGATTCACGGCATGGTAATTGATTGAATTTTTGGGGTAACGACCTTTACTACTTAATTTACCCGCTTCCTGTTCCATCAAAATAGATAGCGCGTCATCAACGGTCTCTACAGTGTAAATATGGAACAGCCCTTTTTTCACAGCATCGATAACAGTGGCGTCTAATACCAAATTAATCGCATTTGATTTAGGAATAATCACGCCTTGCGTGCCGGTGAGGCCACGGTGTTGACACAAGTCGAAAAAGCCTTCTATCTTTTCGTTCACACCGCCAACCGCTTGCACTTCACCATACTGGTTTATGGAACCCGTGATAGCCAAGGTTTGTAAGCAAGGGATTTCAGTCAACGCAGAGATAAGCGCAACCAGTTCACCAAGGGATGCACTATCGCCATCAATATGTCCGTATGACTGCTCTAGCGCTATATTTGCCGATAGGGTTAACGGGAAATGTTGGGCATACTTGTTGCCCAAGTAGCCGTTTAACAACATGACGCCTTTTGAGTGAATAGGCTGTCCAAGCTCTACCTCACGCTCAATATCAACGACACCACTTGCGCCGGCAAATACAGTAGACGTAATGCGTGCAGGCGTACCAAATGCAGTGTCACCAATATCCAATACCGTTAACCCGTTTACTTTGCCTACCGCTTTTCCTTCAGTGGCAATTAGCACGTGCCCTTCTTTAATATCGTTTAATAGTGTTTGACTGACGCGGCCGGTGCGACGCTTCTTGGCACTTAATGCTGTTTTTAAATGATCAAGTTCTAGTGTGTCGGCATTAGATTTCTGACAGAAATAATAGGCTTCATTAACTAGCTCGATAACTTCAGCGAAGTGCGCAGATAGCTTTTCTTTATGTTCAGCCATTCTTAACGAGTACTCAACTAGCCTGCACATCGCGTTAGCGGTAATGCCTTTAAGTCCTAACTGAATAAGATGCGCGCGTACTTTGCCCACGAAATCAAAAAGCGCCTGTCTGGTGACGGGAATTTCCAAATCAAAATCCACCAACACTCTAAACAGTTCATCAAACTCGTCATCGTAATCTTGCAGCGTGTAGTATAAATCACGCGAGCCTAACAGAACGATTTTCACATTTAAGTCGATGGGCTGTGGATTGAGCGTAATGTTGTTCACCATACCCACATCTTGCTGGGGTAAGTCCATGCGCAAGCGCTGCGACTTGATGGCAAGCTTAAGAGTATCCCACACAAAAGGTTGTTCGATAAGTTGGTCCACATCCAACAACAAATAACCGCCATTTGCACGATGGAGCGCACCGGGCTGAATCATGCGATAGTTGGTAAACACGCTGCCGTGAATGTTGGTGTACTCTATTTTGCCAAACAAATTTTGATAAGTAGGGTTCGGCTCATAAATAACAGGGGCTGCGTCATCGAGTTTATTCGACACCAAAACGTTAGGAAGAAATTGCTCTTCTAAAAATATCTTCTTGTCGAAGTCATCACTCTTCTCTTCTTTCTGCTCTTCACTGTGAATGACTAAGATAGCGTTGACCAATGCAGTTTTAAGCTGCTTGAGGTACTTCATTACCCCTAGCTCAGACGCGTATTTGTGCTCAAGCACTTTTAGCAGCGGCTTAATTCCCTGCTCTGCGGTCTTTTTGTCAAGCTCACGAAGACGCTCAGAGTTTTCGCGTTTCCACGTAGGCAGGCTTAACAGGCCTTCGCTTAATCTGTTTTCTAGTTCGTCAATAAGAGTATAAAACCCTTCCCGTTGTGCGTCAGTTAATGACGCAAACTCTGTGTCACTTATTGGCTTGCCGTTAACGATAGGTGAAAACGTAATAGAGCCACCCTCTTCGTACAGCGCAACATCATTCGCTTGTGCGTAACGCTCTACCGCATCGATAGCCGCATCGTACTTTTGCTCGAACTCTCTGGAAATTGACGCGCGACGGCGCTGATATCCCGGGTTATCAAAGGCAATGGGCAGTGAGTCTAAGACATCGTCAATAAGCGCAGCCATGTCCTTGTGGAATGCTTTTCCACCACCGGGAGGAAATTTTAGCGCAACAGGTTCGCGCTCTTCGTCAAAATTGTTGATATAACAACAATCATCAGGCGCCGGTAGCTGGGCAACTTGGCGTTCAATGTAATCCTTCACTAGAGTGAAGCGCCCCGTAGCGGGCTCACCCATCACATAAAGATTATAGCCTTTGGTGTTAATACCTAACCCAAACGTAAGTGCTTCACGCGCACGCTCTTGCCCAATGAAGGTCGCATTTAGCGCTTCATCATCTTTTAAGGCACTGTTTATCGCTCGGCGATTTATGGTAGGTGAAAGCGCGTCTACATCTAACGCATATAATTTACTGTCTACAGACATGTCTGTTCTATCTTTGTTTCTTTACTTAAGTGAAACCCTAATTAACATTAGTGTCAAACGCTTATCCTGAATAAGGCAGCTTTGCATCGCTAATTGCACAACAAACAACCACCTTCATGATTTTAGAGAGGAATTGGCAAGCACTACGAGCTTTTTGTGGCCTTCATTAGAACTGATACCTTGCGACACAGGGTGTAGCGTTTAATTAAAGCCGAAAAGGAGTTAAGTACGAAAGAACTTACTTCAATTTAACCGCTGCATTTATTTCTTCCACATAATTTGGAACAGGGCATTAAAATCACAGCGTTAAGAGAAGCGCGCCAAGGTCAGAGCCGTAAGGACAATGTGGTCAAGACAAAGCTCTGAAGAATCCTGTAACAGTAAGGCTTTAAAGTAGGTAGCAACGCAAGCTGCTTTCAATTACCTTAGAAAACACAAAAACCGAAATTCGTTTGGCGACGAGACCAGGTTTCGCGCGCAATAACCAATGAACAAAAACAGGGTAATAACAATGACAAAAAAATTGAAAACTCGCTCACCCCTTCTGCTCACCTCCTCTTTCCTTGCTATCTTTCTGGGTACGGCATTTTCTTCAATGAGTATCGCTAACGTAAACTATGCAGATAACTCAGGGTTTTCTATTACCAATGAGAGTGAAAGCTATGCGCCAGTTGAAGTCGTGTACTCTCATTTTATTCAACATGTGGATATGTGGTGGCCGAAAGACCACACATGGTGGAAAGGTGCTTTGCGCATAGATGAGCAGGCTGGTGGCTGTTTCTGTGAAACGACAGACACGGCGAGTGCAGCGCATATGCAGGTAAGCTATGTTGAACCGAACAAAAAAGTGGTGATGACAGGTGGCTTAGGCCCGCTTCAAGAGATGGGTATGTCAGGTGCACTGACATGGGAATTCAGCACAATAGCATCGAGCACTTCATCGGATGCAAACACACAAGACGGTCGCATACCGAAAACTAAAGTCACTCTTACCTACCACGCCTCAGGCAATATTCACTTTAATGGCCAAAAAGCATCTAACGAAGACGCCGCCAATTTAGTTCGAGTAGTAGACAAAGTGCAGGCGCAACAACTAAATGCGCTAACCGCGTTTAGTGACAATAATTAGATGTGACACCGAGGCCTGTTTATCGACAAGATAAGATGGCGCCAAGAGAAAGTAAGATGAGCAAATGGGGCGAGTTCTGGTGTTCAATCGGCGTAAACTGTGTCATTAATGCTCACTTTTCAAGCAAGCAACAATAAATATTGCCAAGTTCGGTGTTAAGCTATTGAGGCATGGCTTAGCGCTGGGTTATTCTACTGGGCTATATGTATGTTAAGTGGGTGAATCCCACGCGCGGTTAGTTGGCGTTGCTACAAACTCGCCTTATGCCGCCCCATAAACGTTTTAACTTTTAATGCGGAAGCCTAAGTTTCATGGCCGATAATCAGTACAATCCGAAAGACATTGAACAACGCGTTCAGCAATACTGGGAAGAAAACCAATCGTTTAAAGCAAATGACGACGTAGAAAAAGAAAAGTTCTACTGCCTGTCTATGTTCCCATACCCTAGTGGCCGACTTCACATGGGTCACGTGCGCAACTACACCATTGGTGACGTGATCAGCCGTTTCCAGCGCATGCAGGGTAAAAATGTATTGCAGCCTATGGGCTGGGATGCTTTTGGTCTTCCGGCTGAAAACGCAGCAATTAACAACAACACTGCACCTGCGAAATGGACATACTCAAATATTGATTACATGAAAAACCAACTTCGCTCGTTGGGTTTCGGTTACGACTGGGATCGCGAAGTAACCACATGTAAATCAGATTACTATCGCTGGGAACAGTGGTTCTTCACACGCCTTTACGAAAAAGGTCTTGTTTACAAGAAAAACTCTACTGTGAACTGGGACCCTGTAGACCAAACTGTTTTGGCTAACGAGCAGGTAATCGACGGTCGCGGATGGCGCTCTGGTGCGCTGGTTGAGCAAAAAGAGATCCCTCAGTGGTTTATTAAAATTACTGACTACGCCGAAGAACTTTTACAAGACTTAGAACAGCTTGAAGAATGGCCAGACCAAGTACGCGCAATGCAGGCGAACTGGATTGGCCGCTCTGAAGGTGTTGAAATTACCTTCGATTTAGCGTCAGCGGTTAACGACATTGCCGATTTGACGGTATATACCACGCGCCCAGATACCTTCTACGGCGTTACTTACGTTGCAGTGGCTGCGCAGCACCCTCTTGCCGAATTCGCAGCAAAATCGAACCCAGATTTAGCGGCCTTTATCGACGAATGTAAAAACACCAAAGTTGCTGAAGCTGAATTAGCAACCATGGAGAAGAAAGGTTTCGCCACGGGTTTTGAGGTTGTTCACCCACTAACCGGTGAAAAGCTTCCAATTTGGGTCGCTAACTTCGTGTTGATGGACTACGGTTCAGGCGCGGTAATGGCTGTTCCTGGCCACGACCAGCGCGATTGGGAATTTGCGACTAAATACAACCTACCTATTCAACAAGTCATTGCGCCAAACGCAGGTGATGAAGATAAGTGCGACCTTACCGCCTCTGCATTTACTGAAAAAGGTAGCTTGATCAATTCATATAAGTTCGACGGTCTTGAGTTCGATGCCGCATTTAATGGTATTGCTGATGAACTTGAAAGCAAAGGCTGTGGAAAGCGCAAAGTAAATTACCGTCTTCGTGACTGGGGCGTAAGCCGTCAGCGCTACTGGGGCGCACCTATTCCAATGCTAAATTTGGAAAACGGTGAATCTGTTCCGGTTCCTGCTGACCAACTACCGGTTGTTTTGCCTGAAGACGTAGAAATGAATGGCGTTACCTCGCCAATTAAAGCTGACCCTGAGTGGGCAAAAACCACATACAATGGCGAAGCCGCGTTACGTGAAACGGATACTTTCGACACCTTTATGGAGTCATCGTGGTACTACGCGCGCTATGCCTGTGCTACTAACAACGACGCCATGCTTGATCCAACATCAGCTAACTACTGGTTACCAGTAGATCAGTACATTGGTGGTATCGAGCACGCTATCTTGCACTTACTTTACTCGCGTTTCTTCCACAAGTTGTTACGCGATGAAGGCTTGGTAAACTCTGATGAGCCGTTCAAGCGTTTGCTGTGTCAAGGCATGGTATTAGCTGACTCGTACTATCGTGAAGACGCGTCTGGTAAGAAAACCTGGTTCTCGCCTACCGAAGTAAGCACTGAAAAGGACGATAAAGGCCGTATTGTTAAAGCATGGCTAACCGCTGACGGTGAAGAAGTTATTCACGGCGGTATGACGAAAATGTCTAAGTCGAAGAATAACGGTATCGACCCTCAGGAAGTTATTGATCAGTACGGTGCCGATACGGTGCGTTTATTTACCATGTTTGCTGCGCCACCGGAGCAAACCCTTGAGTGGGTAGACTCTGGTGTTGAAGGTGCAAACCGTTTCTTACGTCGTATCTGGAAATTAGTGACCGAACACGTTGAAAAAGGCACGCCAGAAGCGATTGATGTTAAGGCACTGTCGAAAGACCAACAGGCACTTCGCCGTGAAGTACACAAGACCATTGAAAAGGTGTCTGATGACCTAGGCCGTCGTCAAACCTTTAACACTGCGGTTGCAGCGGTGATGGAATTGTTAAACCACCTTCAAAAAGCACCACAAGAAAACGCGCAGGACATCGCAATTATGCGCGAAGCCTGTGAATCTATCTTGTTGCTTCTAAACCCTATTACGCCGCACATCGCTCACGAGCTATGGAAAGTGTTGGGTCACAGTGAAGATATCGATTTAGCGCCATGGCCACAGGCTGATAAAGCCGCATTGGTTGAAGACGAAAAGCTAATCATCGTTCAGGTTAACGGTAAGGTGCGCGCTAAGATGACAATTGCTGCTGATGCAAGCAAAGAGAGCATTGAAGCATCTGCGAAAGAACAGCCTAACGTTCAGCAATTCATCGAAGGTAAAACCATTCGTAAAGTGATTGTTGTGCCTGGCAAGCTTGTAAACATTGTAGCTAACTAGGTCAGATACTGATGAAAAAGCACTTACAATTCGCAGTCGCTGTGTTGGGAACCGTATTGGTTACTGGCTGTGGCTTTCATTTGCGAAGTAGCCCTAGCTTACCTGACGACATAAACACCGTTGCTATTGAAAGTGCCCGAGCACACGCGCCCTTGGCGCGTGCGCTTGACAAACGCTTAAACGTTTACGGTTTATCCAGTGTTAGCGTAGATAAAACATCGCGCTCTAACCAAAACGTAAACATCTATTTGCTTCCAGAGAAATTAGAACGTCAGCTGCTGTCGGTTTATCCTTCGGGTCAAGTTGCTGAATATGAACTGATATATGTTGTGCGTTACCGCGTGCAGTTTCCTGGTAAGGAAGCGGTAATGGTGCAATTTGAAGTAGTACGTGACTATCAAGACGACCCTGACCAAGTGTTGGCAAAGTCTCGCGAACTTGAATTGATGCTAAGTGAAATGCGCGATGAAGCCGCTGATATCATGATCAGACGCCTTTCCAGTCAGGCAGCCGCTGCACCAAATGCATCGACTTCAATTAGTCAGTAAACATCAGAATTTTTCATGCAGATTTATCCAAACCAATTTAGCCAAGATATCACCAAGGCACTTCGCCCGTGCTATCTGGTGTTTGGAGATGAACCCCAGCAGAAGTTTGATGTCATTGAGCAAATACGCGCTAAAGCAAAAGCCAATGGCTTTGAAGAGCGTACAGTACTTGTTGCTGAAACGGGCTTTAACTGGAATCAGTTGATTGAAGCCACGCAAAGCATGTCGCTTTTCTCAAGCCAACAGTTTATTGAATTAGAGCTACCTACGGGAAAACCGGGCACTGAAGGCAGTAAAATGCTGCAAGAAGTCGCGGCGTCATTAAACCCCGATATTTTGTTGCTGGTTCACGGCCCCAAAATTGGCAAAGACGTGCAGCGCGGCAAATGGTTTAAAGTGCTTGATGATTTGGGCGCGTCGGTATTGTGTTACCCGTTGGAAGGCAAGCAGCTCAATGCATGGCTCAACCAGCAGTTAAATGCCCACCAACTCTCCGTATCAGCGTCGGGTGCTAAGATGATTGCTGATTTCTGCGAAGGCAACATGCTTGCTGCTAAGCAAGAAATTGACAAGCTCGCCCTACTCTATCCACACCAGTCTATTTCAGACGAACAAATTGAAAAGGCGATGGTCGATCAGTCGCGCTTCAACGTGTTTCAACTAGTTGACGTTATGCTTAGCGGCGACAGTACCCGCTGCATAAAAATGCTATACCGATTAGAGAGCGAGGGTCTGGAGCCTAACATCATTATTTGGGCGCTGATTCGAGAGTGGGAGCAGTTATGGAAACTAAAACTAGCGCAGCAAAGCGGTGCCCCCATTCAGTGGCAAAAATTCGGTATTTGGCGTAATAGACAAGGTTTTTATCAAAGTGCCTTGAATCGTCTGAGCGTCGCGCAGCTAGAAGACATCCAAAAAGCACTGACTCAGTCAGATCATGCATTCAAACAGAATGTCATTGCCCGCCCTTACGTAGAAATGTGTCACCTGTGCATGATGTTCATGGGTATGGACCTTCGCGAAATTCCTTTGTTACAGGCATAATGGGCAATTCTAAGTGAGTCTTTCCGGCGCTTCTCGAACAAATCCAACGGTGAAAGCCATTCTTGGGGGTACGTTTAATCCGCCGCATAAAGGCCATATTGGTGCGGCACTAAAAGCGGCAGATGAAATTGGAGTAAACCACGTTCATCTCATGCCTTGTAAATTAGCTCCGCATAAGTCAGTAGGTGTGTCAGAAAGCCATCGGGTAAAAATGATTGAACTTTGCGCCCAAAACAATGACAGACTTATTCCAGAGTTAATTGAACTGACGCTTCCGTCACCCTCTTATACAGTTAAAACACTGCGTGCACTTAAAGAGAAAAGCGATGACACAATCTGTTTTTTCATTGGCGCAGATTCACTGTATAATCTGGACAAATGGTACGAGTGGGAACACCTGCTCGATTATTGTCACTTAGTGGTTATGCGCAGAGACGATGAGAAATTTTCGCCTCCTCCCGCAATACAAGCTTGGTTAGATTGTCATGTGGCTAACGATAAAAATGTTATTCACGCAAAGCCTGCAGGCCATGTAGTGTTAACCAACACACCGCTTTTTAGTGTTTCATCTACTGAAATTCGTGTCGTACTAGCAAGTGCTGCCACGTCCGAGAAATCGGGTACGCCAAACAGTTCAAATGCTGACCTATCTAATTTATGGTTAGAAGAAAGCGTTTTAGATTACATAAACGAACATCAGTTATATAAAAGTTAAGTAAGTGAGGAAAACTCTTGGAGAGTCAACAGCTCAAACAGTTTGTTAAAGACAAAATTGACGATATGAAAGGCCGTGATGTTATTGAACTAGACGTTCGCGGCAAATCAAGTATTACAGATACCATGATCATTTGTTCAGGTAACTCAAAGCGCCACGTTTCATCTATTGCAGAAAATGTCATGGTAGAAGCGAAGAAAGCGGGCCATGCACCTGGAAGCGTGGAAGGTAAGGAAACCGGCGAATGGGTTCTGGTTGATTTTGGTGATGTTATTTTGCACGTTATGCAAGATGAAACCCGTGATTTCTACCAGCTAGAGAAACTGTGGTCGTAGTGGCGTAAACGCTTGCTATAAACATGCAGTAACACGGTCAATAAAGGCCATACTCAAATGCGTATGGCCTTTATTGTATAAGTGAAATACTAATTCCTGCGGTAAGGGTAAAAGAAGTGCGTATACAAATCGTCGCGGTCGGAACAAAAATGCCAAGCTGGGTAAGTACAGGCGTGGATGAGTTTATTCGTCGTTTCCCTAGCGACATGCCAGTGTCTTTTACTGAAATACCCGCCGGAAAGCGAGGCAAAAACGCGGATATTAAGCGCATTTTGGAAAAAGAAGGCGAGCAAATGCTAGCCGCTATTCCCAAAGGAAATCGCATTGTTACGTTAGAAGTAACAGGTAAACCCTGGGACACTCCCACGCTTGCTAAACAACTCGACAATTGGAAAATGGACGGGCGCGACGTAAGTCTGCTTATTGGTGGTCCAGAAGGGCTAGCACCAGAATGTATTGCTGCGTCGGAACAAAAGTGGTCCTTATCAGCCCTAACTCTACCCCATCCACTTGTTAGGATCATTCTTACAGAAAGCTTATACCGCGCGTGGTCGGTGACGCAAAACCACCCATATCACCGTGAGTAATTGGTCGCTTTATTAATGCAAAGGAAGTCAATGCAACGAAAACGTCAAGCAATACGGGACCACTCCGCTGAAGCGAACTTGTTCGCGCGCCGAGCGACCATTGCTTTTATTATTGTTGTGGCCATGTTGGGCATTGTACTTAACAACCTCTATTCTTTGCAGGTCACCCAGTTTGAAGATTATCAAACCCGGTCTAACGGTAATCGCATCAAGGTTCTTCCGATACCGCCCAACCGTGGCCTTATCTATGACCGCAACGGCGTGCTTTTAGCTGAAAACCGCCCAGTTTTTAGCTTGGAAGTTATTCCAGAGCAAGTGGATGATATTGAGCAAACCCTTGCAGATCTAACCGAATTAATGAGCATCACCAGCGATGAAATTGAACGCTTTCAATCTACGCTTAAAGGAACGCGAAGATTTAAACCCGTTGCGCTTCGCACTCAGCTAAGCGAAGAAGAAGTAGCGTTGTTCTCTGCCAGTAAACACAAGTTTCCGGGTGTTCAAATTGAAGCGCGTTTAGCTCGTCATTACCCTTATAAAGAAACGCTTACCCATGCACTGGGGTATGTTGCACGCATTAACAAGCGAGACTTACAAAAACTCGTTGAAGCAGGTCAAGAAGATAATTATGCCGCAACCCACGATATCGGTAAGCTAGGCATAGAGAAATATCACGAAGAGCTGCTTCATGGAAAAGTGGGTTATCAGCAGGTCGAAGTAAACAACCAAGGCCGAATTATTCGTGTACTCAGTGTTGAGCCACCAACACCGGGCAAAGACATCGTACTTAACCTGGATTTAGAGCTTCAGTTAGAAGCCCAGCGAATAATAGAAGGCATGCGCGGCGCTGTAGTGGTTACCGATGTTAAAACAGGTGGCGTACTGGCACTTTATTCTAACCCTAGTTACGACCCCAATTTATTTGTGCACGGTATCAGCAGCAAGAATTACTCTGCGCTACTGAATTCGCCAGACCGCCCGCTAATTAACAGGGCGACACAAGGACAATACCCTCCGGCTTCTACCATTAAACCGCACCTTGGTTTTGTAGGACTAGAAGAAGGCATTATCACCAAAGACTACACCATTAACGATACAGGTCGCTATCAATTGCCAAATGTGTCGCACGTGTGGCGCGATTGGCGTCGATGGGGACATGGCAAAGTTAACGTATCAAAAGCAATAGAAGTGTCGTGCGATACTTATTATTACGAGCTAGCGTATAAATTGGGTATCGATAAAATCAGTGAATCTATGTACGAATTCGGATTCGGAGATTTCACGGGTATCGATCTTTACGAAGAGTCAGATGCCAACATGCCTAGCCGAGGTTGGAAACGCGCTCGCTTTAATCAACCTTGGTATATTGGTGACACCATCCCCGTTGGTATAGGACAGAGCTATTGGACCACCACGCCGGTACAGTTAAATACATCGGTTAACACGCTTATCAATGCTGGGGAACGCTATATTCCACAAATCATTCGCGGTTATATGAACACCGATAGTTCTGTCGACCTTATCCCGCTTAAGTCGCTGCGGCCTATAGAAATTAAGAATCGTAACAATTTGGATGTGGTGTTAAACGCCATGCGCGATGTTGTGAGTGGCGAAGAAGGCGGCGCGCGTCATGCATTTGCAGATACCCCTTACGACTCTGCGGGTAAGACAGGAACAGCACAGTTATTTACCGTTGGTCAGAATGAAAAATATGACGCTACTAAAATTGATGAGCGTCTTCGAGACAATGCCATGTATGTTGGCTTTGCACCGTTCAATGATCCAGAGATATCGGTAACCGTGGTCCTTGAAAACGTAGGCGGTGGTAGTAAGAACGCAGCACCCGTCGCCCGTCAAATCATGGATTTCTATTTCAGAGACCGTGTTTTTGAAACTGCCGAAGCTGACTCGGCAAACAGTGATAATGAATTAGGGACGAACTAGTGAAGAGAACCACCATAAACCCTAATAAAATAAGTTTTCTTCAGCGCATTCATATCGATGGCTGGCTGCTAGTCGGGCTACTCGTGCTAAGTTGTGTTGGGCTATTTACTCTGTACTCGGCGTCAGGTCAGGATATGGAGCAAATGGAGCGCCAGTTTATCAGGCTGGGATTTAGCTTTGTCGTTATGTTCGGATTAGCCCAGGCCCCTTTGGGCGTGTTTAGGTTTTTCTCAACCTATGCCTATGGTGCAGGCCTGCTCATGCTAATTGCCGTTTTATTATTTGGTGATATGGGCAAAGGCGCACAGCGCTGGCTAGACGTGGGCTTTATCCGTTTTCAGCCCTCTGAACTGATGAAGCTTGCCGTGCCTATGATGGTTGCATGGTATATCAGTAAATTCACTATGCCACCACGCACCACCCACATTATCGTTGGGTTTGGTTTGGTGGTCGTGCCCACCATTCTCATTGCAAAGCAGCCTGATTTAGGGACCTCGTTACTCATCGCCAGTTCAGGTATCTTTGCCATATTCCTGGCAGGTATGAGCTGGCGTCTTATTTCAGTAGTGGGCGGCCTCATTGGCGCGTTTGCGCCTGTGATGTGGTTCTTTTTAATGAAGGATTATCAAAAGCAGCGGGTTCTTACTTTTTTGAACCCAGAAAGCGACCCGCTAGGGTCTGGCTACCACATAATCCAATCTAAAATTGCCATTGGTTCCGGTGGTGTAGACGGCAAAGGCTGGCTGCAAGGCACGCAATCACAACTCGAGTTTTTACCCGAACGTCACACCGACTTTATCTTTTCAGTATTCAGCGAAGAGTTTGGTCTTACCGGTGTAATGTGTTTAATGGCAATATACATTTTTATAATTATGCGCGGCCTTATAATTTCTAGTCGAGCACAAGACGCCTATGCAAAATTGCTTGGTGGCAGTATTACCCTCACCTTTTTTGTTTATGTATTTGTAAACATGGGCATGGTGTCCGGATTACTTCCCGTGGTGGGTGTTCCCCTTCCTCTAGTGAGCTTTGGAGGAACATCTATGGTGACTTTAATGGCAGGTTTTGGCATTCTTATGGCCATTGCCACTCAGAAACGTTTAATGTCTAGATAACTTGTATGTTGCAGCGCCTTTTTTCGGTACTTGATTTTGTAAAAGCGGGTTTAGTTAATGCGGGTCTTGTTAACCAGAATCTGGCAAACGGACAGTTCTTTCGCTATGGCTCAGCTGTTTTAATAGTTTTGGCATTAGTGGGATGCCAAAGTGCACCTACACAATCTGGTCGCTATACTCAAAAGCAAGACTCAGCGCCTAAGCACGTTGCCAAGAAACCAGAAACACTTGATGCTGTACCAAAATACGAAGCCTACCGCATGTTTAACAGCAGGCCCTACAAGGTACTGGGCAAGCACTACACGCCAATGGATAGTGGTAAGGGCTATGAAGAGGTCGGCTACGCCAGTTGGTATGGCCAAAAGTTTCACGGTCACTTAACCTCAAATGGCGAAACTTACAATATGTTTGCCATGAGCGCGGCTCACAAAACATTGCCACTGCCCTCTTACGTGCGTGTTACTAACTTGGAAAATAACAAACAAGCGATCGTCCGCGTTAACGACCGAGGCCCTTTTCACGATGATAGAATTATCGATTTGTCGTATGCAGCCGCAGTAAAACTAGGCTACCACAGCAAAGGCACAGCGCGAGTCAAACTTGAAGTTATCCACTTTGACGAACAAAACAATGTGACGGTGGGAAACAGTCCAACTGTTACTTACGATGAATACTTGGGTATTGCGGTAGTACCCGCACCGGCCATGGCAGCAACTTCACCCACCCCGCCATTAGCCCCCTCTTCGAACACCGCGGATACCAACTCAAGCAGCAGTGAGAAAAGTAGCAACGCGGTAAGTGATGCGATTTATATTCAAGTTGCTGCGCTTTCAAACGCCGAGAAAGCAAAATCTATCTCTAACGTGCTATCGGCGTTATATCAAATTCCCGCTCACCTGCCAGTAGCAGATAACATTTATAAACTACAGCTTGGCCCTATCCACGATGAAGCTGTCGTCGCGGAGGTTCTTGAACAATTAAAGCAAAATGGCTATCCCAACGCTTACGCGATTACGCAGACCATGTAGTTAGTTGGGTTGTCGCACGCTCATAAAAACAACGACATTGTGGCAGCATTGTGTCATTCAGCAGGCAATATCACGGTTTCTTCGCCTAATACCTACAATCGCGTAAACTTTTTTGATAAAACCTAGTCTTATAAGCAGCCTTTCGTTAAGATCTCTCGTCACCTCAGCTAATAAGTAGGTGAAACAACAGAATTCGGTTACGAACTGGACAAAAGCTAAAATTGGGTAGCCATGTTTTGCGGTCATCGTTTCGCGGTCATCGCAACAATAGGGTAAGCTTTAACTCACACGGATAAAACGGTCAAAGAAATTAGAACCATGCTCAGAATAATTCAACGCGCTAAACCGTCATTACTTTCATTTGCCTTTTTGGTGATAGGCACTTTACTACACACAGCAAATGCTGCCGTAGTCACTCCGCCTGCTCCTTCAGTTGCCGCAGAAGGTTTTCTTCTAACCGACTTTGAAACGGGTCATGTGATTGCATCTAAAAATGCGGACATGCAGCTTGCTCCTGCGAGCTTAACGAAAATAATGACTATTTATGTTATTGGCAAAGAATTACAGGCCGGTAACATCAGCTTAGACGACGAAGTGACTATCTCGGAAAACGCATGGGCGAAGAAATTCCCTGACTCGTCAAAAATGTTTATTGAAGTAGGTACACAAGTTTCAGTACGTGACTTACTGCGTGGCATTGTTGTGCAGTCAGGTAACGACGCCTGTGTTGCTATGGCAGAACACGTAGCAGGTTCAGAATCTGCTTTTGCCAGCATGATGAATGCACATACGGCATCACTTGGCATGAGCGGTTCCCACTGGGTTAATGCTCACGGTCTTCACGACCCAGACCACTACACTACCCCTCGTGACATGGCGATTCTGTCTCGCGCGCTTATCGCAGAAACGCCAGAAATGTACAAGATTTACAGCGAGAAGGAATTCACCTACAACGGCATTAAGCAATACAACCGCAATAGCCTGTTATGGGACAAAAGCTTAAACGTTGATGGCATTAAAACTGGCCACACGTCTGATGCGGGCTACAGCCTAATCACTTCTGCAGAGCAAGGCGGTATGCGTCTAATCTCTGTAGTTATGGGGACTGATAGCGAACGTGCACGTAAAGTTGAAAACAAAAAGCTACTTAAGTATGGCTTCCGTTTTTACGAGACACTTACGCCATACCAAGCTGGTCATAGTTTCGTTGCTCACCGCATCTATATGGGTGATAGAGAGACAGTAGACCTTGGAATTAATCAATCTACCCCCATTACTATTCCACGCGGTCAGGCGGCTAATTTAGAAGCTAACTTCGAACTTGATGACAAGCTTGAAGCACCACTTGCAAAAGGTCAGGTTGTTGGAAAACTTTATCTACAACTAGACGGTGAAGATGTGGCTAGCTATCCCCTAGTTACCCTTCAAGAAGTAAAAGAAGGCAGCTTCTTTAATCGCATGAAAGACTACATTATGCTTCAGCTAGGATTTGACGACGAGTAAACACCTTTACTGAATACGTTAAAAAGCTAGTTGTGAAGCGGCCAGATTTGTTACAATCTGGCCGTTTTTTTATATGATATTTTAAGTACCAAGGATATCGCATGGATACCCGTTTCGACGAATTACTAGATTTTCCAACAAACCAAACGTTTAAAGTCATGGGCGTTGCTCATGAAGACCTACCTCAACAGGTAGTGAGCTGCCTTCAGCAACATGCGCCAGGCGATTACTCGCCTAACGTAAAACCAAGTAGTAAAGGTACTTACCACTCGGTGTCTATCAGTGTGCGTGTAACCAGCAAAGAGCACATGGAAACCATTTACACTGAACTTGCCAAATTAGAGCTGGTTAGGGTTGTACTTTAAGTGAATGAGCAGTCGATAGCGTCTGACGCAAACGGCGTTATAGTACGTCAGTTAGGGCGTCAGCCGTATGAGCCTATCTTCGAGGCAATGAAACGCTTCACCGATGAGCGATACCAAAATACCCAAGATGAAATTTGGCTTGTTGAACACGATGCCGTCTTTACGCAAGGACAAGCAGGCAAAGCTGAACACATACTTATGCCTGGTGATATTCCTGTTGTTCAGGTTGACCGAGGTGGCCAAGTGACCTATCACGGTCCAGGCCAACAAGTGATTTATCTGATGCTAAACATAAAGCGCAGAAAGCTAGGTGTTCGCCATTTAGTCACTGCTATGGAAGAAGCGGTGGTCGGACTACTTGGAAAATACGGCGTAACCGCGTATCCAAAGCCCGATGCGCCTGGCGTATACGTCGATGAGAAGAAAGTTTGTTCATTAGGTTTAAGAATACGTAATGGCTGCTCGTTTCATGGCTTAGCTTTAAATGTTAATATGGACTTATCACCGTTTCAGCGTATTAATCCTTGCGGTTATGCCGGTATGGAAATGATCGATACCGCGCGCCTCAATGGTCCAACTACGCTTGAGACCGCTGGTAATGAATTAACGCATTTGTTGCTAGAAGCGCTTTCCATTGCACAGCCAACATACAAAGAAGGTTTTGATGAGTAATGCACGACCTCAAGCGGGGATAAAACTCCGTGATGATGAAAAAGTAAAACACATTCCCGTCACTATTATTCCTACTGAAAAGGAAGAAATGCTGCGCAAGCCGGAGTGGATTAAAATCAAGCTTCCTCGTACTACCGAGAAAATTGATCACATCAAACAGACACTTCGCAAAAACAATCTTCACTCTGTGTGTGAAGAAGCGAGTTGTCCTAACCTTGCCGAGTGTTTCAACCACGGTACAGCCACCTTTATGATTCTAGGTGATATTTGTACTCGTCGTTGTCCTTTCTGTGACGTAGCCCACGGTAAACCTCTGCCTCCTAGTGCAGAAGAGCCTGAGAAGCTGGCTAAAACCATTGCAGAAATGAATTTGCGCTATGTGGTTATTACTTCTGTTGACCGCGATGACCTTCGCGACGGTGGCGCTCAGCATTTCGTAGATTGTATTAACGCCATTCGCGAACACAGTCCAACAACGACAATCGAAGTATTAGTACCCGATTTTCGTGGACGTATGGATCGTGCACTTGAGATTTTCAAAGACGGCGTGCCTGATGTGTTCAACCACAACTTAGAGACGATCCCGCGTTTATACCGTGAATGTCGCCCTGGCGCGAATTACCAATGGTCGTTGGATTTGCTTAAGAAGTTTAAAGCGCAACACCCTGACGTGATGACCAAATCTGGTCTGATGATGGGTATGGGCGAAGAGAACGAAGAAATTCAAGGCGTACTTGATGATCTGCGCGCTCACAATGTGGACATGCTTACGCTGGGTCAATACCTTCAGCCAAGCCGTCACCACTACCCGGTTAAGCGCTACGTACACCCTAAGGAATTCGACGCCCTTGGTGACTACGCAAAAGAAATTGGCTTCACGCATGCAGCATGTGGCCCAATGGTCCGCTCGAGCTACCATGCAGACCAACAAGCAGCGGGTAAAGAAGTTAAGTAGTACCGAACTTCAGCATAGGGCTCAGCCTAACGTTGCTAAAAAGTTGATACAGAATAAAAGCGGTGATCTTCACCGCTTTTTTGTGCCTTCGTATTTCAGGGTGACAAACCCGTGGGTATTGTTAGAATGCCCGTCAAATTACGCTATCCCCTTTTGAAAAGTATTCCCAAATTAAGGGTAAGGTCATTTCATGCGCAAACATATATATATTGCCTATACAGGTGGAACTATTGGTATGAAGCCGTCTAAACAAGGCTACGTACCCGCTGCAGGCTTCTTGTCAGACACACTGAAAAAGATGCCGGAGTTTCACCGTTCTGAAATGCCCCTTTTTACCCTGCATGAATACGATAACCTTATCGATTCATCAGACATGGATCCGTCTGACTGGCAGCGTATTGCCGATGATATCGCCAACAACTACGACAAGTACGATGGCTTCATTATTTTGCACGGTACAGACACCATGGCATACACCGCCTCGGCGTTGAGTTTCATGCTTGAGGATTTGTCAAAACCTGTCATTGTTACCGGTTCTCAAATTCCATTGGCAGAGCTTCGCTCAGATGGTCAAGTCAACCTTCTAAACGCGTTATATGTTGCCGCGAACTTCCCCATTGCCGAAGTCGGACTGTTCTTCAACAACAGACTACTTCGTGGCAACCGCAGCCGCAAAGTAGATGCAGATGGATTCAGTGCCTTTGACTCCCCTAACTTTCCTCCACTGTTAGAAGCTGGCATTAATATTCGTCTGAAAGCCGGTGAATTAGCGAAGACACCAGATAACACCTTAACGGTATCGAACGTCAAAGCCCAACCGATCGGCATGGTTAGTTTGTATCCAGGTATTGCGCCGGAGGTCATTAAAAACACGCTGCAGCAACCTGTGAACGCGTTGATTTTACTGAGTTATGGTGTGGGCAATGCACCTCAGAACCCTGAGCTTATTGCACAGTTAAAATACGCAAAAGCCAGAGAAATTCCTGTTTTGAATTGTACCCAGTGTATGCGCGGTCGCGTAAACATGGGTGGCTATGCCACCGGCCATGGCTTACAAGAAGTAGGAGTTTTATCGGGTAGCGATATGACGCCCGAGGCTGCCCTCGCGAAACTGCACTACTTATTAAGTAAAGGGCTTCCTTTTGAGGAAATAATCCATCTATTAACGCAAAACTTGCGCGGCGAATTAAGCGACTAACAGTCGTTACAAATAAAGTTTTTAAGAAAAAGGTTTCAACAAGTGACAACAACATATTCGGGTATGCTTAAAAAAATGCGTACCTCCGCCGATGAAAACAATACCGTGCACTACTCGCTTCCAATTGGTGATGAGTTGGTAGATATCAATTCTCTTATCGGCAAGGAAGTAACGGTAACCTACTCTGGTGAAATCAACTGTGTTCACTGCAACCGCAAAACCAAAAAAAGCTTCAACCAAGGATACTGCTACCCGTGTTTGATATCGCTGGCACAATGCGATAGCTGCATTATTAAGCCAGAAAAGTGCCATTACCACGAAGGGACGTGCAGAGAACCTCAGTGGGGTGAAGAACATTGCTTTAGCGAGCATTTTGTTTATTTGGCTAACACAGGTACGGTAAAAGTGGGCATTACTCGTCAAGTCACCGAAGGCGTGTCTACACGATGGATGGATCAAGGAGCTACGCAAGCTACCGTAATGCTGCGAGTTCCTGACAGGCTTACCAGTGGTTTGGTTGAAACGTTATGCAAGGATCACATTGCAGATAAAACCAATTGGCGAACAATGTTAAAGGGCAAACCTGACGAGGTTGATTTAGAACAGGTCAAAACCGAATTAATGAATAAAATTGAAAGTGAGCTAGAAGCGCTGAAGCAAGAAAAAGGGCTTCAAGCAGTATCAGAAGTGACTACGCCTATTCATGATATTCATTACCCTGTTGAAGATTATCCGATAAAGATAAAATCTTTAAACTTAGATAAGACACCGTCATTTACTGGTGTATTGCAAGGTATCAAGGGGCAATACTGGATGCTAGATGGCGATCGCGTTATTAATATCAGGAAGTTCGCTGGTTATAATGTAGACCTATCTTTCTAAGTTAAATGTTAGGGTCTTATTTTAACTTACTTATAAAAATAAGACCCCTATTACCCGCCGCTAGCTTTCTAATGCGGTAGTTTATTCGAATAGGTATCAACTACTGCCAGAATTCAAAGTAGTCGTTACTATTTCTTTGCGGTTTAGGTGCAGGCTCAAATGCTGGTGTTCCTAAATATAAGAAACCTACCAGCTCGTCTTCTTCACTTAAACCTAATCCGTTTCTTACCGTCTCACAGTGTGCGTAGCCACCGGTGCGCCACATGCCGTTAAACCCTTGTGCTACTGCTGCCATTTGCATCGCCATCACGCCACAGCTTGCCGACGCTATCTGCTCAACACGCGGTACCTTTTCATGTTCCACATGCTTTGCGATGGCTACGATAACCATAGGTGCGCGGTGAGGAAGCTGCACGGCACGTTCAATTTCTTTCTGCGACTTTTCATTTTCAATAGCGGATTGCTCATAGAGTGCACCTAGCTTATCCAGCCCTTTTCCTGTGCACACAATAAAACGCCACGGAGTAAGACAAGCATGGTCTGGGGCACGTAGTGCAGCCTGCATAATATTCTCTAAGGCATCACCACTAGGTGCTGGCGCTTCCAATCGAGGCTGAGAACTTCTGTTGAGTAACAATGTTAATGCGTCCATTTACGTCCCTACTTTATTTTTTCGCGTTGCTGTTATCACGCTTCGATTTTCATAATCGAGAAAAGCGTGCCAACAACAATAATTTACCTAACCTGAATGCTAGATCCTACGGTTCATAAACGAAAAAGACCAGAAAATTCCGGCCTTTTGTACAGTAAATGGAGCGCCCCTAATGACTTTTAGAACGCATGGCTTTATTCACATAGTAATCGACACTAAAGAAGCGTCCACCACCATAGATAAACAAAACTAAAAGCATAATAAAATAGGTCGCAGCGAATTCGATGCCGTTGTTAAGTACCACAAAGTTACCGCTGGATGTAAGCCAGTCATAATGGCCATGCTCTTGTAACAATGATTTAGCTGCCGCAAGCTTTTCTGGCGCAGCCATAATGTTTTCATTCAGTAAAATTGTACCGTCGGCTAGCCATGAAGACGCATCAGCAATAGCGAGCCATCCATTCTTAGCGTGAACACTCACCATAGCGACTATCATGGTTACCATTAATGGAATACTCACCAAGCGCGTCAATACACCCAATAACAATAGAACACCACCCACGAGTTCTGCGGCTGTAGCTAAGAACGCCATTACCAAAGGCATTGGTAAACCAAGCCCATAATCATCGTTACCAAACCAATCTACAATACTGTCGAAACTGGATGCTTTATTCCAGCCAGCCTGTATCATCACTGGTGCTAAATACAAGCGCAATAAAAGTAAAGGAATGCCATCTGCCACTTGCAGTCGGGCTACGATTTGTTGGTAAATGTGTGTCATTGTTTTGCCTACTTTGTGTAATTAAGAAATAAGAACGGCACTTTATGAAAAAAATTTCATCGCGCGAAAATAAGCCCTCACCGTTTTTACGACTAATGAAAAAGGGCCATGGAAAAACCGGCTATAAAGCAAAGAATGGAAAATTCCTTATGACGATGAGCGAGGATAGTCACAAACGTATTGCCTCCCTCATTCGAAAGTGGCTGGAACAAGACGAAAAAAACAACGCAGAATAAAAGTCATCGTAAGTCGCCGAAAACAAAGACACTCACAAAAAATTACAATTAAGTTCGCGATCTTACTCGATTTAGGTAACATAATAGAATGCAGTACGTGAGTAAGGTATGCCTGATCTATCTTGCTCTGGTTAGTTAATTCAAAAAAAGGTAGTGATTAAAATGGCAGCCAAAGGAAATTGGACTAAATCCTTGTTTATTGGCTTGTGGACGGTGCTGAACTTCACCCGCAAACTTTTCTTTAATTTGATATTCATTGTTATATTTGTTGGATTGATAATCGCAATAACTGGTCAGGACGATGAACAGTTTACCGTAAACAAAGACAGTGCTTTGTTTCTTACGCTTAACGGCAAGCTAGTTATAGAAAAAGAAAGCATTGATCCTTTCGAACAGTTCTTACAAGAATCGCTAGGCAGTGAACCTGAAAACCCAGAAGTACTGGTACGCGATGTAGTGAAAGTGCTTGAAAATGCGCAAAAGGATCGCCGTATTAAAGCTTTGGTTCTTGACCTTCAAGGTCTTACCGGCGGTGGTTTAGACAAGTTGCGCACCGTAGCTAATGCTATTGACGCATTTAAAGAATCTGAAAAGCCCGTTTATGCCATTGGCGATTACTTTTCCCAAGACCAATATTACTTGGCAGCACACGCTGATAGCATCTATCTGAACCCAATGGGCGGGTTAATGTTTGAAGGCTACGGCCGTTATGGCATGTACTTCAAAGACATGCTAGAAAAGTTAAAAGTAACCACGCATATCTTCCGGGTTGGTACTTATAAATCTGCTGTTGAGCCTATCATGCGAAATGATATGTCTGAAGAAGCAAAAGAAGCCGAGAAACAGTGGTTAGATGGTTACTGGGCGCAATACAAAGCGGATGTAGCAGCAGCTCGCGGTATCGATGAAGCAAACTTTGACGAGACCCTTGAAGGTTTATTAGCAAAGTTTGAAGCGGCAGGCGGCGATTTCGCACAGTATGCGCTTGAGAATAATTGGGTAGACGCATTGAAGACCCGCGAAGAAGTAAGATTGGAGCTTACTGAGTTAGTCGGTGAAGATGAAAACAATCACGGCGTTAACCTCACTTCGTTCAATACCTATCTTAAAGTTGTTAACCCGCCTATGCCGGTTATCGAGTCAGACATGGATAAAGTGGCGATTGTAGTTGCCAAGGGCACCATCTTAGACGGTAATCAAAAAGCTGGTACTATAGGTGGCGACAGCACTGCGCGTCTTCTGCGTAAGGCTCGTCTTGATGACAACGTAAAAGCAGTGGTTCTTCAGATTGATTCTCCTGGAGGCAGCGCATTCGCCTCTGAAATTATCCGTCAGGAAGTGTTGCAGCTACAACAAGCAGGTAAGCCCGTTATTGCTTCTATGAGCACCTATGCAGCTTCAGGCGGTTATTGGATTGCAGCAAGTACCGATAGAATAATTGCAAGCCCTAGCACAATTACAGGCTCGATTGGCGTGTTTGGTATGTTTATGACCTACGAAAATTCACTGGATTATTTAGGTATTCACAGTGACGGTGTGGGCTCTACAGAGCTTGCAGGCTTCTCTACTGTGCGTCCACTAGCACCAGAATTCGGTCAGATTCTTCAGCGCAACGTTGAAAACACTTACGGAAACTTCTTGTCGTTGGTTTCAAATGCTCGTGGTATGTCGGTAGAAGAAGTGGATAGTGTTGCCCAAGGACGCGTGTGGATTGGCGAAGATGCAATTGAACTTGGCTTGGTAGACCAGCTTGGTACGGTTGACGATGCTGTAGTTGCAGCGGCCGAGCTCGCCGAGCTAGAAAATTATGATACGTTCTACGTACAACGTACGCTGAGTGCCCAGGAAATTTTCTGGAAGGAATTTTTTGGCCAGGCAATGACGTTTGTGGGCAAATGGCAATTTGCCCATGCCGACTCTGCACTGGTAAATGAATTTAAGCGCGTACTTAAAGAGTTCAGTTTAGTAAACCAACTAAACGACCCTAAAGGTACCTACGTGCTATGTTTACCTTGTGACGTTAAATAATACGCGCAGCAAATAAGTAGAAACAGTAAAAAGACAGAGGCAGCAACATCGCTTCAAATGACTTAACTCAAGAACAGCGTCGCGTTATTACCGACGCTGTTTTTTATTGCTATGAGCAAGCAGAGCAATACTTCAAGCAAACGTTCAAGCGCCCTACCATCACTTTTAGACGGTCGGGGAAAAATGCGGGCACTGCGTTTTTACAGCAAAACCGCGTGAATTTTCACCCACTTCTGTTTAAAGATAATATCGATGCCTTTTTAAGTGACGTGGTACCACACGAAGTCAGCCATTTGTTGGTATGGGTTCTGTTTGGCAGAGTTCAGCCCCACGGCAAAGAATGGCAGTCGATAATGCGCAGCGTATTTAACTGCACGCCTAATGCTACCCATCAGTTTGACGTGAAACGGGTAGCCCGCACTTTTCATTATGTGTGTGACTGTGACACTTATGCGCTAAGTACACGCAGACACAATAATATTTTAAAAGGGGCACAATACAAATGTAGGAAGTGTCAGGCCTTGCTTCGCGCACCAGACGTTGACAGCCTAAAAGCCTATTGACCCAAGACACTGTCTGGCGAGCGGTATTTACAGGATACGTGCTGTTAATTAAACCAGTGTTTAGTAAATGCGTTGTCTAAATCGTTAAACGCTGTCTTAAGAAGTTGCGCTAGTTCTTTATATTTTGGTTTTGATTTAGCATTTGTCATAGCCACACCTTGCGAGCGCATTTTTGAGTGGATTTCTTGGTACCAGCTTTTCAGTTGTGGTGGAAGGTATTGGTCAGAGCGATGTCCTAGCCAAAGCAAACCTTGCATAGGCAGACTTAAGAAGAAAGCACCTATGGTGATGGTTTGAGGTAGATAATCGGCGCCTAAACTCTGATAGAGCAGCGCGCATGAAACCATCGCCACTGGCGGCATGGTTTTAATTGCAAACTTAGTCGCTGCTACAACTCTACACTCTGGGAAAAAGGCATAGAGTTCTTTTCTCACAGGCCATGTCTTCATGTACTGCTGACCGTTTTTCAACATTGTCATTATTGATTGAGACATGCCTCACCTCTTTGATAAACCTTACTATCAGCATTAATGCTGATATCACTCACGTCATTATTCGATAGTTATAACTAAATTGTAATCCGCTTTTTGGCTAATACAAACTGGTTCTTCTAAATCAGTACGTAATTACAGCGATAAACTATCAACATTGATCTTATCAAATACGATTGCACTGTAGTTAATTAAGTTTCGTTGATGTGGCGGCTGCCTTTTGGTCTGCTGTGAAGATCGGCGTTGTGTAACTAATACACCGTACGTTAATAATTAAAAGGTATAAGTTCAATCTATCTTTAAGTGACATTTTTCTCGCTTAAAGGCATCATATAGAGCTTAAGCCTAAACATTGTGCTGCATGGCTTTGTTGTTACTTTTGTTAAAGCAAGTGAATAACGACCTGCAGATGTTGCGCTGGCAAATTACTATAATAAAAGTAACTAGGTGTTGAGCTTGATTTACAGATTTTCGCCCCTACCTAGCTTTCTAAGAGAAATTTTATAAGTAACCCTATTGGGTGAATTATTTGGAGAGGAAAATGGCAGAAAGCAGACACGTCCGTCTACTTATCTTGGGTTCAGGCCCTGCAGGTTATTCAGCAGCGGTTTATGCTGCACGTGCAAACCTTAAACCTGTACTGTTAACTGGTATTCAACAAGGCGGACAGCTTACTACCACGACAGAAGTAGAAAACTGGCCGGGCGATCCTGAAGGCCTTACGGGTCCTGATCTAATGGTTCGTATGCAAAAGCATGCTGAAAAGTTCGATACTGAAATTATTTTCGATCACATCAATAAGACCGACTTTTCGAAGCGCCCTTTCACGCTTTACGGAGATAGCGGTACTTATACGTGTGACGCACTAATCATTGCTACAGGTGCTTCAGCTAAATACCTTGGTCTTGAATCAGAGCAAGCGTTTATGGGTAAAGGCGTATCTGCTTGTGCAACCTGTGACGGTTTCTTCTACCGCAATCAAAAAGTAGCGGTAATTGGTGGTGGTAACACCGCTGTTGAAGAGGCGCTTTACCTTTCAAACATTGCATCAGAAGTACATGTTATTCACAGAAGAGATAGCTTTAGAAGTGAAAAAATTCTTGAGCAACGCCTTCGTGATAAAGCAGAAAACGGTAACGTGGTATTACACTTAAACCGTACACTAGATGAAGTGCTCGGTGACGAAATGGGTGTAACCAAAGTCCGTATTAAAGATACGAACAGTGATGCCACTGAAGAGCTTGATGTTATGGGTCTATTCGTTGCTATCGGTCACAAACCGAATACCGATATCTTTGATGGGCAGCTTGAAATGAAAGATGGCTATATCGTTGTAAACAGCGGTACAAACGGCAATGCGACGCAAACAAGCGTTGAAGGTGTGTTTGCTGCAGGTGACGTGAGCGATCATATTTATCGTCAGGCCATTACATCAGCAGGTACAGGATGTATGGCGGCGCTAGATGCTGAGAAATACTTAGACGGTACGATGCCTGAACAAGGTTAATACTGTTTCCCAAGCCCTGCTGTTCAGTGGGGCTTTTTTCTGGCCCGATTATGATAGCGTTACATTACATCGAAGAAGGCGCGCCCTTCCCTCCAGTCGACACTGCATTAGACGAACCTAACGGCCTGCTAGCATTTGGTGGCGACCTCAGCCCTGCACGTTTATTTTCTGCCTACTCACAGGGCATTTTTCCTTGGTTCAGTGATGACGAACCGCTGTTGTGGTGGTCACCCGACCCCAGAGCCATTATTGAACTCGACAATTTTGTCGCATCGAAAAGCCTTAAGAAGCTTGCTCGAAAACAAAAATACACGGTAACGTTAAATTACGCGTTCGACCGTGTAATTGAAGCCTGTTCATCAACCCCTCGTAAAAACCCAAACACAGGTGAACTCAATAGCGAAACATGGATTACCGATGACATGATTGGGGCTTACCGGCAGCTCAATGGTTTGGGTTTAGCACACTCTGTGGAAGTTTGGGACGGCGAAACTCTGGTGGGTGGACTATATGGCGTTGGAATTGGCAAGGTATATTGCGGTGAATCGATGTTTCACCGGCAAAGTAATACGTCAAAACTTGCTATGATGGCGTTGGTTGAGCACATGAAGTCTCACGATATGGCCTTTATTGATTGCCAGCTTCCTACTGAACATTTGGCATCCCTTGGTGCGAATGTGTTATCCCGTGAAAACTTTATTGAAAAACTGGAAAACAACAACCACACTTTAACGGAAGACGGTAGGCTGTCAGAAGACTACCTTAATCGTTGGAAGCCAAGAGTGATTACTCCGTGAAGTTTGGTATAACCCAATCATTTTCATGTAGCTATTTGCCCGATGAGCAAGAGCAATTATTAGTATACGCCGAAAATAATGATTTTCAGGCGTGGCGATACTCGCAACTTATTCAAGTGGGATTTCGACGAAGCGGTGAACAAATTTACCGTCCACACTGCCCCGCCTGCAAGGCGTGTAAGTCGGTGCGAATTCCGGTGAATGCTTATACCCCCTCTCGCAGTCAAAAAAGGCTGTTAAAGGCCAACCAAGGGTTTCGCGTTCAGCTAGTTAGTGAAACTAAAAGCACGTACTACCCGTTGTATGAACGCTACATTACGGAGCGACATGCCGACGGTAGTATGTATCCGCCTTCACGAACCCAGTTCGACAATTTCGTTTTGTGTGATTGGATGACAACCCATTACCTAGAGGCCTATGATGGCGACAAGCTCATTGCAGTGGCTGTAACTGACGTTGTCGATGCTAACGAACATATGGGTGCCCTCTCTGCACTCTACACGTTTTTCGACCCTGACTATAGCTCTGCGTCTTTAGGTACATGGATGATACTCATGCAAATTGAGGAAGCGAGGCGTTTAGGCCACCACTATGTTTATTTGGGCTATTACGTAGAGGGCTGTCAAAAAATGTCTTATAAACACAAATTTTTGCCATTTGAGCAGTTTAGTGACAATGAATGGCATCTATTTAGCAAAAATAGTAAAATACCCACTTAATTGCTTTACACCGAACCCAAGATTGGGTAAGGTCTGCGCGGCAAAAATTTTGAATTACTGAGGTAACTGCTTTACATGGCAAAAGAAGATTGTATTGAAATGGAAGGTACTGTGTTAGACACGCTACCTAACACTATGTTCCGCGTTGAACTAGAAAACGGTCACGTAGTGACTGCACACATCTCTGGTAAAATGCGTAAGAACTATATCCGTATTCTTACTGGCGATAAGGTCACCGTTGAGATGACTCCTTACGATTTGACCAAAGGTCGTATCGTTTATCGCGCAAGATAATGAGCCATTTAAGCGGTAACGCATAAAAAAAGCCCGATTAAGATCGGGCTTTTTCGTATCTGGGTTTTAGCTATTTCATCCTCGAAGCACTATCGCTTAGAACCAAAATTACTAACGAAGATATAGCGCTTGATAGAGAACATTAGTCTTACTACCTAGCGCTACATACTTTCTTACATTAGCTTGGCTCTGCTTCTTCAGACGTTGCACCTACACCTGTGTACTCAAAGGTAAGTTTGTCATCAACGCAGTCTACTTTAACGTTTCCGCCTTTAGATAACTCGCCAAACAATAGCTCGTTCGCCAATTCTTTCTTAAGGTCATCTTTAATGACGCGCGCCATAGGACGTGCTCCCATTGCCTTATCATAGCCTTTCTCAGCCATGTAAGCACGGGCTGCACTGGTGACCTCTAGCGACACGCCTTTAACGTCAAGCTGTGCCTGAAGCTCAATAATGAACTTATCTACCACCTGCAAGATGATTTCAGGATCAAGATGGTTAAACCAAATAATACCGTCCAGGCGGTTTCTGAATTCAGGTGTAAACACCTTATTGATTTCAGACATCGCATCGTGACTGTGATCTTGCTGCTTAAAGCCAATAGATTTACGTACCGTTTCTTGAACACCTGCGTTGGTGGTCATCACTAACACTACGTTTCTAAAGTCAACCTTACGTCCATTGTTATCAGTCAGCGTACCGTGGTCCATAACCTGAAGAAGAATATTGTAGATATCGCTATGTGCTTTCTCAATTTCATCTAACAGCACTACTGAGTACGGGTTTTTGATTACCGCATCTGTTAACAGACCGCCTTGATCAAAACCAACGTAACCAGGAGGCGCACCAATGAGCCGGCTAACTGCATGACGCTCCATGTACTCAGACATATCAAAACGTACAAGCTCAACACCCATGATTTTAGCCAGCTGTTGGGTTACTTCTGTTTTACCAACACCAGTTGGACCGGCGAATAAGAAGCTACCAATTGGTTTTGCTTCAGCTCCAAGTCCAGAACGTGATAGCAATATAGCGTCATTAAGCGTCTCTATAGCCTTATCCTGACCAAACACGACCATTTTAAGGTTACGGCCAAGGTTCTTAAGCACCTCTTTGTCAGAAGCCGATACAGACTTCTCAGGGATACGCGCCATTTTTGCAATAATTTGCTCAATGTCGCCCACACCTATCGTTTTTTTGCGCTTAGAAGGCGGCAACAGACGTTGGCTTGCACCCGCCTCATCCATTACATCAATAGCTTTATCCGGAAGGTGACGCTCGTTGATGTATTTAGCCGACAATTCCGCCGCAGCTTGAATCGCTTTTTGTGTGAAACGCACATTGTGGTGCTCTTCGTAGCGACTCTTAAGGCCAAGCAGTATCTTTGTGGTATCGCTGACGCTAGGTTCAGTAACATCAACTTTCTGGAAACGACGTGCAAGGGCGCGGTCTTTCTCAAAAATACCTTGATATTCTTGATATGTGGTTGAGCCGATACAGCGTAGTTCACCGCTTGATAGCTTAGGCTTAAGTAAATTTGACGCATCCATTACACCGCCCGACGCAGCGCCTGCGCCAATAATGGTATGGATTTCATCAATAAACAAAATGGCGTTCTTGTCTTTGCCAAGCTCTTTCAGAATTGCTTTCAAACGCTTCTCAAAGTCACCACGGTATTTGGTACCAGCAAGAAGGCCACCTAAATCCAGTGAATAAACGGTACTTTCAGCAATAACATCAGGCACGTCTTCGTTAACGATTCTGTATGCAAGGCCTTCTGCGATCGCCGTTTTACCTACGCCCGCTTCACCCACAAGCAGCGGGTTGTTTTTGCGACGACGACATAGAATTTGAATAGTGCGCTCTACTTCCGAATCGCGGCCAATCAACGGGTCTATTTTGCCGTCTTTCGCGTGACGATTCAGGTCAGTTGCGTATTTGCTTAATGCTGAGCCACCTTCTTCGCCGGCTTCAGCCTCTTCCGACGCTTCAGGGTTTACAGGCTCATCATCATCCGCTTTGCTTACGCCATGGCTAATGAAGTTCACCACATCCAAGCGCGTTACATCCGCCTTCTTAAGAATATAAACGGCCTGAGACTCTTGCTCGCTGAATATAGCAACAAGTACATTGGCGCCAGTGACTTCGTCCTTACCAGATGACTGAACGTGAAATACCGCACGCTGCAGCACGCGCTGAAAACCGAGCGTGGGCTGAGTTTCGCGTTCGTTTAACTGGTCATCTAAAATGAGAGGCGTAGTATCTTTAACAAAAGCTAACAGTTCGCTTTTAATTGCCTCAATATCGGCACCACATGCTTTGAGCGCATCGCGAGCAGCTGAGTTATCAAGCAATGCCAACAACAAGTGCTCAACCGTCATAAACTCATGACGATGCTCTCTGGCAAATACAAACGCGTTATTTAACGTTTGTTCTAATTCTTTATTTAACATATTGCTCGCCCTCTACAAAAAACCTTATGCCTGCTCCATCGTGCACATCAACGGGTGCTGATGTTTGCGTGCGTACTGATTAACCTGCATCACTTTTGTCTCTGCTATCTCAGCAGTAAAAATGCCACACACGGCTTTTCCTTGATAATGAACGGTCAGCATAAGTTGGTTGGCTTTCTCAGCGTCCATATTGAAAAACTGCATGAGTACCTCAATGACAAAATCCATCGGTGTATAGTCGTCATTGTTCAACAACACTTTATACATGGGAGGCGGCTGCGGCTTCTGTCGCTGCGCGTCTTTCTGTTTTTCCTTTTCGATACTAATAGCGTTGTCTTTACTCATAACTTAATAATAGTGGTTTAATGGCACATATGTGTACAAACTTTTGGATAAATTTATTCACATTTGCCCTTGACATAATATGGTTAAAAAATCTACATTTTGTATAGTGGTTTTGAGTATTGCACGTTAGCTACGACATAACTTACTGCGTAGCAGCTACAATCAATACTCTTTCCACCGTGTCTCCGGATCTATAATGGGGGCATATACTCGTGAGTTCAAGGATTAAGAGGAAGTCGAAGTATGGCGGTTGGCAAAGTTAAATGGTTTAACAACGCAAAGGGTTTTGGATTTATCGTTCCTGAGGACGGCGGCGAAGATATTTTCGCGCATTACTCTACGATTCAAATGGAAGGCTACCGTTCGCTAAAAGCGGGTCAAGAAGTAACGTTCGAAGTTCAGCAAGGGCCTAAAGGTCTTCACGCTGAGAACATTGGCTTCAAAGAAGAACCAGAGCGTTAAGAAAAGAATTTTTAAAGCCTGACCTTTTACGTCGGGCTTTTGCTTTTCTTGCCATTCAAAATGTGTAGGTGCAGCAAAGTGCCTGTGCGGATAAGTGCGTTTTAATTTTCCCCACAAAAATAAGCATTACGTTATCTTAACGTTGTGTATTAAAGTTGCGTAATAGTTCAAATTAGACAATCAACGAGCTTTTTTCCTGTTCCTTTTACCTCCCGCTTATACATTCCTTTCCAAAACATAAGGTATATCGCCCTACCCCTTATTAGCCCTTATTCCAGTCCGCGTAGACCATTGCCTACTCAGCTAGGCTTAATACCAGTCCGCATAAATAATTACCCACTCAGCGAGAGTTAAAATGTTCGTAATCGCGGCGTGCTACCGCAGGTATAGTGGTTCTACATCAAGGTGACACAACAAAGACTACGGACATTTTAAACTCGCCCTTCGGGAAGGTCTGGCAAGCTTCCT
>CETB01165135.1_pt1 | contig 66795 bp, 46 predicted proteins | sample 356381 | NCBI WGS metagenome assembly CETB01 (sample SAMEA2622545, study PRJEB7988) | marine metagenome | biome: marine biome (ENVO:00000447); feature: deep chlorophyll maximum layer (ENVO:xxxxxxxx); material: "saline water (ENVO:00002010), including plankton (ENVO:xxxxxxxx)" | depth 155 m | reverse complement strand
AATAATTTTACCATAAGAAAGTAAAACCGGACAATCATAATAATTGACACTATAATTAATGTTAGTATAAGTATTGGACCTACTACTAGCCATTAAGTAGATAAATTATTTTTCATGTTTATAAAATTAAATTAATCTGTATAAGTTGGCTGCCCACTCAATAATTCTCCTGTATCTTTCTCGAATATTAACTAAAAAATATAACCTACCTCGGAATATATTCCCCAGCCACTAATCATTAGTCCCTGCTTTAAAAAACCATAAACTTGAACTCGAATATTTCCATCATAATCTTCGGATATATCAAAATTGGTCTTTTCCCATTCAGCTACTGGAGTTGTAATTCCAGACAAATGCGAAGTAACCTGATTAACTCCATATTCATCACCCTCATTTTCAGGTATACTTAATTTAGCATCAATTTGTAACTTTGTTGTTCCTAATGTAATAATATCAAATAAATATCTTTTTTTACTAGTGGATTGTTGAGCGTCAACATTGATTACAGAACAGGAATCCAAGAGATGGGTTTATCTGCTTTAGTTGCGTAATCTTTTGGATTGACAGAGATGATCCCATACGTGTAGGAAACCCCATATTCATTGCGCTTTTCTACATAGTCCCTATAATATGCGTCGCTAAGTGGACGATCTTTGTCGGTCTGAAAATCAGACATAGCATTTTCGCTATGTGAGCCAAAATCCATCGCTTTATTCGAGGAAGAGCTTGCCTGGATATCTGTAAATTCTTCTTCCTAACAGCTTATGCTAAGCGTGAACATTGTTAAAACAAAAAAGCAACCAAGTAATTTTTTCATCATTGTGATTTTAAAGTTAATAAAATTCTACATATAAAAGTTACACTCCAAAACTAAAGGATAAAAACATACCTTTCAATACCCTATATAGGGTATATTACGTTATATTATTTTTGTTAATTAAGTAAAAAATGCGTTTTGAATTATTGTTTTTAATGGAAATTATCTTTTTAGAGTTTAAACTCTTCTGCTTGAAGTTAGAACCCTTCCGCCTTCGGCACCTTCCCTTACTAAGGGAAGGAACTTTTTTAAAAAGTTTTAATCAATCATATCGAAACCGGTGTAAGGCACTAACACATCTGGAATTTTGATACCGTCTTCGGTTTGGTAATTTTCTAAAATACCGGCCATAACGCGAGGTAAAGCTAAAGAGCTTCCATTTAAGGTATGCACCAATTCTTTTTTCCCTTCTTTGTTTTTGTAACGTACTTTTAATCGGTTAGATTGAAAAGTTTCAAAGTTGGATACGGAAGAAATTTCCAACCAACGGTCTTGCGCTGTAGAAAACACTTCAAAATCGAACGTTAATGCCGAGGTGAATCCTAAATCGCCACCGCAAAGTCTTAACACCCGATACGGAAGTTTTAATTCTTTTAAAATTTCTTTTACGTGCTCTACCATTTTATCTAAAGTCGCATAAGAATCTTCCGGTTTTACCAAGTTTACTAATTCAACTTTATCAAATTGATGCAAACGGTTTAAGCCACGAACATGCGCTCCATAAGAACCTGCTTCTCTCCGAAAACAAGGGGTAAAAGCGGTACAGCTTATGGGCAATTGCTTTTCTTCTAACAAATCGCCTCTAAACATATTGGTAAGTGGCACTTCTGAAGTTGGAATCAAATATAAATCGTCGTTTTGCACATGGTACATTTGTCCTTCTTTATCGGGCAACTGTCCTGTACCGTAACCCGATTCTTCGTTCACCACTAATGGAACTTGATATTCGGTATAACCGGCTTCTATATTTTTATCTAGAAAATAAGTAATTAAAGCGCGTTGTAACCGAGCTCCTTTTCCTTTATAAACGGGAAAACCGGCTCCTGTAATTTTATTTCCTAATTCAAAATCGATCAAGTCGTATTTTTTAGCTAACTCCCAATGCGGCAAGCTTCCTTCTGCTAAGACCGGGATATCGCCTTCTTTGTAAACTTCTTCATTATCTTCTTCATCTTTTCCGGCAGGAACTGATTCGTGCGGAATATTGGGAATGGTATATAAAAGCTGATTGAGTTGTTCTGAAACTGAATTCAACTTTTCACTTAATTCTTTCGACTTTTCTTTTAAGTCTCCGGTTCGCTCTTTTACCTTATTGGCTTTTTCGTGTTCTCCCGATTTAAACAACAACCCAATTTCTTTGGAAAGCTTATTCGATTCTGCTAAGGTATTGTCTAATTCGGTTTGCGTTGAACGACGTTCCTCATCTAGGGTGATTACTTCCTCTAAAATGCTTTCCGCTTCAAAATTTCTCTTTTTTAAAGCTTGTACATAAACCTCTTTGTTTTCTCTAATATGAGCTACTTGTAACATAGGGTTGAATTTTTCTGTTTAATTAAGGATTCAAAGTTAATTATTTCGGTGTAACTAATCTTCATCTTCATGGAGTAAAATCCAATCATTATGAAAGAAATAATCCCACTTGGCTTCTGCCATATTTACATTAGGGTCAATAAGCTGTTTTCTATCTTTATGATTTACACTCACTCTAGCGTTGACATAAATCTCAACCTCTTCTCCTTTTTCGGCATACATTTCTTTTAATCGTTGTGAAAATTGCCAAATAACGTCGGGTTTAGTGCTTGCTTGTCGAATCTGTTTTCGACTAAGGTAATCTCCTTTTTTTACGTAGTTGACTTCTCCCGTGGTTTTATTCACGATTTTATAGGAGGCTGTTCCGCTTTTGCTGCGTAACATCATTCGCCAACTCATCCGATGGCCTTCTTCTGTCCATAACACATCACCTTTAATCACCCAGTGCCTTAAGGGCATTAAAATTTGAAATGGAAACCAAAAACAAAAAATTCCGATGAGCAGATTACGGTGTTCTGGCACGATAACTTCTTCTTTATCGTAAAATGGTTTTTTGGGCAGAAATCTTCGATGTACCAATTCAGCAGAAAAGAAGAACAGACAAAAGGCTAACGATAAGTATGGAAAAATCCCAATTCTAAAAACATAACTATTAAAGAGATGAAAGAAAATTGCCAGACAGAACATAGGAAGTCTGGTTTTTCGGTATAACAATAAAGGGACGATGAGTAAGTCGAATAAAATACCGAAGTAAAGAATTACATAATGCGCCCAGCTTTGTTGAAGAATTTCACCTACGAGCCAATAATTTTTCTTGTTTTTCATGAGCATTGCCGGAACTTCTCCACTTAACCAATCAGGGTAAAGTTTAGCGACGGAAGCATAGGTATAGACAATCCATAATTGAAACACAATAAACAAAACTACCCAACGCGGCATCGAGATTTGTTTGAGTTTTGGATTTAGTTTTGCATCGACCGAAGCATACGTATTTGCCGGCACAAGTAACATAAAAACCAGAATAAGAATAAGGAGGTAATAATGGTTATTGTAACTGGATTTTTGCATCAAGTAAACGCACGTCCACATAAGCGTATAACCAGAAATACTCCATTTATATTTGTAACCAATAGTTACCAATACTCCAAAAAAGCCCATCACCCCGTAATAGACATACATCCAATTTCCGGGAAGCGGTTGCAAAAAATCAAAACCAATAAAGTTAAAGGTAAATTGCGGTTCTATGAGTGTCCTGCGAATCCAACCGGTAAAAATAGCGCCCCAAGCTTCAGCTGTGATTAATATTCCGAAAATAATTCTAAAAACAATTAAAGAACTATTATCTACCCGCTGAAATAACCATTTGTTAAGCACTTGATTAAGATTTAAGTTGATTGATGTAATTTATAGAAAATTCTTCATCTTTTTTCATCGCTTTGATAAGTTCTTCAAGACCGCTAAATTTCTTTTCTTCCCGAATGCGTTTTAGCATTTTTATTTGAAGTTGTTTACCATACAGGTTTTTATCTAAATTGAAAAAATAGGTTTCTATGGTTTTTTCTGATCCGCCTACAGTAGGATTATAACCAATATTCATCATCCCAAAAACTTCTTCGTTATCAATTTCAGCTTTTACCACATACACCCCGGTCTTAGGAATGAGTTTATAGGCTTCTTCAATTTTTAAATTGGCCGTAGGAAATCCTAAATCTTTACCAATACCTTTTCCTTTTACAATCTTACCCGTTAATAAAAAGTGACTTCCTAAATAGGAATTTGCTTTTTCTATATTTCCTTCTTGAAGCGCCTTTCTAATTTTGGTAGAACTTACAGCCACCTCATCTACATCCTGTTTAGAGATTTCTTCTACTTCAAAACCGTATTCTTTTCCATACTTTCTGAGGTCTTCAATATTGGCGTTTCTATTTCGACCAAAGCGATGATCATAGCCAATAATTACTTTTTTGGCGTGAAGTTTCTTCACCAAAACCTCTTCAATATATTCTTTAGCAGACAATCTTGAAAATTCTTTAGTAAATGGATATACGATTAAATGATCTATTCCGGTATTTAGTAGAATTTGCTTTCTTTCTTCAATGGTATTAATTAACTCGATACCTACTTCTTTTTGCAATACCATTCTTGGATGGGGAAAAAAGGTAAGTACTGCAGATTCTAATATGGAATCTTGAGCGGCTTCCACCAATCTTTTTATAATTTTTCGATGCCCTAAGTGAACTCCATCAAAAGTACCGATGGTAACCACCGAATTGTTAATTTTTTTCATAAAAAAAACGCCATTTAGCTATTAAAACTACCGTCTGTTAGTTAATGTTTTAAAAATTCGTTAAGTTTGGTACTGCTCAAAACCCCAAATATTGTTATGAACACAAATTTACATTATGTTTTAGGTTTGTTCTTATTTTTCCTGACTTTTTCTATATCGGGACAAAATAGGTATTGGACTAAAATATCCGAAAAAGATTTAGATCCTTCAGAAAAGATTGAAAGAAGTTCAAACCCTAAACACTATTCTTTATTTCATTTAGACATAGCTTCTTTTAAGTCTGCTATTGAAGATGCTCCCAATAGAGAAACTTTTTCAGGGGTTTCTCCAATTATAATCTCTTTTCCAATGGGAGACGGGCATCTGGAGAAGTTTAGCGTTGTAGAATCTTCTATCATGGAACCTGGCCTTCAGGAAAAATATCCGCAAATTAAGACTTACAAAGCTATTGGAGTAAATGATGCTACCGCTACCATGCGCTTTAGTGTTACACAATTTGGAGTTCATAGTATGAGCTTTTCAGGAAAAAGAAATGTAGAATATGTAGAACCCTACACGAAAGATGCTTCTAATTATATTGCTTTTAACCGTTCTGAATTACTCAATGCTTCCAATGATTTTGAATGTCTTACTGAGGAAGAAATAGAGCTTCCCTCGCTTGAAAATACTACGGGTAAATTGATGGATAGTGACGATAGTATTCACAGAACCTATAGACTTGCTCTATCTTGTACGGCTGAATATGGGAATATTTTCGCCAATACCGCAGGTGATGAAATAGCCGATATCCAAGCACAAATGACCATAAGCATTAATAGGGTTAATGAAATTTACGAGAGAGACCTAGGGGTTACCTTAATATTTGTGGAAAATAATGATGAACTCATCTATTATGGCAATACTTCTGATGACCCTTGGAACGGAGAATTTAACGATACCACCCAAGAAGTTATTGACAATACTATTGGGAATAGCAACTACGATATTGGGCACAACTTTAACACTTCGGGAGGAGGTGACGCAGGATGCATTGGTTGTGTATGTATTTCTGGACAAAAGGGAAGTGGTCATACCGGAAGCAATAACCCGGTAGGCGATGCTTTCTATATTGATTATGTAGCTCACGAGATGGGTCACCAATTTGGTGGTTTTCACGTCATGAATACTTGTAATAGAAGTGGTAATGGGACTACAGAAGTTGAACCTGCTAGTGGTAGTTCTATTATGGGATATGCCGGGATTTGTTCTTCCAATGTACAAAACCATAGTGATGCGCATTTTAATTATGTTTCTGTTAGGGATATTACCGAGAATATAAAAAATGGGGCTAGCAGTAATTGTGCTACAGAAATACCCATTGATAATCAGCCTCCGGTAGCAGATGCAGGAAATGATTACATTATCCCTATTTCAACTGCATTTGTATTAGAGGGAAATGCTACAGACCCTGATGGTGAAAACACCTTAACCTACAATTGGTCTCAAAACGATCCGGAACAGGCTCCTAGCAATGGAGCACCTCAACCTACGTGGGAACAAGGTCCTTTATACCGAGCTATCTTGCCTCTAGATAGCCCGAAACGCTATTTACCAAGATTAGAAGAGGTAGTAAACGGCAACTTAACTCCGATGTGGGAAGTAACACCCTCGATAAGTCGGGAAATGAATTTTTCTTTTATAGTAAGGGATAATGGAAGTGGATTTTCTGCAGGAATTGGGCAAACTGATTCTGACTTAATGAAAGTAACTGTAGATGATAGTGCCGGACCTTTTGTGATAACTTCACAAAACGAAGAAAACATTACTTGGAATGAAGGAGAAAACCAAACTATAACTTGGGATGTTTCCAACACAAATTCTGCACCTATAAATGCAACTAATGTGGATGTATTTTTAAGTATTGACGGAGGCCAAAATTTTGATATCAATATAGCTTCGGGTATACCTAATAATGGTTCTGCCATAATTACTGTACCCTACGAAACTTCTACTTCGAACGCTAGGTTAATGGTAAAAGCTTCAGAAAATATATTTTATGATGTTAATAACGAAGATTTCACGATAGCTTCTTCTTCTTTTGTGTTTACAGTAGAAAATCCTGTAGAAGCTATCTGTGTACCAGAAAATGCTCAATATAACTTCACTTACAATACTTCAGAAAATTTTAATCAAACTACTGTTTTCTCGGTTAATAATTTACCTGAAGGACTACTCGCTGATTTCAACCCTCCTTCTACTTCTGAAAACGGAACAGAAATCACACTTACCATTTCAGGTACCGAAAATTTAGAAGTTGGTGCTTATGAAATCGAAATTGCGGGGAATTCTTCTTCTGTAGAATATACTACTCCGGTTAATTTAAACATTTACGATAACAACCTAGAAGCTCCTAACTTACTAAATCCGGAAAACCAAGAGACCGACGTAAGCGAGACTCCTGTATTGAGTTGGCAGGCATTAGAAAATGCAAATTCATATGGCATTCAACTATCAACTGATAATAGCTTTAATAATATTTTAATTGAAACAGAAGTAGAAGATAACACTTATACTTTCACCGAAACAGATTTTGACACCACTTATTACTGGAGAGTAAAAGCATTTAATCCATGTACAGAAACAGAATATAGTGAGGTTTATGAATTTACAACAACAAGCTGTAGTGTTTGTCCTTCTTCCGGTAGCCTTCAATTTGATATAGCTATCACATTAGTCGATTTTAACACTATTAGTAACTCCTCGCAAAAAACCAGCGGCTACAATGACTACACAGACCAATCCACTACTATTGATTTGAATGAAAGTTATGATTTAAGCGTGAACTCCAATACAGGAGGACAATTTGAAGCTTATACCATGGTTTGGATTGATTGGAACCAAAACTGTAGTTTTGATGATCCCGGAGAAGAATATGAGTTAGGCAGTGCCTATAACACCAGTAATGGACCTAGTGAGAACTCCCCGCTATCAGTTATCGTTCCTAACGATGCTGTTTTAGGACCTACAATAATGCGTGTATCCACTAAAATTTATTTCCCGCCTTGGAACTTGTTCGCTCCAGAATCTTGTGAAGAAGATTTTTATGGTGAAGTAGAAGATTATACGGTAGTGGTCAGAGATCCTCTTAAAAACGAAAACATCAAACTTTTAGATCGTTTTGTCATTTATCCCAACCCTAACAATGGAAGGTTCACTATTAGCTTAACCCCTAAAGAAGAAGAACCTATCAAAGTAAATATTTTTGATATTTCGGGAAGAAGGATTTTCTCAAAAACCTATCATTACAAAAATCAATTTTCAGAATCTTTAAGTCTTGATCAAGCTCAAACGGGAGTCTATTTTGTAAAAGTTGATAATGGCAACAAGTCTGTTACTAAAAAGGTAATTATAGAATAGAACGAATTATTTGTAATAAAAAAGGAGCTAACTAGCTCCTTTTTTTGTTTCTATAGGGTAGGTTTTACTTCCCGTTAAATGTATTCATGGTATTATTGACTCCTGCAGTTCCAAAAGAACGGATAGCTTCTGCAGATTTCTTTAACCGCTCAGGCAATTTTTTTTGTTCCTCTTCATCCCATTCCCCTAACACATAATCTATCTGATTCCCTTTGCTAAACTCATCGCTTATCCCAAACCTGAACCTAGGGTATTTAGAAGTATTCAATTGTGCTTGGATATCTTTTAAACCATTATGGCCGCCATCACTACCTTTCGTTTTTATTCTTAGGGTTCCAAAAGGCAAGTTTAAATCATCGGTAACAATAAGTAAATTTTCTACTTGAACTTTCTCTTTTTGCATCCAATAGTTGACGGCCTTGCCGCTTAAGTTCATAAACGTAGAAGGCTTGATTAGAACAAAAGTTCTTCCCTTCCATTTAAATTCAGCACGATCTCCCAACTTTACGGTTTCAAAAGAAATATTTTCTTCAGCAGCCAATTGGTCTAACACTTTAAAGCCAATATTATGTCGGGTTTCCTCGTATTTTTCACCAATATTCCCTAAACCAACAATTAAAAATTTTCTCATTGGGTCTGTATTATCCTTAGTTGTACTTAAAATTCTACCAAAAAACGACAGCATCTGTTCAATTTTCAGTAAAAATAAAAAAAGCATCTTGATAAATACCAAGATGCTTTATAATAAACGTTTGCAATTTTCTATGCATCGTCTGAAGCTGCAGCAGCACCTTCATCGTGAGTTTCAGTTGCTGGAACATCTCCTGGAGCAACTTCATCTTCATCATCGTCTTCAACAGCAACGATGTTACGAGAAGTTTTCACTTGACAGATTACCGTGTTATCTGGGTGAAGAATAGTATAATCTTCACTTTGCACAGCAGTAACATATAATTTATTTCCAATCTTAAGTGGAGTTACATCGGCTACGATATAATCTGGTAATTTAGCAGCAAGGCCTCTTACCTTCATACGACGTAAGTTAAAACGTAAAACCCCTCCGTTTTTCACACCTCTTGGAATACCTTCTGCATGTACAGGAATTTCCATAGAAATTTCTTGATCTTCACCAAACTCATAAAAATCCATATGAAGGATTTCATCGGTTACGGGGTGAAATTGAATGTCCTGAAGGACAGCGTTATGCTTAGCTCCATCAAACTCCAATACTACCGTATGCACATCTGGCGTATAGATTAGACTGTTAAAGGAAACTTCAGGTGCTGAAAAGTGAATAGCTTGCTCTCCTCCGTATAATACGCAAGGAACCTCTCCAGCATTACGTAAGGCTTTTGTTGACTTCTTGCCTACGCTTTCTCTTTTAGATCCATTGATCGTAATTGACTTCATTTCTAAAAAATATTAATTAATAAATAAATTGTTCTACATTAAAAATTTAGAGCTGATGGATTTATTCTCGTGAACGCTTCGCATCACATCGGCAAACAGCTCTGCACAACTCACCACTTTAATCTTACTACTATCCTGTCTTAACGGAATAGAATCGGTAACGATAAGTTCTTGTAATTGTGAATTTTCGATACGCTCATAAGCATTTCCAGATAACACCGGATGCGTACAAACCGCTCGTACACTTTTTGCCCCACGCTCCATCATCACATCTGCCGCTTTGGTTAAGGTTCCGGCCGTATCTACCATATCATCTACTAAGACCACATTTTTACCGGTAACATCCCCAATTAATTCCATATGCGAAATTACATTGGCTTTTGCTCGTTGCTTATAACAAATTACCACATCGCTCTCTAAGGCTTTAGAATAAGCGTAGGCTCTTTTAGAACCTCCCATATCCGGGGAAGCAATGGTTAAGCTATCGAGGTTTAATTTTCTTAAGTAAGGTAAAAATATAGTAGAAGCAAATAAGTGATCTACCGGACGCTCAAAGAAACCCTGAATTTGATCGGCATGTAAATCCATCGTGATAATTCGGGTAGCTCCGGCAGTTTCCAGCATTTTTGCAATAAGCTTCGCTGCGATAGGCACTCTTGGCTTATCTTTTCTGTCTTGACGCGCCCAACCAAAATAAGGCATCACCGCCGTAATATGTCTGGCCGATGCTCTTTTAGCAGCATCTAACATGAGTAACATCTCCATTAAATGATCGCTTCCGGGATGGGTTGAACCAATTAAGAACACCCTTGCTCCACGAATAGACTCTTCGAAAGAAGGTTGAAACTCGCCATCACTATAAGTAGAAGTAATTACGTTCCCTAATTTAGCGCCATAATCTTTGGCGATTTTCTCAGCCAATATAGTACTCTGGGAACATGCAAATATTTGTGCTTCAGTAATTACTTTTGCCATTTTAGTAATGTTATGTAAACTACTTGTTTACTGTTTTTTAAAACGAGCTGCAAATTTATAAATTTATTTTCAGCATAAAAGTAATATTCTCACTAATTTTCACGGAAGTTTCAAATTATTTTTTAATTTTGCACACGCAATCGCTCAAGTGGCGGAACTGGTAGACGCGCTGGATTCAAAATCCAGTTTCTTCGGAAGTGCGGGTTCGATTCCCGCCTTGAGTACTAAGCGGGAAGCAATAGTTTTTTGTTTCCCGTTTTCTTTTTTATTCTCTGAAGCCCGTTACTATAATTGAAAAGCAGACTAATCGCTTCATTGAATTCTGTGGTTCGAAACTTATTCTTTTCAAAGTAAAGTAAATCTTTAATTATCGAATTGATGATCTTTTTCTTTACCGAAACACTTGATTTTTTTATAGCACTTCAGCAATTTAGTTAGAAGAGTAAGCCCAAATGAAATAAACTTATCCATATCTTCTTGAAACGAATCGAACTATAATTTTTCACCAAGCAACTCAGTCTCTTTGTTACGATACATTTCTAATAATTGTTTATAATCTTTTTCTTCTATTTTATCATTTGCATATTTTACTATCAATTTTAATCGTTTTGTCACATCCTACTGATCTCATTATCGATAGACTTTATCTCTCTCATTTTGTCTTCAGACTTCTTAGTGTATTCATCTATAAGTATGATCTCAAAAAGCTTTACAATTTATGGCAATGGTTTAAATGTATTCAGTATCTCTAGAAAACCTATCTACAACATCGACAAGAAACAAATAAACCTTGGATTTGTTTTTATTTAAAAATTCAAACATTTCTTTAATAGCAGGTCTATTGAAATTTTTCCCACAATAATCATCTTCAAAAATATCTAATAAAAAGACATCTAATTTAGAATGGTTCAAAGTTTGACTTGAAGCTATTGATTAAAATAAGTTGACCTATTTTTTAAGAAAACAGAAATATAATTTATTCTGCAAAAATGTGGAGACACCAAACTCTAATTATAGTAATGATTTGAGTAATATTGGCTAATTAAGAGTTAACAAGTTTTAAACCAAATTATATAGATATATTATAACGACATGTTTATTTCTCGTTATTAAAATTATACATTTTTCAAAATAATTTTTGTTTTTGATTTTTTCTTTTCATCAGCAGGAAAAAAGAATACAAAAGCATTGTAATAGTTAAAAAAATAATGGTATTTACAATTTATAGTATCGCCTACTATGTTTGTAAATTCAATCTCACCTGCTTCGTGTAATCTTCTTTTGTGCTTGAAATCTTGAGCAAATCCCCATTTATAACCAAAGGCCTCAGGTATTGATAGTTCGCCAATATCTTGTAAAAATGAATTTGAATAAAATAAATTTCTTAATGAACAAAAAGGCTTATTCCATTTTGGTTCTGGGATTTTATCCAACACAATCATACCACATCTATTTCTAGATTTTAGCACATAATTTCTCAAAGCTGCATGGTTGGATGAGCCGAATTTTTTTGCAAGAGCCATACCAGACTTAATAGAAAGAGGTAATTTTTCTAATTCTCTATTAAATCTTTCATGCTGAAATAGAGTAGCTGAAGCAAAGAGGTTGGCTTCAAGTTCAAATTGTTCTTCTACATCCATAGAAAGCGAAGACTTGTTATCAAGTGCAAGAGATAACTCATTTTGCCAAGGAAGAATTCCGTGACCTAGTTCGTGCAAAGCAACAAAATTCTTTCTATTAGTTTTATCCTTTAGGTCAACATAAATGAGATTATCCTCTCGAAAGAATATTCCTTTAATTTTACTCAATCCAGATAGTAAGTTTTGTATCTGCCCCTTAGTTCTATATTTTAAATTATCGATAAATGACTCTTCAATTTTAGACAAGTCGTTACCTTGATCGATTTTCAAATTAGCATATTGTACAATATTTTCAACAGGTGTTGGAAAAATACCTAAACACTTACTATCTTTTAAAAGATTATAAGATATTTTTTCTATTGCATCCTGAGATTGAAGTGAGCTATTTATTTTCTTTTCGATTTTAAAAAATTTAAATATTCTAATACTTCTTCTTTTTCCGCTTTAGACATTTTCTCTGTTGAGAAGGCAATACGGCTGTTAAGTTGATTTTCCTCTTGTGTTTGTTCAGGCTTTTTAACAATTCCCGATCCCTCTAATATTTGAGCAAGGGGTGTATCATATGCATTTGACAAGGTCGTTAACACATATATCGACGGGCTTTTAATTTTGTCATTTTCAAGTTGACTTAGATACGCATTTGAAATGCCTAAATTTTCTTCGATATACTTTAAAGTTAAATTATTCGATTTACGCAAAGACTTTAGATAAGAACCTAATGTTGTCATTATAACATTTTTCGTTTATTACACAAATATAATAATAAAATCTTATTTTAGGTAATTTTTATCTAAAAAAAATAAGATTAAAAATTTTAGACAAAATCTTATTATATTTAGATTTTTATTATATTTGTAAAATGAATTTAAAAATTACAAGCCGATAAACAGATAAAAAAAATCCAATTCAATTGAGACAACAATAGAATTGGATTAGAATTTAAGAGGAATAAAAGTTTGGACGACTTCACTTTGAGGCTTTATCACCATCAAAGCATTCCCTTTATTTTGTTATACAAATATAATGATTTTTTACGTCATAATTACTGTTTTAGCAAAATATTATTTGTCTGAATAGTGCCTGACCCATACTGTTTTAAAGGATTACGGGTTCAAGGTGAGCTCAAACCTTCAATTGAGTTTAACGTAAAAAATCTATAAGATGAATTATATATTTACAATTAATAGAAAAAAATTCGAGTCCAGCGAATCAAAAATAACTGGACGTGAACTATTAACTATTGCTAATCTAACTCCTGTGGAGGATTTTGAGTTGCTATACAAAATCAATGAGAAAGGTTTTACGCCAATTCAACTTGATGAGATAGTTGACCTCAAAACAGCAGGTATTGAAGGCTTCAAAGCAAAACCTTATAGAAAGCTGAAAATAAAAGTTGATAACAAGCAGTACGAAGTTGAAGAGTGTTTGATGACTTCTTTAGAAATAATGGAAGTAGCAGGTATTAATCCTGACCGATTCTATCTAAAAGAGATTCGCAAAGGAAATGTAGAGGTTTCTTATAAGGATGATGTAGAACATAAGATAGCTATAACCAAAAAATCAAGTTTTGTGAGCTGTGAACGAGAAGAGATTAAATGTGTTATTGTAAATGCCAGAGAAAAGGCATGGAGCAATGAAAAAATCTCTTTTGATGATGTTGTAAAACTTGCTTATGGAGAAGTTTCCACTAATCCTAATGTGATTTATACAATAAATTATAAGCGAGGTGTACCTAGTAAGCCAGAAGGAAGTATGGTTAAAGGTGAAGTGATATATGTTAAAAATAAAATGATTTTCAATGTCACACAAACTAATAGATCATAGTCCAGATGTCAAAAAACTTCGTGACAATGGTTATGAAGTAGAAGTAATTGGAAATTACTTATTGATGCATAGTGTTCCTTATTTGAACGCTAATAAAGAAGTAGTAAAAGGCACGTTGGTTAGCAACGTGTCTATTGCTAACAATCAAGTTACAAAACCTAATACACATGTAATCCATTTTGCTGGTGAATTTCCTTGTAATATTGATGGAACTATAATTCGTCAATTACAGCATTCGAGCCGAACTATGAATTTAACTGATAGGATTGTTGCAAACCATTCATTTTCAAATAAACCTGCAAATGGTTATCAGAATTACTATGATAAAATGGTGCAGTATGCTGAAATTATTTCAGCACCTGCCAGAAATATTGCCCCTAGTGTTACTGCTCGAACATATAAAGTTATTGAGTCATTGGATGATGAATCAGTATTAAATTATAGTGACACAAATTCTTCAAAAGCTGAAATTGAAGCTATTAACCAGAAGTTGTCAGGGCTTAAAATTGGAATTATAGGTCTTGGAGGTACAGGTTCTTACATATTAGATTTCATAGCAAAAACCTATGTAGGTGAAATACACTTATATGATGGTGATAAGTTTTTACAACATAATGCTTTTAGGGCACCTGGTGCTCCTTCGTTGGAAGAACTCAATGAATCCGTTTTAAAGGTAGATTATCTTTACAATATTTATTCTAAAATGCGCAAGCATATCATTACTCATGGTTTGTTTATAAATGAATCTAATGTAGGTATGCTTAAAGGTTTGGATTTTGTATTTGTTTGTATTGACAAAAGTGAAATCAAAGAATTAATATTTAAAAAACTGGAAGATGAAGGGATCGAATTTATTGATACAGGAATTGGAGTTGAACGAGTTGATGATTCCTTAATAGGAATGATTAGGACTACTACGAGTACTAAAAATAAAAGAGACCATGTCTGGAATGGATGTATTTCATTTGCTGATGAAGAAAATGAAGAGTATGCTTCCAATATACAAATTGCTCCTTTGAACTGTTTAAATGCAACGTTTGCTGTAATTAAGTTTTACAAGCTTTATGGTGTTTTAAATGACCTTGAAAATGAGCATCACAGCACTTATTCGATTAATGTTAATCAATTAGTAAGTAATGAGATTTCAGCATAAGTTCGTTGACTTTATACCAGATATAATTGAAGAAGGTATTCTGTACATTTCTTTAGATTATGGTAGTGTGATTCATAAATGTGCCTGTGGTTGTGGAAGTGAAGTTAATACGCCTTTAACTCCTACAGGATGGAAAATGATTTATGATGGAGAGGCAATCAGTTTAAAACCATCGGTTGGTAACTGGAGTTTTGACTGTAAATCTCATTATTGGATTACTAACAACGAGGTTAAATGGTCATTAAAATGGTCTGACGAAACTATACATAAAGTCAGAGCAGTTGAAGATTCCGAAAGAGAAGAGTATTATAAGAATAAAGACTCACAAAATTTAGAGGAGGGATTAAGTTATTCTGTTGAATTGTCTAAACCTGAACCAAAAAAGAAAAGTTGGTTTCAGAAGCTCTTATTTTGGAAATAAGAATAAAAAGCCTCAGAAAATTTTTATCTGAGGCTTTTTAATAGAAGTTAGTTTAGATTTCAACAAATTTGAAGCAATCAAACATGGGTTAAATAAATATTGTTTTCATTGAGCTTTCCAGCCTTCTATTTTCTTTGTTATCTTCCCGACTTATAATTTGAAACCTTCTTTGGTAATCTTTTTCTTTTGGAAATATAAATTCAGAATAATTTTTTCGATTTCATCTATTTCAGATTTTATTATATTACTTTCATCACCTGTTCCTGTTAAATAGGTCCAGCCACGAGAACGCGTTATTGAAAAAAATACAGAGTTTCTCTTTCTAATATCTCGCGGAATAACATCACATCTAATTAAAAAAATTAGCTTCATTTTCTTTGGCTCTAAAAGCAGTTGCGAGAGCCACTCTACCTTTCTCTTTAAACAAATCTGTTCTTTCCACGAATCCGGGTGTAATACAACGTACCTTATTTTCTAAATTATTCAAACTAGATCGTATATGACTTAAAATATTCTTAGCTGATTTATTATTTAAACAGATTACTATAATTTCTTCTGGGCTTACCCCTTGAATATTGACAAGATGATCAATTAAATTAAGGAGATTTTATAACAAAAGAAGCAAATACTAAACTCTAACCTATACCCCTCCCCAACCTTTCAAGCAACTCCCCAAGCCTGATAAATATCATTTTTTAAGAACTATTATCGTGTAAGCTTTGCAACCGAGGTTACATAACTTTCTGTAAATCAGAATTAGTTTTACAGTAGGATTTTAAAAAATAGTTATCATGAAAGTAGAACAAATTTATACCGGATGTTTGGCGCACGCCGCTTATTATATAGAAAATAACGGCGAAGCAGCCATTTTTGATCCCCTACGGGAAGTAGAGCCATACCTCAACCGAGCTAACAAGGACAATGCTAAAATCAAGTATGTGTTCGAGACGCATTTTCATGCCGATTTTGTAAGTGGTCATTTAGATTTACAAAAGAAAACCGGAGCACAAATTGTCTTTGGCCCGGGAGCACAACCCAACTACGAGGCTACGATTGCAAAGGACAACCAAATTTTTAACGTTGGGAATTACCAAGTAAAAGCACTGCATACCCCAGGTCATACCATGGAAAGCACCAGCTACTTACTGATCGATGAAAACGGAAAGGAACACGGAATTATCACCGGAGACACTTTATTTATTGGAGATGTAGGAAGACCTGACCTAGCACAACATGTGGTTTCAGAATTAACCGAAGAAAAATTGGCCGGACATCTTTACGATTCACTTCGCTACAAAATCATGCCCTTAAGCGACGACTTAATCGTATATCCCAATCACGGCGCCGGCTCTGCTTGTGGTAAGAAAATGAGCAAAGAAACCACCGATACTTTGGGCAATCAGAAAAAGACAAATTATGCGTTGCGTGCCGATATGACCAAAGAAGAGTTTATAAAAGAACTTCTTGATGGGTTAACTGCACCTCCGGGTTACTTTCCTAAAAACGTACTGATGAACATTCAGGGTTACGAAAGTTTTGACGAGGTAAAACACAAAGCTGAAAATCCGCTTTCCCCAGACCAATTTGAAGCGCTTGCTAATGCTTCTCAGGCATTAATTTTAGACACTAGAAACGCTACCGATTTCTCCAAAGGCTTTATCCCGAATAGCATTAATATTGGCTTAGACGGAAATTACGCGCCTTGGGTTGGCGAACTCATCAAAGATATCAATCAAGAGATACTGTTGGTCACCGATGAAGGCAAAGCAGAAGAAGCCATTACCCGTTTAGCGCGGGTAGGTTACGACCATGCTATTGGTTACTTAAAAGGAGGTATAAACAGTTGGATTTCGGCCGGAAAAGAAACAGATACCACCGAACGTATTTCCGCAAAAGAATTTGAAACAATTTTCCATGAAAAAACGGTAACGCTTATCGATGTCCGCAAAAAAAGTGAATACGATTCGGAACACGTAGAAGGAAGCATCAATATTCCTCTTAATACCTTAAACGAACATTTAGCAGAAATCCCAAAAGAACAACCCTTTATTGTTTTTTGTGCCGGCGGTTACCGTAGTATGATTGCCAGTTCTATGCTAAAAAAACGTGGCTATGACAATTTTAAAGATGTTTTGGGCGGTTTTAAAGCCATTAAAGAAACAGACGTAAAAACATCAGATTATGTTTGCCCGAGTACTTTATTATAATAGATATTCGCTAAAAGAAGCTGTCTGAAAAACTAATTTCGTCAGTTCGAGTGGTTTTCCTTAACAAAGTGCAGGAAAAATTTATCGAGAACAATTATTTAACTTCAAGCCCTATTCTCGATACAAAAATCTTAACAGATTCTTCCTCGAACTGACGGTCTTGAAGTTAACATAATAAAGTACACTAGAGGTTACTGAAATAAAAATTTTAATCTGTCATATTCCGATGGAACATCACAGAACCGTGATTTTCTTCTGGTTAGTCTTTAAACCTCCAATACAGGATTTAGACTAAAATTTTTTAAATAAGGGTACTGGCTTCCCTTCTGTCACCTCTAGGTTTTGATAATCATAAAAGCTGAAAAACAAGCGCTTATTCGATAAATTTACCATTAACAGCTTCCCTTCAGCTAAGCCTAATAGAAATTCATTTACCCACCAAACACCAGGATCGATGCTTAATAAGCAATAAAATAATCGGGATAATTTAGTAAAGTTAAAGTACAGTTCGCCCTTCAAAAAAATGCCCTAAAAAAGTAGTTGGAGAAGAAATGCCATCTTCTTTAATTTCAGGACGAAGTTCTTTCATTAGAAATTTTAAAAACTCTTCTTCCGCTCCACGTTTTCCTCGAAACAGCATTTTTTGCTAACCAGTATACCTGTAAAAGTTAATTTTTAATCTAACAAATAACCACCGCATAGACCATACGATAACCCCCTGATAAACAGACATAATATTCAGGTTCTTTTCCTAAAATTTCAGAATTAATTCGATATACAAAAGCATAAAATTCTAGTTTTTGAACTACACTAGAAACCTCTTAACGATTTTTTTTACTTTTTAACAAATTTTAAGCAAGTTTTCTTTGATTTTTTTTTGCTTAATGAAGAATTAAATACTTTTAACTGCTGAAATAAATATCTAGAAGATGAAGAATTTAATTTGTATTATCCTGTTATTCAATTTATTTCAAACAAATGCCCAAGTTGGAGTAAACACTTCAGACCCCAAATCTGTATTAGATATTAGGTCCAGTAATCAAAGTTCACCAGCGGCCACAGATGGCATTTTAATCCCAAAAGTAGATGTATTCCCAGCTACTAACCCTACTGCCGATCAAGATGCCATGTTGGTATACCTAACAACTACCAATGACACTAATCTTCCTGGTTTTTATTATTGGAAAAATAGTACAGAGACTTGGTCGCCATTAACAAAAATAAATGAAAAAATAAATGATTTAACCGATGGGAAAAGTGATGATGATGGAAGTAATAATGGATCGTCTATTTTTTTAGGTATTGAAGCAGGAATAAATGATGATAGCCATAATAGAAGGAATGTAGGCTTAGGTTATAATGCCCTTAAAAATAATTCGTCAGGGTCTCAAAACGTTGGTATTGGTTATCAAGCTTTGATTTCAAATATTACTGGAATGGATAACATTGGTATTGGATATCGCGCTTTATATTCAAATACTGGAAACGATGATGGGGGTAAATTTAATGTTGCAGTAGGAACTGAATCATTATATAATAACACAACGGGAGTTCGCAATACTTCGCTTGGATATAGGTCTTTGAGGCTAAACACTACTGGGACTTTCAATACCGCAATTGGGTCAAATTCCTTGGAACATAACACTACAGCTGAACACAACACAAGTATTGGCGCTAGAACACTCACTGCTAATACCACAGGCTCTGAAAATACAGCTAATGGATATGGTGCTATGTTTAAAAATACAACGGGAAGTTATAATGCTGCTTTTGGATCGGGCAGCTTAATTCAAAATACTGTAGGAGGTAGTAATGTCGCTTTTGGAAAGAGCAGCTTAGCTCAAAATACTGAAGGAAATCAAAATTCTGGTTTAGGTTTTGAAGCACTATATAACAATACTGTTGGTAATGATAATATTGCAATTGGATTTAAAGCGCTAAGGCATACTTCTGGAAACAACAATATAGGAATTGGAACTAACGTTTCTTCAAGTGCGAACGATGCAAATAATGAAGTAACTATTGGTAATAGCAATAACAATGTATACAGAATGTATGCTTCGAGTTGGACAACGATTTCAGATAAAAATTTAAAACATAACATAAATACGATTCCGGTAGGCTTAGATTTGGTTTCAAAACTAAAACCAGTTGAGTTTATCTATAACAATGCTAAAGATGAGCAAAAAACCTATGGCTTTATAGCTCAAGAAGTAAAAAAAGCCCTTAAGGATAGCAATATTTCTGATGAAGTGATTGTTGTTGATTTTGATGAGAAATATATAGGTATGAAGCAAACAGAACTCATTCCTGTTTTAACAAAAGCCATTCAAGAGCAACAAACTCAAATCGAGAAGATGCAGGATGAAATAAAAAAATTAAATGAAATGATTGCCAAAATTGTAGAATAGAATTTTAGCATCAAAAAAATAAATACTTATTTGACTAAAAATTTTCATAGAACTCACTTAAAAGAGATTTATGAAATTACAATTAGGCACACGCTATTCCATTAAAAATAAAAATAGTCTCTATTAAAAAGGTCATTCAGTTCATGAAAACAGCAATGTTTTAGGTTACCAAAGCACTTCGCATTTTATTATGATGTTTAAAAAGTACTATGGCTATACCACCCCAAAAACAAGTTTTAAAAGGACAAACAAATTAATTAATTCTTTTTAAAATCTAAATTTTAAAATGTAAGTTTGATATACTAAACGGATACCCCTACATGAGCGAATTTTGGATTTACTTTAAACTGGGCCTTAACCACGTACTAAATTGGAATGCTTACGACCACGTACTTTTTCTAATTGTATTGGTGGCTTCTTATACTTTTTTAGAATGGAAAAGGGTTTTTTGGTTAGTCACTACCTTTACCCTGGGTCATACCGTAGCATTATTACTGGCCACTTTTGATGTGGTAAAAGTTAATTCTGCCTATGTAGAATTTCTTATCCCGGTAACGATTTTTATTACCGCGCTTTATAATTTAATAAATGCAGGAAAAACACCTAAGGAAGGAGGCATGGGTATTCTTTTTGCCGTCACCCTTTTCTTTGGAATTATACACGGACTGGGCTTTTCTTCCTTCTTTGTTGGCTCTGTAGGTTCAGGAACAGATAAACTGGTTTGGCTATTAGAATTTGCTTTAGGCATTGAAGCCGCTCAAGCCATCATTGTTATTTGTGTCTTGATTTTCGCTTTAATCTTTCAGTCATTATTTAACTATTCTAAAAGAGATTGGGTATTGGTAGTTGCTTCCATCGTTATTGGGCTTGTAATTCCTATGTTGATAAAAAATAATATCTGGTAAAAAAACGTTCTTGTTTTTTTAAAGACTAAAAAAGAAAATTATTCTTATAAATTTACCATCTAGACTTAATTGGTATGTTAATCTTTAAGTTCTTCGATTAGAGTGAAAATTTTTCCCTACTTTGTTACAAAAAAGCACTCCGAACGACTAATTTTTACAATAAGAATAGACCATACCAAGTTACTAATCTAAATCTTGAACAATGTCTGCTGAAAAACAGCTCAAATTTGATAAAGCTTATTTACGAATGGCCGTAGAATGGGGAAAACTCTCTCATTGCCAACGAAAAAAAGTGGGTGCCATCATTGTCAAAGACCGAATGATTATTTCAGATGGTTACAATGGAACGCCCAGCGGTTTTGAAAACTGTTGTGAAGATGAAGAAGGCCTCACCAAATGGTATGTTTTACATGCTGAAGCTAATGCTATTTTAAAAGTGGCCGGCTCTACCCAATCCTGTAAAGACTCCACGCTCTACATCACGATGTCGCCATGTAAAGAATGTAGCAAATTAATTCATCAAGCTGGCATAAAACGTGTTGTATATCAAAACGGATATAAAGATGATTCGGGTTTGAATTTTTTGCAAAAAGCAGGCGTTCAAATTGATCAAATAACTGAACTAAACTAACAGAAGCATAGTGTATAGTGAATACTTACTCTAAAAAATACTTGCCTTTAATTATTGGTGCCGCTTGCGCGATAGGCGTTCTCATTGGCTCTTCGCTAGATTTTTCTGATAATTCTGAAGGCTTATTCGCTAAAAATGCTAAAAAAGAAAAGCTAAACCGCTTAATAGATTACATAGATTACGAGTATGTAGATGAGGTGAACACCGATAGTATTGTCGATATTACCGTTAATAAAATTTTAGAAGATTTAGACCCACATTCTACTTATATCCCCAAGAAAAAATACGATGCTGTTGCCGAAAATATGAAAGGTGATTTTGTGGGCATCGGGGTAAGTTTTTATACCTTAAACGATACGATTGCTGTGATTAGAGCAATTGCTGACGGACCCAGCGAAAAAGCTGGAATTAAAGCCGGTGACCGGATTTTATACGCCGATGGCATTGAACTCGCCCAAAATACTATTGGAACCGATTCCCTTTCTTCTCTGTTGAAAGGAGAAATCAATACCATTGTGAATTTAAAAGTACAACGCAAAGGAGAAGAAAAGCTCTTAAATTTCAAGGTAAAAAGAGGCAAGATCCCCATTAAAAGTGTTGATGCGGCTTATATGTTAACTAATAAACTGGGGTATGTAAAAGTGAACCGTTTTGCCGAAACCACTTACGAAGAATTTGAAACGGCCATCGAAAACCTAATCAAACAAGGAGCCACAGAACTTGCCTTAGATTTAAGGGATAATGGCGGTGGCTATTTAGATCAGGCTGTAAAAATAGCCGATGAATTTCTCAGCAAGAAAAAACTGATTGTTTTCACCAAGAATAAATCGGGAGAAATCAACAAAACCTTTGCCACCGATAAAGGTAAGTTTGAAAACACCAAGGTGTATGTACTTATCAACGAAAATTCGGCTTCTGCCAGCGAAGTGGTGGCCGGAGCTTTACAGGACAATGATATTGGAATTATTGTAGGCCGCCGTTCTTACGGAAAAGGATTGGTACAACGAGAAATGAATTTAGGTGATGGAAGTGCTGTACGATTAACCGTAGCTAGGTATTACACGCCAACAGGAAGGTCTATTCAAAAACCTTATGCTTCCGGAAATAAAGAATATTTTAATGAATACCATAACCGCTATACAAATGGCGAATTACAAACTAAAGATTCTATTCATGTAAACGATTCGTTACGCTATGAAACCCCGGAAGGAAAAATAGTGTATGGTGGTGGCGGGATTATCCCCGATGTGTTTGTCCCTAAAAATACCGATTTTGAAAAGGAAAGCTTAACCTATATGCTTCGTGGTGGAGTGATGGACCGTTTTATCTTCAACATTTTAGAAAAAAACCGAAGTTATTACAACCAAATAAGTCAGCAGGAATTTGAGGAAGAAGAAATGATTTCAGAAGAAATTTTAGAAGAATACATTGCTTACCTCAACGAATTCAACTTCGATTTCAAAACCACCAATTATCGCTATTTATTGAAAAAGTACCTTAGGGCAACAATGGCAGAACAACTATTTGGCACTAATGCTTTCGAAAAAATCATCAATCAAGATGATGCGATGATTGAAAAAATTCTGGAACTGGAGAAAAATCCTTCTTAAGCTTCTGTTTTCTTTTTAATTTCTTTAGAAATCAATAAAATGAGCATGAGTACGATAACACAAAGTGACGCCAATACACAGGCTACGGCTACTTTGCTGTCTTTCGCCATTAAATCGCTATAATCTATCATCGTGAGGTTGTAAATCAATAGACCTACCGCACTTACAATTAAGAAGTAAATAAGATATTTCATGGGGTTAAAATAAGTTTTGAATATTCGCTGCAAATAATTTAACTGCTATGGCTAACAAAACTACACCAAAAATTTTACGTATCACACTAATTCCCTGTTTTCCTAAGATACGTTCAATTTTTCCGGAAGATTTTAACACGGCATAGACGATCACAATATTTATTAAAATCGCAACGATAATATTCACGGTATGGTATTCTGCCCTTAATGAAAGTAAAGAGGTCATGGTTCCCGCTCCGGCAATCAAAGGAAATGCCAACGGAACAATAGCAGCTGTTTCCGGAGCATCGTCTTTATAAAGCTGAACCCCAAGAATCATTTCAATAGCCAAGAAAAATAGAATAAAAGAACCGGCAACGGCAAAGGAGTTTACATCTATCCCAATAAGGGTTAAAATAGTTTCCCCTACAAAAAGAAAAATCACCATTAAGATAGCTGCCACAATCGAAGCTTTTTCACTTTGAATATGCCCTACTTTTTCCCTTAAATCTACAATAATTGGAATGCTCCCGACAATATCGATTACTGCAAACAAGATCATTCCCGCTGTAAAAATTTCTTTAATATCGAATCCCATAACATTTCTTTTTTTAAAATGCGCGCAAAAGTATTTTATTTTGAATAGGTTACAAGAACTAAATTCAAAAATTTATATTAATTTTTCGTTACCTCATTGTCGGTGTTAAATTTATGGCTTACAAAAAAATCCTATTAACTTTGCAAATATGTTTCAGATAGGAAAAACAATCGTTTCAGAAGATATTATAGAGAAAGATTTTGTGTGTAATCTTTCTGCTTGTAAAGGGGCTTGTTGTGTAGAAGGCGAAGCCGGAGCACCGGTGGAAGCTAAAGAGGTAGATTTATTAAAAGAAGTGTACCCTACCGTCAAGCCATTTTTAAGAAAAGAAGGCATCGAAGCTATTGAAGCACAAGGCACTCACGTAGAAAATGATTTTGGTGAGTACGAAACACCTCTCGTGAATGGAGCCGAATGTGCTTATGTAACTTTTGATGACCGCGGAACTGCACTTTGCGGAATTGAAGCTGCCTACCGGGCTGGTGAAATCAAGTGGAAAAAGCCTATTTCTTGTGAGCTTTACCCGATTAGGGTTCAGGAATACTCTCAATTTTCAGCCGTCAATTATCATCGCTGGCCTATTTGTGATGATGCTTGCTCTTTGGGAAAAGAGTTACAGACCCCAATTTACAAGTTTGTAAAAGAAGCCCTTATCAAAAAGTTTGGAGAAGATTGGTATTTAGAAATTGAAAAAACTGCTAAGAACCTACAGCGGTAATTACCTTTTCAAGGTGAAGTTAGCCACAAACTGTTTTTCTTTACCGTCTTTTACATATTCTACTTTAAACCAATAATCGTTACTTGGCATTTGTTTTCCGTTATAAGTGCCATCCCAAAAACCACGGGAAGGGGAAAAACTGGTTAAAAGTTTACCGAACCTGTTATGAATATAGATCACGGCTTCTTTATTATTCTTTAAATCTGAAATGTTCCAAGTATCGTTTACCCCATCTTGATTAGGCGTAAAAAACCTAGGGTAATTAATCACATCAACCTCAACAGTAGTTTCTCCGCAATCTCCTGTTATTCCTTTTACCGTAATTGTATGGGTACCTGAAGAAACATTGTAGAAATAATTACTTGTTTGAAAGAAATTATTATCTAGTTGATACATATATTCTCCATAACCTTCTACTACTTCCACGCTAATAGTGGCTACTTCAGCAAAATCTTCACTTACTTTTACCTTGACCTCCGGTTGACTGGATGGGATGACCGTAACTGTGGTTGGATTATAATTACAATCTGCTCCTACTTCCGGCGTAAGTTTAATAGTTTGTACCGTATATTCACCCGGTTCTTCTGCATAATAATTTTCACCGGTATGGACTAAACTGCCATTTAAATACCAATCTATTTGAAATTCTGTGGGGTCTATTCCAGATTGCAACAGGAATGGAGATACTACATCACCCGTTTCTGCATCTAAACAAACTACTCCACCTTCCACTTCAAAATCTAAGAGGGGATAAATAGTGATTTCAAATTCTTCTTCGTCAAAACATTGCGGGTTATTTGCAGCTTCGGCATATACATAAACGGTAAAAGTTCCCGCTGTCGAAAAGGTCTCTTCATCAGAAGAAATCGGGTTATTACCTCCAGCTTCCCAATAATAACCGATATTCGTGTCAGCTATCTCCTGTAAGTTAGGAAGCGTATAACTTCCACAAGCTTCCACATTATTATAACCGGGCAAGTCTGGCGTTTGAGATACAGTTACCGTAAAACTCGTTTCACTAGTGCAGGTAATTCTATTATTACTTTCTTGCGCATAAATGTAAATTTCCTGAGATTCCGTTATAATTGTTCCGGAAGAAAGCATGGTTCCTCCAGCGTCACTTTCGGTATAATAGTTTCCTTGATTTAACGTAGGCAAAATAAATTGATCACAAACATCCACATCTTCTACTTGCCCTAACACATCTACATGAACAATATTGACGGTGAATTCTTTTTGGTTATAGCATGGAGATCCAGGCCCTCCATCATTATAAATATAAATGAGTTGTGTCTCGGTTATTTCTTCCCCAGCTTGTAATTGAGTACCTCCTCCAAAAGGGGCGGTATAAAAATTGCCTCCTGTTGGCTCAGGAAGAGTATAAGAATTACATTCATACTCATCTGCGAAATTCTGTATGGGAGGAAGAGGATCATCAATTACCTCAAAAAACGTTTCATCAGAACAACCATCTTCTTCATTGTAGATATAGATAGTTTGGGGTTCCGCAATGACATCGCCTTCATTTAACTGCACTCCTTCCCCGTTACTTTCAGTATAATAATTCCCATGCTGTAACGCAGGCAATATATAGGTATCTGCATCACACTGCAACCCTGCATTCTGCAAAGAATCTACTTCCGGAGTTTGATTCACTTCTAAATAAAAAGAAAGATTATCGGTACAGTTTTCTTCTGCAGAAGAAAAATAATAAACATAAATAGTTTGAGATACTGTTAAGGTACTATCGGCTTCTATCACTTGCCCCTCTCCAGCGGCTTCTGTGTGGTAGTATAAGTTACCAGGCAAGTAGGGTAACGTATATTCTCCGCAAGCATCAACATCTTCATAATCAGGAATAATCCTTACAAATATTTTTTTAGAATCTGTACAACTCCCCACTTGGGCATACACATAGACTATTGTACTAGACTCTATTATGTCTCCTTCGGCCAACTCCGGACCTTCTCCATTAGGTGCTAAGAAATAGCCAATATTACTATCTGGTAATCCATAAGTATCTAAGCTAGGCAAAGTATAAGACTCGTTATTACAGTTAATGATGGTTTCATCTGGCCCTAAGTCTGGTGCTGGCAATATGGTTTTAACAATCGCTTCATTTTTGCAGATTTCCCCATCAATTTCAGCAAAAAAGTATATGGTTACATCCTCTGTATAAATAGTTCCTGGTTCTATAATTTCTCCACCTCCATAGGGCCCATCTATTTCTGTATAAAAACTAGTTCCTTCTGGAGGAGTAGGAACCACAAACTCTCCACAAGAAAATTCCGGTAGTATAAAATCTGCAATTAGTTGAACTGTAAAAGCTAAATAGTTGGTACACCCGTATTGGTTGGGGGGAGTTATAATTAGATAAGATCCCGTTTCTACAATGGCATCTCCTGCAACATATCCACCCTCATAAGTATACCCGTCGGGCAATGAAGGTAATATATACTCCGTACATTCAATTACACTTTCCTGTTCTACCTCTACTTCGGGGAGTGGATGTATAATTACATCAAACGAGATAACTTCTTCGCAACCGGAATCATCTGTACTTGTAATTATTGCATAAATGGTGATCACCTCAAAATCTACATTTAGATTATATATTCCAGTATCCCCAAGATCCTCATCTTCAACAGGGTTTGTTTGATTCTCATAATCCTCATCTCCTATATAATATACATAATCATAGATACTTAAAGGTTCTCCCAAAGCAATTTCATCAGTAAATATTTGTCTTAATCTAATTTGTATAGAAGCTTCTTTACAAAACTCCAAATCTGCCGGTTGTCCAATAAGAAAATGATTAATAACAATTTCGTCGGTAACTACACAACTTCCATCACTATTTGCAATAGTAACCGAATAGGTTCCTCCTTCTGTTACCGTATAAGAGGAGCTGGTCTCCCCTTGTATAACTTCATCGTCCTTCTTCCAAGTATGAGAATACACAGAGGCATCTATCTCTGTATCTAACGTAAAGCTTTCATTTCCACATAAAGTAAAATCTTCTCCTAAATCTACTTTCGTTTCAAAACTTCCTGCTGCTAAAAAAATTGCAGAATCATAATCTGGATCATTAGAATCACCAATAATGAACCTAATTCTGTAAGGCGCTCCCACCTCTAAACCTGAAGAGGCATTTAATACTTTTGTATGCCCTCTCATATTTAACGTAGATGAAGCAGGATTATCTACATTATAGACATCAAAGTATTCCTCATATTCAGAACTACATTCGGGATTATAAGCATTATCCCTTATATTTTTAACAGATACCGGAATAGGTGTTTCTGGGATAAGCCCAATATTATTGCTTTCTCCAGTATTCAAATTAGTTAATACAAATGCTAAAACATCGTTGGAGATACATTGAAACTCTCCATACTCATTTGAAGCCAACAAAAAATCAAAACTTAACTTATTGGATATAGGTACAAAATCAAACTGTAAATAAGCCACATCGGTAATATCTGCAACTTGACCAGAACTATTAGCCACCTCTTCCAGGTCTGCATCTCCATTACTATTCTGCTGTGTACTTATATTCTCTCCTGTATACATTCCCGCCGTGTATTGAGCCTCTCCACTTCTAATAATAACACCTTCAGAAATAGGAAAATCACCGTTATTATTATCAAAGCTTGCCACAGAAACATTCGAAGAAATTGAAATATTGGAGACTTCTAAACAAGCATTATTTAATAACATATCTACTAATTGTTGCTGACTTGTTGAATTATCAACAGATATGCTTTGAGAAAAAACGTTTAGGCTACATAAAACTATAAGTAACGTGAAGTACTTTTTCATAAATGCAAAAGGGTGAGTAATTATTATTTCATTGGAAAATAAGGTGTTATCGTAAAACTAATCAATATTAACAAAAAATTAAAGTATTTATCGTCAAATCTGTAAAAACCTTAAACTTTGATTGATTTATTAAAACTATCCTGTCAATTTACAAACAAGTTCAATAAAAATATCCCTACTTATCTTTCTTAAGTTTTACCTACTTTTACAATTGGAAAATTAACTATATGAACTGGGAACAATTACTTTCTTTAAAACGTTTTGGAGACACAACCAAAAGATTAAGAACAGAACAAGATGAAACAAGACTAGGTTTTGAAGTAGATTACGACCGGGTAATTTTCTCTTCTGCTTTTAGAAGTTTACAAGACAAAACACAGGTAATCCCTCTTTCTAAAACCGACTTTGTTCATACTAGATTAACCCATAGTCTGGAAGTCTCTGTAGTAGGAAGGTCTTTAGGTAGGATTGTAGGAAAAAAAATTATTGAAAAACACCCTCATCTTTCAGCAACCCATGGATATCATTTTAATGATTTTGGTGCCATTGTAGCTGCAGCAGCCTTAGCTCACGATATAGGCAACCCTCCTTTTGGACATTCAGGGGAAAAAGCAATTGGAGAATATTTTAAAAATGGGAGCGGCAAACGTTTCAAGAACCAACTTACCCCTAAGGAATATCACGATCTTACCCATTTTGAAGGAAATGCCAATGGCTTTAAGTTATTAACAGAAACCAAAAACGGAAACAAGGATGGTTTAAGACTGTCTTACGCCACCTTAGGCGCTTTCACCAAATACCCCAAAGAATCGCTTCCCCATAGACCTACCGATGAGATAGCCGATAAGAAATTTGGTTATTTTCAAAGTGAGAAAGACATTTTTAAAGATGTAGCCCAAGAACTTGGGTTAATAGATTCCGGAAGAAAAGAAGATATTCATTACAAACGGCATCCACTTACTTTTTTAGTGGAAGCAGCCGATGATATTTGCTATACCATTATTGATTTTGAAGATGGAATTAATTTAGGCTTAATTGATGAAAGTTTTGCCCTAGAATATTTAATTAAATTAGTAAAAAACAGCATCAATACCAAAAAATACCATGCCTTAACCAATACTGAAAGTAGATTAAGTTATTTAAGGTCCCTAGCGATTAACACCTTAATTCAGGATGCCACAAAAGTATTTATTGAAAATGAAGAGGCTATTTTAGAAGGAAACTTTCACAAATCTTTATTAGACAAATCCAATTACAAAGCTCAGATTGAAGATATTATTAGTTTGAGTGTAGAAAAAATTTATCAAAGTCAGGAAGTAATTGAAAAGGAAATTGCAGGGTATAAAATTATCACGATGCTCTTAGACACCTACACGCAAGCCATTGAAAATAATGTAAACGGGAAACTCACCAATTACGACAAGCTTATTTTAAACAGTTTTCTAAAAGATTTTGAAACAGAAAAAAAATCAATTTATCAATGGTTAATACAATTATGTTCTCGGGTAGCCTCCCTCACCGACGGTCATGCGCTTCGAACTTTTGAAAAGCTTTCAGGCAGTAAGTTAAGTTAATAATTGTTGAAGGGTTTTCTTTATCTTTTCAGCAGAAATCCCTACCAAATCTTTTAATTCTTCTGTAGTTCCCTGTTCAATAAACTCATCAGGAACACCTAGGTTCATTATTTTTGAAGTAAATTGATGTCTATGGGCAAATGCCAAAATCGCTTCGCCTGCTCCTCCGGAAATCACGCCGTCTTCTATCGTAATTACGGTTTGGTATTGCTGAAAAATTTCGGTTAATAATTGTTCATCCAAGGGTTTTACAAAACCCAAATCGTAGTGAGCCACTTTTTCAGAATGCTGGAGTTGCCCAAGGGCTTTTTCAACTTCTGTTTTTATAGTTCCTACAGAAATGATAGCCATATCATTACCAGGTTGAAGTTGCTTTCCTTTACCAATAGTTACCTGTTGAAATTCTTTTTGCCAGTCGAGTTTTGTTCCTCTTCCTCTAGGGTAGCGAATGGCTATCGGATTTTCTAAACCTAAAGAAGAGGTGTAGAGAATATTTCGAAGTTCAATTTCATCAGCAGGAGTCGCAATTATCAAATTTGGGATGCAACGCAAATAAGCTATATCAAAAACACCATGATGGGTAGCCCCGTCTTCCCCTACTAATCCCGCACGATCTACACAGAAAATCACGGGTAAGTTTTGCAAAGCCACATCATGAATTAATTGGTCGTAAGCACGCTGCAAAAAGGTAGAATATATAGTACAAAAAACCGTTTTCCCTTGGGTTGCCATACCTGCAGCAAGTGTAACCGCATGTTGCTCTGCAATCCCTACATCAAAGGCACGATCGGGAAATTCTTGCATCATATACTTTAAAGAACTTCCGGTAGGCATTGCCGGGGTAATCCCTATAATTTCTTTATTTGTTTTGGCCAATTCTACCAATGTCAATCCAAAGACATCTTGAAATTTGGGAGGTAATTGTTCATTATTTTTCGGGAGTAATTCTCCGGTCTTTTTATCAAATTTACCAGGAGCATGGTAAGTCACCTGATTTTCTTCAGCCTGCCGAAGTCCTTTTCCTTTTTTTGTAATCAAGTGAAGAAACTTAGGCCCTTTCACTTTTTCTAATTCCTCAAAAGCTTTAAAAATAGAATCAAAATTATGCCCATCAATAGGACCGGAATAATGAAAGTTTAAAGCCTCAATCATATTATCCTGTTTCGGTTTAATTCCGATTTTTGATTTTGATAAATATTCTTTTAAGGCTCCTACACTCAGATCAATCCCTATGGCATTATCATTCAAAATAACCCAGAGGTTAGCATCGGTTACTCCTGCGTGATTAAGCCCTTCAAAGGCCATTCCACTAGCAATAGAAGCATCCCCAATAACGGCGATATGATTTTTGACTGTATTCCCATTTAACCGAGAAGCAATGGCCATTCCCAAAGCAGCAGAAATAGAAGTAGAACTATGTCCAACTCCAAAAGTATCATACTCACTTTCATTGCGTTTTGGAAACCCGCTCAAACCATTTAATTTTCGATTGGTATCAAAAATACTTCGTCTTCCGGTTAAAATTTTATGTCCATAAGCTTGATGCCCTACATCCCATACCAATACATCTTCCGGTGTATTAAAATAATAATGCAGAGCAATACTTAATTCAACCACACCCAAACTCGCTCCCAAATGCCCTTCTTTGGTAGCTACAATATCGATAATGAACTCCCGAAGCTCTTTTGCTACTTGCAACAACTCGCTTTTATCGAGCTTTCTCAAATCTTTCGGAGCGTTTATATTTTGCAATAATCTTGATGTCATACGACAAAGGTAAAGTTTGAAATTGTATTTTTGGATCATGTTAACTCCTTTTGACGACACTTATTTCATGAAAAAAGCGCTTGAAGAAGCGCAAGAGGCTTACGAGCGTAACGAAATCCCGGTAGGTGCCATTATTGTAAGTAACAATACAGTCATTGCCCGTGGTCATAACCTAACGGAAATGCTAAACGACGTCACTGCACACGCTGAAATGCAAGCCATTACCGCAGCAGCCAATTACTTAGGCGGAAAATATTTAATTGACTGTACCCTATATGTGACTTTGGAACCTTGCCAAATGTGCGCCGGCGCTTTATATTGGAGTCAAATTTCTAGAATTGTATTCGCCGCCAAAGATGAACACCGAGGCTATCGGGTAATGGGAGGCAAATTACATCCAAAAACTAAAGTTACTGAAGGCTTACTTGAAAAAGAGGCTTCTACCCTCCTTAAAAAATTCTTCCTTAAAAAGAGAAACCTTAACTAATTAAAACGCAAACCTAGTTTTATAGGTTTTGATTATATTTGAAATAATGACCCCATTTCGTTATGATGAGACACGGCTTATTCATCTTCTTATTTTTCTTTTCACATTTATTGCTAGCTCAGCAAACCATTCCCTTTTTTAAAAATTATACCAAAAATGATTACCAAGGAGAAAATGCTAACTGGGATATTACACAAGATAAATCAGGAACGATTTATACCGCCAACAATTATAAACTACTCGAATATAATGGGAACGAATGGAAAAAGTATGAATTACCTAAGCACCTTGTTATAAGATCTGCTAAAGTTATTGAAGACACTTTGTTTACCGGGGCTTATCAAGAATTTGGCTATTGGCTCCACAACAATAAAAACGAGTTAATTTATAAAAGCTTAAGTGAGAAGTTTTCTGTTGATTTCTTTAAAAATGATGCTATTTGGAAGATCTATAAGTTTAAGGAAGAAATTGTATTTCAATCGTTTAAAGGGATGTATCTTTTCAACAAAAATAAAGGAGAAATACAAAAAATTCCATTTCCTGATATTTCAGCCATCTTCACCTATAATTTTAATAATTCTATTTACTTAGCCAGTAAATATGGAGGGGTTTATCAATTAAAAAATAATGAATTTGTTTATGAAGAGTGGAGCAAGCCTTTGCAAGACTTTACCATCCAATCGATGGTAGCTTTTGAGGGCGGATTTTTATTAGGAACTCAACTTAATGGCATTTATTTATATAAAAACAATATCCTGAGTAAATGGTTAGATAAAGACAGTCCGATTATTGATGGAATTGAAATTAATAACCTAAGTATTGTAGACCAAAAACTTTGTATAGGCTCCATTAACAATGGTTTATTAATTCTCAATAAGCAAAAAGAACTTTTATATACCATTAACACCAACAACGGTTTGTTAAATAATACGGTTTTAAGCCAATATGAAGATGCCTCGGGTAATTTATGGCTGGGACTTGACAATGGGTTTGCCTGTGTTTATTTAAGTTCACCATTATATGCTTTTAATGACAAGAGCGGAAAGTTAGGAACACTTTATGCCATCGCAAAAAGCCGAAAAGATCCCGATCTTGAATACTTGGGGAGTAATCACGGAGTATTTAAAAAGGAGAACAACAAACTTTCTTTTATTGAAAACTCTAACGGACAAGTATGGAACTTGAAACAAATTGGTAATGAAATTATTTGTGGCCATAACAATGGAACATTTCTCATCAAAAATGGCGTTTTTGAGTTTCTTAGCACCATTAGTGGAGGTACACGACTAATCCCTACAGAAAACCCAAATGAATTTATTCAAGGTAATTATTCGGGTCTTAGTAAATTTATAAGAAGTAAAACAGGTTGGAAAATTAGCCATTTTCAAAACGCAGATTATCGGGTTAGCGAATTGGCTTTAGATAAAAACAACAACTTTTGGATAGTTTCCCCTCATAATGGGATTTATAGATTTAAGCAAGATGGAGAAATCTTAATCGAAAATAAACACTATCCCTTAGAAAAATTTCAACATATCTTCCAGTTGAATAATGATATTTTTTTAACCGGAAAAAAACAGGTTTTTAAATATGATATTATTAATGATACCATTATTAAGGATGAGATTTTAACCGAAAAGTTAATGCCGCTAGATAAGGTTATGGCTTTTCAGGATAAATTTATTGTAACAAAAAATGAGAACCGGATAAATATACTGGATATTTCTTCTAACAAAACGCTTCAACTTTCTTCTAAAATAACCGAAAACAAACTAGTTCAGGATTTTGACTTTGCTAAAGCGATCAACGATTCTATCTATCTTTTTTTAGACGATGGTTATCTATTGGTAGATATGAGCAATCAAAACATAGAAGTGCAAGATAAAAATGCTCCTTCTATCGCTAGCTTAAGCATCAACGAGGAACTAAAAAAAATTGATAGTCTTTATAAAATACCTTACAAGAAAAACTCCATTCGCTTTTCGTTAACCAACCATAAGCCGGCCAATTACCTCCAACATAGCTTTAAATACAAATTAGAGGGCTACGACCAGTGCTGGGAAATCACAAATTCCAATAAAATAACCTTTGAAAATTTGCCTAAAGGAGACTACCGCTTATTGGTAAAAAACATTTCCGGTAATCAAGAGAGTAAAGTTTTATCCTATAAATTTACAATTCTACCCCCTTGGTATTTTAGTGTTCAAGCCATTATTGGTTATATCCTTTTTATTTTCCTTTCTTTCTACTTCATTCATCTATATAACAAAAGAAGATATATTAGAAAGCAAAACCGCTTTGAAAGAGAGTTAGCTTATAAAAATGAGTTAGAATTAAAAGAGGAAAAAATTGAAAATCATAAACGCCTTGCAGAGTTAGAAAAGAAACAACTACGCGAACAATTAGATTCTAAAAGAAGGGAACTTGCTACTTATGCTGCCAGTATGGCTAAAAAAGAAGAAATTTTAAATCAACTGGAGAAAGAAATCAATAAAGAGGAAATTAAGAAAGAGCACAGTAAACTTTATGATAGACTAAACAAGTTTAAAGAAAAACAATCTCATTCTGAAGATGACTGGAAGCTATTTGAAAGAAATTTCAATGAAGTTCACGATAACTTTTTCAAGAAGCTACAAGAAGATTTCCCCAAACTCACCCCAAAAGACTTAAAACTTTGTGCGTATTTAAAAATGAACCTCAGTTCTAAAGAAATCGCTCCTCTAATTGGTATTACTTACCGAAGTGTAGAACTCCATCGTTACCGCCTTAGAAAAAAACTTAACCTTGACAAAAAAGACAGTTTAGTTAAGTTTTTACTTTCAATTGATTAAAACATTTGTAACGAAAACGTTATAATTAACATAATCAAGACTCATCAATAACTCATCAAATAGATTTTTATTACTCGCTAACCCACATCAATTTTTTATTTAAAAAACTAAAAATCAGTAATTTAAAATTTAATTACTTCTTGATGAGTTTAGTTATATTTCAAAATTGACAACAAATGCAACAGCTTTATAAATTTGATAATATTTCAGCTGCATTTTTAACATATGTTTAAAATATCTGCTGAAAATTAAGAGGTTAATAATCTTTATTAATTTAAAAGCTATTTAAACACACATGAAAACAAATTTACTCGCAATGCTTTTCCTATTTACGGGATTAACACTATTTGCACAAGAAAAGACGGTTACAGGTACCGTATCTTCAGCAGATGATGGGTTACCATTACCTGGAGCTAACGTATCTGTTCAAGGTACCAATCAGGGTACTACTACAGATTTTGATGGAAAATACGAAATCGTAGTAGCTACTGGCGAAACCTTGGTATTTAGTTATGTAGGCTTTCAAACTCAAGAAATACCTGTAGAAAACCAAGAAACAATTAGCGTATCTTTACAAGCAGATACAGAATCACTAAGTGAGGTTGTTGTAATTGGTTATGGTACAGCAGAGAAACAGGATTTAACAGGAGCCATAAGTAGTATTAAAGCAGAAGATATTGTGAAACAACCTGCGCTTACCGCTACTCAAGCCATCCAAGGAAAAGTACCTGGGGTAAACATCATTAATAGTGATGCTCCTGGGGCAACTCCTACAGTTACCATTCGTGGTTTGGGAACTGCTTTAGGAGGTAGAGATCCTTTTTATGTAGTTGATGGTACACCTGTACCAGACATTAAGAATATAAGTCCATCTAATATCGAATCTATAGATTTCTTAAAAGACGCTTCTTCGTTATCTATCTATGGAGTTAGAGCTGCAAATGGTGCTGTTATTGTTACAACTAAAAGTGGAAAAAAAGGAAAACCTAAATTCTCTTTTAATAGTTACTATGGAGTAAAAGATATTTTAAACCAAGTGGAAATGGCTAATGCAAGCCAGTATGTGAACTATTATAACGAAGAAACAGCAGCGATAGGAGAAGAAAATTTTCTTAACCAAAACCAACCATATGATACTGATTGGTATGATGAGTTATTACAACTAGGCTCAATTAATAATAATGTATTTTCAGTATCGGGAGGATCAGACTATGTAGATTATTTCTTTAGTTATGATTTTTTTGAAGAAAATGGAATTCTTGAAGGACAAAAATACCAACGTTCTGTTATTACTTCTAATAATACTTTTAAACTATTTGACGATCGTTTAAAAATTAAGCAGAACCTTTCTATTACTCCTACTAAAGATAATCCAAAACCATTTTCTGCGTTTAACAGTGCTTATAGGCAAGCCCCTGTTATACCTGTTTATTATCCGAATGGCAGATACGGTCAATCTTTTTACAACGAGACTACAGGAGAAGCAACATATATAGCTGGAGAAGGTGAAAGTATAGGAAGATTAACTTCTCACGGAAACCCTGTTGCTCAAGTAGATTTTACCAATGAATACATTAAAACTTTAACGCTTCAGGGAAATGTTTCTGCCGAATTAGAAATCATGGATGGTTTAACCTTCACCTCTCGTTTAGGTATGCGCAAATTCTACCGCAAACAAAGGGTTTATGTACCTAGCAAAGAATCATGGATTGCCGGAGACCCTACAAGAACTGCAGAACAATTTGAAGAAAATAAATTACAAAATCCAGATTCTCCACAATGGGTAAATAATTCTCTTTCCTTTTCTAGAATAGAGAACTTTAAATACAACTGGGATAATTTTCTTAATTATAAAAAAAGTTTTGGAAACCATAACTTTGATGTAACCTTAGGGGGATCAAAGGAAGAATTGGGAGTTGGAGAGTTTAATTATGACCAAGCCTATGATGTTCCTTCAAAAGAGCAGTATTGGAGTATAAAACATGCTTCAGACGCTTATGAAAAACAAACCAACCAGTATTATTATACTCCTGTTCGTTACTTATCTTATTTTACAAGGCTACAATATAACTTCGATAGAAAATATTATGTAACTGGTACCATTAGAAGAGACGGGGCTAGTGTATTTAAAAGCAATGAAGAGTATATTGGTTATTTCCCATCAGTTGGATTAGGATGGACCTTAAGTAAAGAATCTTTCTTAGAAGATAGTTCTTTTGTAAACTTTTTAAAGCTTAGAGGTTCTTATGGAGAACTAGGGAACCCAAATGTTCCTTTTAACTCTACTCAAATTATTACTGATCCCGCTAGTGCTAACCAAAATTATGTTTTTGGACCAGATCAGGCTTTAATTTTTGGAGCATCTATAGGCTCTCCTGCTCAACCTATTAGTTGGGAACGAGTAAACGAATGGAGTGCCGGGTTAGATTATGAGCTTATAGACAGTAGACTTTCCGGTAGTTTTGATTGGTATAGAAAAACAACCACCAATACCATCTTAAGTGTACAGCCCTTATTAAATTCTCCCTATGAACAAAACTATTATGATCATGGAGCTGAAGTTGTCAATAAAGGGGTGGAAGTTGGCATTAATTGGAGTGACCATGTAAATGACGATTTTTCTTACAATATTGGGGTAACTTATAACTACAATCATAATGAAATTACTGAAATAAAAAATAATTATGATGGTCAATTGGGAGGTAGTTTATCAAATGGTGAAATCACTAAACGTTTAGCAGAAGGTGAACCTTTAGGATCTTGGTGGATGTTTGAGACAGATGGTGTATGGCAAAATCAAGAAGAAATAGACAATAATGCTTCTATTGGTGGAGCTTTGCCTGGTCATTTAAGATACAAAGATCAAAATGAAGATGGAGTAATTGATGATAGAGACAAAAAATATTTCGGATCTTATATTCCTACTTATAACTTTGGGATTAACATAGGAATGAACTATAAACAATTTGATTTAACTGTATCTGGTTACGGAGCCGGTGGTAACAAAATTTATAATGGTTTAAAAAGTACGAGACTAGGAGGAGAAAATGTTCCTGTAGATGTTTATGAAAGTCGTTGGACAGGTCCGGGAAGCACCAATTCTAATCCAGGAGCCAATAGAGATTCAAGAGCTTCTAATTATTATTTAGAAAATGGTGATTATTTTAGAATTAACAACATCACTATTGGATATACCTTACCGAAAGTAGATTTTATAGCAAATGCTAGAATTTATATTTCAGCACAAAATCCTTTCCTGTTTACTGATTATTCAGGATTCACCCCAGAATTAAACTCAGACGGAGCACCATATGGAACTACGGGAATAGAACTTTCTGCTTATCCAAATACAAGAACAATATTAATGGGATTAAACTTAGAATTATAAAATGACTGTTATGAAATTCAAATTATATACAAAAATAGCCATAGGTATTCTAGCAGGTGTAGCTATAATAAGCTGTAGCGATGATTATCTAGAAGTAGATGCTCGTGAGAACATTGAAGCTAGTGACAGCAATGAAAACATTACTCCTGAACAATTTGTAAATGGTATTTATGGAATGTATACCGATTGGGATTATGCTTTTGCTTGGTTAGGAATAACAGAAATTATTTCTGATAACGCCGATAAAGGAAGCTCTCCCACCGATACTGGTGCAGACAAAAACTTACTGGACAATTTAACCTTTACAAGTACTGCGCCATCGGTAAGATCTATGTGGACGCGTTGGTATAAAACAATAGGTAGAGCCAGTTACTCGATAGCATTCACTAGAGATTATGGTTTAGAAGACGAAAGCTACAGCAATAGATTAGTTGGAGAAGCTAAATTTTTAAGAGCATTAACTTACTTTTATTTAGTAAGATCTTTTGGAGATGTTCCATTACAAGGAGATATTACTATCATCGATGGAGAAGCTATCATAGACCAAGAAGCAGATTTATCTACACGTAATCCAAAAGAAGAAGTCTATGCATATATAGAGCAAGATTTATTGGATGCTATCGATGCTTTACCCTTAAAAAGTGAATATGCTCCAAAAGACTTAGGGAGAGCTACCAAAGGCGCTGCACAAGCATTACTTGCTAAGGTACATTTATACCAAAAAGAATATACAGAAGCATTACAATATGCTAATGCAGTAATCAACTCAGGAGAATATGGCCTAGAAACAGATTATGCTGAAATTTGGAGAGAATATACCGAAAACGGCACAGAGTCCATTTTTGAAATTCAAGCCAGAGGTGAAGCTATTGCTCACGGTGTAAATCAATATTCACAAACCCAAGGTGCACGGGGTACTAGTGGTTGGGGATGGGGTTTTAATACTCCTACTGAAAATTTAGTAAATGCTTTTGATGTCGAAGGCGATGAAATAAGAAAAAACGCGACTATTATTTTTGCCGGAGAAACGCTTTGGGATGGCCGTGAAGTAAGTGCTTCCGTAGAGAACCCCATGTATAACGAAAAAGCCTATTCAAGTGCAAATGCTGGGGCAAGTGATGGTGATAAGAACATTAGAGTAATTAGATATGCTGAAGTTTTATTAATTAAAGCTGAAGCCGCAAATGAACTTGGCCAAACCTCTGAAGCCCTTTCGGCTCTTAACCAAGTTAGAAGTCGTGTAGATCTTGATAATGTTTCAGGTTTAAGTCAAACAGAATTAAGAGATAAAATTTGGAACGAAAGAAGGTTAGAATTAGCTTTTGAGCATGACCGTTGGTTCGACTTAATAAGAACAGGACAAGCTGCTGAAGCAATGGCTGCAAATGGCAAAGATTTCATTGAAGGACAACACGAATTATTTCCAATTCCTGAGAATCAATTGATTCAAACCCCTGAGATGAACCAAAACCCAGGGTGGTAAACAATTTTTATAATGTTAGATGAATTAGCAAACTATACTACCCGTAAAGGGTAGTATAGTTCATCTTTCAACTCAATAACACTTCTATGCTTATACAAAACCACATAAAATATTTAGTAATTATTCTGCTTAGTCTATGCTTCAATTCTTGTAGTGATAACTCTTCAGATGATAGCTCTAATCCACCGGTAACCGAAAATCCACCAGACGATAACAATGATGATGATGGTGGTGACAGCATAGACCCCGTAAGCGACGAAGAACTTTTAGATATTGTTCAAAGTGAAACCTTAAACTATTTCTGGGAATATGCCGAACCTAACTCACAAATGGCCAGAGAACGCTACCATCCTAACGAAGGTAACGATCCCATAGTCACCACAGGAGGTTCAGGATTTGGTCTTATGGCCCTTATTGTAGGAATAGAAAGAGGTTTTATTTCTAGAAGTGAAGCCGTTCAGCGTTTAGATCATATCGCAGACTTTTTAGCCAACACCACTACTTTTCATGGTGCTTGGTCACATTGGATTAATGGAGAAACCGGACAAGTACAACCCTTTAGCCAAATGGATGATGGAGGTGATTTAGTAGAAACCTCCTTTTTGGTACAAGGAATGATTGTGGTTCGCGAATACCTAAAAAACGGAACGGAAGAAGAACTAGCGATCGCACAAAAATACGATGAACTATGGAAAGGTGTAGAATGGGATTGGTACACCAATGGTGAAAATGTATTATACTGGCATTGGTCTCCTAATTACGACTTTCAGATGAACCTTCCCATAGAAGGCTACAACGAATGTTTAATTACTTATATTCTTGCCGCTTCCTCTCCGGATCATGCCATAGACCCGCAAGCTTATCATCAAGGATGGGCCAGAAACGGAAACATTGTTGCAAGTAATTCAACTTATGGATTACCACTTATTTTAAAACATAATGGTCACCAACAATATGGAGGTCCTTTATTTTGGGCACATTATTCCTACTTAGGTTTAAACCCAACAAATTTATCAGATCAATATGCCAATTACTGGCAATTAAATAAAAACCAAACCTTAATTAATTATAAGTATTGTGTAGAAAACCCTCATAATTTCTCAGGTTACGGAGAAAACTTTTGGGGTTTAACCGCTAGTTATACTAAAAATTCAGATGGCTCTATTGGTTACACTGCACACTCTCCTTCCAATGATCGAGGGATAGTTTCACCAACGGCAGCAGTAAGCTCCATACCTTATACACCAGATGAGTCGTTAGCATTCATGCATAACATCTATGAAAATCATAACAGTTTAAGCTGGGGACCTGCAGGCTTTTACGATGCCATTAGTTTAGTAGGAAGCAACTGGTCTGCCAAACGCTATTTAGCCATCGATCAAGGACCTATGATAGTCATGATCGAAAATTATAGAACCGGATTAATCTGGGACTTATTTATGCAAGCCCCCGAAATTCAAAACGGACTTGACACTTTAGGATTTACCTATTAAAAAACTAACATGAAAAAATTAGCGCTTATACTATTCTTTCTTTCTTTGATTTCTAATGCTTCTTTTGCACAAATTGAAAAAAAGCATTTTAAAGAAAAAGTAGAATTAGAAACCGAATTAGGCTATTTACTTTATACCCCGGAAGACTATAAAACTTCCAAAAAAGATTATCCGCTTATCGTTTTTCTTCACGGTGCGGGAGAAAGAGGTACCGACTTAGATAAAGTAAAAATGCACGGTCCTTTTAATTATATGGAAAAAGGGAATAAAATTGACGCTGTAATTTTAGCTCCCCAATGCCCAAACGAAACCTATTGGCAACCTCACCAAGTAGCTGGTTTAGTAAAATCTATCATTAAAAAATATAATATTGATGAAAACAGGGTTTACCTCACCGGTTTAAGTATGGGTGGTTACGGTACTTGGGCAGTAGGAGGAGAATACCCTGAACTCTTTGCTGCAATGGCTCCTGTATGTGGTGCTATTTACCGACCTATTTATAGAAATGCCCAACACTTAAAAGACATGCCTATTTGGATTTTTCACGGTGCTTTAGATGATGTGGTCCTCCCGGAAAACAGTAATAAAATGGTCATTGCATTGCAGCAAGCAGGAAACAAAAATGTAAACTATACTGTTTATCCGTTTGCCAATCATAACAGTTGGACAGAAACCTACAACAATCCCAAATTTTATGAGTGGTTACTCAGCCAAAAGAAACAAAATTAAAAATGAAAAAATTAACCTTAACTATATTATCCCTATTCACCATAATTTTCTTTTTTGCTTGTAAACACAAGCCTAATAAAGATACTAATACTGCCGAAAAAGAAACTCAATCTATTTCTAAAGATTCAACTCAATTAAGTGATGAAGAGCTCTTAGACCTTGTACAAAAGCAAACCTTAAAATATTTTTGGGACTATGCCGAACCTAACTCAGGATTAGGAAGAGAGCGTTTTCATCCAGATGGAAATTATCCTAAAAACGACCCTAACATTGTGACCACCGGTGGTTCCGGTTTTGGTTTAATGGGAATTGTGGTGGGGATGGATAGAAACTTCATCAACAGAGAAGAAGCAGTAAATCGATTAGATAAAATTGCCGATTTCTTAGCAAAAACACCTCGTTACCACGGAGCTTGGCCACATTGGATCAACGGCGAAACCGGAAAAACTAAAAATTTCGGTTCCGACAGTAAAGATAATGGCGGCGATATTGTAGAGACCTCTTTCTTAGCCCAAGGTTTTATTGTTGTGAGGGAATACCTCAAAAACGGTAACGAAAAGGAAAAAGAAGTAGCTAAAAAATTCGATAAGCTTTGGAATGGTATCGAATGGGATTGGTACACTAATAACAAAAATGGTATTTTCTGGCATTGGTCACCCGATTATGAGTTCGAAAAGAATTTTATGATCGAAGGTTACAATGAATGTTTGATCACCTATATTATGGCTGCATCTTCACCTAACCACAGCATCAAACCGGAAGTTTACCACGAAGGTTGGGCACGTGGAGGAAACATCACTACCGATAAAAAAGCCTATGGAATTCCTTTAATTTTAAAACACAATACGCTTGGCGATAAAGGCGGACCTTTATTTTGGGCACATTATTCTTATTTAGGCTTAAACCCAAAAGGTCTAGAAGACCAATACGCTAATTACTGGGATTTAAACGTAAATCATTCAAAAATTAATTACGAATACTGCCAAGAAAATCCAAATCACTCAAAAACCTATGGCAAAGACTCTTGGGGATTAACCGCTAGTTATACCAAGAATAAAGATGGTTCTACCGGCTATGCCGCACATTCTCCCGATGACGATCGTGGTGTAGTTTCGCCTACAGCAGCAGTAAGTTCTTTACCTTATACTCCGAAAGAATCTATGAGAGCCATTCGCCATTTTTATACCGATTTAAATGAGTTGGTTTGGGGACCCGCAGGTTTTTACGATGCCTTCAGTTTAGACAATGGTGAATGGGCAGCTAAAAAATATTTAGCTATCGATCAAGGCCCGATGATTGTAATGATTGAAAACTATAGAACCGGATTGATCTGGGAATTGTTCATGCAAGCTCCAGAAGTTCAACAAGGATTAGATAAACTTGGATTTACCTATTCAAAGTAAATTGCGATGAATAAAACTTTCCACATAGCATCACTTATTTTACTATCGGTTCTTATCGGTTGTAAAGATCATTCTTCCGCAGAAAAAAATTCAAAAAAGACAGAAGAAAACCAAAAGCCGAATATTGTATTTATTATGGCCGACGACCATGCTGTAAAAGCGATTAGTGCCTATGGAAGTGAAATAGGAAAGCTGACCCCAACCCCGAACATAGATCGGATTGCAAAAAACGGAGCTATTTTTCATCAAAATTACAACACCAACTCCCTTTGTGGCCCAAGTCGTGCCGTAATCCTTACCGGAAAACACAGTCATGAAAATGGTTTTAGAATGAATGGCGAGCAATTCGATAATACACAGCAAACCTTACCGAAAATTCTTCAACAGAATGGTTATCAAACCGCTGTCATAGGAAAATGGCATTTATCCGATAATCCCACCGGCTTCGATTATTGGAAAATACTCGATGATCAAGGAAAATATTATAATCCCGATTTTATTACGGCAGAAGACACTACCCGTGTGACTGGTTATGCACAAGATTTAATCACCGATTATTCCATTGAATGGATGCAACAAAGAGATCAGGAAAAACCTTTCTTTTTGATGGTACATCACAAAGCGCCACATCGCAATTGGATGCCTGCATTGCGACATACCAATCTTTATGATTCGGTTGAATTCCCTTTACCCGATAGCTATTTTCCCGATTTTGAAAATCAGCTAGCGGCTGAAGAGCAACTGCAAACCATTTATGAAGATATGTATGAAGGTCACGACCTGAAATTGAGTAAACATAAAGGTACCGATTCGCTAGCTGCCAACCCTTGGAAAGATGATTTTGAACGAATGAATGCCGAGCAAAAGGAAAAATGGAATGCTGCTTACCGCCCTAAAAATGATGCTTTCTGGGAAAAAGACCTTCACGGTAAAGAATTGGCCAAATGGAAAGGGCAACGTTACCTTAAAGAATATATGGCTACCATTGCTTCGGTAGATGAAGGCGTAGGACGCATTTTAGATTATCTGGAAGCCCAAGGACTAGATGAAAACACTTTAGTAGTTTACACTTCCGACCAAGGTTTTTATTTAGGGGAAAACGGCTGGTTCGATAAACGTTTTATGTACGAAACTTCGTTTAGAATGCCTTTATTAATGCAATATCCCAAAGAAATCGAAGCTGGTTCTGAAGTTTCAGAAATGACACAAAACCTAGATTTCGCCTCTACCTTTTTAGATATGGCGGGCATTGATATTCCTCAAGATATGCAAGGAATTTCCTTTAAAAAAGTACTCTATGGAGAAGAAGCTAAGCTAGGAAGGGATGTTATTTACTATCATTACTACGACTTCCCTGCTTTTCATATGGTGAAACGCCAATATGGAATTAAAACCAATCGTTATAAACTCATCCATTTTTATGACGATATCGACACTTGGGAGTTTTACGATTTAGAAAAAGACCCTAAAGAACAAAACAACTTGATTAATTCTGAAGAATATCAAGATGAAATACAAATGATGCATCAAAAATTAGATTCCGTTCAAAAGTATTATAAAGTAACCGAAAAAGAGTTTGAAACTACCCCCAAAGAAAAAGTAAATCAAGCTTATAAAAATTTTGAACGACTAAGAGGAACTCCAATAAAATAAACCTACACTTATGATCAAGAAAACAATCACAGTACTTTCGTTAAGTATTTTTAGTCTCACACTTAGCGCACAACAAAAAGAAAACACCTATACCGGTCCAAAAATCAATACCTCTGAAATGGACCAAAAAGTCAATGCGCTATTGGATAAAATGACCATTGAAGAAAAAATAGGGCAGTTAAACTTACTAACCCCCGGAGGAGGTGTTGCCACAGGAGCAGTAGTGAGTGATAATGTTCAGCAAAAAATCAAAGACGGAAAAGTTGGAGGTTTATTTGGGGTTTCCGGTCCCGAGAAAATTAGAATTGCTCAAGAATATGCGGTCAACGACACCCGATTAGGAATTCCGTTATTAATTGGTTCTGATGTGATTCATGGGTACAAAACCACCTTCCCTATTCCCTTAGCTTCAGCTTCTAGTTGGGATATGGAATTGCTCAAAAAAACGGCACAAGTAGCTGCCAAAGAAGCTACTGCCGATGGTATTAACTGGAACTTCTCTCCTATGGTCGATATTTCCCGTGATCCGCGTTGGGGTCGTGTGGCTGAAGGAGCTGGAGAAGATGCCTATTTAGGTTCTCAAATTGCACGTGCGATGGTAGAAGGATACCAAGGTAATGATCTTACCCTCACCAATACCATGTTGGCTACCGTGAAACATTTTGCTTTATACGGAGCACCGGAAGCAGGTAGAGATTACAACACCGTAGATATGAGCCGCGTAAAAATGTTCAATCAATATTTACCTCCTTATAAAGCAGCTGTAGATGCCGGTGTAGCGAGTGTCATGAGTTCTTTTAACGATGTAGATGGAGTTCCGGCAACGGGAAACAAATGGTTATTAACCGATTTATTACGGAAACGTTGGGGATTTAAAGGTTTTGTAGTTTCTGATTACACTTCTGTAAATGAAATGATTGCCCACGGAATGGGAGATTTACAGGACGTGTCTGCCTTAGCTTTAAAAGCCGGTTTAGATATGGATATGGTAGGTGAAGGTTTTGTCTCTACCTTGAAAAAATCTTTAGAGGAAGGAAAAGTTACCGAAGAAGAAATCACCACCGCTGCTAGAAGAATTTTAGAAGCAAAATACAAGTTGGGGCTTTTCGAAGATCCTTATAAATACTTGGATAAGAAAAGAGTTAAAAAAGATATTCTTACGAAAGAACATCGAGCCTTAGCCAGAAAAGCAGCAGCCCGATCTTTTGTTTTATTAAAAAAAGACCAGAATGTACTTCCTATCGATAAAAAAGCGAAAATTGCTTTAATCGGTCCACTAGGAAATAACCAATCTAATATGCCTGGAACTTGGGCTCCTACCGGAGACTTTAAAAATGCCATTCCAGTATTAGAAGGTTTAAAAAATGTCGCGCCAAAAGCTAGCATTACTTATGCTAAAGGAGCCAACATCACCAATGATGAGCAAATGGCTAAAAACGTAAATGTATTTGGTCCTAAAGTAGAAATTAGCAAAGAATCTCCTGAAGAGCTATTGGAACAAGCTTTAAAAGTAGCTAAAGATGCCGATGTAATTGTGGCTGCTGTGGGAGAAGCTTCAGAAATGAGTGGGGAAGCCTCTAGTAAAACCGATTTATTAATTCCGGAGAGTCAGAAAAAACTAATCCGTGAATTAGCGAAGACCGGAAAACGTATGGTATTGGTGCTCATGAGTGGCCGCCCATTAAACATTTCAGAAGAAGCACAACTACCTATAGATATTCTTCAGGTTTGGCATTCGGGTGTAGAAGCCGGTAATGCAATTGGAGACGTGATTTTTGGAGACTACAATCCTTCTGGAAAACTTACGGCATCTTGGCCAAGAAATGTAGGGCAAGTACCGGTTTATTATTCTATGAAAACTACGGGAAGACCCGGAACTAAAGAAGGCTTCGAAAAATTTAAATCTAAATATTTAGATGTAGATAACTCGCCACTATTCCCGTTTGGTTACGGCTTAAGTTATACTGAATTTGAATATGGTGATACAACACTTTCTTCTAAAGAAATGAATATGGATGGTTCAATTACCGTGAGCACTACCATTAAGAACACCGGCGATTATGATGGTGAAGAGGTAGTTCAATTATACATTCACGATAAAGTAAGAAGTATAACGCCACCGCAAAAGCAACTGATTGGCTTCCAAAAAATCAACTTAAAAAAAGGAGAATCAACTACGGTAGAATTCAAGATTACTGCTGAAGATTTAAAGTTCTATAACAGTAGTTTAGAATTCGTTGCAGAACCGGGAGAATTTGAAGTTGGGATTGCACCAAGTTCAGATTTTAAATTTTCAAACTCATTCACCTTAAACTAAAGATGATGTTCTATGATTATTAACTAAAACAAACATAAATTATGAAGAAACTATTACTCATTTTTGCATTATTTACCGGCCTTATATCCTTTGGCCAAGAATATGCCTACATCGATTTCGGAGGCTCTTCCCACACGACCCCCGGAAACTGGAACAATATTGTTGTTAGTAATCAAAACGAGACCGGAGTCACCGAGAATTTAATTAATTCTTCAGGAGCTAGTATGGGTATAGTTTTTACACTTACTGATTCTTTTGATCATATTAACAACAACGGAACCACGTCTCCCAATGGAGCATTACCATTTACAGGAACCGCCTCAAGAGATAGTTTTTTTGGAGCTACCGATGATGGGTTTAATGGAAATATAAACCCTACCGGAGGTTTTACATTATCTAACTTAGATCCTAACAAATACTATTCTTTTTCAGTATTTAGTTCAAGGACCGGAGTTTCAGATAACCGGGAAACTTTATATACTGTAGAAGGCTCCACGACGGGTTCAGAAGCTTTAAACCCTTCAAACAACACCTCCAATACGGCAGATATTTTAAATATTCAGCCAACTAGTAATGGTGAAATAACTTTTACAGCAGAACCCGGCCCTAATAATAATAACGACTTTGGCTTTTATTACTTAGGTGCTTTACAATTAACAGAAAGTGACAGCCCTATTTCAAATACCAATCCAGATCCTGAATTAACGTTAACCTATCCTAATGGAGGTCATATTTGGGAAGCAGGAAAAACTGTAAGAATTAAATGGGAAAGTATCTCTGTTCCTAATATGTTAATTGAATTTTCTTCTGACAATGGTTCTAATTGGTCTACCATTGCTACCACTTCAGGTAATTCTCAATATTACGATATGGTAGTTCCTAACGAAATTACAACCAATGCATTAGTCAGAATTTCCGGTGAAGGTGAAACCGATACCAGCGATAGTACTTTTGAAGTCATTGCCGATGAAGGAGAAGTTTATAGAATCGTAATTTTAGGTTCATCTACTGCTGCAGGAACAGGCCCTTCAGATGCAAACAATGCTTGGGTAGCGAGGTACAATACCTATTTAACAGAAATGGATACCAGGTACGAAGTTATTAACCTAGCCCAAGGTGGTTTTGCAACGTATAACATTTTGCCAACAGGCACCACAATTCCTTCAGGTGTTAACCGAAGCATTGATGTAAATAGAAATATTACCAAAGCGATAAGTTTAGATCCTACAGGAATTATTATTAACCTTCCATCTAACGATGCTGCCAGTGGTTATCCGGTTGCCGATCAATTAAACAATTATACGCTTATCGCAAATGCAGCTGCTTCAGAAAACATCATGCTTTGGGTCACAACTCCACAACCACGTGATTTTGGCTCTAACACAACAAAACTAAATATTCAGTTAGATATGTTAGATGAAACTTACACCATGTTTGGAGATCATACCATCGATTTTTGGACAGGATTTGGAACCTCTAACAATAATGGAATTTTACCAGCTTATGATGCCGGTGACGGAATTCACATGAATGATGCTGCCCACGAAATATTATTTGAGCGGGTTATAGGAATGGATATTCATACCGAAGTAAGGGATGCCGTCCTAAAAGTGGAAACATTATCTCTTAATAATGATTTAAAAATTTACCCCAACCCGGTAAAAAACACCTGTACCATTAGAAGCAATCAATTTTCTGGAAACCAACTAACCATTGAGGTGTACAATATCCTAGGATCAAAAGTATACAATAAGGTATTAGAACTTCACAATCAAGAAGCTACTTGGTCTAGAAATGCACTAGAAAACGGAATATACTTTCTATTAATTACCAACAATAACTTACAAACAACAAGACGTTTAATTTTAAATTAATTTATTATGAAAACAATTACTCAAAAATTTTTATTGTTCATTGCAGGGGCTTTAGTAAGCCTTGGGGGTTACTCCCAAACCATTTATAATTTTGATTTAAATTACAATACGGATGATCAATATCCTACTGAAGGTAACTGGAATAACCACTATTCATCAGACTGGGAAGCGGTAATCTCTAATTTTATCGACGATCAAGGGAATGCATCTACCTATTCATTTGCGGTAACCGATAATTTTGTTGCAGGAAATGGCTCTGGTATTACGAATCCGGATTCCAATTTAGGCTTTCCGGCCACAGCGACTAATGACAGTTATTATGTTCAAGATGGTGATAATAATACCGGAGCCTTTACTTTTTCTGGTTTAAATCCTTCTAACTTCTATACTTTCGAAATTTTTGCTTCTAGAGATGGAGCTACTGAAAATAGAGAAACACAATATGACTTAGTTGGGGCAAATAGTGGCGTCGGTTATTTAAATCCTTCCAGCAATACTTCAGAAACTGCAATTATTGAAAACATTCAACCAGATGGTGCAGGAAATATTGTACTTACAGTTCAAAAAGGACCAAACAACGAAAATGGTGCTGGTTATGCTTATATCGGTGCTATTAAAATTACCGAAACTACATCCATGGCTGTAGAAAACAAATCTTTTATGAACACTATAAGCATCTATCCTAACCCTGTAGAAGACCAATTTGAGCTGTCTTTGAATTTAACGGAAGCTTCTCTTCTAAAAGTTCAACTATATAATCTTAAAGGGCAATTAATAAGCACTTTCATGAACGAACAAGTTCCTGCAGGTAAAATAAACAAAACGCTGAACAGCCAAAACCAAAATGCATCCTTAGCTTCAGGAATATATATTTTAAAAATAAGCACAGACCGTTCAACTCAAACCAAAAAGCTTATTATAAAATAAGTAGCGTAAACTAATAGATAGTATATTACTAAAAATGGGAGATGATCACTTTTCAGTCTCCCATTTATTTCATAATAAATCATAATTTCAAAAGTTTAGTAGGTTCAAATTCAACTTAAATGAGCAATAGATTTTTTTATTAGGTGAAGCAATTAAGAGTATTTTAACTCCTATATTTACGTGTTCAAACTTATTACACAAACACAATCATCATTATGAGCAGAAAATTAATTTTACCTATTATCATTTCTACCTTAGGAGGTTTCCTATTTGGTTATGATACAGGGGTAATTAACGGAGCACAGCTTTATTTTAAAGACTATTTCGATTTCTCTACTGCAGAGCAAGGCTGGGCCGTAGGTTCCGCATTAATCGGATGTATTTTTGGCGGACTTGGAGCCGGAATTTTAGCCGAAGCCATCGGTAGAAAAAAATCACTATTATTGGCCGCATTTTTATTCTCTATTTCAGCCATAGGAAGTGCATTTGCAGACTCTTTATTCAACCTCTCGATTTATAGGATTTTAGGAGGTATTGGTATTGGTTTAGCATCCTTACTTTCCCCCATGTACATTTCTGAAGTTTCTCCTAAAGAAAAACGTGGTGCGATGGTTTCTCTTAACCAAATGGCCATTGTTACCGGATTCTTAGTAGTTTTCTTTGCCAATTATTGGGTAGGAAACCACCTTTCAGCCTCTATGGTTACCGGAGAGGTGAGTACAGAAAGCTTAAGTCAATGGAATATTGATGAAGGCTGGCGATATATGTTCGGTTTAGAAATTATACCGGCGGTTTTATTCTTTATCCTTTTATTTTTTGTACCCGGTTCTCCCCGTTGGTTTGTCATTAAAGAAAAGCACAACCACGCTATTGTCGCTTTAGAAAAACTGGGATACAGTAATGAAGTGGCACAACAAAAAGTAAAAGAAATTGAAGATTCATTGGAAAAAAAGGAAAGCAGCAGTTGGGCGGCTTTTAAAGGCATGGGCTTTGCCGTTTTTGTGGGGGTGATGTTGTCTATCTTTCAACAGCTAACAGGAATCAATGCTATATTGTATTACGGGTCTTCTATTTTTGAAGCTTTAGGAAATACAGCCGAGAGTGCGATCTTCCAAAATATTTTAATCGCCGTCGTCAACTTCGCCTTTACGATTATTGCTATTTTCTCTGTAGATAAGTGGGGAAGAAAACCGCTCTTAATCTTAGGAGGGTTCATTATGGCAACTGCACTGGCCTTACTCACCTATGATATTTACACGCAACAATTCAGCTTAATCGCCGTAGTAGGTATTTTACTATTTATTGCAGGTTTTGCGATGACTTGGGGACCGGTAACTTGGGTATTGTTATCAGAAATTTTCCCGGACAGAATTAGAGGAATTGCGATGGGAATTGCTGTAGCCTCGCAATGGTTATTTAACTATTTAGTATCGCAAACCTTCCCGATGATGATGGATAAAGAAAGTGCCGTTTTTGAAATGAGTAATGGAACTTTCCCCTACTGGATTTACGGAGTAAGTTGTATCGCCATGTCTTTATTTGTCTGGAAATTTGTACCAGAAACCAAAGGCCGCGACTTAAAAGACGTACGTCAACTTTGGATTAAAAAACATAAATCGTGAAAAAATTAGTCAGTTTCATCAGCATCATCCTGCTTCTATCGGGATGTGCTGAAGAACCTCAACAACAAGACCAAACAAAAGCTTCCATCACTTCCCCAAACGGGAATATAGAAGTTAGTCTTCAACTTGATAAAAACGGAAAACCTTTTTACACGGTTCAGAAAAATAACAGCAGCGTAATTGACACCTCCTATCTAGGGTTCAAGTTTAAAAATCAACCTGAGTTGACCAAGAACTTTAAGATTTCTAAGGTAGAAGAAACTGAACTCAATGAAACTTGGGAACAACCTTGGGGAGAACAACGTGTGATTAAAGATCATCATAAACAACTTCAAGTTAGCTTAGAAGAAACCACTGAAAAGCCTAGAAAGCTGAATATTATTTTCAGGGTTTTTGATGATGGAATAGGCTTTCGGTACGATATTCCTGAGCAGGAAAATTTAACCGGTGATGTAGTGATCTCTGATGAAATCACTCAATTCAAACTTACCCACGACCATAAGTCTTGGTGGATTCCTGCCGATTATGATAGTTATGAATACAACTATTCAGAAACCAAATTATCAGAAATCGATGCCCAAAAAGCAGGTTATGCCCAACGTCATGACAGAAACATCACCAATTTTCATGCGGTGAATACCCCCATCACCATGGAAACCGAAGCCGGTTTATACCTAAGCATTCACGAAGCTAATCTTACCGATTACGCCGGAATGACGCTTGGTGTAACTGAACACAACACGTTGAATACAGAATTGGTTCCATGGGAAAACGGTGATAAAGTAAGAACAAAAGCCCCTTTTGTTTCTCCTTGGCGAACCATTATGATTAACGAAGAAGCCAAAGATTTAGTAACCAATTACCTAATTCTAAACCTCAACGAACCCAATAAATTAGAAAACGTAACTTCCTATGCGCAACCCATGAAGTACACCGGAATTTGGTGGGAAATGCATTTAGGAAAAAGTACTTGGGGAAGAAAAGATGCGGAAGGAAATTACACCACGCATGGTGCTACGACCGAAAACGCGATGAAATATATCGACTTCAACAAAAAACACCATATCAAAGGCTTATTAATAGAAGGCTGGAATACCGGTTGGGAATACTGGGGAGCGCAAGACACCATAGGATTCTTCGATTTTGTAACCACTTATGACGATTTCGATATCAAAAAAGTAGTGCATATCGCAAAAGAAAATGGTGTTGACATTATTGGTCATCACGAAACTTCCGGGGATGCTCACAATTACGAAAACCGAATGGAAAAAGCCTTTCAGTTTTACGAAGATTTAGGCATTCATGCGATTAAAACCGGTTATGCCGGTGGATTAGTCCCTAAAGGGGAGTTTCATCACGGACAATATATGGTTCGTCATCATCAAAAAGTAATTGAAACAGCAGCAAAGCACCAGCTGGCTATCGATGCCCATGAACCGATTAAAGCTACCGGCTTACGCAGAACCTATCCTAATTTTATGACCCGTGAAGGGGTTCGTGGAATGGAATTTAATGGTTGGGCAGATGAAAATCCTCCCTCCCACACCACCATTTTACCCTTTACCCGAATTTTGAGCGGTCCGGTAGATTATACGCCGGGAATCTTTCAGATTGATTTAGCTGAATACCGAGAAGGCCAAGCCATTCAATCTACATTAGCCAACCAATTGGCTTTATATGTGGTATTGTATAGCCCGATGCAAATGGCAGCCGATTTACCTGAGAATTATGCCAAATACGAAGATGCTTTCCGGTTTATAGAAGACGTAGCGGTCGATTGGGAAACCACCAAAGTTATTCACGCAAAGATTGGTGATTACCTAACTATCGCAAGAAAACAACGCGATAGTGACAATTGGTTTATAGGAAGTGTAACTGATGAAAAAGCCAGAAACCTAGAAATTCCGATGGACTTTTTAGACCAAGGGGCTTCCTACAAAGCCACGATTTATAAAGATGCGAAAGATGCTGATTTTGAAAAAAATCCTTCTGCCTACGAAATTGAAGAACTAGAAGTAAATTCAACCAGCGTATATCAAGCTTCACTAGCGAGAGGTGGCGGCGTTGCCATTTCCATTGAAAAACAATAGCTAATTCACCAATGGTGGCTGAGTGAAATCTTCTAAAAGATTTTGTATCGAAGCTACCATTGGTTGGATATTAAATAGATTTAAAAAATTTCTATCAACTGGTCAAGTTGAGCCCTTCTACTTTGCCCAGGATAAACTAAGGACGAAGTGTCAATTCAGCCACATATCTTATTTGTCTTAAAATTGAAGTCTATAGACACAAATAATTATAGATTCTATTTTCTACTGAAAATTACAGAGTCGGCTTTATCAGAAAATTCATCATTGAATACCCAATCACACCTCCAACTATTAAGACAAAAATTGTATTTTTAAAATAAAGCAAAAGAGCGGTTATGGATTTAGAAGCACGGAAATATCATTTGATAAAGGAAAGCATTATAGATACCTTGGAGCGTGTTTTAAAGCGTGAAAAAGAAGCCATCAAGATGTCCCAGCAGAACACAAGAAAGAACTTGATAAACGACTGAAAAGCTACAAAAACAATCCTGATGATGTCTTAGATTGGAAAGAGGTCAAAAATGAAGCTAATCTTTATTATGAAGATAAAAAAAGGAATTGGAGAAGAGTTTTTAGAACATTTAGACATTTATTTTAAAAGGATTCCTAAACATCCCAAACATTTCCCCAAAAAAGAGAACCCCACCGAGAAGCATTTATAAACCCCTTTCTTTTTTTGATTATTTACGAGCTTATAGAAGAAAAAATCATTTTTTATTCTGTATTCAACACTTGGCAAAATCCAGAAAAAAGATCACCTAATAATTGCACCCACGAGCCGAAATTATAAAAGTCTTTCCGCAAAATAATTTCTAGCTAAAAACGATTACTTTCTATTTTCACAAAAAATATTAGTGAAAGAGATAAAAGTATTTTTATTTCTTATAGAACTACGCATTTATCCTGATTTACTAAAAATAGTATTAGAATTATTTGGTAAATTTCATCTTATATTCCAAAAATAATAATTTATACAAACTACCCTTTCTTACTTGTTTATATTTATAAACAGAAGCTAACTGCATTAAATATGTTTTAAAACAAAACTAATTAATAATTGCTTATCTATTATAGCACTTCTTTCAAATACACTTCTTAATTTATCTATAAAACAACCCTTTATTAAATATAGAATTAATTAAAATTTTAACATATAAAAACATACAAAAGCGTTAAATATTTATATTTTTGAATAACAATTAAAATAATTTAACTTATTATTATTTGTTTTTAATACTTTTTTGTGAATTTTTAATACTTGGCCACTTGAAAAATAATTACTCCCTCTTTTTATTCTCCTTCTTAATTTCATTTATAAGTTTTAGTCAACAACATTTTTCAGAAACGATAACACACCCTGATCTTTGGTTAAAAAGTGACATTATAAATTACAGTGATAGTTTAAATATTAGCACATTTAATTTCAATCCAATCTTAAATTCTGAAAAATTAGGTAAGAAAAAAGATTTAGAGCTTGGATTAGATAGATTTTCCTCTATTTTTTTGGTCTTTGAGAGTGATAAAAAAGATGAAATCACAATAGCAGATATTTCGATAGATGGAGAGAAACGAAGAATAACAACCAGCGGAATTTTAAAAAACAATAAAAAATTCGTTGAAATCAATCCTAAGAACGGAGTGATTTTAAATTATAATTTATTTTCAAGTCTTACCCAAAAAGAAAACTATGTTAAAATTTTAGGTGACAAAATAATTAAAGAGAAAGATTCTATAAAATTCTTAGAGATTTTATATTACCCTAAAAAACTTAGTGATTTAGATAAGTCTAAAGTTGAAACATATTTATCACTTAAACACGGAATAAGCCTATCTTCAGACAAAATATATGTTAATTCTGAAAATGATACCATATGGAATCCTAAAAAAAATGTTGGTTTTAATCAAAACGTCACAGGAATAGGTTTTGATATTAATTTGCTAAATTTTAAACAATTACAGTCTTTTAATTCTAAAGGTGATCTAGAAGCAGGTTTTAATGAGATTAAACCTTTTAATAAATTAAACAATTCTAATGTTACTAATAAAACTTATTTAATATGGGGCGAAAATAATAGGGAAACCATTTTTTCTAAATTAGAAAAAGATAAAAACTTTCAAACACTAAGTAAGATATGGAAATTTAAATCAATAAATAATTCTCAGGATAGTTTGAAAATACAACTCAAATTTCTAAAGGAGAAAATGAAATTCTTAAAAGATTCTATAAAAACCGACGAAGGCTTATATTTAGCAGTTAGCCCTTTGTACGATATAAAAAACAACTTAAAAGAGGAAAATTTGATTCCTCTAAGTAAAGAAGATAGCTCTTATTACTATTACGATAATATTGATATTACTGCATTTAATGAAAGTTTCTATATAACTTTGATCAAGGCGCCAAAGCTTTTAGTTGAATATCATCACGAACATAAATGTTTTACAGAAACTATAACTGAATCTCCTCTTGAAATAGAGGTGATACAGGGCGTATCCCCTTACAGCATAAATTTGTCACAAAAAGATTACGAAAAGAACTTTTCATTTGATGATAAATTATTTCGAATAACAGATCTTCCAAAAGGCAAAATACATATTAAATTACACGACTCTAATGGAAATTCTCAATTAGATACCATATATATTAAAGAAAGTAAGATTGAGGTTGCCATGGAAGAAGCCTATTACCTCGAAAACAGTGATATACTTGTTGAACCAAAGATTTTTGGCATCAGTAAAAATGAACTTAAATTTGAATGGATCAATATAGAAGAGAATAAAGTCATTGGTACAGATTCTAGAATTACTCTATTAAAAAAAGGCGATTACCAATTAAAGATTAATACTAAAGAAGGTTGTAAGAAAATTATCCCCTTTTCTGTAAAACGAAAAAAACTTAACGAAAATGGTGATATCTCAATATATCCCAATCCAGTTAAAAATAATTCAACATTCAATATTTCTTTAAATTTCTTGAAAGAAACCTCAGTACAAATTGAAATTAGAGATCCTATCGGCAGACTGATTCTCCAGAAAAATTTTGAGGGCAGTAATGGTTACAAATATTCTAATAGCCTCAATACTTCAGGCACCTATCTTATATTTATTACTTCACGTAATGAAACTACCGTTAAAAAGCTAATTATCCAATAATCAACCTTCCCATAAACAAGATGATAAAGTTAAAATCTCAAAGTAAAAAAAGAGCGCTTATAAAGTCTATAATTTCAAAATTATTATTAATCATAAGCTTGCATTGGTCCTTTGTAAGCCCCGCTATGCCATTAATAAATAATCTTAGAGAAGTAAATCATAATAATAAAACAGGAAAATCAATCCGAACCATAAATAAGCAAAAAAACAATGATAACATCAACATACTTTCAAAAGATTCTGAATCTGTTTTTTATTATCCAGATATCCAACATGGATTCATAGGAACTTCAGAAAAAAAGCCAATTGACAATCCAATTGACAACCTTTTTGTTTTTTCTATAGACGAGCTTCCAAAAAATCAATCTAAAGTCTATTTAGAATATGACTTATATGGAGTGACTAGTAGTGATGGGATTAGTAAGAAAATAAATAGTACTCAGGCAGTCGGTGGTTATTTAATAAAAAGAAACAAAAAGTGGAGTTCTCAAAGAGAAGAGCTAGACCCTTCTCTTTTAAAAAAAGGAAAGAATCACTTACTATTTGGAATGCCCCAAAGGTCCAATTTTAGTTATTTAATTAAAAACTTAAGAATAGTTGTCAATCAGAATACAAATTCTAGTTCAAAAATAGTAATTGCCTCTTCAACTAACTTATTAAAATTTGGAGATGAAACCTATATAAGAGGATTTTTAGGAGAATTCCCTACTAAAAACACTTTTGGCAATTATAAAGTGAAAGTTGAAAATACCACGTTAAATCTCGTAAACAATCAATTTGAAGGATTTGTTAGAATTCCTGAAAATAAAAATACTTTAGATGTTCAACTATTCAACGATGAAAATAAATTAATTGAACAATCAAAATTAGACATAACAGCTATTAATACAGCTGAGCATAAGTTTTCTTTTCAGCCTAAATATGAATCAGTATCATTATCTAAAGAAAATCAATTTAAAAGTAAAATTGTTCAGTTATACTTTAAAAACAATTCAAATCATGCATTGATAACCCCATTACGTTTTAATGATTTAGCTTCTTTACAATCTGGGGTATTAAATGTAACCGATGAATACGAAGGCTGCAATATTTTATTACAAGATTCATTGGTGAACGAAGAATTTTCATTTGGTATCAAATATAATCCAAGAGCTATACCAAAAGGTTACTCAGAGAAGGATGTTTTTACACTTTTTTTTGATAAAAACTCTAAGAGTTGGATTCCTGTAGAAAAAGACTCCATAAATATAAATAAAGGCATTATTTATTCATCAACTAAATATGGTTCAGGCGATTACATAAACGGTGTCATTCAAACTCCCGAGAGCCCTCAAACCAATGCTTTTACATCTACTAAAATAAGTGATATTGAGATTGCTAACCCTTCCTCCAATATTTCAATAATAGCTGCTCCTCGACCTTCACAAACAGGAGAAGCAAATTTAAAATATCCTATAAAAACCCCTACAGGTAGAAAAGGAATGTCTCCAAGTGTAACTTTAAGTTATAATAGTGAAAAGCAATCTGGTATTGCTGGTTATGGTTGGGATTTAGGATTCTCTTCAATTAACATCAATTCCAAATGGGGCATTCCAGATTTTGACCCTAATAATGAAACAGAACTATATAATCTAGATGGTGCCCAATTAGTGTATCCAGAAAACTTTTTGCCACATAGGCATAGTGGGAACGCGCCAAATAACTATTCAATTACAACACAAGCTAGATCTGGGAGTATAAAAGAGTTCTCTTTAAGAAATCAGGAGAGTTATGTCAAGATTGAAAGAATAGGTACTAACCCAACAAATTATTATTGGAAAGTAACAAATACTGACGGTAAAATTAATTGGTATGGAGGAGATGAAAATGGACTTTCTGAAAATACGGTTATAAGAAATGAAGACAATAATATTATCCAATGGAGTCTAAAAAAATCAATTGATCCTTTTGGCAATAATATTAAATATGAATATAAAAAGGGGACTTTGTCAAATCTTTCTGGCGATAATCAAAATTTAAACGGAGGCCATTATTTCTATCCAAAGAGAGTTTTTTATACAGGCTATAATAATCAAAACGGTAACTATAAGATTGAATTTAACTATAATGAAAATCAAATAAAACCAAGCATCACAATCAATGGTCGCTTAGGACTAAAACAAGTATCGCCATATCTTTTATCGGATATACAGGTATATTATCAAAACCAAACCATAAGATCCTACGAATTAGGATATATTGAAGGTAATTTTAAGAAGACATTATTGGATTATGTTGTAGAAAAAAATAAAAACGGTAATGAGTTTTATAGACATAGTTTTGAGTATTATGATGATATAGCCGAAAATGGAGGAAATCTTTTTAAGCCGGCACAGACTATTTCTTTACCCGATGTAGATCCAAGCTATTCATTAAGTGGTTTAGCAGGTGCTATTAATGGAGAATCTATAATCAGTACTAATGAAAATATTCAAAAAGGATTTGATATAAGACCTTCTGCAGGAATGGAAATAAGAATTCCGGTGCATTCCAATAATAAGTCAAGAACAGTAACCATTGGAGCAGATTTTGGCGAAAACAATACTAAAAGCAAAGGTAAAATAAGCTTAATTGACATGAATGGTGATGGACTTGACGACATTGTTTTTAGGAATAATAGCGGATTACAATTTTATCCCAATAGCGTTAATTCTGACAACGACTCCAATGATTTAATTAATAGTTTTGAGAATACAAGTAAATCGGTACATCACGTGAATGATTTTTACCGTAATGATTCAAGAACAAAAAAAATGTTTGCAGAGTCGTGGTCGGTATATGCGTCAGGATTTTATGCTGCAACAAGTCGCTATAAAACCGAATCTGAAACCTCGGTGTTTTTTACAGACGGGAACCAAGATGGTCTTATAGATATTGTGAAAGGAAATGAAGTTTATTTTAATTATTTAGATGAAAATGGAGAGCCTAACTTTACGACAGATAGCGGATTAACCGAAAACCTCGTATTAACATCGGGGGCGCCAATTTCAAACTGGCAAGATCCTACTGAAACCCAAGAAGAGGAGCAAGAAGAGCTAGAGCAAGAGCAAATGCAGGATGACTTTTTAGATTTTGATGCAGTACAGGTCTGGAAAGCTCCATTTACAGGAACTATTCAGGTTGATAATGAAATAAAAGTATATATAGGCTCTTCCCCCTTCAATCACACTATAGAAACAACAAGTGAGACATACTCAAATAAACCATTTAGAATTTTTAGGGATCAATATTCTCCAGGAGTTAACGGAGAGTTCAGCTTACAAAATTATTTCGGAAACAATCCCCCATTGGGAGTTCAAGATCTAGGTTTAGGTAATAATTCACCCATTAAAGTAATAAAAGGACAAGAGATATATTTTAGATATCATAAACCCAATCAAGGATATTCGTATTATAGTGCCAGGCCCAAAATTTATTATCTAAATGTTTCTGATAGAGATGAAAATGGAAAAAAGGTTAATGAATATACTTACAAAGACTATTTTCACTTAACTAGTAATGGAGTGATTAGAATTCCGGGATCGGGAATGGTGAATATTAATTGGCCAGATTTCTCCATCAATAAACCAACCGATGATGTATATGTAAGAATTTATGAAGTTAGTGGTGAAAATGAAAACATTATTTATCAACAATACTGTCCTGCAGGAGCTACCACTACAGTATCTAACAACTTAAACAATCAATTATATCAGCAAAATGATTTGCCACTTAGTTTTAAATTTGAAGTATATTCAGACTCTAATGTTCTTTGGGAAGATATAAATTGGCAACCTGTAGTAACTTATGCACCAGATCAAGATGCTCAAGATAACCAACAAGTACCTAATGTAACTCAGGAGTTCCACCCTGTTCCCGACTATTCTATTTTTTATGCCTCTAACAACAAGGATAAATATAGTCAAGACTTAAGCAACTATACAAATTGGAACAATTCTTCACAAAATTTTGGAGTTAAACCAAACACAGAAATCATTAACTCTGGAAATCTTAGTAGTAGTGATAATGGAGAATTCTTATTAGTAGTGAAAAAAGGAGGAATCCCTATTGGAAAAAGAAAAGTTCAGATTAAAGACGGACAAATAATTTTACCTGATGATTCGCCTATTAGTGTTCATAATGGTCCCCTCGGCAACTGGTCAGGGAAAATTTATTTTAGCTATTATGTAACAGGAAACACTAATAAAGAAGTATATCAAAAATACCTTTTGTCTGTAGGTAATACTAAAGGAGTATTATTAGGCTATAACTGGCAGGGGAATTCTTTAAAAATTAATGCTGTTTCCTATTTTAACGATCTTTCCAACTATGGATCAATGCACGGTAATTTTGGCCAATTTTATTACAATGATAACTATGACGATAGTAACATTCCTGAAGATAACATTGGAAAGCTAATCAATCATGACCTTCTGGTAAATACGTCCAATAATTATAATTTCGATTTAATTACTATTAATTGTGATGAAGAAAGTAGTGATTTTGAAGATTGCGCCCAACAATCAATTGCAGATCAGATGAATTTGCCCAATGAAAATACCGATTTCTCCGACCCCAATGCGGTAGAAGATGTTATAAATAATTTGGAAGCTTGGATGAATAATAATCCGGCAGGATATATTCCAGAAATATCTTTTATGCCTGCAAATGCAAAAAGTAATGGTACTTTAGACGAAGATAGATGGGTAGGAATCGATCCAGAAAATCAATATTTCGACAGAATAACAGAGATAACCATAGGAAATATAGATCCATCTTCTACTGGAAGTTCTGGAGGTTCAAGTATCGGAAGCGTTGCAGGAGAGATTAGTGATAATGATACGGAAGGTCCAAGTTTACCTTCTAACAATATCACTGGAATGAAAGCTATTAAAATAAAACGCAAAAGTTCAAGAAGAACAATGTCCGCAGGGTATAATCCGCTTGCAATATCTAGCTTTACACCCGGTTACAGCAATACCCTTACCGGATTTATGGACTGGAATGGAGATGGTTACCCCGATATTTGGTATGCAGACAACCTAGTTTTATCGAATATGACAGGAGGTTTAAACAACCCTTCTGGTGATCACAATTTTGGAGTTTTAAATTCTTACAATAATTGGGGAATAGCAGCCTCTGCAACAGGTAGCGATGCCTATACCCTTTACTCATCTTCTTCGGCTGAAGGAACAGACGCTTCTTCTACTAAAAGTAATAAGTTTTCTATAGGGAATGCTACCAGCCAGATAGGGATTACAGTAAATGTTGCTGGGCAAAACAAAGAAGAACAATTTTTCTTAGATTTAAATGGAGATGGGCTACCCGATAGGATTAAAGAGATAAATGGAAGTTATTTATATCAACTAAATAAAGGACAACATCAGAATAATAACAATTTTGAAATATTTAAAAATCTCACCTATAGTGAATCCTTTCCAACGTTAACAAGTAGCAGTATAGGAGGAGGATTAAGTTTCCCTTCATTATTTCCAAATGTAGGAGCAAGTTTAAATGCTGGTATATCTGAATCGCAAACCAATACCAAAACCGCATTTCAAGACATAAATGGAGATGGATTAATCGATATCATAGAAAGTGATGGTAACCTAGAAGGTAGCTCTAGTTCTGTAAAATTTAATTACGGAAATAAATTTGCTGATCAAGATTATTCCTTAACTGCAGCTAGTTCTATTGTAAATTTAAAAAGAAACTATCAAGATGTAATTATTGGTGCAGACGGCGATGTAGGAATATTTTTTGGTTTCCCCATATGTTGCTGGTTGGTTCCTGTTATTCACGTAAAGTTCGGTGTAAATTTAGGAGGAAATGTAAGTGAAAACGTAACCGTTCAAACCAAAGATTTTAGAGATTTAAACGGTGATGGGTTTGCCGATTATATTGTTCAATATTCAAATGACGAAATTAATGTAAATTACTCAGCGATAGGAAGAACCAACAAACTAAAATCTGTAAACAATCCCTTAGGAGGAAAAGTAACCCTAGATTATAAAGCACAAGGAAAAACCTATAATAATCCAAAAGCGACATGGGTATTGAGCAAGACCACTCTTGAAGATGGTTACGACCTTCCCAATACAGGTTATTCCAATTACTCAAAATTTTATGAATATGAAAATGCTTATTATGACAGAAGAGAAAGACTGTCCTACGGATTTGAAACCGTAAAAACCGTAGAATATTTAGCTGATGCCAACGGAGACATCTCAGAAGATGTTTTTAGAACCAAAGTAAATAAATTTCATAACCAAAACTACTTTTTAAAAGGTAAACTCAAAGAATCTATAGTAGTAAGGGGCGAATGGGACGAAAACAATCCCAATAATATTTTTGTAAGAACTATACATGAATATGGTTTAAAAGAAATTGGAAATGATGGATTAATAATTGTGAATTCTGATTTAGATGAAAATTACGACGTTGGAGGTACTGAAGGAAGAAAAAGAGCTGCAGTACTATTAGAAAAAACCACTACTGAGAATTATGAATTAACCAATTCTCCCATTGTAAGTGAAATAGTTATGGAATATGATGGTTTAGGTCGTATTACAAAATATTACGACAATGGAGATGTTTCTAATACTAGTGATAACTATTATAGCGAAATAGGATATTTTGAAAACCCTACCCTAGAACAAAATAACATCCTCAACATACCTACGAGAATTCAAGTATTCGATAATAACGGCAATCAAAAAAGAGATCGTAATATAAACGAAGTAGATGTTAATACAGGAGCCATTAAAAAAATCGGTGTAAAGTTAAATCAACAAGGTCAATGGGCTCAAACAATAATGGATTATGACCAGTATGGAAACCTTATAGAAATCTTTTATCCTGGAAACCTAAATGGAGAGAATATGTCTTATACGTACACCTACGATAATATAGAGCATAAATTTTTAACAGAAGTTGAAGATGTATTTGGCTACCAATCTTCTACCGAATATGATTATTTGTATGATGCCATCACCAAAGAAACAGACATTAGTGGTAATGAGATGAATTATACCTATGACGATTTTGGCAGGTTATCTACCGTATTAGGTCCAAAAGAACAAGAGGCCAATAAACCCTATACCATAAAATTTGATTACTATCCAAGAGAACAAGATTTAAGTCAAACTATATCTATCCCCTCAGGAGAAGAATTTCTTCCTGTGGCATTAACCTCTCATTACGATTACGAGCATCCCAACAACCCTATTAAAACCTATACCATTATGGATGGTTTAGGAAGAGTAAGGCAAACTAAAAAAGACGTGGGGGGGTAACATTGTTCATATTTCAGGTTGGAAAGTGTACGATGAGTTTTCAAGGGTAGTAAACCAACACCAATCGACAGCAGAAGGAGAAGGTATAGAAAATTACTTTATAAAAGCAGATTTACCTTCACCTTCTTATTTTTCCATTATTAAATATGACGAACTAGACAGAACCATAAAACTCACCAATGCCGAAGATAATGCTACATTTAATATCCCGGGTATTGAAGATAACCTTTTTAAAACAAAAACCATTATAGAGCAAAACAACTCCAGTCAGGTAATTTCTGAAAAATTTACCGATGTACGAGGCAGAGTGGTAAAAGAAAAAACGATAGGCGACAATGGCGATATTTTAACCAAATTCACCTATAATGCTATAGGAGAACTGTTGTCATATACAGATGGAGATAATATTACCTCTTCCTACGAATATGATTTTGCCGGCAGAAAAATAGCTTACACCAATCCAGATAAAGGAATGACTTCCTATACATACGATAGAGCCGGAAACCTAATAAGCTTGGTTACTGCTAATTTAGCTCAAGACAGTGAAGAAATTACTTATAATTATGAATATAATAGGCTCATAGAAGAAAATTACCCCAATATGCCCAATGGCAGCAATATTAGTAATGTAACTTACAAATATGGATCAGCGGGAGAAGGTAACCAAACAGGAAAACTTGTATATGTAACCGATGCGACAGGATCACAGTCTTTTAAGTATGGTAATATGGGAGAAATAACCAGCAATACCAGAATTGTAGTAGGCCCCAATATACCCACCCGGTATTTTACCACCAACTTTAATTACGACTCTTGGAACAGAATAAAAAATATAGAGTACCCCGATGGAGAAAACGTAGTCTATTCTTATGACGAGGGAGGGAACCTCTTCTCCATTATAGGAGATTATACTTATATAAAAGAAGCCTATTATACATTTTTTGAAAGTCCCAGGTTAATTATACATGGTAATAATACCGTTACAGAGTACGACTATACCAATGCTTTGCGCAATGTAAATGGATATAGTGTAAAGCTACAGAATGGAGATAAACTCCTGAATTTAAAGTATGACTACGATAAAATGAATAATGTAGTAAGTGTAGCAAACGATGTTGCGATGGATCCCAATAAAATGGGGGGAAAATACGAATTTCGTTATGCTTACGATAAAATAAACAGATTAGCCAGCAGCAAAGGTATATTTGAAAGTGAATTTCAAAATAGCTACAGTGATATTAACGCGAATTATGAATCAGAATTAAGATACACAAATGCACATAGCATTTTAAATAAAACCCAGAAACATAACAAGAATGGAAGTATAGACAATAATAACACCTATAAAAATGTTTACAAATACGTAGATGGCACCCATAAAATAGAAGCGATTATAGATGAAGCTACACAAACAGAAAAATATTTTTCCTACGATTTAAATGGAAACCTAAAATACATTATGAACCCCCAAGAGGTAGAAACAAAAATGTATTGGGATGAGAGCAATAGGTTAAGGGTATTAGAAGAGAACCATGTGATGCACCATTATATCTATGACTATACCGGAGAGCGGGTACTAAAAGCCTCCTCCAATTTAGAACAGGTTTATGAAAACGGAACCTTAGCTAACCAAAGCTCCATACAGTTTAACCCTTATACCACCTATCCTAACCCATTTATAGTAATACACCCGCAAGGCTCCTATACCAAGCATTACTTTAATGGTTCAAAAAGAATAGCCACAGCCATAGGAAACGGCGATCCTAGTATGTTTGAAACGTCACCAACAGCAGCAACAGAAAGAAGCCCGCAGGCGGCGGCAACACAAGAAAGTAACCAACTAAAACCAAAAGAACTGCAACAACAACAAATTGCAGACTTGCAACTATATGCGCAAAAAGCAGGCAAAGGGAGTGTCACTTTTAAAAAATATGAAGCGAGCAAAGATACCGCTACAACGAATAATACCAGTAGGCCAGCCCCTATAGAAAGTAACCTTCAAATAGCAGCAGCCCCACAAGCATTACCAGTCTATTACTACCATGCCAACCACTTAGGTTCTAACACAGGCATTACCAGTATAGATGGGAATCCTTATCAATTTTTTGTAAATTTACCTTTTGGCGAAACCCTTGCCGAGCAGTACAGCGATGCCCCGGGACCACG
>CETB01102495.1_pt1 | contig 67026 bp, 57 predicted proteins | sample 356381 | NCBI WGS metagenome assembly CETB01 (sample SAMEA2622545, study PRJEB7988) | marine metagenome | biome: marine biome (ENVO:00000447); feature: deep chlorophyll maximum layer (ENVO:xxxxxxxx); material: "saline water (ENVO:00002010), including plankton (ENVO:xxxxxxxx)" | depth 155 m | reverse complement strand
CCGAACCCGAACCCGAACCCGAACCCGAACCCGAACCCGAATCCGAAATAAAACCCTGCGCGTTTTCAGATAACTCAGGAACCTGCGCAGCAAGCGCGTCAGGTAGGCTACGCGGTAGAATAAGCCCCAATGCTTCTTCGCCTAAATACTCACTATGTATATCTTCACTCTCTGGCTGGTTTGTCACAATGCCAAGCTCCAGCGTATTGTTCGCAATGCCTGACAAAATAGTACGACGAGGTGCGACTTCCACGTGAACATTAAGCGCGCTATGCTGCTTTTGCAGTGCCAGCAGAGCAGGGTAAATACGCTGAGCAATCGCGCCTGAGCAGGCTAGTACGCACTTACCTTCAAAAGGGGCGTCAAACTTTAAGCTGGCAATAAAATCTTGCTCTTTTTCCTGCTGCTCCTTGGCATAGTGGTACACACGCTGGCCCTGTTCAGTTAGCTGAATCCCCTTGCCTAAACGGATGACTAGTTCACACTGACATGCCTCTTCCAGTTTCTTAAGGTGCTGACTTACGCCCGGCTGCGTCATAAACCGTTGCTCTGCGGTGCGCGTAAAGTTCCCCGTTTCTACTAACGTGATGAAGGTGTCTAGCCAAATAGGGTTTATCATTTTTCTATAATTTAAAATTATTAAATTTAGAAAAATATCATAATTTCATGTTTCATCTTTGTCTAGCTACTATGTATGCACATTCACTTAAGCGGTGTTCGAGTTGGCCTTCTTGATGAGGCGGCCGCTTAAGCCATTTTGATAACTTGCACTACATAGGAGTAAGTGATGACTGAAGCAGTAAAAACACCGTATCCACGTACGTTTTCTCATATTGGAATTTCAGTACCTGACTTAGAAGCTGCCGTGAAATTTTATACCGAAGTACTTGGCTGGTACCTCATCATGAAGCCAACAGAGATTGTTGAAGATGACTCGGCGATTGGCGAAATGTGTACCGATGTATTTGGTCCAGGTTGGGGAAAATTCCGCATTGCGCATCTATCAACAGGGGATCGTGTCGGCGTTGAAATTTTTGAGTTCAGCAACCAAGAGAACCCAGAAAACAACTTTGAATATTGGAAAACCGGTATCTTTCATTTCTGTGTTCAAGACCCAGATGTTGAAGGCTTGGCTGAAAAGATTGTCGCTGCTGGTGGTAAAAAGCGAATGAAGGCGCCGCGTTATTACTATCCGGGTGAAAAGCCTTACCGCATGATTTACATGGAAGACCCGTTTGGCAACATCCTTGAAATTTATAGCCACAGCTATGAGTTGCATTATGCAAGCGGCGCTTACGAATAAGCATTGTTTGTAAGGTCTGTTACTTATCGCTTCAAGCTTGTAGGTAGCAGGCGTTAAATAAGCAAGAAGGCGAGGGCGTTAATAGCAATTAAACGTACCTCGCCTTTTTATTCTTAATTAGGCTAACCGAACCTGCCAGATACATAAGGATTCGTGGCCTTTTCGGTTGCAACCGTAGTGGTTGGTCCATGACCCGGGTAAATCGTCATATCATCCGGCAGCACCATAATTTTCTGTTTAATCGAGTCGATTAACTGCTGATGATTACCTTGTGGGAAATCAGTTCTGCCAATAGAGCCTGCGAAAATTACATCACCCACAATAACGCGATTACTTGAGCGTTCTACCAGCACCACATGACCAGGTGTATGACCCGGGCAATGCAGCACTTCTAGCGTTAAATTGCCCACTGAAATGGTATCGTTGTCGTTTAACCACTCGTTGGGAGCAAAAGGCTGGGCGGGTGGAAAGCCAAACATCTGGCTTTGCTGCATAAGTGCATCTAGCCAGAATTTATCGCCAATATGCGGCCCAACAATAGGTACACCGTAATGTTCAGCAATGGCGACAGTGCCGCCCACATGATCTAAGTGCCCATGAGTGAGTTTAATTTTCTCTATACTCACGCCTTTATTCGATGCAGCTTCAATCAACTTTTCAACGTCGCCGCCTGGGTCGACAAACGCGCCTTTGTTAGTGGATGAATCCCAAATTAATGAACAGTTTTGGGCAAAGGGCGTAACGGGTATAACTTGAATTTCCACGGTTTAACCTTTTGATTCTTTGTTGCTTGGAGCGAAATAAAAAAAATAAAGCAGTGCGCCAACCACTAATTCACCCAGTAAAAATAGCCACGCGTTGGTTGACGACTGTGCAATAGACCATGCGCAAACCGCTAGTGCGACAAAGGGTATCAGACGTCGAAACAGGTTTACAGGGCTGGCAAATGCGCCTGCAGAGCCGTTAAAATAAGCGTCATTCTCAGAATTATCTTGCTGCATGCCGCTTTGTGAATAAGCGCTCTGCAAGGAAGTTTCCTGTAAAGGTGCCCTCTGCAATGAAGCCCGCTGTGCTTTCATCAACACCACTACACACACGGCGTAAACCACAAGCCGGGCAAGCACACTGGAAATAGCTAACCACACAAAGCTACCGCTAAGTGCCATAGTACCGGCAAACATTCCCAGTATTAATATGGAAACTGCTGGGGTAGCAAAAGGCGCATGAATCTCGCCTAACTTCTGTCCCAGTTTACCTGGAATAAGTGACTGCTGGGCCATAGAAAACGTCAGCCGAGACGTAGAAATCATATTTGCCAGTAAGTTACCGGCAACCGACACCACGGCGGTTAGCGTCATTATAAGCGCCCCAGTTTCGCCAAATATCATATTGGCGAGTGCAATAAGTGGTGCGCTATCCGGCTTTGCAGGCCCTACAGTGTGCCAATAAAGCCACTGCACGCAAAAGTAAAATATGGCGATACCTGAAACTGTAAGCATTAAAGCCCGAGGTATGGTCTTTTTCGGCGAACTGGTCTCGCCGCTCGTGACCACTACCGTTTCAAAACCAATAAAAGCGTAAAGCGTAAGTAGGGCACCAGCAGAGATGATGTCAAATGCAGGCACAACGGTTTCCGAAGAACGCACTAACGCAGTAGAAAAATCGAGCTGCCAGTAACCAACCGCAATAAGCGCCACGAAAGGCAGCAGTTTTAGCACCGAGATAGCATCAAGTGAACGCATGGCGGCCTTAAGGCCGACAATATTCACTATGATTAGTGCTGTGGTAAGCGCGATAATAGCGAATGATTTGCCTATTCCCGCATTCAGTTCGGGCCACACATAGCCGGCGTATAGCAATAACACGTGCATGTTGGCGGCAATCGCCGTTGCGCGAGCCAAGTAATAAATAAAGCCAGTTTGAAACGCCGCTGCGTCGCCAAAGCCTTTCTGGGCGTACACCACAGGTCCACCGGTCTCTTGGTACAGCGCCGCTAGCTGCCCAAAACACCACACTATGGCCAGCATAAGTGCGCCAAAAATCAAAAAGATGTAAGGGCTGAAAGCGCCAAGCTCAGCGGCCATTTTAGCGGGCAGAGCGAAAATGCCCGCCCCAATAAGGCCATTCAACACCAAGAGGGCAGCGCCAATGCCGCCAATCCCTTTGGTTAACAGGCTTTTGTTTTCGCTACTCATTTAGAAAAAACTTCTTCTCCAGCCACATAAGTTGCGTGTACTTCGGTTTTCCAAATGTCTTTGGCATCAATGGTAAAAATATCTTGGTCTACCAAGATAAAGTCTGCCCATTTCCCAGGCGTTAGTGTGCCTAAGGTATCTTCCATGTGCCCTGAATAGGCTGCATCTAACGTAAACCCTTTGAAGGCTTGTTCAATGGTTAACGCTTCGTGGGTATACCAGCCTTTTACGGGTTGATTATTTCTGTCTTGTCGCGTAACCGCAGCGTGAAGGCCGTAAAACGGGTTAGCAAGCTCAACAGGGAAATCAGAGCCTAAGGGCAGTGCAATGCCCGAATCGAGTAGCGTTTTCCACGCGTAAGCGCCTTTCATACGATCTTTGCCAAGGCGATCTTCCGCCATGTTCTTATCGCTAGTGGCGTGAGTAGGCTGCATGGAAGGTAAGACCTTCAGCGAAGCAAAGCGGGCCAGGTCGTCAGGCGCAATCACCTGTGCATGCTCAATGCGGTTGCGCAGTTCGCTGCCGCCAATACTCTTAAACGTGGTTTCAAACTCGTTCAGTGCAACATGGTTAGCCTTATCACCAATGGCATGGTAGTTTAGCTGGAAGCCCGCACCAATTACCGTAGTAAACAGTTGGGTCATATCTTCTGGTTGAGTTAACAGCAAACCATGTTGATGCGGTGCATCTGAATAAGGTTCAAGCAATGCTGCGCCTCGGCTACCTAGTGCACCATCGCCATAGGCTTTTACCGAACGAATATATAAAAAGTCATCTTGGTCGCGAATAGTACCATTGCCCAGCATGGTGCTGAGGTCAGGGTCTGTCGCACTCACCATGGCATAAATACGCACAGGCAAGTCACCTTCTACCGCTTCTTTTAAATAGAAATCGTAAACGTCTCTGTCTATGCCAGCATCGTGCATTGACGTAACACCATTTGCTAGTAAGTGCTCACCTGCTGCATGTAATTGTTGCTCGTAAATAGCGCTGCTTGCTTTAGGCAAGTGCGCTTCAATTAACTGCGATGCATTATCAATGAAAACACCGGTAGGATTACCGTCAGCGTCTTTAATGATTTCGCCCCCTGCAGGCGATGGGGTGTCTTTAGTTATACCCGCAATTTCCATCGCTTTACTGTTCACCCAGGTAGCGTGGCTGTCTACGCGAGCTAGTGCCACAGGTCGGTCAGAAATTACTTTATCCAAGTCAGCCGCTGTTGGAAACGCTCTGTCAGACCACAATTCCTGGTTCCAACCGCGCCCGGTAATCCATGCTTGTTGTCCATTCGCAAATGCGTATTCGGCAACTGTCTTGGCCGCGTCTTGTGCACTGCTACTTTCTCGCAAATCGACTTCCAACAAGTTTGCGCCTAAGCCAAGCAAATGCCCGTGAGCGTCGATAAGCCCGGGTAGCATGACTTTGCCTTTGCCATCAATAGTGCTATCGACAGGCGTGTTATCTTTGTCGATATCTAATGCAACTACTTTGCCTTCATCAATGACAAGGTTTTTAAACGTAATGAGTTTGCCACTTTCATTTAACGTATAGCCTTTTACGTTCTCAACAAGCATTGCAGCATCCACCGTAAGCGTGGTGGTCATAGCACCTAACGTTGCCGCTGTTGCAAACGTTGCGGTTAGCAATTTTGAAAGCGAGTGCTTTTTAAATGTCAGTGCCGACAATGTAGAGTTCATAGTGAGTTTCTGCCTTTTTTATTTCTGTTTTATTCTTTGTTCTTATACCGAGTTGTCCAAATTTCGATAGCTGTGCGCTAACAAAACGCTATGCCTCAACACGCTCAGTTTCTTCAAGTTCATCTTCGTCATCAAGGTCAAGGATAGGAGGCTGCAGCAAAAAATCTCTCTCCCAAATCTTAGCCATACTCGCCTGACTTATGTTTCCACCACTCAATATAACAAGAGCCGTTTGCCCAGGCGGGGTGTTGGCAGCCCAAGCCGCTACTGCAGCCATGGTCATCGCACATGTGGGCTCTATATGAAGCTTTAATAAATGATGTAGCCATTGGGTCCAATAAGCAATTTGCAGCTCATCTACTTCGTAGAAATCATCTATTTCTTGCAATATAGGGAACGTAACATCGCCAACAGAAGGCGTGGCAGCGCCGTCTGCTAAGGTATTTGGTGCATAGTCTAAGGCAATAATCTCACCAGCTTGCAACGACATAGAGGCATCATTCGCTTCGGCGGGCTCAGCGCCAATGACCAATGCATTTGGCTGTAGTGCGCGAGTTGCCAGTAATGAGCCCGACAATAACCCTCCGCCACCACACGGCGCAAAGACAGCATCCACCTCACCAATTTCGTTAAGCGCTTCTAACGTTGCCGTGCCTTGCCCTGCCACAATATCTTTGTGGTTAAACGGCGGTATCCAGACCGTGTCTGGTGCTTTTGAGGCTTGCTCGACAGCCGCATCTGCTTCTGGACGGGTAGGAAATATTTTTAATTCAGCACCATAGCTTTGCGTAGCGGCAGCTTTTATTGGCGAAATGGTCTCGCTCGCAAAAATAGTGGCCTTAATACCAAAGTGAGCTGCTGCATAGGCTACTGCCTGAGCATGATTTCCAGAACTATTGGCGACCACATGTTTCGGTAAACGACCTTCCTCTTTCAACCGGGCTAAAAAATTCATGGCGCCGCGAATTTTGAATGCCCCGATGGTCTGTAAGCACTCCGCTTTAAACAGAATGCGGTTGCCCATCCATTTGTTGAGCAACGAAGATTCAACAATCGGCGTTTTCTTTACGTCGCCTTTTATACGTTCATAGGCTTGTTTAATGTCTTCGAAATTTGGGGAAATACTCATTAAGTAACGCTCTTTTCATTTTGGTTTTTTTATGGGGTAGCGCCGACAAGGGCCTTTATGCACTAAAAGAAAATCGGAAGCCTTACAGTGCCAGATACTATTAGATAACGCCAGAGCCTATACCACATAAGACAATTCATATTTATTTAATAATTCTACTTTAGTATACCGGCGCTAGTTACCGGAGACAGGCACATGTTAAGCAAACACAACCATCGTATTTACGCCTTACCTACGGTTTTGTTTCTTTTTCTCACCTTTTTATTTGTTTCTGCTGGTGTTTTTATTCAAAACGATGAACGCGCAGCACGTATTTCTAAGGCGCAGTCGGTTGCCGAGCAGGTAAAAATTAGTCTTGAAGTTTTCGCAAGCGAACGTATTCAAGCGCTGCACAACCTGATGCGAAACTGGCCCACCTTTGAGCCAAACCAAGTAGACTGGTTTAATGCGCAAGCCCTGTCATTGATGGGCATGCAGCGAGGCTTTTCATCGTTGGTATTTGTCGATGCGAGCGGTGAGATAGCGTGGGTGGCAACACCATCTTCCGGTATCAAAACCCGTATAGACAACAGCCTCATTGGCCATCCTATGGATGCGTTGGGCTTAAACATATCGCGTTTGTCCGAGGATTTGGAAAGCACGCTTTTGTATTCAGATGCTGCTCAACATCACTTTATCGTTGTGGGCAGGGCCATAAGCCCTCAAGAGCCTGAGCACGGATTTCTGGTGGCGGGGTTCGACGTACAAACCATATTAACCGTGATGTTAGGCGAGTTAGTAGGCCCACAGTTTAACTTTCAGCTTAACACCGACAGTGCAACGCTTTTTCAAAGCGGTGAGTTAGTCAACGATGGCACCATTGTGTCGCTTTTGCCGTTCAGTTTTTTAGAACGCGATTTTTACCTTTCCATGCAGTCTCAGCTAAGCCCATATAACGCAGGCTTGTTAATTATTATGATTGGACTGTTGATGTCAGCGCTAGTTAGCTATGTGCTGCACAAGCAGCTTAAAGGCGCGGTTAATTTGTCTTTGAGTCAGCAGCGTTACCTCACCGCTAGCGAAGCCTCCCTTGATGCGCTTCTTATTTATCAGCCAACAGATGACGACTTTTCTCTAGTAGAAGCAAACTCATACAGTCGCTATCTATTTCGCGGTGCATGTGATGTATTGCGGTCCATGAGCTTAGCCGAGCAAACGCGTTATTTAGGTTTAAGCAGTGAATTTAAAAACGCCAAAAACGTGGCTGAACTTGGCGTGCCTTATGAAGCTCACCTTGCCATTCATAGTGATAAGATTGCGCCTCAATGGATAAAAGTTCAGGTGGTAAAAGCTGGTGACAATATTGCGGTGACCGTAAGGGACGTGACCGAACGTTTTCGTGCCCAGCACGATTTAAAGCGTAGCGAAGAAAAGTATCGCCGCTTAGTTGACGGCATGCACCGCCACTTTGTTTACACCAAGACCGTCGAGCACAACTTTATGTATGTGAGCGCGGGTATTGAAAAGATTTTAGGGTTTAGCGCAGAAGACTTCTGTGCAAACGAGTCGAAGTACGTTCGCCAAGTACCTGACGAGACGTTTGAGATACGCCAAACCATTGCTCGTGGCGAAAAGCCCGAGCCTTATATTGTGCATTATCAAGGCAAGGTCGGCGAACCGTTAGCGATTGAATTTTCAGACACGCCCATTGTCGACGAGCAAGGGCTACTGGTTGCTGTTGAAGGCATAGCACGTGATGTAACCAAAGAGCTGGCGCTGCAGGAAGAAGTGTATTTTCAAGCAAACCATGACCAGTTAACCGGGCTGTTTAATCGCTATGCATTTGATGAAAAACTGCGAGAGATCCTTGATGAAACGCATAAAGCGGCTGGTCAGCAGGGCGAGAGCAAGGCTTTAAACCACGTTGATTTTGAAAAAGTGGCGAGCATCAATTCGACTCGCGCTTACCACAAGCAAAGCGTGATGTGCTTTATCGATATGGATCGATTCAAATTAGTAAACGACAGCTGTGGTCATCCAGCCGGCGATAAGCTGCTAAAAGAAATCTCTACCATATTTAGGCAATACGTGAATGGGCAAGATCTGCTTGCCCGAATAGGGGGAGACGAGTTCTGCATTATATTTCGCAATCAAAGTTTGGATGAGGTGACCAAGCGCCTAGACAAGCTTTTATTGGCGATTTCAAATTATCGTTTTGTTTATGACGACAAGTTGTTTTTTGTGGGGGCAAGCATTGGCGTTATCGAAATAAACGAGAGTACACAAAGCGCAGAAGCCTTAATTAAAGCTGCTGACAACGCGTGTTACAAAGCCAAACACTTGGGTCGAAACCGTTACTTTGTGTTTCATGATAATGACTCGCAAATGGCCATTGATGACAGTGAAAACCAGGTGTTACATGCCTTGCATCACGCATTACAAAACGACGGGTTTGAGTTGTATAGCCAAGCTATCATGCCGCTTAACGTGCCCAACCAAGAAAAGGCCGCCCAACTTCAGCATTACGAGATTTTGCTTCGTCTAAATGCAAAAGACAGTGGCCTTATAAGCCCGGGGCTTTTCATCCCGTTGGCAGAACGCCACGGTTTAATGAACAAAGTGGATATGTGGGTAGTAGATAACACCCTTAAAACCCTTGAACGTAACCCCGCTCACATCGATAACGTGGGCAAAGTCGCGATAAATTTATCGGGTATTACATTGGGTGATGAAATGGCGCTGCATAAGATTGCCAAGCGTATGCAAAGTACTACTGTACCTGCTGAGAAAATTTGTTTTGAGATTACTGAAACAACAGCGGTAACTAACTTAAGCGCTGCAAAACACTTCATTTCTACACTACGCGATTTGGGGTGTAGCTTTGCCTTAGACGACTTTGGTGCTGGTATGTCCTCGTTCACCTACCTGAAAAACCTAGATGTTGATTACGTTAAGATCGACGGCTCCTTTGTGCGAAATATCGTTCACGATCCTATCGATCATGCTACAGTAACTGCGATAAATAATATCGCGCACAGTATGGGTAAACAGACCGTAGCCGAGTTTGTGGTCGATAACGCGACCGCCGAAGTTTTACGAGAGCTTAAAGTAGATTTCGGTCAAGGCTTTGCTTTGGATAAACCCAAGCCACTGGCGCATAGAGTTCAATGGCGAGTTAAACTTGCCTCTGCTTAGAAGGAAATGTCATGGGTTTATTTGATACCATCATGGGTAATGCAAGCGAGACTAGCGCTTCAGATGTTCAAGAAGAGCTTACGCCTATACTTGCTGCTAACGAAACCGTTACCTCTGCGTTTAAGCTAGTGCGCGATTTAAGTGTATTCACAAACAAGCGCCTAATCCTTATTGATAAGCAAGGCCTTACCGGGCGCAAAGTGAACTATCATTCAATACCTTATAAATCTATTACGCAGTTTATCGTTGAGACGGCAGGGCATTTTGATACTGACGCCGAGCTTAAAATTTGGCTGTCGGGCAAAGCAGATCCTATCGAGATTGAACTAAGTGCATCGTCTGCTCAGGCGGTACAGCAAAACCTAGCAACTCAGATGTTTAGCTAGTTTCTGCATTTGTAATATTTGATTGATGCTTTGAAGTAGCAAGTGAAGAAAGTCTAATCACCCTACAAGTGCACAAAGCGCTACAACGCAAACATGCACAAAATAAGCGTTAATTAAACTGACCAAACAAAAAAGCGATGCCTTCATAAGCATCGCTTTTTGCTTTTTACTTCTTTCTAGGGCTTGTTGAGCTTAGATGTACAGAGATCAACAGGCCCCAGGCTCTAACCGTATTAGTCTTTCAAGTTACGGTTAAAGAAGTTAGTAATAGTTTTGTATAAATGAATGCCCGTTTGCTTACCACGGATGCTGTGCTTCTTGCCCGGGTAATCCATAGTTTCAAATGGAATTGCCAAGTCTTGAAGATGCTTGTATAGCATGGTCGAGTGGGTAAACAACACGTTGTCATCTGCCATGCCGTGGTAAATCAAAAGGTCACCCTTCAGATCTTTTGCGTAAGGGAATACTGAAGACGCAGTGTAAGCATCATCATCTGTATTTGGGTTGCCCATGTAGCGTTCAGTGTAGTGGGTATCGTATAAGCGCCAGTCAGTTACCGGAGCACCTGACACGCCCGCTGCAAAGTAATCGCCCGCTTTGAACATGGTCATCAGCGTCATGTAGCCGCCATAGCTGTGGCCATGAACACCAATACGCTCAGCGTCAACGTAGTCAAGCGTACGCAAGAACTCTACGCCTGCAACCTGATCGTCCACTTCAATAAAGCCCATTTTTTTATAAATAGGATCTTCAAAGCCTTTACCGCGATAGTTAGAACCGCGGTTATCTAGCGTAAATACCACATAGCCTTGATCAACCCAGTGTTGGAAAAGCAAGCCACGGTTACCCGCCCAGCTGTTTGTTACAACCTGTGCGTGCGGGCCGCCGTAAAGGTAAACAATAACAGGGTGCTTCTGTTTAGGGTTTTGCTTGGCACTGTCAGGCGTGTAAATTCGATATTTAAGGGTTGCGCCATCCTTTGTGGTGATGTCACCAAACTCAGGTGCCGTCCAGCTATCCATGTAAGCGTGCAGAGGGTGGCCTTCTTCAACTTTATTTTCTTCAAGCCAGGTAATTCGCTCGCCAGTAGCGCTATTTAGGCTAACTTGTGCAGGAGAGTTAATCGTTGAAAAACGGTCGATAAAGATAGAGGCATCTTTGCTGAATGCCGCGCTATGGTATGCGCCTAGTTCAGTGATACGCGAAATTTCGCCGCCATCTAAAGGCATGCTGTAAACATGGCTTTCTAGTGGGGTGTCTTTGCGGCCAGAGAAGTACAAACGGTTGTTTGCAGTATCAATAGCTTCAACACTGTCTACAACCCAGTCACCTTTGGTTAACTGCTTAACCAACTTGCCTTTATTGTCGAAAAGGTAAAGGTGTTTAAAACCGTCGCGCTCTGACGCCCAAATAAATTGGCCTTTGTCTTTTAGGAAGTAAAGGTCGTTGTGCAGGTTTACCCACGTGTTGCTTGATTCTGTAAGCAGCACGTTTTCTTTTTTGCTGCTAAGGTCGAACGCTCGCAGCTCTAACGTTTGCTGATCCCGTGTCTGCCATTGGTATGTGAAGGTGGTGTTGTTTGGCATCCACTTACCGCGAGCAAAATAAATGTCTTTATCTTCACCTAAATCTACCCAAGTGCGATCGCCAGAGTTGATGTCTTGAATAGCAAGTTCCACCAAGACGTTTGGCGTGCCCGCTTTCGGGTATTTTTGTTCGATAAGCTTGATGTCGTCAGCATAGATTTCAGAACGCGTGATCACATCTACCGGGCTTTCATCAACCTTGGTAAAAGCAATTTTAGTCTCATCTGGCGACCACCAGTATCCGGTCATACGGCCCATTTCTTCTTGCGCCACAAATTCGGCCATACCAAATTTAATGTTGTCGCCACCTTCTTTGGTAATTGCCGTTTCTTTACCCGATTCAATGTGTTTTACATAAAGGTTCTGGTCGCGAATAAAGGAAATGTAGTTACCTTTTGGTGATAATTTAATATCAGTTTCAAAAGCGTCAGTATCTAAAAGTTGCTTCGCCCCTTTTTCGCCCAGCTTGTGATAAAACACATCGCCACCTAATGGGAAAAGTAATGCTTTACCATCGTCCGACCACTGGTAGCTTACAATACCGCTGCCAGATAAACGCATACGCTCGCGTCGCGCTTTCTCTTCATCAGAAAGCACTTCTTCGCCGCTTTGTAGGTCGTTTGAGTCGAAAAGCATGCGAGTTTGGCCACTTTCAATATGGTATTCCCATAGATCTAGGCGCTCGTAGTCGGTTTGCTTACCTTTAAGAAATGTTACCCGTTGACCGTCAGGTGATACTTTTAACGAACGGGGTGCGTTGCCATCGAGTGAAGGAGAAGAGAAAATACGCTCAATAGTGAGCGTTTCAGCGTTTAAAGCAGTAGAGAGCATAGCGGCTCCAATTAAAAGGGCTTTTTTCATTTTTATCTGCATATTTGACTGTCGAAGGTTTGATTGTAGTTATATCAATTTATGATACAAGGTGCGACATATGAAATCCGCAATGGTGCTAGGAGCGACAGGTTTAGTGGGACGAACGCTTGTAAATATGCTGTTACAGGATAGACGGTACAATGAGGTAACCTGCTTAGTCAGAAAACCGCTCTCCTCCAGTATGTTTAACGACCCTCACAATCGCCTAAAACCTGTAGTTATCGACTTCGACAATCTACAGGACTATCAAGGCTACTTTAGCGTAAATCATGTGTACTGTTGTCTGGGCACCACGCTTAAAAAGGCGGGATCGAAACAAGCGTTTCGCCGCGTTGATTTTGAATATGTTCATGTTGCCGCACAGCTGACCCGAGCTCAGCGCGCGGACAGTTTTGTATGGATATCATCGGTAGGCGCTGATGCTAAGAGCAGTAACTTTTATTTACGAGTAAAAGGCGAGCTCGAAAACGCGATTATGCGAATGCCTCAGTTACCCCATGCCTCTGCCGTACGCCCTTCGTTATTGTTAGGCAATCGCGACGAGTCGCGGACGCTAGAAGATATAGCGCAGAAAACGGCGCCCATATGGCAAAGCATAATGAAAGGCCCGTTAAAGAAATACCGACCCGTTCATGCCGTTGACGTGGCCAGAAATATGATGTCGCTGCAGCGCTGGAAATAAGCGCTCACAGTAAATGTCACAACCTTAACGTGAAGCACAACCCGACTTGATATAGAATGCGCGCCTTTTAACGCACTAGGTAATACGACTTCCTTATGTTCCGCTGTAAACAATTCACCGTAGCACAGGACAAGTGCGCGATGAAAGTGAATACCGACAGTCTGATTTTAGGAAGTTGGGCACAGTTTCGCGCAAACCTCAGCCATGCCCCACGCATCTTGGATATCGGCACCGGCAGTGGCATTTTAGCGTTGATGATGGCCCAAAAAGCAGCGCACTTTTGCAATCCGAACGGTGAAGAGCAGAATGTTCAAAGCAGTTCAATTGACATCAGCTCGTTCGATAATGGCGCAGCCAGAATTGACGCGATAGAAATAGATGAGCAAGCCGCAGCGCAGGCCGCTACCAACTTTAAAAATGCAAAATGGGCCAAACAGCTGTTTATTTACTGCTGTGATGTAACTGGCTACACCTCCACCCACTTGTATGACCTAGTGATTTCTAATCCACCTTACTTTGACACGCCAGCTACACTTTCAAATGCGTACAGCAAGCAAAGCCAATCTCGCTCGGTGGCAAGGCAAACGTCTGCATTGGGCTCAGATGAACTTTTTAGTGCAAGCAGCAAGTTGTTAATAGAACAAGGGCAAATGTACTGTGTGTACCCAGCGTCGATGGAAGCCTCGGTTATCGAAACGGCTGAAGGTTATGGCCTATCGCTGGCAGATATTCTTTATGTAAAGCATACATCTAACAAATCGCCTTATCTTTGCGCGTTCCACTTTAAAAAAGTAATGGAGGGCGCAAGTGATAATCTTAAAAACGTTACTGCACATCGGGAATGGCCGAGCTTAATAGCGAAAAATGCAATCAAAAATGAGTTGATAATTAGGGATCAAAAGGGCGAATATACCAGTGAATACAAAGCCCTTTGTCAGCCTTTCTACCTTAAATTTTAATGAGCTTATATTAATGAACATAGTTGCAGAAGGCTTTGGCGCAATAGCCGTTGTTTTAAATTTTATTGGGTATCGCCAAACTAACGTAGACAAGTATTTGCTTATTTCTGCGTTTGCCTTAAGTGCACTTAGCGTGCATTTTTTTATGTTAGATGCCATGGCCGCAGGCATTGGAACACTGCTTGCTAGCGTTCGTAACTTTATTGCCATTAAACATAGAAGCAATGCCATTTTATTTTTCTTTGTTGCGGTGAATCTAGGCTTCCTCGCTTATGAGTGGTTTGTGCTAGAGCACAGCTGGATAATCTTCATTGCCTATGCGTCTTCACTTATTTTTACAGTGGGATCTTTGGTTATCCGCAATACGCACACTATTAGAAAGGTTTTTCTTGTTGCTGAAACTTTGGGGTTGTTATATGCCATTTCCGTGGGCAGTATTTTTGGAACGGTATTCAATGTAAGTAACTTGATCAGTATTTTAAGTAAGCTGCGCAAGCCCTAACGCTTTAGCAATAAAACTCACCTTATCAATTAGTCTAATTTGCCCACTTTAATCCCGTTTAGTCGGGCTGCTTTTCTGCGACTTACGCTACCTGCTATATGGCTTTTCATATAGCCTGCACACCCTTGTAGGCCTTGCCCTACATGACTTATACCAAAGTTCAATGAGCTAAAGTTCAATATCAATTTGCGTATGTAAGCGTATCATTATTAATCAGTAAGTATGGTTTCAGCAATTTTTCCTCTGAATGTACGGAAGTAGACTCAGTGTGTAGTAATGAGGGGAGTGTGCGCAGTGAAATTAGTAGATAACTCACAACAATTTGACCAATCACCTACGCTTGAACAATCGTTTCAGAGCGCTATTAATGAAGGCGCTGCGGTAAACGTGTTTGAGCTTGCTCAACAGTTTAAAAATACCAACCCTGCTTTTAAAAAACCTCAACTGGTTGAAGAACGCACGAGTTTAGAGACAGAGCAGCTGTGGAAGAAGCGTCTTTCGATGCTGCTTGATGCAGAAAATAAACTTATGAAAGTTATACGTTTTCGCAAAATTACTGGTATATTTACCGTTGCAAGTATGGCTATGTTTTTATTTTCCCTGTACATAGCGCCAACAATGTCGCCAGTATTGTTCTATGGCCTTATTGTTGTAGCTGCATTTGGAATGGCAACGTATCCGGCGTGGTTGTTAGCGTCTAAAAGCAATAAAAAGCAGAGAGATGACATTTCTCGTTTGTTTTATAAAAGTAATCACGAGATTGAAATGTCGGACGGTAAAATTACGTTAATTAACAGGGCGAACTATGCAAGTGTAACGCAAATACACGTATTGGATCGCAAACTTGGACTATTCGCAAACTCGTAGACAACACTACACCTCTCAGTTCATTATTGTTCTGTTAGTAGCATCCTTTATTCTTGGGGTGCTACTGCTGGCACCCATGGATGCATTGGGCCAGCTTCTCTCTTCAATCGTTATCCTCATTGCAATATCCTTGTGCAGCAAAGAAGCGCGGCACACGCAAAAATACCAGCATTTATTCCGCATTTTAGCTCTGGTGCTAGCCATTGCGCTTAGCGTCAGGTATTTGCTGTGGCGTGGTATTTACACGCTAACCTACTCAGATTTTCTTTCAATGATTGCCGTCTGGCTATTATTTGGCGCTGAAATTTATGCGGGGATCACTTCAGTGTTAGGGGCGATCGTTAACGCGTTTCCGCTCAGTCGACCGCTTTTGTCCCTGGAAGGGGTAGATAAATCAACTCTGCCCAGTGTAGACGTCATGATCCCGAGTTATAACGAAGATGAAGGGATATTAGAAGTTACTATCCGCGCTGCAAAAATGCTCGATTACCCTAAAGAAAAGCTTCGTATTCATTTGCTTGACGATGGCGGAACCGACCAGAAAATTAACGCTGAAAACCCTGTGTCAGCGGCCACTGCAAAACAGCGGCGACAAGATTTGCAAGCACTGTGCAAACGCTTGGATATTACCTATCACACTCGAGCAAAAAATGAGTTTGCCAAGGCGGGTAATGTGAACAGTGCAATACAAAATACCACGGGTGATTTGATTGTTATCTTGGATGCTGATCATGTTCCTACTTCGGATTTTCTTGATAGAACCGTGCCGTGGATGCTTAAAAACGAGAAGGTCTTTCTCGTTCAAACCCCTCATTTTATGGCTAACCCAGATCCTGTTGAGCGTAACTACTTCTCTGCGTTTACTCGCATGCCTTCAGAAAACGACATGTTTTACGGCACTATACAGAAAGGCTTAGACTACTGGGGGAGTTCCTTCTTCTGTGGATCAGCCGCATTGATGAGAAGAAAGCACCTCGATTTGGTTGGGGGCATTTCCGGCGACTCTATCACTGAAGATGCAGAAACCGCGTTAGATCTTCACAAAATGGGCTACGAGTCTGTATATGTGGACAGACCTATGGTAAGCGGCCTTGCGCCAGAAACTTTTGATGCGTTTATTCAGCAGCGTATGCGCTGGGCACAAGGCATGACGCAAATTTTACTACTCAAAAAGCCTTTTAAAGCGCAAGGACTAAAATGGTATCAGCGAGTGGGCTACATGAGTTCAATCATGTTTTGGCTGTTCCCGTTTGCTCGCATCATCTTTTTGCTTATGCCACTGGCGTATTTGGTCTTTGGGCTTCAGGTTTACCATGCATCGATGCTGGAAATTTTTGCCTTCACCCTGCCTCACGTTATTGCCACATACATGATATCCACCATGCTCTTTGGGCGAACCCGATGGCCCTTAGTGTCAGAGTTATATGAAATACTACAGTGCGCATTTACGCTAAACGCATTAATCAAGGTTTTCTTAAAGCCGCGGGCACCTTCATTTGTTGTAACACCAAAAGGAGAGAGTCTTGACAGAACCTTTGTATCGCCACTATCGAGCGTGTTTTACTGGCTAATATTGGTAATCACATTCGCATTAGGGAGCGGTGTCTATAAGTTCATAACAGAGCCTCTTACACGCGAACTTACTGTGGTGGTCATGTTGTGGAATGTATTTAATTTGATTCTATTGTTGTCTGTTCTTAGTGTGTTATTAGAGCGGAAACAGGTGCGTAGTCAGGCACGCCTACCAGCTACGAACAGTGTCGTTATTAAGACTACAAGCGATGAAGCTTGGGTTGGAGATTTGGTCGATCTTTCGCTTGGTGGAGCTCGGTTACGCTTGAAAGGTGAGGGAGCGTTAGTACCTGAAAATGCCACGCTCACATCGTGGAGTCACGCACTGAATAAGAACGTTCATTTGGCAATTAGCGTTCTGCATTACGACAATAGGTCAAAAATTCTTCGAGTACGCTTTATGCCTCAAACCGAAGAACAAGAAAACGAAGTCGTCGCCTATTCACTGTGTGATAGTCTGCGCTGGATGTCGTTTCAACGAAGAAGAACAAGGGCTATCTCATACTGGTTCGGCGCAAAACATGTGTTGAAAGTTGGGTTAAAGCCTGTTTTATTGCATATGCTTGTATTAATGGGGAAGTTCGCCGGGAAATTAGGTTTGCTTGCTAAACCGGCAAAGGAAAATCAATGATAAAAAAATACCTTATGTTCATCGTATGTTTGTGCATGCCTTTTACCCTAGCGGCGCAAACTGACACGTATCGATTAACCGACTTTTTTGGCGGTGAAAGTACCGTGCGCTTGCAGGGAAAATCTGCCTCCATTGATATTCCAATTCCCCTTAGTTCAGTCACTGATGTGGACAGCGCGCTACTTACATTAGAAGTGGTCAGCTCGCAGGCGTTAATCAAAAAACGTTCTCAGCTGTATGTGAGATTCAATAATGCGACCATTGGACAGATTGCGTTCGACCCAGACAGACCTTCTCTTGTATCTGAAATTGCGATCCCTACTTCATTGTGGCGAGCCGGGTTTAACTCTCTGACACTAGCGGTAAGTCAGCACTATGCCGAGCAATGTGTTGACGGCAGTGCGCCTGAATTGTGGAGCGAAATTAATGCATACAACTCAACGCTAAAAATTGCGACGTCGGTGAATGAAAAGCGCTTCACGTTAGATGAGCTGAGCGGATTCTTTAATCCAGGAATTGGCGGACAGCGAAACGTTCAGCTTTACACGGCGCGAGAAGCTGATGATCAAATTAAATATCAGACACTTCCCATTGTTGCTCAAGCACTGTCTCTTAGGAATCAATATCAGCCGCTTATTATCGAGCATGACAGCTTTGATGATGGTTACGTTTTGCCCCAGCTAGAATACACAGAAAATAGTTTTTGGAACGACCAAAATGTTGCTCGCTACGAGCGTGCTGCATGGTATCTCAAAGCCAAGCAAAAACAGCCTGTTCATATTCTAGTTGGTACAGTCGACGCGTTATCACCGGTATTATCTGACGAAGTGATTAACGACATTGATGGCGCGTTTCTAAAAGCACAGCGCACACCTGCGTTTGTTAAGGACAGCAACGTTATTGTACCGGCTAGTTACCGCCTTATTGTCAGCGGTACTACGCAAGATGAAGTACTTGAGGCAGCGAAAGCCTTGGCGGTAATGGACGATGCGATTAACCCTATTTCACAAGTCACCGTACTTTCACAGTCACAAATGCAAGCGGAAACGCTGCAGCGTCATCGCATTCTGAACCCTGACAATCACTACACATTCCGAGACTTTGGTGTGGCGACCACGCAGTTTAGGGATGAGGGGAACTTCACAAAACGGGTGTCATTCAGATTGCCTGCAGATTTTTATGTACCTGAAAACGCGAGCGTGAGCTTGCTCTTAGACTTCGGGTATGGCGCAGGTTTTGGGCCAGGTTCGGTTATGAATGTAAGCGTGAATGACGAACTTGTACACGGTTTGTCTCTTAATAATATTAACGGACAATCCTACCGAGACTATCAGCTAAGAATACCTGCACGGTTCTTCAAAGGCGGGACGAATAATTTAGACTTTGCGGTAACCATGAGAGCGCCGTTAGCAGGTGTGCCTTGTGATGATATTCCAGGTTCCCACCTCGTGTTCCAGCTTGATGATTCTTCGGCTATAAAACTACCTGATGCAGGAAACGTGGCAGTTCAACCTAATCTCGTCTTGCTTTCAGAAACGGCTTACCCGTTTGCGCGCTTTAAGTCAGCACCATCGTCAACCATTGCTATTCCGTCAGATGACTATTTAGATACAGCGTTAACTCTTTCAGCGAAATTAGCGCAAGTAGCCCAAGTGCCTTTATTGAACGTGAAAATAGCAACTGGAAACGACATTACAACCGAAGGTTCTGTGATTGTTCTAGGTACCCCTGAAAGCTTAACGAATATTGAGCAGTCTGAATTCAGTACGGCCATTGAGGCAACGAAACGCTGGTCTTATCGGTTACAGAACAATCTGTACAATCGCGTAAGAAACCTGACTGACGATCAGTCTTTCAAAGAAATGCGCATAGACGGTCATACCGTTCAAGAAAGTGACTTAGGTGAGCAAGCAGTACTTACTGCACAGGCACACCCTGTTTCATCACAAACCGATACCTTGTTCATTGTTGCAGCGCAGACGCCTGAACTTCTTCAAGCTAGAGTCGAGGATCTGGTTAGTTTGTCGATGTGGGGGCAGATGGCAGGGGATTTCTTCGCATGGAAAGACGGTCTTTCGCCATCACTCATCATGCAGGTAAGCGATAAATATGAAGTGGGTGAAGCCGACGACAGCTGGCTGCATTTACGACTATGGCTGTCTAACAACCCGTGGTATTGGTTAATAGGCTTCATATTGGTTGTATTTGTTGTGAGCCTAATTATTTACCTGTTGCTTAAACGCAGAAATAAACAAGTGCAAGACTCATGGTAAAGCTGCATTACGCAACAAAAGCGACGCTAGTGATAGGTTTTTTGTTCCTGTTGGCGTCGTGCTCTACCAAGGAAGATAGCGAATTCAAGTCTCAGTACATAGCGTATAAGGCATTGTTTGTTGACGGCGGGCGCGTGGTAGACACAGGAAATGATGATGTGTCTCACAGTGAAGGGCAAGGCTACGGTATGCTATTTGCCGTCGCCGCCAACGATAAAGACACCTTTGATGCATTATGGCACTGGACCCAACGTACGCTCATGCGCGAAGACGGGCTATTTAGCTGGCGCTACCGACCTTGTGTGGATAATTCATCTTCTTGTATCGATGACCCTAATAATGCCTCTGATGGTGAGATTCTTATTGCGTGGGCATTATTGCGTGCAAGTGAAAAGTGGGGCGTTGGTAAGTATGAGGAGGACGCCAGGAATATTATACGTGCTGTAGAGCAGAAACTTCTGGTGGTGAATAATAACAGTGTAGTGCTCTTGCCTGGGGAATACGGATTTGCATCTGACCAAACAGGAAATAGCAGCCTTCAGCTAAATCTGTCCTATTGGGTTTTTCCCGCCATAACTGACCTGTCTTCGCTGTCGGATACTCCGTCACATTGGGAAAGCCTGTTCGAGTCGGGCTTGATCTTGCTGTCGAATATGCAGTTTTCTACCTACCAATTGCCCAGTGATTGGGTGCGTTTCACCCCTAATAGTGCTGAGTCCGATAACAGTAAAATTGGTGCGTTAAGTTTAGATAATGTGATATCGCCTGAGTTTGGTTTTAATGCGATCCGTATACCGCTTCAGCTAGCATGGTCCCCACGTTTTCGCCAAAACGCTAGATTAACTGAGAAGCTACTTTCTCCCTACTATGCATGGTGGGCGATAACGCCTACGCCAGCTACCATCAACCTGCTAAACGAGGAAACCGCTGAGTACGAAATGTCTAAGGGAATGCGTTCAGTGCAGATGGCGGTAAACAGCTTGATGAAATCAGAAGAAAAGCAAAGGCCAGAGTGGCCTGAGATCAATCGAAACATGGATTATTATTCGGCAAGTTTAACGCTGCTTTCTATGCTAGCAGTTTTGGATAACGCATCGTGAAAACTCGGTTTACTCGCACGTCTTTGTATCTGGCACTAAGCGCTTTGGCCACGTCACTTGTGTCGGTGCAGGCATACGGACAAGCTAAAACAACGTACAAAGAAAAAGATCTGGGTATATTACCTGCACAACAAGATCAGCCGGATTTAACAGGGCTTTGGTACCATATTAATGAGCGACAGATTCAGCAAGCCAATGAAGAGTTTACGCGCTTAAAAGCTCGTTACCCTACGTGGCAGGTGCCACAAGAAGTCGAAACCGAACTAAACAGAATAAACGGCCGCTTAAAAGGTACTATCAAGCCTGTAGTGTCAGCGCCAAGAGAATCGCTTCAGGCTTTAAAAAAGCAGCCTAATAAGCCCGCTTCTAAAGCTCTCCCGCTCGAACAATTTGCTCAGTTAACGCCGAAAGCCAGAGCAAATACGCCGAAGCAAAAAGTAGAAACGCTTCTTGCATTGAGCAATCAAATTAAGCGTACAGATTTTTACTTGCTTATGGGGTGGACCGCCATTGATAAAGGCATGTTAGAAATGGCAACGCAGCAGTTCTCTCAGGCCCAACAATCGGCAGTTCGGGATATCGATAAACAATCCGCTCAACAAGGCCTTAACAGTGTCACTGGTATTAAGCTACAGCAGGCATTGTCTTTGCGCGATACGACAACGCTGGAGCAATTTCTCAAATCTGATAACAGCGGCTACGTGAAAGAAGTGCTGCTGGGCGCGGCATGGCAACAATACGACTTGAAAAATTACGACTTTGCCGACGCGCTATTTAGTTTGGTGAACGATAACGAAGGCAGGTATTTGTCACTTAGCGCGCAAAGCAGCGACACGGCCAAGCAAAGCGCGTTCGACCTAGCATGTAGTGTCAATACTGAGGTTTTCATTCGACGCTGTGCCGATGGTCTGGCTAGCCGACAGGCTCAGTTTTACGATACACGGCGCTACAAGCAAAGTATTGAGTCAGGCGAAGCACTCGCCCGTTTGAGACCGTTAAGTGTAGATGAGCAAGCACTAATTGGGTGGGCTGCTAAAGAGATACAAGACACCACAACCGCCACCGCAGCGTTCGAGCGAGTGCTCGCGAAGACGCCAACCGATGCGGTAATTGCCAATGAATTGGTTACAATTAATCAAGACGACGAAGCCACACTGAACCGATTGGCGCTGAGATACAGTGCGGTAAAAAGCATATTGCAAGAACGTACCACACGTAACGCCTGGCCCAGAAAACAGTTTTGGCTAGCCTATCAAAATCGCGATGCGCGGGGAGTTACAGCACAAACTAAAGGTGGACTAAGTGCAGTCTACGGTATTAATACTCGCAGTCGAAGCGGAAGTGAGGGGCTCGGTAATTTCGATGTTCTGTCGCAATATATTGGTATTGGCAGCGGTTATGAAAACTGGCTGTGGCAAGTATCACTCGACTATAAGCAATTCTACAGCGGTCGCCCTCAAGTTGGCGACTGGTTTGGTAACAACCAATTGAGTGGAGCATTTTCGGGAATAAGCGGCTTCGAAGATAAGGGGCTTCGCGCCGAAGCGCATTATCAGGCACCTGATTTCAATTTTTACGCTAACCTTGAATATGCCATGTTCGATCAACCCGTTGGCGCTAAAGTAACCGGGCAGATATCTGCAACCAAATTTCTTACCAGTACAACGGTAGCTGCAACCTTGTTTAGAAAGGCAAAAGAAGACAGCTTATTAAGCCAAACCGGAACCTTCAATGCTGATCATGCGAAACCTTGGGGCTACGTGATAGAAAGTGGCATAAGAGGGTTAGTAGCGCATGCAGTGGCCGACAACTGGTCTGTTGCAGGTACTGCTCAGGTTAGTCGCTTAGAAGGCGAGCAGGTTGCCGATAATAGCGCGTTCTCTCTACGGGGGGATGTAAGTTACGATATTGCTACCATGATATCTCCAAAGCTTGACTATTGGCGTGTAGGGCCATTCTTGAGCTATACAAGCTATGATAAAAATTTAAGCGGCTTTACGGTCGGCAATGGTGGCTACTTTAGCCCCAGTCAGTTTGTCAGCATCGGGGGCTATTCAGAGCTGTTAACTCTTGAGGCGCTAAACTGGCAAGTTAAACTTCGAAGTTCACTTGCGCTTTCACGTGTTGAACAAGACGATGATCTGCGCTTTCCGATTGGAGGTGCATTTCCTACGGCAGACGAGAACGCGACCCTTGGTGAAAGCTCAGATACGGGTTTAAGCGGAAATTTTATGGCTGAAGGTCAGTATCGAATCAATCACAACTGGATTGTGGCAGGGTATATAGGAAAAGCATTTGCGGTTGAGTACCAAGCATTTGAAGCGGGTATTCAGATAAGGTGGCGAGAAGGGCGAGGTGCTGGTGTAACAAGCGATGAGCTTTTGCTGTCTTCGCCAAGATTAAGCGGCTTTGCACTATAAAGCCGCTTTTGCCTGAAGATTCACTCTCTTTTTAAAGCGTTAATTCGCTTTTCTACGTCTAGCTAGCATGAAACATCCAGCGCCAAATAAGAGGGCGATTGATGCAGGTTCACTTACGTTGATAGCGCCGAACTGATAGTTATTTACTTGGCCTGTCGGCGCATTGTAGGTTTCGCCGTCGTCATTAATCAGTTGCACCAACGGAGTGACCAAACTATTAGCAATGACATTACCGTCTACATGACCATTGTAGAAACTTAGCTCTGCATATGGCGCCAGTACACTACCTTTAACACCCACACTATGTAGTGTAAGAAAATCAGCATCAACAAAGTTAAACAAGATGTTGTTGGTATAAAGGCCATCATGACGCTGACCTACATTGTTGTCATTGTCTCTGTACTGGCCATTTTCTCTGAAATATTCATTTTCCTGCGTAAAGGCCGTATTAAAGAAGCCAGTGTTAAATAACTCAACTGATTCACCGTACACATTGATGATGTTGTAGCTGGTGGTTGAGAAATCGTAAACAATGCCTTTATCAGCAGCGCTGAACCAACTAGCGTCAATATTGTAGATATTGATATCATCAGAGCCAGAGAAGGTAATGGTATTTAATACATCCTTGCTAGCGTCGGTACAAGCAACCGCTTGATCCGAATCGTTAGCGTCAGTGCATGACAATGTTGTTGTGCCATTCACCGACATTGACGCAAACTCCTGAGACTGCGCTGTTACTTCGGCAGCAATAGCATTAAAGTCGATATTGTTAACGTTAGCCTTACTCACGCTGCCCTGTTCAACAGATGTTGCTGTCGAACCATTGATAGCGGTGTAATTGTTAACGTCGTTAAGCGTTACGGTACCGTTAACTTCGCTGCTATCAAGTTCAACGCTAGACTCAGCAAATACGTTTCCGTTTTCAACTTGGGAGCCATATAAAGTAGGGTTACTCACACTGTCGTAAACACTATTAGGCCCACCAAGTTTCACAGTATTGGCGTGCACATCACCTGATACAACATTTGAGTTACCTAGTTTGACATCACCTTTCGATGAGATACCGCCAGACTTCACCGTAGAATTAATGAGATTTACAGTCTGCTGAGCGTTAACCGCTTTATCGAATGTGAGTTCAGAGCCAAACACCATACCTGACACGGTAGTTGAACCACCGTGAACATCACCGCGCGTGAAATGAAGGTTACCGCCTACGGCAAGAGCAGACTCAGACATATCTGGCGATAGCAGTAAGCCGACATTGAAATCGGATACGTTCATTTCGCCACCGACAGCTAGTCTTCCCTCAACATCGGAAGATTGGCCGGTAAAGCTATCGAAGATGAATGCGTTATATTCAAACGCTTCACTTAGTTCAATTTTGGCGGCAGACACTTGTGGTGCTGACATAACTGCTGCAAGTACAGCAGTGTAGAGTATTTTTTTGTGCATAATGGCTCCAGTGACATCAGAGTCTGGAACCGAGTTTCAACATGGATTTTCCAGACACACCGAATGGTACGATCTGAACAAAATTCATGCGATAGCACAAGAGATACTTTGGTATAAGGTCTTATACGAAAAAAGCCACCCGAAGGTGGCTTTCTTTAATTTGCGTGGTCAGAAAGGCGTTTTAGCTGCTCTTTTTAACCAAAACAGATACTTTATCAATACCTGCAATTTTAACTTGGTTCATAACTTCTACCACAGTACCGTGCTCACTGTCTTCGTGAGCCTGGATAGCAGCTGAATCCGTGTTGTTTTCCGCTAGGTATGTTTGCGTGTTTGCAACCACACGACGAATATCAACTTCGCGGCCGCCCATCATAATTGTGCCATCAGCATCAATACGGATAGAAAGCGCTTTTGAAGGCTTATCGTTTTTCGCTTGATTATCTTCAGGACGGTTTACGTCCAAACCTTTCTCTTTCACGAACGAGGTCGTTACGATGAAGAAAATCAACATGATGAACACGATGTCCAACATGGGGGTCATATCAATCTGAGCCTCGTCTTCAGCCGAGGTATGCTTCTTTCTTTTCATCTCGTCTTCTTTCTTCTGTTACGTTCGAGCGCTTTAGTATACTGCTTGTTACAAAAATATACAGGGTTTTGTACAAAAACAGTGTGCTCATTAACACTTGTTGTTGAAAAAATACTCAGTTTCACAGTAATAAAACAACAAACTAGGTTTGTTTATGTGAAATAGCGACACCTAATTGGTAAAAATACAACATCAATGCCTGATTGAGTGATGTACGCAAGTTACCATGAGGATAAATGCCAAGTCTAGCTTCCGTTGATTTTTTTGTCCCCTGCACTAAAAATGCGTTTTTGATCTCGTGATCTTGAATACAGGCTTCAAATGCGCGGGCAGCCATCTCCTGAGGCATAGCATAATAATACATTTTTAACGCGCGATCAGCTTCTACGGATCGCACAAAGTACTCATTTGGTCTTTTTTGATCATTTAGGAACAATAGCGAGAAACAATCGCTCAATTTTTGATTCAACGGATGAGGATTCATCGGGGCATTGTCGAGCCAGGCCTGTGTGGCAAAGCTACCGACAGCAATACCGTCGAACATGCGCGGCGCAATATAGTGATCGAAAGCGTGAAACCATTCGTGGGCTAGCGCTCCGGCTCCTGCATTTTTTGCTAGCGCAAGCTGTCTCTTCGCACTGTTGTAGTGGGCACTACTGTGTTTTTGACCGCCACTGCCAAAAGCCAGTGACAGGGATCCGTTTAACGATAACACCTGTTCATTGATATTTAAGATCGCGACCAGATCGTAAAGCGCATCGAAAAAGAGGTTGGCAGCGATCTGTTGTTCTTCTGCTGTTACCCATCTACCCACAGTGATCGTAGCGAAATTAAACAGTTTGCGAATATCTTGAAATGAAACATCAGCGCCGTCCCTGTGACTTGGGCCGTTGCGATAAAACTGCTGATGAATACGGCCTTTACTTTCCAACACTGACATCCGAAATTTATAGGCGTTAAGCCATCGAGACCAATAACTGTTCGCACCATGCTTCGATGCGCGCGTCTGTTTTGTCGTATTGGTTTTCATCGTCAAGAGACAGGCCAACAAACTGAGTTTTGTCTTCGGTTAACGCTTTTGAGGCGGTAAACTCGTATCCTTCGTTTGGCCAATAACCTACGATCTTACAGTCTGATGGCAATATTGCATCGTGAAGCATGCCTAGTGCATCTTGAAACCATTCACCGTAACCAAGTTGATCGCCAAGTCCGAATAAGGCGATGGTTTTCCCTGATAAATCCAAACCGTGCACTTCTTCCCAATGAGACTCCCAATCTTCCTGCAGCTCGCCAAAGTCCCACGTTGAAATACCAAAAATGATAATGTCGTATTCGGCCGTGCGCGTTAGGTTAACGTCTTTAATGTTGTGAAGGTCAACAATATCTTCGTCGAAAAGGCTATTGAGCTGCGCTTGGATTTTTTCTGCTGCCATTTCGGTATAGCAAGTTGTTGAGCCGTAAAATAATCCGATGGACAGTGCGCTATCACTCATTAGATACCTCTTTTGAACTAATCGTCTTTAGAAGCTGGGAATTCTACCTCGTTACCGTTGCTCAACAAAGCTTTGCACTGAACATCGGTGTTTTTCTGTGAAATTTTTAATACACCAATGGCGCAACCGTTGAATAATTCGCCATAGCCCAAACTTGGTTCTCTCGCTTTTACTGACATATTTCGACGTCTTGTGAAAAGGTTTAGAGGCGATTTAGAGCGATAAAGCACGCGGTTTAATCTATCTAGCCATTTGATCAATCCATCCGGAAAGGCGTTTTTTAATCCGCTGCAGGTGAACTGGGTGATGTGGGGGCTATTGCGCCTAAAGCGCAGGCGTACATCGTATACAAAGGAATAGTGCACATCGCCAGATAGAATGATGAAATCGGGGGGCGTTTTGTAATGTCTGAATATGTTTAATATAACGTTCGCGGTGCCTTTGTGGGCCATCCAGTTCTCAGCATCAACAGTAAGCGCCTTGCCAAAAAACGTAAACACCTTTTGAATGGCTTCGATAACCTTTACGCCATAAATGGGAGCGGCAGAGACAACGATGACAGATTCTTTGCCAATTATCGAATGCTGAAAATCACACAGTGCTTCCCAGTCCATTAGCCCCGAGGGCTTATTCATATTAGATTCACTGCGCCAACGCTGCGTGCGGGTGTCTAAAACCTCAATAGGTGGTGTGGTATCTAAACGGTAATGCCACTGATCAAAATCCAACAGATCATCAATGATTTCATCGTGCGAGTTTAAACCGCTTTCTCCCATGGATTCTTGTACTTTAGCAATTAATGGCGCTACTTTTTTTGGTGCATTTCCCCATCCTTGGCAAAGCAAGTAGCCGATAAGCGCATTGCCGATCATGCGTTTTGATAGAGGGTTTCCATAGACTTCTTGTTCCCAGCCCCGGGTTAAGTTCCAGTCGTCGGTAACATCGTGATCGTCAAAGATCATATAGGTAGGAATGTGTGCCAGGGCCCTACGTACCTGCGGTAGCTGTTTTACAAAGCCGTTAAGCGCTTCGTGTTCTTTGTCGAAAATAGCGTGATATTTTTGGGGGATCCCATCTTTATCTATATTGATATCAGCCCAAAGCGTGTCGGACCACACCAGTAAATACATAGCGATGATCTCCGCACTGCCAATCAAATGGTTTTGCGCGTTTACTGATGTGAATACCGGTTTCTTCTTAGCACCAAAGAATATTGAAGACAGTACCGTATTGGTCGCAATTTGTGGCAGAAGCTGCTCTCGTTCGTAATACCCATGTTCATGTGTGGCAAGTTCATTAGTGTTGGTTACTACTGCCCCTTCCAGTGCTTCATGATAAAGACCTAAACGGTCAATCACGCTGTGTATGGCTTTAAGCATAGGACCTGCGACATCATCAGCGTAAATTTGATCGCCCGTCATCAACAGGAGATCGGGAAAATCATTTTGCTTTTTGAACGCATTTTTATGGAGTACATCTACTTGTGCTAGGGCATCATCACTGTGAAAGTGAGGCTTACGGCATGAGCCGTGCAGTATGGTCTCGGGAGTCTCGGTGTAGTGGAAACATAAGGAAGGCTGCCCATCGTAAAGAAGCCCGCGTTGTTCATTTTCCCATGAAGCCTGCTGAGCATCGTCGCTAAAAGATAGCGAGTAACCTATCCGCGCAGTATCTTCGAAGGGCTCTGACGAAGTGAAAGAGAGCAAGTGTATAAATGCGTACTTACCTACGCGTATGGTTTCGCGTTGACAATTGCCGCTGACGACGACTTCATTTGCAGATAGATTTAGCGTAGGTGAATCGGCGTTACTGGTTACTACCCAAATATGACATTCTGTAGATGTCACCTTTCTTACTATCGGACCTGCAATAACTTGGGGCAAGTGCTGCGTAGAAATGACGCTCTCCTTTAATTTTCGTCAATATTAATACACGTAAGCGTGTTAACTAAATATGCTGCACATTAATTGAAAACATGATGACAGCACGACTATTTAACGTTGCCAAATCATATATGTACTCAGCAAACCTGATGTCTATCGCATAACCTTACTCTTTTTTGTGAATAAACGGTATGCTCGATATACTCCCTTACAATTTTTTCAGTTTTACCTTTTGCTCTCGTCTTAATAAACGGAGAGAGGACTTCACACTATGCTAAAATATTTAACCAGTGCTGTGCTAACCACTTTATTGATAAGCGCCTGTAGCGAGCCGAAAGACGTTGTTATCACTCCTGAACCTCAAGACTTAACAGAAGTCACTGTGGGTAAATGGATCCTTGATGAAAAAGGCAACGTTATGTTTGATCCTCAAACCTCAGGGTTAGTGGTGCTAGATGGTCAACTTGTCACTATCGCAGATGCTAGCGCTGATACCACTCAACAGTTGAAACTTCATAGCATTTCACCAGATACCGCAACGCTGAGCGCATCGAGCGAACGCTTTTCATTTTCCAATACCGTGCGCCGAAGCTGCTTTTATAGCTATTTGAGCGAGCAACCTGATTTAGAAGCGCTAGCCGTAGACCCCAGAGACACTAACGTAATTTATACGGTTACCGAAGATGCTACCCGTACCGGCGCATTAAGCCCTCGCTGTGAATCCAAATACGAGGAAACAGGGTCAACAGATTACCCTACCTTGTTGGTAAAGTTGACACGAAAAGACAATGGCTCGGTTGAAATGTCGGATGTGCGACCTCTTCAGTTTCCCAACGATTTTGAAGTAGGTAATTTTCCTAACGACGGCATTGAAGGCTTGACGATGGCTGAAGACGGCACGTTATATCTGGCGCTAGAGAAAGATAAAGCAGGACAGCCAAGAATTTTTACATTGGCTGTTGATGAAGACTTTTTCTCGTCGAATGATTTTGCCACAGTGAGCGAGCCTAACCTTCAACTTCCTTCGTTTACTTCAGGTAATCACCCTATCAATGGACTGGCGTTATATACTCATTCAACGGGCGCATCCTATTTGTTTGGCGCAGCAAGAAACGACAATGAACTGTGGGTAATTGATGTGAGTGGCAGTAAGCCAACAAAGCGTATCCCTATTACTTTCGACGTTGCCGGAGACCAGAATTGCGAACAGTACACAATGGATAATTCGTCGATGGAAGGATTAGTGACCATTGAAAATACCTTGTGGATCATTAACGATCCTTGGGAGAAAAACTACCTTAAAAACGCGACGTGTGAAGCGCATAAGAAGCGTTATGAAGACTTAGCGCCTTTATTATTTCCACTAGAAATTAACAGCGTTTGGTTTGAATAATAAGAAAACGAATAGATTGAAAAACAAAAGGGTTGCTTTTAAGCAACCCTTTTTATTGTTGGCTAACGCTATTAATATCGCTGTTTTATTTATGCGTCGCTGCGAAGTCGAGAAGCGAAGGTTTTTTTGAACTTCGCAAGTTTAGGTGCCACCACCATAGAGCAATACTGGTTTTGTGGATTATTTTTGAAGTAATCTTGGTGGTAGTCTTCGGCGTCGTAGTAGTTATTTACTGCTACTATTTCAGTCACTACGGGATCGGGCCAAATCTCTTCTTCTGTGATTTCTGCGATAATTTTTTCTGCTTCAGCTTTTTGTGTATCGTCGTGATAGAAAACCGCGCTGCGATACTGTGTGCCTACATCATTGCCCTGTCTGTTAAGCTGTGTAGGGTTATGCAGCGCAAAGAAAATCTCTAGTATCTCTCGGTAGCTAATGCTGTCGGCATCAAACGTTACTTGTACCACTTCAGCATGGCCAGTATTTCCTTTGCATACCTCTTCATAGGTTGGATCGGCCTTTTCGCCTCCAGCATAGCCAGAAATTGCTTTTTCCACGCCTTCAACGCTATTAAACGCTGATTCGATACACCAAAAGCATCCGCCTGCCAACGTGGCGACTTGTAAATTTGCCATAGTAAAAACCTCTCTTAATCTTTGTCTGTAGTGTGGGTGCGGGTAGGTCACAACACAAGTCATCCAAGCGTGTTTTTTTATCGTATAAACGAATATTAAATAAGAATAATGTGCGAGCTGAGTGAAAGGTTTTAACATGTGAGGCTAGCTGCTTTCTTTCAAGCAGTTTGCAACTGGTAAGAATGCGTATAAACGTGTTCAAAATTTGGCAGAGGTATTCAGTCGTGATTATTTTCTATGACGGGTATTGTCCGTTGTGTATCGCTGAAATGCGTCATTTAAGAAAAAGAGACAAGCACAACAAATTAACATTGGTAGATATTCAGGCCCCCGATTTTTCGAACCGTTATCCAACCATGGATTGGCATGCACTCAATGCAAGAATTCACGGACTTCGTGAAGACGGGACGTTGATAACTGGCCTTGATGTCACTCATGAAGCATGGAAAGCCGTGGGCATGGGTTGGCTATATGCACCGCTTCGCTGGCCTGTTATTCGTCATGTAGCCGATGCTTTCTACAATGTATTCGCAAAGCATAGATACACCATTTCATACCTATTAACAGGTAAAAAACGCCAGTGCGATCGCTGCATACCAGGAGAAGCCAGTGAAAAATAACGTCCTAATAGTGGGCGCGTCGGGGGGGATTGCGTCTGCGCTTATTGAGCAATATAGCAGTGAAGGTGCTAGGGTGTTCGCGGTTAGTCGCGCCCCTATATCTGACACCAGTCATTCTGGGGATGTTACCTATCATCAGCTGGCCGAACAGGACCATAGGCACATAAGCGAATTTGTTGAACAGCTGGCTGAACAGCAGGTTGTGTTAACTACGGTAGTTATCACAACAGGCTTTCTACACCGCGAAAGCGATGGCATTCATCCTGAGAAACGTTTGGAAGATGTCAGCGAGCAGGCCTTAGCGGCTTATTTTTCGACTAACAGCATTATTCCCGCAATGTGGCTCAAGCATTTGGTGAATATTATGAGTAAAGAAGGCTCAACCCTTGTTTGCTTAAGCGCGAGAGTAGGGAGTATTTCAGATAATGGACTTGGCGGGTGGTACGGCTACCGCGCGTCGAAAGCGGCGCTCAACATGTTGGTTAAAACGGCGTCGGTAGAATACAAGCGCAGATTGAAAGACGTGATGCTTGTTTGTTATCACCCTGGGACGGTTGATACGGGGCTTTCTAAGCCTTTTCAAAAGAACGTCGCCGCCAAGAAATTGTTCACGCCTGAGTATACCGCTAAACAGCTCATTCACCACCTTTCGGCGCTTAATCGAGACCAAGCTTGTCATTTTATCGACTGGAATGGCGAAGTGGTAACTTGGTGATACGGTCTAACATCATTTCAGCAAGTCCAACATCAAGACTTTTTATTTCACTGCTGTTACCATGCTATTTTTGGGAATGGTGCAGCGTATTGATAAGCCCATAGAGGTTGCAATACAACGCGTTGACGCCACACGTGAGTCATAACAACAAACGCCATCCTGATAATAAATAATACCAGTTCGCTCGGCTTGATTCTTACGAATAGTAAGTACCGACAACCAGCATAAATTGTGAGCTCACGACGTGTTTGTGCATCACAAGGCGTGATACGGCGAACTGCTATAACAATAACTCAACAAGAGGAAGGGATATGAGCGGGGCCAGAGAACAGTTCGGATCGCGCATAGGTTTTATTTTGGCTGCTGCAGGTTCTGCGGTAGGCATAGGTAATTTGGTAGGGTTTCCTGTCGGTGCAGCTAAAAATGGCGGTGGTGCATTTCTTTTAATGTACGCTATTTTCGTTTTTGCCATTTGTTTACCGGTAATGCTGGCGGAAATGTCAGTTGGTCGCCATGCTAAAAAAGACCCGCTTGGTGCATACAGTGATATAAGCGGTAATGAAAAGAAATGGAAAGTCGCGGGGTGGCTAGCTATTGCTACGCCATTCATGATTGCCGTTTTCTACATGGTTATTACCGTGTGGCTTTTCGGCTATTTGTTCGAAGCAGTAAGCGGAAATCTAGACAAGTTAGCTAACCCAGAAACCTTTGGGCTGTTTATTAACTCAGAAGCCATCTTTGTATACATGGCGGCCGTTGTTGGTGTGGTCTACCTCATCCTTCAAGGCGGTGTGAAAGAAGGGATAGAAAAAGCGGCAAAGCTGCTCATGCCTGCGCTTTTCGTGATGCTAATCGGTCTCGTTATCTTCGTATTAACCCGCGAAAATGCGATGGCTGGCGTTGAGTTCTACATCGTTCCTGAGTTTTCAAAAATCACTGCTGAAGTGGTGAATGGTGCGCTATCGCAGGCCTTTTTCTCTCTATCGTTGGGCATGGGTATTCTTATAACCTATGGTAGCTACATTGATAAGCGTGCGGATGTACCGAGCGCTGCCAAGCTGGTGGCGTTAACGGATACGGCCGTGGCGTTCACTGCGGGTTTGATGATCCTTCCTGCCATCTTCTCTTTTAACCCAGACATTAACCCTGATGATTTAAGTGAATCGTCAGTGGGTATGATTTTTACTTATCTACCTAGTATCTTTCTAGCGTTACAAGACTCGATTGGATATATGGGCGCATCGATTGTCGCTAGCTTGTTCTTCTTATTAGTGTTCTTTGCGGCAATTACGTCGCTAGTGTCTATTTTTGAAGTACCTGTTGCGGCGCTTATGGATGAAAAAGGTGTAAGCCGTAAATGGGCGCTTGGGTCGCTAGGAAGCATTATGATTTTGCTAGCCATCCTAAGTGCGTTGTCATTCGGTAAAGTTGATATGCTTACGTCGTTTATGCACTACGCTGGCGCAGATAAATCACTGTTTGATGTCATTTACGATGTGTTCTACGACACGATTTTGCCTTTAAACGGCTTGCTAATTTGTTTGTTTGTTATTTATCGTTGGAAGAGTGCAAACTTCAATGCTTCTTTGGAAGAGGGCAGCAGTGGTTACAAAGGCAGCTGGTTTGAAAAGTACGTGGATATTTCGCTGAAAACCTTTATTCCGCTTATTTTACTCGTGATTTTTGTAAACACGGTAGCGGTAAAATACTTCGGGTTGAGCCTATTCGGATAGTCAGGTTTTACAAGAAATGACGTGAGCTAGCAGTGAGCTCAACTTAAAAACGGCAAGCCTAAAGCTTGCCGTTTTTGTTTGTGTCAGAGTATGTGTTTTCACTAAGTGTAAAGCCTAAAACATGCGATAGGGGTCGCTATACTCTGGTGTAATATTTAGCCTTGCCCAGCTTTGTGCGGCGTCAATCACTTTGCCAGCAGGTTCTGCTTCAGTATCAGAAAAGCGAGGAGCATCAATATCCATCGCCTTCGCTGCATCCACGTAATAAATACCGCGCTTAGGATGAGACAAGCTGCAAAGGTGAATAACATCGTTAAGCGGCTTGCCACAAATGATGGTCGTCAGCGCAGATACAATGTCGTACACATGTACAAGGTTTATTCGCTTATTTCCTGCATCTAACTGTTTTCCACTTAACGAGCGGGCGGGGTGACGGTCTGGGCCTACTAAACCGGCTAGGCGAACAATACTGATATCAACCTTACCTCGCTTAGACAATAAATAGTCTTCAATAGTCACGTGGGCTTTGGCCGAGGCTGTTTGCGGCTGTGTAGTGCTAACTTCGGACACTACCTCGTTTGTTGCATCGCCGTAAACCGACGTGGTGCTGATAAACACGATATGCGCCACCTTTACGCTGATGGCTGCGTCTATCAACTGCAGCATATTGTTGGTGTATGACGCGAGATCTGTGTTTCTCCTGCCAGGGGGAATATTTAGCAACAAGGTAGCGTTTGGCAAATGGTTACAAAGCGCTGATGTATCTTCGCCCAGGGCATATTCAATTGCGGTGATACCTTGGTCTTTTAACGCGAGACGTTTCTGTTGGCTTCGAGTGGTGCCAACAATATTGACCTTGCCTGAAAGTGCGTTGCCCACATAGCTGGCTAACCAGCCGTAGCCACTAATTACTACATTTTGAGTCATCGATTAAATACCCCTTTGTTTAGGGCTTAAGAGTACATTAATTGGAGGGCGGTTGTCGTTAACTGTAAAAATGAAAAACCGACTGGGTTACAGTCGGTTTTCTAAGGTGAGTGGTTAGAGTTGCAAGTCGTTTCGTTTTGCGCGTTTAGTTAGCTAAATGCTCCAACTACATTTTCATTTCGTCGTTGTGGTCATGGTGGTTGTCTTGATCAATATCTAGCAGGTTCAAGTCATCTAGCCCAGATATGGATGCCTGCATTTTGCCTTCGGCATAATCCGCTTTCTTCAGTACCTTACACAATGCATCGCCTTTTTCTTCTAGCGCAGCCGCTTGGCTTTCTAAGCGATATTCTAAATCTTCACCCCAGCGCTCCATCTTTTGCTCAAACTCAGACATATCACCGCCTTCCCACAACATTTGTGTTCCTACCGCAATAAGTATTCTACCCATAGACTCACTGATTAAAGACTCAATTTGCGCTTCGAATTCTTGCTCCCAGCTTTCGTCAAACCAACCTGGCTCATCGAATTTAGTTGAATCAACGCGAATATTGCCTGCGTCATCATAGAATGAAGTGTTTAGTTTGGTTTCAAGTGAGTCGAACAGTTCACGAAAATCGTCACCCATTTGATCGCCGCCTAACAGTTCAGTAAATACTTCAGTCACTGCCACGTTGGCAATTTGCAGCCCTTCACTGGCGATATTCAAGGTCATAGGGATGGCGATATCAATGTTGTTGTAATATTCACTTACCCAGCGCTGTTGTTCGCTGTCAAGCGATACTGATTCGCCGTCAATCGTCATATTGTGATGGGAGTCAATCGTCATCACTAAGCCATTGTCCATCTGTACCGTTAGGTCACCTTGGTAATATTGAATATGACCATCAAGCTCCATGTCACAACTGTTGTTTTGAAAGCTGCTGTCATGCGCAAATGCGTGGCCGCTCATTAAAGCACTGGTAAGGGCAACTGAAAGTAATAGTTTCTTAGACATTGTTCATTCCTTAATTTACGTGTGACGCGTTAACGAAAGTGCTCGAAGCAAACTGCAATGCGTTGTAGTGTCACTGTCAGATAGACGCTAACGATACTCGCTGTTATACCTAAGGTAGAGCAATGGCCTTGCCAATATTTAAAGTATATATCTTTCAAATAGTTAGTGATATTTGATGATTTCTTTATGCTCTGCTAAATACACTATTTAGTGAGATTACCAACTAATTAGTAGTTTTGACTAAGATCAATTAATACCAATAGCGGTACATTTAAGCCAATCCAAGCATGGTTAAATCTTATTTATTGGTGCATAATACCGCCAATATTTTTAAGGGGTTATCACAATGGCTGATTGGATTAATGCAATTATGTTTGGTGTTGCGCTAATTGCCTTTACGCTAGGGCTAAGCAGCATCGTTATGGGCTTTATGACTGCTAAAGCAGGTGCTGAAGGTATGCAGGAAAAAATCGAGTACGGTTTTTTTGGCGTTACTGGTTTAGTACTTTGCTTACTGATGGCCTACGCATTGGCTTAAGCGATAAGCATTAAAAAAAACCGGCTATCTCAGCCGGTTTTTTTTCGTCTTGAACAAGTCTTTATTCATCACTGCCTTATCGATTAGGTTCGCTCTTCTCCTGAGCAACCTCAGGCGCATTGTCGCTTTCAGGACTGTTTCTATAAGCGCTTTGTTCGCGATGGGCAAGTAGCGACAAATGTCCATCGCGTTGATAAGCGCGTAAATCGAACAAATCCAGCATAGCCATAACGTGGTCGAAAATATCCGCCTGTACTTTTTCGTACCTCACCCATTCCTTTTGTGCACTGAAGCAGTAAATTTCTAAAGGTAAACCAAGCTCATTAGGCGGTAGCTGCCTAACCATTAGGGTCAGTTCTTGGTTTATATCCGGGTGCTTGCGCAAGTATGCCTCTAAATAAGCTCTAAAAGTGCCGATGTTGGTAAGGCGACGGCTGTTTAGCAGATCCGACTCATCAATGGAGTAGTCTCGGTGATAAGCGCGGAGCTCATTTTTCTTCTTATCGATATATTCGTTGATATAGCGAATTTTCGAAAAGCGCTCTAGCATATCGTTGTCACAAAGCTTAATAGAGTGCACATCAATATAAATGGCGCGCTTAATTCTGCGTCCGCCAGACTCTTGCATACCGCGCCAGTTCTTAACTGCTTCTGTAGTAAGGCTGTAAGTCGGCAGCGTAGAAATGGTTTTATCCCAGTTCTGTACTTTGACGTTGGTAAGGCCTATCTCGAGTATTTCACCATCTACTTCATACTTAGGCATGGCAATCCAGTCGCCCGTATTAAACATGCGGTTAGCGGCTATTTGAATGCCGGCAACAAAGCCCAGAATGGTGTCTCTGAATATCAATAGTAAAACAGCGGCAATGGCGGTTAAGCCAGACACAATAAGTAGCGGGCTTCTGTCTACAATTAAAGAGATACTTAATAGTATGGTGACAATAGCAAATGCCAATTTGGTAACTTGAATAAAGCCAGTGATAGGTGCGCGTTTAGCAAGCGCTGAGGCGTTATAAACGTCTTCCACTGTGCTCAACATGGCATATAAGGCAAGAAGGCCGCTATATAGCATGTATAGCTGAGCGCTCTTTATCACCATACCGTGCATCACGGCTTCATCGCTAATAAGTACTGGTGTAGTTAGGTAAATAAACAGGGCAGGAAACAGGTGCATTAAGCGACGGAAAAATCCGTGCTGCTGCAAGGCGTTGTCCCAGAGGTTATTGGATTTGTATACCCAACTGGCTATCTGAGGGCGCACCAATAGCCTTGCGATAATATAGATTACCGCCGACACCACTAAAATACTACTTAGTGCGATGACGTTATACAGCGGATCTTCAGTAGTAAGATTCGGGAAAATATCATTAACTATGTGAATAAAGTTATCGCGTACTGAAGCACTGACTTCCATTAATTACGACTCCAACATTTTCTTTATACGGTTGTCTTTATTTTCCCATAGACCGTTCAACCAGTTTTGGAAATAAAGACGAAACTCAGACTCAGTGCGTTCTGAATGCTGTTGTAATTCAGGTACCGGCGTAACGTTCACATCGATCACGATTTTTGTCATCTGACCGCTAAGCATTGCCATCATAGGGTGACGCTTATTTTCCGGGTAAAGCAGCGAGATATCTAACACGTTGGTAAATAATTCGCCCATAGCTGAGAGCGTAAAGGAAACGCCGCCGGCTTTGGGAGGCAGGAGGTTTTTATAGGGACTTTGCTTTGACAGATGCTTCAATGAAGTAAATCGAGTTCCCTCTACAAAGTTAATGACCGTTGTGGGCACCGTTCTAAACTTCTCACAATACGCTTTGGTGGTTTCGAGATCCTTTCCTTTTTTCTCTGGGTGCTTTTCTAAATACGCACGGGTGTATCTGTGCATAAACGGCATATCAAGTGCCCAGGCACCCAGTCCGACAAATGGCAGCCAAATAAGCTCTTTCTTAAGGAAAAATTTGGGTGCAGGAATGCGGTTCGTTGCGAATTCGATGAGCAGAATAATGTCGAGGTAGCTTAAATGATTGGCAATAATCAGATACCAACGGTCTTTTGACAGCTCGCCGTGTACCGAACACTCAATATCGACGCGGTTAAACAAGCGTATCATGAGAACGCTGACCCGTCCGAAGCTAAACATTAGCCCGTGCATCACTTTATTCCATGCCGTTCTTATCTTTCCGTTAGGCATAATAAGTTTTACCAAACCCAGTAAGATAATTAAGCCTCCCCACAACGCAAGATTGAGGATTTGTAGTGAAGTATGTAATACGAAAATAAAAGGAGCGAGTACTGCGCGAATCATAATGGTTTCTGTGTTGCGTTTAGTGAATCTAAAAGTTGATCTTTGGCATGCCAGCGTTCATTCAACCACGTCTGAAAACGGGCTCGAACTTGCGGATCATCAAAATAATTGTCGCTGAAAATGCCGTTTTCCATAATGTCTTTGATGGGCATTACGTTGATATTCACACGAATATCACGAACCTTACCACTAACGAAGTCCCAGAAAGACGGTACGCCGTTCGGATAATCAATTGTGACATCAATAAGCTTATGCAAATGATCGCCCATCGCAGATAAAACGAATGCAATGCCGCCTGCTTTAGGCTTAAGTAAATGAGTGAAAGGCGAGGCCTGCTTGTCGTGCTTGGCTTGCGTAAAGCGGGTGCCTTCAACAAAATTCATAATACTTACAGGCTTATTCCTAAATTTCTCACACGCTTGACGCGTGGTTTCCATATCCTTTCCTTTCAAATGCGGGTTTTTAGCCAAAAATGATTTGGAATACCGGCGCATAAATGGAAAATCGAGTGCCCACCAAGCCAGACCTAAAATGGGAACATAGATAAGCTCTTTTTTGAGGAAAAATTTCAAAAATGGGATTCTTCGGTTAAATACACGTTGAAGAACTAAGATATCGACCCAAGATTGATGATTAGCAACAACGAGATACCAATCATCTCGAGTGAGTTTTTCTAGTCCGTTTACTTGCCATTTGGTGCGTCCGCTGATGCGCTGATTCAGGTTATTAACGCCGATCCACGCAGTCGCGCATGCGTCGAGTAAATAAGAAATGAATCGTCGCCACGGCGCAATAGGTATAAGTTTAAAAATAGCCAAAATAAAAATAGGCGTTGACCACACTACCGTATTGACGAAATAGCAGATGACCGAAATAGTGCCAACAATATGATGCAACAGTGCTTTTACCATTGTACTTACCTCAAAAATTAGGCGCTTAGTGTAAACGAACTTGATCTAAAATCCGATAGAGCCTTTACTGATTCCACAATAAAGGTGCAAATTTACGTATTTAAGGAGCTGAAATGGAGCTTATTGGCGAAAATAGAGCATTCGGGGGACGGCATTTACGCTATACCCATAAAGCTGAAACAACACAATGCGATATGACCTTCGCAATTTTTCTTCCCCCTTTCGCCTCGAAAGAAAAGCCAGTGCCCGTGCTTTACTGGCTGTCAGGGCTGACATGTACCGACCAGAACTTTATGCAAAAAGCCGGTGCAATGAAGCTAGCGGCGGAATTAGGTATGGCTATTGTAGCGCCCGATACATCTCCCCGTGGCGAGAACGTTCCAGATGACGAAGAAGGATCTTATGACTTTGGCCTTGGGGCAGGCTTCTACGTTGACGCTACGCAGGCGCCGTGGGATAAGCATTACAAAATGTATAGCTATATTGTGAACGAGCTACCTGCGCTTATTGAAAGCGAGTTCCCTGTAACCAAAGAGCGCGCTATTAGCGGCCACTCAATGGGCGGACACGGTGCTTTAGTTATTGGCATGCGTAATCCTAATAAGTTTGTATCGGTATCGGCCTTTAGCCCTATCTCAAATCCTTCAGATTGTCCGTGGGGCGAGAAAGCCTTAGGTCGATACTTAGGCGATGACAAGGCAGCATGGCAGGATTACGACGCCTCGTTGCTATTAGCAAGCAAAACACACAGTGTACCTCTGCTAGTAGAGCAAGGGACAAAAGATGAGTTCTTGCACGAGCAGCTGAAACCTCAGTCACTTGTTCATGCTGCGCAACAGTCAGATACGCAACTTACGCTTAACATGCATGAAGGTTACGATCATAGTTACTTCTTTATTGCATCATTTATTGAAGAGCACTTGGAGTTCCATGCAGGACATATGGGGCTAATTTAAGCGTAAAATACAAGCTGTAAAAAAGCCGGATCGTACTCCGGCTTTTTTGTTTATGGCTGATGAAGCTTTGCTTAAGCTTACTTTAGCTTTTGCGCTAAAGTTATAAATTCAGGTATGGCAACGGGGCGCTGATATAAGTAACCCTGACCATAAGCACACCGATGATTTTGCAAAAACTGTTGCTGCTGTTGGGTTTCAATACCTTCTGCAATAATCTTAATGTTTAAGTTGCTCGCCAGTCCAAGAATAGCCTGAACGATAGCTTGGTCGTCGGTGTTTTTCTCAAGTTCACTGACAAAGGAACGGTCAATCTTAAGCTCATCGATAGGCAGTTTCTTCAGATACACCAGTGAACTAAAACCTGTACCGAAATCGTCAATCGACACGGTGATCCCCATTGCTCGAAGCTCGTTGAGTAATACTGAAACGGTATCCAAGCTTTCCACAAACACGCTTTCGGTTAACTCGATAGATAAGTTTGAGCCGGGGAGTTGGTGATCTTCCAATGCGTTTTTAATTTGGTTTAGTAGTGCTAAATCTGACACTTGGCGGCCAGAGATATTAATGGCCAACCTAATGTCTAAATTAGAAGCCTTTAACGCTTCTATAGCATCACAAGCTTCATTGATAAGCCACTCGCCGAAAGGGAAAATGAGTTCACTTTTTTCAGCAAGAGGAATGAACACTTCTGGGGAAATAAACTTACCTTCCGGCGTTATCCATCTTGCCAATGCCTCGCATTTAACAATTTTGCCAGTCTCTAAATCGACAATAGGCTGCAAAAAGAGTTTGAGTTCATTGTTTTCGATGGCAGAACGTAGCTGACTCTCAAGCTCGCTAATTGCATGATGTTGTTTGTGCAGTTCTTCACTGTAGGTAAGTACCACATTGCGACCTTGGTATTTAGCGGCCTGCAAGGCGATGTCAGCACATTGAAGAAGTGATTCGGTTGACGGGCAGTGTCGGGGGAAGTTTGCCTCGCCAATATTAATGCCTAAGTTCGGCTCGCTGCCATTGAGAACGGTATAGGTTTGAGTGAGCTTTTTGACTAGCTGTTCAATATACTCAGCACTGGTAAGTTCGTTAAAGGTATCTTCACGTTTCACCAATGCAAACTCATTACTGCCTATTCTCGCTATAAACCCGCTGTTGCCGACAAAGGTTTGCAGTCGCAGTGCGAACGATTTAAGGATCTCGTCACCCGACTGATAGCTAAGTGATTCATTTATCTTTTTAAAGTCGCATATATCTATGATGAACAACTTGAATGCGATTTCTTCCTGAACCAGTCTTCTTACTGTATCGGTAAACAAATTGCGATTGGCTACCTTTGTTAACGAGTCCATTCCACTGGCAGTCAATACGCTCTCTTCTTTATTGTGGATATGGGTAATATCGGTAAGTAGGTAAACCCAATGGGTTAACTCATCCCCTTGTAATACAGGGTGAATGGTAACCTGAAGCCACACACCATAATCGTCAACAGGTTGCCAATAAAGCTCCCCTTGCCAGGGGGCTTTTCGCTGCACCAGTGCGGGAAGAAACGTTGCCGGCGCATCAATATCAGTAAGAAGCTCGTTGACGCGAATAGAGCTTGGCGTTGTGCTATTACACAGCAGCAATCTATGAGACGCTTTGTTGTCCAATATCAATCCGCCTTTGTCGTCTAAAATGACAACGCCGGTTTCCAGGTTGTGAATAGCTTGCTGAATGGGCGGAACGAGCTTTTGAAGTCGGGTGTTCTTGCGTAAAACACCATTTAATTTGTGCCTAATATACTCATGCTGACCTACAATTTCGTGATGGCTTAGCAATAATTCCCGCGCGGCTTGCAGCGTTTTACGTTTTTCGTCAAATTGCTCTTCTACGTTTTTAACGACCAGATAGCGAGAACCCGATTCGCTATTAATTGCCAATGCTTCTAAGCGAAGTACTTGGCTCTCATTGTGCTCCGTCCAAAAGCCAGATGAAAGCGTAAATGACGTTTCGCCTTTCCATACTTCGTCGGCATCGAGAAAAAAGTCGTCTAAAAAAATGGAGGGGATATGCTTCTTTTGCAGTTTGTTGTTTTCGTCAATCGTAACAACATTTCCTAGCCATGGAAGTTCTGGCGTTAAGCATTCAATGTCGCTTTCGGAGTTACACCTAAATAGCGCGCAGTTAGTAATGCCCAATGCATTTAATAAATGAATATCCATGGCAATCTCCTACCAAAACGCAATTGTACTGAATAAACTCTCTACATTTTCGCCGGTCTTTGCGCTGGTCTTCGTTAGTGAAGCGAATTTTTGAGCGTAAGAATTGAGTTCTTCCTCACTCCAGTGCCAACTTGTGGGGAGATCGGTTTTATTTACAACAAAAAATGCGGGGATATCGGGGTAGTGTTCGCGTGCGAGTTCTAGAATTTCCATGCCTTCAAGCAAGGATTGAGACCGAGTTTGGTCAACTACAATAATGTAGGCGCTTGCGCCGCGAAGGTAGCGAGGGTTGAAGCCACAGTATCTGTCGATACCTTCTAAATCCCAAATTAGAAGCTGAACGCCGCGTCCGTCTTTATTGACTTGTTTCTTGTCTATTTTTACGCCAATAGTGGTCTTGTATTTTTCGGAGAAAATACCTTCAACGAACTGTTTTATCAGGCTTGTTTTGCCAACACCAGTGGGCCCTAAAATACATACTTTTTTCTGTATCACTGCAAAGCTTCCCTACTGCTGCTCACTGGATATTAAAACGTTTAACATGACTGAACGCCCCATTGATGCTTTCTGCAATGGTAGCTCTCCTAAGCTTACAGGTATAAGAATATCACTTTCTACGCCAAGTGAAATTAATGAATTCACAACATTCTCTGCTCGTTTTTGACTCAATGCGCGATTTCGTGCGCTTGAGCCTGAATTATCACTGGCACCCATTACAACAATACTGACAACAGTTTTTGTCTTGTCAGCAAGGGTTAACAATTGTTTTATGTCGTTTGCCAGAGGTTCTAATTTTGCTAACTGTACTTCAGAAAGCGCTTCTTGGTTAGTAGCAAAAAGTACATTTTGTGAGGAAACCTTATTAACTAGTCGGTTCAATGCGGCCTTCTGGAGCTCAGCATTGTCAATTTGATAGGCTGCTTTGACGTTTAGCGCGGTGGTATCAACGTTAACTGTCGAAATACCAGGAATAGCGTTTATTTGCTGAGTAAAGTTAATTGCGGTTGGGGTGAATACGGTTCCTGAAATAATAAAGCTATGGTCATCACCTTTTTTAATTAATAGGCTTTCTGATTCGCTGAGTGGATAGTCGCTCACGAGCTTTTCAAGTTTGCGTTCAACCACACTTGGTTTTAAAGAAACAAAGGGTTCTTCAATAACAGTAACTCTTTCTGCATCGATGTTATTATCGCTAAACCATTGTTCGATGCTGGTAGCGACTGGGTCGCGAAGGACTTTAGCGTGCACATTCCCATTGGAAACATAAGTATCAGTTACTATGATGCCAGGTGGAGGGGGAAGCTCGTGCAAGTCGCTTTTTAAGATGCTTAGCGACAAACGCATAAAAGACAGCACTGCAAGTGCGAAAAAAATCACCAGAAGCACTAGTGCACCTATTAATCGGTTTGATTTTTTTCCTTCACCCTCTTTTCTTTCGCTTATTAAGCAGTCTGAAAGAATGGTTTCGCAACCGTCGAAGGGCGCATTGTCACCTTCATAAGTGAGCAACGGTTGTTGATAAAACTGATGAAAGTCTTCCAACGCCTGTTGAAGTTTTCCGCGTACCTCTGGAGGAATACTGCCCGTAACCGCAGCAACAAGCAGCGCTTGTGGCCCAATTTTTATTAGCAGCGTAAAGTCTTCCGTTTTTATCTCGCCGAGCTCGTTTTCTGACTCGTTACTGGTAACGCCAAATGCATCTGCCACAAAGTCATTAATGGCCACTAGCATTGACGAAATTAAGTCTGCGTCTTTTTCTTTATCAGGATCTGAAGAAATGCTGTGAAGTAACGTGCCGGTCTCTCGATGAATGACCAGCAGCTGTTGGACTTGGTATTGGTAAATTTGAGATGCGACAAATTCAGAATACCTGACTCCGGACTGCCAAGCTTTGAATCGCCAAGATACGCTTTTGGGACTTAAGCTGTTTTCGATAAGTGCGTTAGTGCGCTCGACAAACTCAACAAGAAATGAAGATACCGCCTTTCTTACAAGCGTGCCAACCAAGGGATAAAGTGTACCAACAATCTTGTCGCTATTAGCATCTATAGAGCGGTGAAGCGACTTCTCTACAAGAGGAACAAGTACTTTGTTAACTGAGCCGTCCTTCGTTTCGCGTTCAAAGAGCGCTTCAGAAACGACGTTTGTCACGATGCCTTTCGCATCGCGATTCAACTTTTCTTGAACGAACTTGTCGTCCCTTCCAATGAGTAGCTCTCTGACTTTGTCTAGAGAGTTGTCAGATAGCTCCGACGGCGGCACTTTTTCAGTCATTAATTAATGATCTGTAGCGAGGTTGGTGGCCATAGTCGAAAGTAAGTTTGCCAACGTTTTTCTATCGGTTTTACTTTCTGAAAGCTCACTGGTTACCTGCTGAAGCTTCTCTAGCAGCTCTTGGTGACGCTTACTAAATAAATTATCAAGCGACTCTAGTTCTTTAACCACATGAGCTTCCAATGCATCGTTGTCATTCTTTGCAGCAGTTTCCGCTATCTCCAATTCACTTTGCAATTTGTCAGTGGTGTTTTGAAGTTGCTCTTGCACGTTACTGTGGTTGTCGTTAGCACTGGCCAACTGATTCGATAATTCTGTGATCTGTTGGTCAATAAGCTTACGTATATCGTTAAACTGATTATCAAGATGCGTATTCAGTTTAGAGAAGCTGTCGTTAACCCGTGACTCCAACGCAGAAAGATCTGCACGGAATGCACGGTTTGTTTGACCAAACAAAATTTCTCTAAGTTGAGCAAGTTCGTCTGCTGGTTTGGGCGCGCCTTCAGTTTGAGTTACGTCTTGCGCTTGCTGATCCTTCGGCTTCTTGTCCGCCATAAAATGTCTCCGGAAGGCGCAGTTCTTTGCGTTGAACACGCTAATGAGCTGCAATCACATTTTTGTCTGTGCTAATAATTATGGTTATTACTTTATACAATAGCCGCTAATCGTGAACTTTGAAATACGCTAAAAGCATAATAGTGGCAAATACCTACAAAAATCCTTATACAAAAAACGCCATCTTTTCAGTAAGTTGAATAATCTATGAAGATTTACTTATGCGTTCTACGATTTGAGCTGTTTTTTAAGGCTGGAATAGGCCTATCAAATAATGGCAAGCGACATTGTTTTTTTATTGAACATAGGTACTATACGCCGCTCGCGCGTACGCGAGGTATATAAGTAATAACTGTGTCTGAGGTTCCTGTCGTGTCTATCACTCCACTAAATCGTAAATTCTCTGTCGCTCCAATGCTGGATTGGACAGACCGCCATTGTCGCTACTTTTTACGATTAATGTCTAAGCACACACTTCTCTATACAGAAATGGTAACCACAGGCGCGATCATTTACGGCAAGGGTGACTATCTGGGTTACAACCAAGAGGAACACCCTGTTGCTGTTCAACTGGGCGGAAGCGATCCGTCTGACATGGCCAAGTGTGCTGAGCTATCACAAGCGCGCGGTTATGATGAAGTTAACATAAACGTAGGTTGTCCGAGTGATCGAGTTAAGAACGGTAGCTTCGGTGCCTGCTTGATGGCCCAGCCAGAGGTGGTAGCAAGTTGTGTCAAAGCCATGCAGGCTGCGGTAGATATTCCCGTTACGGTAAAGTGCCGTATTGGCATTGATGATATGGACGAAGATGAAGACTTCGCTCGTTTCATCGATACCGTGGCAGATGCCGGATGCGATACCTTTATTGTTCACGCAAGGAAAGCGTGGCTACAGGGATTGAGCCCAAAAGAAAATCGCGAAATTCCGCCGTTAAACTATCCGCGGGTTCATAGACTTAAACAGGCTCGCCCTGAATTATCTATTAGCATAAATGGTGGGGTTAAAACGCTAGAAGAAACCCTGCAACAGCTAGAACTTGTTGATGGCGTTATGGTAGGGCGTGAGGTTTACGCCAATCCTTACATTATGGCTACCGTAGATAAAGAGATTTTCGGAGATACTGAAGCTCAGAGCATGTCACGCCGAGAAATTGTGCTGAAAATGCAGCAGTATATTGAACGCCAAGACGATCCCTATTTCAAACCCTGGCATGCAGCCCGGCATATTTTGGGTCTTTATCAAGGGCAAGCGGGTGGACGTATTTGGCGTAGATACTTAAGCCAAAATGGAACAGGAAAAAATCCAGATCCCAATCTGCTGCTAAATGCGCTAGACGCTGTAGAAAGTGCACAAAAGGAAGTCGCTGCGTTTAATAGTCAAAAAGACTAACGATTTAGTAATTTTGACCAAAGTTTAATATTTGTTCAATTCTTAAAAGCTCGCTGTCTCGCGAGCTTTTTTATTTAAATTTATATATATCAATGCCTTAAGTGTTTTTAAAGGAGTTGGCACAGCTCTCGCAATCCTCTAAGTATCGCAACAACGGCTTGTTGTTGCACTGACTAACTTCAGAGGGAAATTATGAAAACTTCACTAATCGCAGCAACTTTACTGACAGCAAGCATGGCAAGCAGCGTAGCAAATGCAGAAGAGTCAGTGCTTCAAACGTTTTTAACTAATGTGGTTTCAAACGCAGTGGCTACCACATCACAGGAAATTAAGGCTGACGTGTACCAAGCAGTAGCAAACGCAACGTATCACTTTGAGCTAAGCCCACAAGAAATGCGCGGAAGTGGTAAGGTCAGCGTGACTGATTTAGTTGTTGCTACCCCGTCTGAAGGTAGTTCTACAGAACAAGATGCCGACTAATTCGATATTGGTATATAGCAAAAGCGCCGAAAGGCGCTTTTTTTGTGCGTGTAGCACAGTGACTTAGACATTAAAAACGCAAAAAACAGGGTTAGTCAAATTAACAAATCTATTGGTTAAATACGCTAAAAAATTGTATTTGGTTGCTTGGTGAACAGTTGGTAATTTCCGGAATTAAATTAAAGTCCTTTTAAAACAGTACTTTAAATAAATGGCACGGTGATTGTAATAGTTAGAGTGTTGAGGAGAACTCAGTCAGCGGTAACCAGCGGTCAGCGTAACTAAGAATAAGTGCTGGAAACCACAACACTACTTTTAACGGAGAAATAATCATGGGTATGTTTTCGCGCATTAACGATATTGTTCAAGCAAACATCAACGCAATGTTAGATAAAGCGGAAGATCCTGAAAAAATCATTCGTTTGATTATTCAAGAAATGGAAGAAACCTTAGTTGAGGTTCGCACTGATGCAGCGCGCTTTATTGCTCAGCAGAAAACCCTTGCACGCCATATGGCATCAGCAAACAAAGAAGTGGAAGGGTGGCAGCACAAAGCACAGATCGCAATGAATAATGACAAAGAGTCATTGGCTAAAGCCGCACTAATCGAAAAACAAAAGTATGTTGCAAAGCTAGCTTCTCTTGAAGAACAAGAAGCGCATATTGCACAGAGTATCGAAAAAATCCAAGGCGATACTGCGCGTCTGAACAGTAAGTTAGCCGAAGCAAAAGCCAAGCAAAAAACGCTGGTTCAACGCAAGCATTCAGCGCAAACACGCTTAAAAGTGAAGCAAGCTGATCACGAAGGAAAAATTGATGATGCCATGATGCGCTTTGAGAGTTACGAGCAGCGCATTGATCATCTAGAAGCGCAAGTTGATGCGTACGACCTAACAAAGTCGAATGAAGCAACGTCACTGCAGGCCGAGTTCGATGCAATGGAAGCAGATGAAGCTATCGAAAAGGAATTGGCTGAACTTAAGAAGAAGAAGGTCGCGTAGGCGACCTTGAGAGCCGCAGCCCGCATTGTAGATATCGAAGTAAGCATTTTTGGAGAAGATGATGAAAGTACCATCACAAAAACGAATTTATAGAGACCTTGATTCTGGAATCATTTCAGGTGTGTGTGCAGGAGTTGCACGTTATTTTGATATAGATGCAGTATGGGTTAGAGCGGCAGCTGTAGCAGGCTTGTTCATCGCTACGCCTATTACGCTAGTGGCTTATATTGCAGCCGTTATCTTATTACCGAGATTAGTGTAATGAAAAACTTTCTGATTGCATTGGTCATCGCCATTATTTTGGTGAATTGTTTAGGCAGCTTAGTAGATAGCTGGTTGGGTATGCACTTAATCATGTCAGATGAATTGCTAAGTCCTTGGGAAAACGTAGCAGTGTTATCGCTAGTCGGCGTAGTCCTCGCTATCGTTGGTTTCGTTGTTGCTGTAAGCGTTATGGGCACAATTCTTTTAGCGCTAGGCGCAGGATTTTTAGCATTATTAGTGGTGGGAGTAAGTGCATTTTGGCCAATTATACTTATCGCGATAGCGCTATATGCTTTGAAAAATCGAAACTCTGCCGCTTATAAGCAGCAAAATGACCGAAATATGCACCATAATGTATAATCATCATAATTTTATTTAAGTTGTGTTAACGTAGTAAAAGATGGTGATATAAAGACGACCGTCACAAAGGTTTCGCATTTTTCACATAGTATTAAGACTACAAATAGCTGACCTCCGTCGGCTATTTGTTATTTAAAAGGAAGGTTGGTGTTATATGAGACAATCTATTAACTCAAAACGGATAGCGATTGTCGCTGTAGTGATAGTTTTACTTTTCTGGCTAATAGGATGGTATTGGAGCCTATCCCCAGACACGTTTGATGTTAGACAACGTTTAAAGCAAAACTCGCCTGTTGAGAATCCAACTAATATTGCGGGTTACACATTAACAACAACCATGATTGATGTGTCGGAAACCTTACTTGATAAGCCTGGTGGATATCTTTCTAACGACATTACGCCTCCTGGCATCTTTTTAGATAACATGTCCGCATGGGAATTCGGTGCGTTGGAAATGGTGCGAGACCTTGCACTCTCTATGCGTAAAGACTTCAGCCGCTCTCAATCCCAATCTATTGAAAATTCATACCTTACAAAAGCTCACCCTAAGTTCAATATGGATCACAAAAGCTGGGCGTTGCCTTCTTCTGAATCGAGTTACTCTGACGGTATAGAGCTTCTAAAAAAATACCGTGACGAGCTAGCGAATACCCGAAACACCGACAGTCAGTTTTATACTCGCGCAGACAACTTGCGCGAATGGTTGAAACAGGTAGAAAAACGGTTGGGTAGTTATTCACAAAGACTTAGTGCCAGCGTTGGCTCTGCTAGATTGAACACTGACCTGGCGGGTGACTCGAATGCAAAGCAGTCTTCTCCTGTAGCCAGCCAGCGTGTAGTTAAAACGAGTTGGTGGAAACTAGACGATAATTTCTATGAGGCACGCGGTGCTACGTGGGCTTTACTTCACTTTCTAAAAGCCGTGGAAATTGAATTTTACGACGTATTAGAAGATAAGAATGCATTGGTTAGTCTTCAGCAAATTATTCGTGAACTGGAAGCGACACAGCAGTCGGTATTCAGTCCAATGATTTTAAATGGTAGTGGATTTGGCATGTTAGCGAACCATTCTTTAGTAATGGCAAACTATATTTCTCGCGCAAACGCTGCTTTAATTGAACTTTCAGAACTTCTTAATCAAGGATAATTAATGAAAAAGGGTCTTATAGCTGCTGCATTGGGATGCGCATTAGTTTCAGTTTCATCTCATGCAGACACTATCGCAGGCGTATATGTTGGAGCCCAAGTATGGCAAACCGACACGCAGGGCGGTTTTGCTGATAGCAACAACACCGCTGACTTTAACTTTGATGATGAGACCAATACGGCGCTATACATTGCCTTTGAGCATCCTGTACCGTTTTTACCTAACGTAAAAGTAAATCACACGACATTAGATAACTCGGGCACCACAACGCTTCAGTCTGAATTCACTTTCGACGGCGAACTGTTTACTGAAAGCACCACGGTTAATACAGATGTAGAGCTTGATGCTACAGATTTCATTTTGTACTACGAGTTATTTGATAACGATCTAGTGAGCCTTGACTTAGGTGTTAACGCGAAGTATATCGACGGCGCACTGTTCGTTGTGGATAGAGCGAGTGACACAAGCGGATCTGCAGAATTCTCTGGTATTGTTCCAATGGCCTACTCAAAGGTTCAGCTAGGTTTACCGTTTACAGGTTTATCAGCATACTTTGAAGGAAGCTATTTGTCGTTCGACGACCATGAGCTTAGTGATTATCAAGCTGCAATTCAGTACTCGTTTATTGAAAGTTTAGCGGTTGATATGACGCTTCAGGTGGGTTACAGAAATGTAACGGTAGATATTGAAGACCTTGATGATGTGTACGCTGACATGGAATTCGATGGTGTATTCGCAGGGCTAGAACTTCACTTCTAAGCCTCAAATACGGATTTTAAAGGGCGAGGCTGCGATTGCAGCCTCGCCCTTTTTTGTTGCTTCTCGCCCAAATTCAATTTTGTTATTACCTATTCGCACAGTCATTAGCACTTTCAGTAATAAAAAAGTTTCATTTATTCTTTTCTCTTCTTGAAGAAAGCCGTTAGCCTTAGCGCCATTGATAAAAGGCTAAAAGACTATGTCACAAGATTCTAATTCGAACTCAGCGCCAGGCGCGGTATTAAACGAACAGCAGTGGAATGCAATAACGCAAGCCATTGCAGGCTTAAATCGTGATCAACTTACTTGGGTAAGTGGTTATGCTGCGGGCATGGCTGCTGCTCAAGGTGGTTCGGTTGCACCAATGATGCAAGGCACTCCTGCAGTAGCGGGTGATGCGCCAACCCTTACTATTTTGTACGGTTCACAAACCGGTAATGCGAAAGGTGTCGCAGCGCAGTGTCAAGCGAAAGCAGAAGAAGCGGGCTTTAATAGCAAGCTGGTTAGCATGGCAGATTACAAGCCACGTAACTTGAAAGCAGAAACTCACGTTGCGGTATTTGTTAGTACCCATGGTGAAGGCGATGCACCAGACGATGCTATTGAGCTACATGAATTCTTGGCTGGCAAAAAAGCCCCGAAGCTTGCTTATACCAAATACGCAGTTTTGGGTTTAGGTGACAGTAGTTACGAGTTTTTCTGCCAAACGGGTAAAGACTTTGATGAACGCTTAGGTAAGCTTGGCGGTAAAGCTATTGTAGAGCGTCTGGACTGCGACGTTGATTATGAAGCGGAAGCCGAAGCCTGGCTGAATAAGCTTATCGATTCGTTAAAAGACGATTTCAGTGCAGCTCCGCAAGCAGCGGTAGCGGCGCAAACTGGCGCGGCAGTGCAGGGTGTAGCAGCGCAAACTTACACCAAGAAAGCACCGTTTAAAGCGACCTTAATTGACGCACAAAAAATCACAGGTCGTGATTCTGTTAAAGATATACGCCATATTGAAATAAGCCTTGAAGATAGCGGAATTACCTATAAGCCAGGTGATGCGCTTGGTGTATGGTTTAAAAATGCAGCATCTCTAGTGTCGGAGCTTATTAGTATCTTGTCACTAAACGGCAATACAGAAGTGTCTGTGGCTGACGCGACCATGTCACTCACCGAAGCATTAACGTCGAAGCTTGAATTAACCTTAAGTTACCCTAATTTCATTAAGTCATATCAAGAGGCGACAGGCTCTGAATCATTGGCTACATTGATGGAAGATAAAGCGCAGCTGCGTACCTACATGGCCGAACGTCAAATTATTGATCTTGTGCGCGACCATCCGGGTAAATTGTCTGAACAACAGCTTGTAGATGCTTTGCGACCGCTAACGCCTCGTTTGTACTCGATAGCATCAAGCCAAGCCGAAGTGGAAGAAGAAGTACATTTAACCGTAGCTCACGTTGACTATGAAGCGTTTGGACATCGTCATCAAGGCGGCGCATCTGGCTTTTTGTGTGAATATCTAGAAGAAAATGGCGACGTAGAAGTGTTCGTAGAAAGTAACGATAACTTCCGTTTGCCCGCTGATCCAAATACGCCAGTGATCATGGTCGGCCCGGGTACGGGTATTGCACCGTTTAGATCGTTCATGCAAGAGCGTGACGTACAAGGCGCAGAAGGTAAAAACTGGTTGTTCTTTGGCAACCCACATTTCACGCAAGATTTTCTATATCAAGTGGAATGGCAAGGCTACGTTAAAGAAGGCCTGCTCGACAAAATTACGCTGGCATTTTCTCGTGACCAAAAAGAAAAAGTATATGTTCAGCACCGTTTACTAGAAAACGGTAAAGAGGTGTATGAATGGCTAGAGCAGGGCGCACACTTCTATGTGTGTGGCGACGCAATGCACATGGCGAAAGATGTAGAGAACGCCCTAATTAGTATTGTGCAAGAGCACGGCGGTAAATCTGAAGCCGATTCAAAAGCCTATGTTGTAGAGTTACGTAAAGCGAAACGTTATCAGAAGGATGTCTATTAATGAGTAACGAAAAATCACCATTTATCGTTGAGGGCAAACTGGCTGACAACGAGCGTTTAAAGCGTGAAAGTAATAATTTGCGTGGCACCATCACTACCGATCTTAAAGATGATCTTACTGGTGGTTTCACCGCTGATAACTTCCAGCTTATTCGCTTTCACGGTATGTACCAACAAGACGATCGTGATATTCGCGCTGAGCGAGCAAAGCAGAAACTTGAGCCGCTTCACAATGTGATGTTGCGTGCCCGCTTACCTGGTGGTGTTATTACGCCTGACCAATGGTTAGCGATTGATACGTTTGCAGCCGATCACACCATGTACGGCAGCATTCGTTTAACAACCCGTCAAACTTTCCAGTTTCACGGTGTGTTAAAGCCTAAGATTAAGTCCATGCACCAAATGCTAAACAAGGTAGGCATCGACTCTATTGCTACGGCAGGCGACGTAAACCGAAACGTACTATGTACGTCAAATCCGGTTGAATCTGAGCTTCACCTTCAGGCATTTGAATGGGCGAAGAAGATAAGTGAACACTTACTTCCTAAAACCCGCGCCTATGCTGAAATTTGGTTGGACGGTGAAAAAGTCGAAACGACTGAAAAGCCTGTAGAGCCTATTTTGGGTGATAACTATTTACCGCGTAAGTTTAAAACGACGGTGGTGATTCCTCCGCAAAACGATGTAGATGTTCACGCAAACGATCTTAACTTTGTTGCGATTGCAGAAAATGGACAGCTAATTGGCTTTAACGTACTTGTCGGTGGTGGTCTTGCGATGACCCATGGCAACAAGAGTACGTATCCACGAAAAGCGTCTGATTTCGGATTTATTCCGCTTGAAAATACGCTAGACGTTGCCGCAGCGGTTGTAACAACTCAGCGTGATTGGGGGAACCGTGTTAATCGTAAGAACGCGAAAACCAAATATACGTTAGAGCGTGTTGGGGTAGACAACTTTAAGGCTGAAGTTGAAAAACGCGCAGGCGTGACTTTCCAAGACAGCCGTGCGTATGAATTTACGGGCCGTGGCGATCGCTTTGGCTGGGTTGAAGGCATTGACGGTAAATATCACCTGACGGTATTTATTGAAAACGGCCGTATTTTAGATTACCCAGGTAAAACGCTAAAAACAGGCTGTGCCGAAATTGCGAAGATCCACAAAGGTGATTTCCGCTTAACGGCAAGCCAGAATTTGATAATTGCTGGTGTAGCGCCGCAAGACAAAGACAAAATTGAAGCATTAGCCCGCGAACATGGCTTAATAGCGCCATCGATTTCTAACCAGCGACTTGACTCAATGGCCTGTGTTGCATTGCCAACCTGTCCGTTAGCCATGGCAGAAGCTGAGCGCTACTTGCCGGATGCCGTTACGGAGCTAGAAGGTTTGCTTGCCAAACACGGATTGAAAGAAGACAGCGTAATCTTCCGTGTAACAGGCTGCCCGAATGGCTGTGGTCGCGCGATGTTGTCAGAGGTTGGCTTAGTAGGTAAGGGCCCAGGCAAATACAATTTGCATTTGGGTGGAAACCGAGAAGGTACACGTATTCCACGTATGTATCGAGAAAACATAAGCGAACAGGAAATCATGGCAGAACTAGATTCACTGTTTGGCCAGTGGGCCAAAGATCGTGAAGCGGGTGAAGCCTTTGGTGATTACGTTGTTCGCGCTGGTGTTGTAAAACCAGTAGTAGACTCCGCACGGGATTTCTATGACGAATAATACAGCGATTAAGCAGCAACCACTAACGCTTGATATCAGTAAGGAAGCCCTTGCTGATATCAATGAAACGTTAGAGAAAATGACAGCGCAGGAGCGAGTAGCTTGGGCGCTGGACAACTTGCCTGATACTCATATTGTGTCTTCAAGCTTTGGAGCACAATCGGCGGTTATGCTGCATATGCTTACCCAAGCACAACCGGATATTCCTGTTGTGCTTACCGACACAGGCTATCTTTTTCCTGAGACATATAAGTTTATTGATGAACTTGTAGAAAAGCTCAATTTAAATTTGCATGTGTACAGCGCAGAGATGTCTTCTGCGTGGCAGGAAGCGCGCTTTGGCAGACTTTGGGAACAAGGCATCGAAGGTATTGAGAAATACAATAAGATGAACAAAGTTGAGCCAATGCAGCGCGCCTTACGTGACCTGAAAGCAGGTACGTGGTTTGCAGGTTTGCGTAGAAGCCAATCAGATACCAGGGGAAAGCTTCCAGTTCTACAAAAAGTAGGGCAGCAGTTTAAACTTTACCCGATCATTGATTGGAGCAACAAAGACTTACATTACTACCTGAAAGATAACGACTTGTCTTATCATCCGCTTTGGGAGCAAGGGTATGTATCCATCGGTGATTGGCATACCACGCAGTCGCTCCAAGAAGGAATGAGTGAGCAAGACACGCGCTTCTTTGGTTTGAAACGTGAGTGTGGATTGCACGAGTTTGGTGACGGTATTTAACTTACGTTAAATACCTCGCCTAACACCGACTTAATGCTGGTTAAATACGCTTCATTAGGCGACTTAGTCACTAATTTATACAGCTCACTGCCGACCGAAGTGAACTTGTAATACACCAATGCAACCCCCGACGTTTTACTGGTTAATGAAATATTTTCATTTACGCATCGCCAGGTTACTTGCTGACCTTCATCGTATTCGGCGCTTTCAATTTCGCTGGTATAAATCAACTTCATCTCTTGCAAAGACAACAGATCAGGGTAACTCAACCCTACGTTGGCTAAGTTAATTTGCTCAGGAACAGGGCGTCTCAATAGTGAAAGCAAGCCTTTGCGTTTGTGATACCCCACAAGAATACGCGGGACCGCATCGTTATTTCTTCTACTCGCAACATTCACAGCCTTATTGAATACTTGTGCATCCCTGTGCGTTAGCGTCTTTAATAGCTGCAATGTACGAAGGGAAAAACTGCCCGGGCGAGCCACCTCAACGGCAAAAATCTTTCCCCATAATTCCTGCATGGGTGGGCTGTAAATTTCCTCAGCCATGGTACTAAATGCGAAAAACCAGTCGGGATCAAGATTATCGCTAGTTTGTTCGTTGATCGTCACATTTAATGCTATATTTAATACAGCTTGAAGATTGCTCGCTTTTTGGGTTTCTAATATTTGTTTTCTTCTTTCTAATGCATGCTTTTGCTTTTTAGGATCAGGGGACATCATAGAGGGGCTTATACCCACTCTGGCAAACCAGGAAAGCATGCGTTGGCGACTAGCATCGGTTTTCACTGCGTTGCTGGCCGCTTTTTCAGCCGCAGGCGATTCGGCTGTCACCTTTACAGTCTTCTCTTCCGTTTCCTGTGGTTTTTTTACCTCAGGGGAAAAGTGCTGGGATGTAATCTTCATAAATGCTTAAATGATCGAATGTAAAATGGCATGTAACATGAGAGCACTATTGCATTGCGTAACCCATTTATCAATGTAATCGTTGCCTTAATACAATGAGTAGCGCATTCTTGTTTTGTTTGTATCGAGGAAATGAGCGGTAATGTCGGCAATGGATTACGATAACGACGAATTAATTTTTTTAGATGATGATGGTTCAGTTGAAGAGCAAACCTTATTGGGCAAAGACTGGAACATTCTTATTGTCGATGACGATGAAGAGATTCACACCGTAACGCGTCTCGCGCTATCTGATCTCATCGTAAACGATCGCAAATTAAACTTCATCCACGCTTATTCAGCAAAACAAGCCAAAGAAATGCTGCACGAATATGGCAAGAGCATTGCCATAATTTTACTTGATGTCGTCATGGAGACTGATGACGCGGGTTTTGATGTTGTTAAATACATCCGCGAAGACATGAAGTTAGTTGAACCTCGAATTATCTTACGTACGGGCCAGCCCGGCTACGCTCCTGAAGAGCAAGTCATTAAAGTTTACGATATCAATGACTACAAAACCAAAACAGAACTTACTCGCGCCAAATTACTAACTACTATCATTTCCTCACTACGCTCTTATCAGCAAATTGTAACGATTAGTCAAAGCCGTGCTGGTTTAGAGAAAATAATCACCTCTTCAGCCAACTTGTTTGAAGAACATTCGGTGAAAGAGTTTTGCGAAGGTGTAGTTACCCAAATCAGTTCGCTTATTGGTTTAGACTCCGAAGGTTTATTGTGCGCAAGAGCGGGTTCTTTACTAGACCGAGAGGACGAAGAGGTTTACGTACTTGGCGCTGCGGGTGAGTATGCGAAATTTATAAACCAGCCTGTGTACACGCTTAAAAACCTTGAAATTGAAGAAAACATTAGTCGGTGCCTACGTCTTAAAAAGCACATTTTTGAGCCCAGTTGCTCTGTGCTGTATATCAGCCGCGCTGGTTTTGAAGCTGCCGTATTTGTTCGACAAACCCACGAGATTAGTGAGCTAGACAAGCACTTGCTTGAGGTTTTTCTATCCAGTATTTCAGTGGGATACGAAAACGTTAATCTTTTCCATGAATTGAGAAATGCTGCGTTCAGAGACTGGTTAACCCGTCTGCCAAACCGCAATGAGTTTATCAATATGCTCGATAAACCTCATTTGTTTGCCGGAGAAAACTATAGCGTAGCCCTTATCGACGTAAATCACTTTTCCGATATAAATGATGGCTTAGGGCAAGAAGTCGGCAACGAATTGTTGCGAGCTATAAGCGATCGCTTTCAATCTTCTTTCGATAGCATAGTGAAAAAAGGCCGCATAGGTGCTGATGTATTTGGTCTTATTGGTCCTGACGATTTGGTATGCCCCAAGTCCATTAACAACATTTTCCAATCTTCATTTCAGGTAGGTGATCACACGCTTCCGGTGAATATAACACTTGGATTGTGCAAGTTAGACAATAAACGCCACATCGGCATTGAGATTTTAAAGCGCACGAATATTGCGTTAAACCGTGCTAAGAAAAACCTGACAGATAACTTCGAATATTACGCCAAAGATATTGAAGATCAGACGACTTGGCGCCTAGATATGATTCGCCAACTCCGAAGCGACTTTGCAGCAAGAAAGCTGGAGCTGTGGTTTCAGCCGCAAGTAGACTTACTGAATGAAAAAGTTGTTGGCATGGAAGGCTTACTACGCTGGCCCAATGGGGAAGGGGGATACATTTCTCCCGCCGTGTTTGTACCACTTGCTGAGTATTCAGGTCTTATCGTTGATATCGGTGAATGGGTGCTAGAAGAGTCATGCCGTCGTCTTCAGGAATTGAAAGAAAAAGGCTACGGCCATCTAAGAGTTGCCGTTAACATCTCTATTCCGCAGTTCCGCGACAGGTTATTTGTAGAAAAAGTCAAGCAGGCACTATCTAACGCCAACTGCGACCCAAGCCTTTTAGAGCTAGAAATAACAGAAAGCGTGGTGATGGATGAACCGCAAATTGTAATAGATGCATTGCGTTCGTTAAAAGAATTTGGGGTGAAAATAGCCATTGATGACTTTGGAACAGGCTTTTCCTCCATGAGTTATCTACAGCAGCTCCCGTTAGATCGATTGAAGGTCGATCGTTCTTTTGTCAAAGACATTAAACCGGGTGCAAGCGCAGTGCTTGCTGAGACCGTTGTGACTTTGGGTAACAAGCTAGGCTTATTGACTATTGCCGAAGGCGTAGAAAAAAGAGAGCAGGCGAGTTACATGATAAAGCTTGGATGTGACGAAGCACAGGGCTACTTGTACGCGAAGCCTATGCCGTTCGATGCGCTTTTAGCGTTTCTTGAAGAGCACGACTAAACTTTTAATACAGATTCGACAGTGTCTCGCAACTTGGGAAGGGTATCTAATTCAAACCAAGGGTTTTTAGCGAGCCACCTGTTGTTTCTTCCTGACGGGTGGGGCAGTACGAAATGTGTTTCAGTCGGACTGCGTACAGCTTCAGTTAACGTTTTGTGTTGCGGTAAATAATACTGTTGCGAGTAACGTCCCACGTAAAGCGTTACTTCAGGTTTTAAATAAAGAAGAAAGTCATTATGCCAAGCGGGAGCACATTCTTTTCTTGGCGGGGCATCGGCTCCATTTTTATAACCTGGAAAGCAGAAGCCCATTGGCAGCACCGAAATTAAGCTAGGGTTATAAAAGGTCTCTCTCGAGACAGACAACCAATCGCGTAACCGATCTCCGCTGGGATCATCAAACGCAATGTTGCGTTCATGGGCTTTCAACCCCGGTGCTTGCCCAATAATAAGCACTTTAGTTGATGGTGCAGTGCTAAATATGGGGTTGGGTTGATGCGGTAGGTGAGGGGCACACAGTCTACAATTTCTCGCTTTAACCACCAGTGCATCGTGGCCTTTCACATTTTTCTCCAAATATTTCTCTTTGTCATACTTTTGTCACAAAACTATGATCTCAGTTTGACTATCTTATGTATATACAGTATGTTTAATAGTGACAGTAGTAGACTGTAACACAGGAGAAGAAACATGCGTAAAGTAGTACTAACCCTAGCTCTATCAGCGGCCTTTGGTATTGCGCATGCGGAATCTGGTGATAACCAGCTTTTCGATTGCATGGATGCGAAAACATTCGAAATGAATAACCAATGTATGTCTGACAAAATCGGCAATAACATTCGTTTCCGTGATGCACAAGCAAAGTTGATCGACATTGCAAGCGATAGTCAGGGTGACTACGCCATTGCAACAATGACGTTCGATCAAGAAAATATGCACATCGACATCGTAGCACATAAAGATTCGCTTAACGCGCTTGCTGCGAACCGTAACTAATTTCTTAGTTAACGCATATTAAGCCGGCGACAATCTCGCCGGCTTTTTTGTGTCCGTTAGAAAATTCTATTAAGTCCATTAATAGCAGCAACTCGATAAGCTTCTGCCATGGTTGGATAGTTAAACGTAGTGTTAACGAAGTAATCTATGGTATTGCCTTCGCCCTTTTGCTGCATGATCGCTTGGCCGATGTGAACAATCTCGGAGGCACGTTCACCGAAACAATGAATGCCCAAGATTTCTTTAGTTTCGCGATGAAACAAGATTTTCAGACTTCCTGTCTGCGTTGACGCGATTTGGGCTCTGGCCAAATGTTTGAACTGAGCTCTTCCCACTTCATAAGGCACTTTTGCTGCAGTAAGCTCTTGCTCTGTTTTACCAACAGAACTTATTTCCGGGATGGTGTATATGCCTGACGGAATATCTTCTACCAATGCCGAATGTGTTTTTATGCCAAGCATAGCTTCAGCGGCAAAGCGACCTTGGTTATAAGCCGCAGATGCTAAACTTGGATAGCCAATGACATCGCCGACTGCAAATACATTGTCTACGTCAGTTTGATAATTTTCATTAACCTTGAGTTGGCCTCTGCCATCGGCTTTTAAACCAATATTCTCGAGTTTAAGTGTATCTGTATTACCCGTTCTTCCGTTAGCAAACAAGAGACAATCTGCGCGCATACGCTTGCCCGACTCTAAGTTTAAAATAACCGAGTCATCGGTAGCTTCAACCGAAGAATAGGCCTCATTGTGCCGGATGAGTACGCCATTGTTCCACAGGTGATAACTGAGTGCGTCTGATATCTCGTCATCAAGAAATGACAGTAAGCGATCGCGCATGTTAACGAGGTCAACTTTTACGCCTAGTCCTCTGAAAATACTGGCATATTCAGAGCCAATGACCCCAGCGCCATAGATAATTATTGATTTGGGATCGTGATCTAAAGATAGGATAGTGTCTGAGTTATAAATACGCGGGTGATTAAAGTCGATGTCTTTAGGACAATAAGGACGCGACCCTGTGGCAATAGCAATTTGGCCTGCAGTGACAGTATCTTTAGAGCCATCTTTACGGGTTATCTCTAACGTATGCGCATCTACGAAACTGGCTTCGCCGTGAAATAGCGTCACACGATTTCTGTCGTAGAAAGAAGAGCGAAGTCGAGTTTGGCTTTTTACCACACCGCTAGCATGGCGCATGATGTCAGAAAACGTAAGACTCTTACTTAAGTGGTTGTCGGCAAACAAGGGAGAAGAGTTATATTCAATAAGACGACTTACTGAGTGACGAAGCGCTTTCGATGGAATGGTTCCCCAATGGGTACAACCCCCTCCCACTGCCTCGTAGCGCTCAACAACCGCCACTTTTTTTCCGGCTTTGGCAAGCTGCATTGCAACGCCTTCTCCACCAGGACCTGTGCCAATAACGATAGCGTCGTAATGATACGACGGGGCTTTGGTTTTTTGCTTCGTTGCCATCTTACTTTCCCATGTTGTTACTTTTGTAATGCGATGTCACCACTAGGTTAGCCGTAATACAAAATGAATGATTCTGGTTTTAGTATAACGACCTTATCCAACTATAGAATAAAAAAAAACCACATAAGCAGACACTTATGTGGTTTTTAGCGTTCAAACGTATAAAAGAGGGCGTTAATTTACGCCATTTGCAATGACAAACTATGTAACTGTGTCCATTTCTCTTTCTGTACAGCAAATGCGTGTTTCAGCTCTTTGTACTTGTATGCAAGCTCAAGCCCTTCGATACTGCGCTTTAGGGTGCGTTGTTTAACGCGCATAACACGTTTTTTCGTGGCGTAGTATTCACTCATGCGCTGCATTAACAAGTCGTATTCTTCTTGAATGGTATGCATCATTTCTTCAGCATTAGGCAGTAGCGATACTTTTTCACTTGCTCTTTGCAGCTGCATTGCTGCTAACGCTTTCTCGATGCGCTCTTCTGGCACTTTGCGAAGGTTGGATGTCAGTCCTACCAGTGATAACCCCTTAATAAGCCATTTTGTAGGATCAAACTGATACCAGCGAATGCCATTACGATAGTCGTACTCAAAGATGTGATGGTAATTGTGATAACCTTCACCAAAGGTAAAAAATGCAAGAATACCGTTATCTCGTGCTGTGTTCTTATCGGTGTAAGGCTGGCTACCCCAAAAATGAGCAAGAGAATTGATAAAGAAGGTTACGTGATGCACTAGCACCAGGCGAAGTACACCGGCTACCAAGATCATGCCTAATACGTCACCATTTAAATAGCCTAGAAGACCTGTGATACCAAAGTTGGCCGCCAGCACGATGGGCAAATAGTGGTTATGCTGCCACATCACCACTTTATCTTTTTGAAGATCTTTACAGTTACTGTAGTCATCGTAACGTTTGGCCTGATACTCACGCAACATCCAGCCGATATGCGCAAACCAAAGCCCTTTCTTCGCAGAGTAGGGGTCTTTGTCGTTATCATCAACATGACGATGATGAACGCGATGATCTGACGACCAGTGCAAAATACTATTTTGCAGCGCCATAGCGCCACCAATCGCAAGGATCACACGAACTACCACATTGGCGTCGTAAGTTTTATGCGACCATAAGCGGTGATAGCCGGCAGTTATAGACATACCGGTAAAGTAAAATAGGAATATAGCCGCACCGATTTCTGCCCAATCGATGCCTTGATACGCCACCCATAGCGGCACACCAATAAACGCAATTGCGCCAGATATAATAAATACCAGCACATTAGTAAGGATAAGAGGAGGTTTTTTCATTTTATACAACTTGGCTTACAACTGTTCGCTAATTTATCGTTTTACGAGGCTTCAGGCAAGCAAAACCCAGATTAGTTCTGCTTACATGTGTAAAGTTTAATTATAGTAAAGCTACGCTGAAGCGCTCGTTAATTGTGGCTTTTTCTGCTTAATGTTTGTTTATAAAAGAGATGATTCTGTTTCTCTTTCCCCACTGGTGTGTGTTGCGATAAACTACACATGCTAGTCTTTGATGTACGAAGTTTGATTGCGTTAATGGCTATACAGATGACGTAAGGGCTTCAACCCTAAGCGCTAAAAATCATCAAGCCGTTCAGAGCTAATCAACCTATGGTGCGAATGTGAGTCGACAAGAACAGAAATTAAAAACCCGCCAAAATATCATTCACGCTGCGTTTTCTTTGCTCGATGAAAACCGCAGCTTATCGGCAATCAGCTTGCGTGAAGTTGCCCGAGAGGCAGGTATAGCACCTACGTCTTTTTACCGACACTTTAAAGATATGGACGAATTGGGTTTAACGCTGGTGGATGAAGCCGGTTTAGCATTGCGGCAGCTTATGCGTCAGGCAAGGCGGCGGATAGCCTCTGGAGGCGGCGTAATACATACTTCTGTTGAAACCTTCATGGAATTTATTGCGGCAAATACAAACGTATTTCGTTTATTACTACGCGAGCATACTGGTACGTCGTCGGCTTATCGGTTGGCAGTATTTAGAGAGATTCAACACTTCATCGACGAGTTGACCGACTACATTATTGAACAGCAGGGCGTAGAATACGCATGCGCGCAGCTTCAAGCTGATGCTATGGTAAGGCTCGTATTCAGTGCTGGGGCAGAGGCATTAGAAGCAGACGATAAACTTCGCCGAGAAATCGGTGAGAGAGTGAAAGCGCAGCTTCGCTTCGTTCAAGTAGGTGCAACGCAAAAAAGCGTATAATTGAATTAGTGGTTTAAGTCCACATCGTTTGCTCTAATCAAAGCCACCTTATTTTAATACGTCTTCATAGGCCTTTGTGACTCCAAAGGCCTTGTCAATTTGTACCAAAACTAGCTTTTGCGTGTAAGTAAAACGCCAGCCTCAATGTGATGAGTAAACGGGAATTGATCGAATAATGCCGATTGAGCAACGTCGTGAGTTTCACTCAAAAGCTCAAGGTTTTGCGCCAACGTTTCAGGGTTACACGAGATATACACGATATTATCGTAATCCTGAATCATTCTAAGCGAGTCTTCATCTAACCCAGCTCTTGGTGGGTCAACCAATACAGTTGTGAAATTATATGTACTCAGATCAATGCCTTCTAAGCGACTAAACGTACGTTCACCTTTCATAGCCTGAGTGAATTCTTCAGCGGCGAGTCTTACGATCTTCACATTGTTGAGCTGATTTTGTTCAATATTAAACTGCGCAGCTTGTACAGAGGGCTTGGCTATTTCGGTCCCCACAACATTATCGAAGTGAAGCGCTAGCGGCAGTGAGAAGTTACCTGCACCGCAATACATCTCCAGTAAATCGCCAGAGAGCGGCTTTACGCAATCTAGTGCCCATTCAATCATGCTACAGTTCACTTCGGCATTGGGCTGAGTGAAGCTATTTTCGATATGCTTAAATATGAATTCTTTGCCATTAACGGGTAAGCGCTCAATAACAAAATCGTTGTCGATAATAAGCTTTTGTTTTCTCGCACGGCCGATGATGTTTACTTTCGGAAAGTGAGCCTCGAGTTTCGCCTTTAATTCTTTTGCAGCCTCTTGCCACTTCTCATCTAGTTGACGATGGTATAAAAGGCTGATGACAAGCTCGCCAGATAGTGCAGAAAGATAATCGATTTGAAAAAGCTTCTTTCTTAGCACTTCATTTGGTCTTACTTCTTCAAGCAACAGCGCCATAGCATCGTTTATTGCTTTACAAGCAGGAGGAAAGCTATCTACGCGGTACTTTTCTTTTGTTTCCTGGTTGAACATGATGTGAAACAAATCATCGCCTTCATGCCATACTCTAAATTCGGCGCGCATACGGTAGTGCGTTGGTTGCGATGGAAATACGGTTAAGTCAGGCGCATTGAACGGAGAAAGTAACGCAGTAAGACGTTCTACTTTTTCGTCCAACTGAGCTTGATAGCGTTGTTGTTCGGTCGCGGTCATAAAATTCTCCATTCAATATTGAGGTCGCGAATTGTAGTCCCTTATAAAATAACTGCAACAAGCGCTATCTACTTCTGCATTATTATTAGGAACGACCCAGTAAAAAAGCTGTATTAAAATTAAACAATACTGATTCTTTGCCGATAATAAGATTGAGGATAGTGAGGATCAAATTATGAACGTGGGTCAAATTAAGGCTTTTATGGGCGACCAGAAGGTCGATCAAAAAGCAGATCAAAAGGCATCAGTTCACCCGAACGAAATGTTGAAAAAGCAGTTACAGCAAGACGGATTGCAGCAAGCGGCTGAGTTTTCTAAACAACAAGCGGCATCAGTATCTGTTTCCAGTAGCCAAACTAGCATCGGCTTACGTGTGGTGAGTAGCAGCCTTAACCAAGCGTTAGTTATAGATGGCCAAAAGCCACAAGAAGCCAAAGAGAAAAGCATTGAAGATAAGTCGAACAGTTTGTTCGACTTTGAAAAAGTTGCCAGAAACGTACTTAAGTTCGTAGGTGGCGTTATTAGAGGTGCGGCAAACGGTGGTGCCAGCGAAGAAAAGCTTAATGGCTTATTTAGCCAAGCGAGAGAAGGCGTAAGCCGTGGATTCGCTATGGCTGAAAAAGACCTCGCTGGTTTTATGAATGAAGAGATTGAGCAAGGAATGACAAAAAGCCGCGATCTCATCGATACAGGAATAAACGATCTGGAAACTGACATATTTGGTCGCCAGCAGCCGAACGCTGTAACGCTTTCGTCCTTAAACGCGGTAGCTGCATCGGATGAGAAAAGCGGAAGCTTGCTGATTCGAACTAAAGAGGGCGACGAAGTGAGTTTTAGTTTTGAGAGTCTTCGCTCGTTCCAAGCATCTCAACAACTTAATTTCCAAGCACAGGCATCTCAGGAGCAATCAGGCGGTAGTGGCGAGCAAGGTGAAAACAATTTTTCAGCGTCATACCAACAACAAACTTCGTACCAATACTATGAGCGAAGCGGTATTAGCTTTTCATTAAAAGGCGAGCTTGATGAAGATGAGTTAGAGTCGATAGCTGATTTAGTTGGTCAAGTTCAGGATCTCGCCGACACCTTTTACAGTGGTGACATCGACAAAGCATTTGAAGAAGCGTTAAGTTTAGGCTTTGACGATAAAGAGTTAGTTGGCTACGCGTTACAGTTAAATAGAACAACACAGACCGAAGTACTAAAGACGTATGAGAACATCCAACATTACAATGAAGACAAAAGCGATAATTCGAAGTTTGGAAATGTGGTTAGCCCTATAGCGCAATATCTAGAAAAGATGATGGATACTTTTGCTAATGCCGAAAGTACGTTAGAAAGTAACGAAGACTATAATACCTTAATAGGTGGGTTGATTAATGAGATCAAAGACGTGCAGGTGCCAGATCTTGTATCTGCTATAAATAGGTTTCACGCTTTTAATCAAACTTTACTTAATGGACTTCCTCAATCTGCTGAGACAAGTGAATAACTAACTATTTACTAATATAAAAGCCCGGTAGCGAAAGCTAACCGGGCTTTTTTATAGCCTATAAACCGTACTCACAAAATTATGCGTGTTCGACTTTGTCCTTTGCAGGGCGAACTTTTAGGGTTCGCTCCTGGAAGATTGAGTCGTTAGTTTTATCGATAACGCTGTTTAAGTCGTCAGTTACAACTTCGATAAAACCGTATCCTTTTCTTTTTCCAGTTTTACGATCCTTCATTAAGCGAACCGACTGTACTTCAATAAAGCTACTGAAGTATTCCTTTACTGCGTTCTCGTTTGCTCTATAAGGCAAATTACCCACATATAAAGTTTCTACTGATCCGTCATTAGAATGTGCTCTGGCATCTGAGGAAGATGGACTTTGAATAAGAGACGCTAGCCAAGGAGTAACGATACCGCTGATCAGCAGAGCTGCTGAGACGGTCAGTGGAACATGGACGTTTAAACTAGCAGAAGAAAATAACAAGTAACCTGCAATTGCAAAAATAGCGCTAATAACAGCGCATTGAATAAAGCCTACTTTCATATACCTACCTTTCTATTGTTTATTATGGTGTTGGAGGCTGTATATAGTTTACTCATTTGTAACAAATTGAACAATAAAATGTGAAAAAACTAGTCTAAAGATGGATTGAGTCGCTAGAAATGATGCAGAAATGAGCGGTTAACACCAAAAGTGGCTTAAAAAGCAAAAAAATCCAATTTAAGTGTTGATCTTTCACAAGAGGTATCTATAATGCGCTCCACGTTCTGAGGGGACTTCGAGAAAAACAAAGCCAACTCAGCAACAAGTGCGAAACCAAGTTTTCAAACAAATAAAAAGTTTAAAAACATGGTTGACATCGAAAACAAACGATGTAAAATGCGCACCTCACTCGAACAGGGTGAGCCACTAAGAAGCAACGGCT